>Ga0114922_10005311_pt1 | contig 11882 bp, 5 predicted proteins | sample AartaG_FD_100975 | JGI IMG/M metagenome (GOLD analysis project Ga0114922, IMG submission 100975) | Deep subsurface microbial communities from Aarhus Bay to uncover new lineages of life (NeLLi) - Aarhus_00045 metaG | ecosystem: Environmental > Aquatic > Marine > Oceanic > Sediment | place: Aarhus...
AGCGATCCCGATGCGAGTGACACGCCCGACACGCTGCACTATGTGGTGCAGTTCGCCCAGAATAAGACGTTCACGCCGGTGGCAGTGGAGGAGACCGGCAACGACGGGGAGGCGTTCGTTGATGTTACCACGCCGCTGAGTGAGGGCATCTGGTACTATCGGGTCAAGACGGTGGACGACGACGAAGAAGAGTCGGGCTGGCACTACACCGGCGGGGATCCGTACAATGCAGTGACAGTGTTCAAGCTGGACCTGAACAATCCGCCGTTCTGGCCTGGGACGCTGACGGCGGATGACTTCACGCCGGCGCTCAATACCGCCAACCCGACGGGAGAGATAACCACAGACACGCCGACCCTGGACTGGCCGCAGGGCGACGATTCGGACCCCTCGGACCCGGTCTCCAGCCTCTGCTACCGGGTGGAGGTGGACGACAACCCGAACTTCAACGCCCCCGAGTACGAGAGCGGCTGGCTGGGGGCCGACGTGACCGAGGCCGACGTGGCGTCGGCGCTGAGCCAGGGCGTGACCTACTACTGGCGAGGGCAGATCAGGGACGACGAACTCGCCGAGTCCCTGTGGACGAACGACCCGTTGGGACTGAATCTGACGCTGCAGTTCACCGTGCTGGCCAACCACCGCCCCGAACCGCCCACGGAACCCTTCACGCCATCGGAGTTCGTGGCTGGGGGCGAGACGCATACCGCCAAGCCAACCTTCACCTGGAATGCGGGCAGCGATCCCGATGCGAGTGACACGCCCGACACGCTGCACTATGAGGTTGAACTCGACGAGGACAGCGACTGGGCGGATGGCGTGAACTTGCTGATCGGCGGCGACGAGGTCACGGCCGACGGAGAGACCTTCACGACCATGACCGCTAGTGCGGCGCTGGCGAACGAGGACGGGCAGTACTGGTGGCGCGCGCGCACGGTGGACGACCAGGGCCTGCAGTCGGACTGGTCCGAGACGCAGACGTTCTGGCTGAACCTGGCGAACAACGCTCCGGATGCGGTGGTCAGCGGCTTCTGGCCGGACGGAGGCGTGGTGCTGGAGGATCCGCCCTCGTCTCTGAATCCAACGCCGGACCCGATCACCTGGGACGCGGCGACGGATCCGGATCATTCGGATGATGAGACACAGCTTCGCTACATCGTGCAGCTTAGCACCGATGACGACTTTACCACGGTGACCCATGAGCTGACGACGGCCTACGATGTGACGCAGGTTGACACGCCCACGGACCTGACGCGGGGTGTGATGTGGTACTGGCGGGTGCGAGCCGAGGACGATGATGGCGCGCAGTCAGCCTGGAGCCACGCGGGCGGCCCCGGGGACCCGGCGCCGAGCTTCTACGTCAATCAGCCGCCGGTGCTCTCGCTGGGCGCCGCTCCCTACGACGACGGGCTGGACCCGAACCAGGGCGGCGAGAACGATACGTACACCTTCCGGGTGACCTACACCGACGCCGATGACGACCCGCCGACCCCAATCAACCTGATGATAACCAACACGACCGCGGGCAGCGGGCCCGATGCGTACTCGCTGACGCCCGTGGGCACGGCGCCGTTCGACTTCACCGCTGGCGAGGACTATCAGGTGATACTGGCAGGCTTCACCATCGTGGACGGGGACCACACCTTCTACTTCGAGGCCGAGGACGGCACAGTGACGACCCCGGTGCAACTGTACTTCGCCGACCCGGATGTGCAGTTCGACGGGCCTCAGGTCAATGACCCGCCCTTCCCACCCACCGATAACTTCGACCCGACAGGTGGGCAGATAGTCCACAGCGCGGCACCCGTGATAAGCTGGGACGACGCGACCGACCCCAACTCGACGGACGGGGACAACGAGCTCAGCTACAGGATCGAGTTCAGCCTGACAGAGACCCCGTTCACTATTGAGGCCGCGTACACGGCGACCACGGCCGCGGGCACGCCCAGCGGACAGCCCGCCATCGCGCTGGCTGAGGGCACATGGTTCTACCGCGTCATCACCATAGACGACCACGGCGCCGAATCTGCGCCCTCGGTAGTCCAGGAGTTCGAGGTCCATCTCAATCAGTTCCCGCTGGTGCCGCAGCCCGTGGCCGAGTATATACCGGCCGACGGGGACGTGATCAGGTCCACCACGCCGTTGTTCGAGTGGCCGGAGGCGACTGATCCCGACCCGCTTGACACGGCGGCCACGCTGCACTACGAGATCCAGGTGGACGACGACATTGACTTCAGCAGCCCGGTCATAGATGGAGCGACGGCTGACGGCGTAACGCAGTATCAAACACCGGTCGCTGATGCCCTCGCCTTCGATACGCAGTACTACTGGCATGTGCGCACCGTGGACTCGCACGATGATGTGTCCGGCTGGACAGAGGTGGAGCTGAGCCTGGCGGAGCCGATTGACTTCACTGTCACCATCAACGCGTACCTGGACCAGCCCACGCTGGCGCCGGTCTACGGCGGCCTGACAACCTGGTTCCACTTCACGATCGTCTACACCGATCCCGATGACCTCCCGCCCACCGGGCCGATCCAGGTTGACATCGGCAACGGGCACCTCGTTGTGGACATGACGCGGGACCCGGGCGACACTGATGCCTGGACGGACGGGGTAACCTTCGAAGTACTGGTTCGTGGGAATCAATTGGGCTACGGCACCTACGCCCACTACTTCCTGGCTCCCGAGATGTCGCTGCGATGGCCGGGCGCTCCCGGCACGCTGTTCGGGCCCGTGGTGGGCAGCGGGAGCAACCTCAGATTCACGGACGCAGCCTGGAGCAATGTGGCCGGATACGAAGAGGGTGACACGGCCTACGTCGAATTGACCGATGCAGACGAGAATGAGAACTCCGGCGCGGCGGAGACTGTCTGGGTGAATGTCAGCGAGGACACCAGCACCGACAGCGAGTGGGTAGGCCTGACGGAGACCGGCAACGACACCGGCGTCTTCCGCGGCCAGATAGACACGTTGGGTGCCGCCGGGGGCGTAGGTGACGGCACCCTGAACGTCATCTCAGGTTCGGACGGCAACGTCATCACTGTCACTTACGACGACCCCGACGGCGGAGGCGACTCGTCGAGCGACACCGCGCTGGTGACGGACACGGTGGCGCCCGCGCCGGTGGGCGCCGGTCAGCTCATCGTCACCCTCAGCACCGACGGCGTCGCGGCGACCCTGAACTGGGGTGCCTACGACGAGGCCGCCCAGATTGACGTCGCCGGCTACAATATCTATCAGGATACGGTCACCTTCGCCGACACGACGGGGATGACGCCGGTGGCTACCATCGGGGCTGGCACCCAGGCGACGACGATCACCGGTCTGACGGTCGGTGTGGAGTACTTCTTCGCGGTGGGGCCCTACGACTCGGTTCCGAACGAGGACACGAACGTGAACGACGCCACCGCCGGGGCCACTGCGGACGTTAACCCGCCGTATCTGGAGAACGAGGCCCCGGCGCCCGGCGCCGCGGGAGTGCCCTTCGACACCGACCTGGCGTTCGACATCAGCGATGACGGCAGCGGCGTGGACCAGAGCACGATAGTGGTGGAGGTCAACGGGGTTGACGTGACAGCCGACTGCACCATCGCGGCCAAGGGCGATGCACACGTGGGCGTGAGCTACGACCCGACCGTGGACTTCGGCTACAACCAGACGGTCACCGTGCACGTAGTGGCCGAGGACGACTCGAACAACGAGATGGACGCGACCTACCAGTTCGATACTGTCACCGATACGCAGGCGCCGCAGGTCACGCAGAAGGACTTCAGCGCCACCGAGGGCTGGGTCAGCTTCCACCTCACCGACGACATATCGGGTGTGTACACGCCGACTATCGCGTTCACGATAGGCGGCACCGATGTGACGGCCGACTGCACGATAGACGACACCGACCCACTGGATGTCTCGGTGCTCTACACCGCGACGGCCGGGTGGGCGTACAACGTGCAGCTCGACTTCGCGGTGACGTGCAGCGACGTCGCGGGCAACGACATTGATCCTGCGGAGGAGTGGTCAGAGCAGTCGCAAACCGATGCCACCGACCCGCAGATAGATCAGTTCAATCCCGCGGACGGCGCCACGGACGTCTCTGTAGCCACGGACATCTCGTGCCGGGTGAGGGATGGCGGTTCGGGCGTGGACCAGAGTTCGGTGACGATGACCGTGGAGGGTGAGGACGTCACGGGCGACCTGGCCTTCAAGGCTCTGGATGATAAGGGCGTGGGCTCGCTGGAGGTGACCTACACGCCGCCGGCAGACCTGGCGTGGGAGACGGAGATAAACGTCCACGTGGAGGCGGCAGATGATGTCGGCAACACCGCGACGGCGGACTGGAGCTTCACCACCGAGGCGCAGCCGACCTTCACGATCAGCGGTGAGACCACGGATGCCGATGGGGACGCGCTGGTGGGGGTTCAGGTGACGGCGGACGGTCAGAGTGTGCTGAGCGACGGGAACGGCGTCTACCGCATCACCGGCCTGCTGGCCGAAACCTACACGGTTACGCCGACCAAGGACGAGTACGACTTCACGCCTACCTCGAGCCAGCAGACGGTGGGGCCGTCGCAGCAGCACGTTGACTTCGTCGGCACGCTCCGCACCTACTCGATAAGCGGAAACGTGAGCGTGGAGGGCACCGGCTTGGCGGGCGTCGAGGTGACCGACGGCACGCGCACCGCCACGACCGACGCCAACGGTGACTACACGCTCGCAGGCATGCCTAATGGCACTTACTCGGTCACCTGCAACGAGGACCTCGATGGCGACGGCCACTCCGACTATCGCTACACGCCGGGCTCGCAGACGGTGAACGTGGAAGGCGCAGCCGTGACCGACGTGGACTTCACCGCGGCGGCGACGACCTACACTGTGTCGGGCACGATCAGCGACAGCTCGGGCGACCGCATCGCGGGCGTCACGGTGACGGCCGCGGAGGTGGGGGCTGCCGCCGCGGGCAAGCAACTGAGCGCGGTGACCAACGAGGCGGGCCGCTATACGATAGCCGGTGTGACAGCCTCGACCGTGGAACTGACGCCGGCCAAGAGCGGACTGGCCTTAGATCCCGAGACGCTCCAGGCTACGGTGCCGCCCAACTCCACTGACAACGACTTCGTCGCATACACTGAGTTCACTCACAGCTTCCCTGCCGGGTTGAACATGCTGGGTGTGCCGTGCACACCGCCCGCCGGGCGAGAGGAAGCCCGTCGCGTGTTCGGGACCACGAGCGTCGCGCGGTGGGATGTCGCGGCGTCGCCGCCGCAATACGTCACCGCCGAGGACAACCCGGGCCACCCCGAGATGCAGGTGCGCCCGGGCGCGGGCTTCTTCGTCAACTTCGCCGCGGCGACGGACCTGGTGATACCCGGCGACCCGGTACCCGATGGCGGGACCTTCAGCCTGAGCCTCGACGTGGGCTGGAACATGCTGGCGAATATGTATGAGACCGCCCTGCCACTGCGCAACGTCAATGCGGTGGCCGGCGGCGAGATCCGGCCCTTCGCGTTCGTCTACGACAACGTGACCGGCAGTTACCTGATGGTGTCGCGCGAGCCGGCGCTGAACGCCGCACGCAACTACCTGGAGGCGTGGGAAGGCGCCTGGTTCCGCGCAGTGGGCACCGGGACCTCGGTGATCGTGACTGAACCCGGCGCGGTCGCCAGTGCCGCGCTGGTCTCCGGCGCCGATGCAGGCGCGAAGGTGGCGAAAGGCGGCTGGCTGGTGCCCATCGTTGCACAGGCCGCGGGTCGTGCCGATCTGACGACCCTCGCCGGTGTCGGCAGCGGCGATGACGCCTGCGGCTACGTGGTGCACAATCCGCCCAGGGCGCCCAGCAGCGTGGACGTCTACTTCACCACCAAGTCGGGCAAGCGCCTGGCGCATGACGTGCGCGCCCAGAGCGCCGGCAGCACCGTGTGGCCCTTCGTGGTTGAGACTGATCTGCCTCAGACCACGGTGCAGGTATCGCTGCCGGATCTGAGCTCGGTGCCCAATGACCTGGCCGTCTACCTGGTGGATGTTGACGCCGAGCGGCGGATGTACGCGCGCACGCTGCCCGGCTACAGCTTCACCTCAGCCGAGGACGGGGCGAAGCGGCACTTCGAGCTGGTGATCGAGCCGCGCGGCACGGACAACCTGGTCATCAAGAGCGCGTCCGTGCAGTTGGCGCAGGCCGGCGCCGTAGTGACCTACGAGGTGACCAAGTCCTGCCAGGTCAGCATCGAGGTGCTCAACATCGCCGGCCGCGGTATCCGGCACCTGGTGACGGACAAGGCAGCACCGGCCGGGCACGGCGAGCAGGTCTGGAACCTGCGCAGCGACAGCGGGACCATAGCGCCCAGCGGTGCGTACCTGGTGAAGATCGCGGCCACGGCCGAGAACGGTCAGCGAGTGCAGGCACTCCGAACGCTGCAGGTGACGCGGTAAGCGCCGCGAGGTGCGTACTAGTTGCGTCGGCGTCATTCATTGAAGAGGTGACGTAGCAATGTTGAAGGTCAAGAGGTGCGTCGGGTGGACGGTAGTTGTCGGCGTCGTAATCGGTGCGTTAGTGGTGGCCGGCTGTGGTGGCGGAGGTGATGGAGGTGGGGAGGAGCCTGCGGCGGAGACCGGGTCAGTCAATGGCACCCTGGTGCACGCGGGGACCGGGCTGCCTCTGGGCGGCATCGAGGTCGCCGCGGGCGGCGTTACGACTACGACCGCCGACGATGGGAGCTTCACGCTCACCGGCGTCCCGGTGGGCACGCAGACGCTGACTGTCACCCCGGACCCGAATCGGGACTTGGCGCTTCCGCCCCTTCCGGCGGGTGCAGACCAGGTGGATGTCACAGAGGGGGATACTACGCAGCTTGAAGCTCCGATCTTGCTCATAGACGCGCCCGACCTGCCGCCGAACCCACCCTCCTAGTGCGGTACGGCGCAGGCTCCGAGCGCGTGTGTGCTGGCTGATGCGGCGCCGCCCTTGCTATGGGGCGGCGCTGCGTGTACCACAGACAAGGCGGCGTAGAGCCATGATGACGGTGGGCAACCTGAGTCACATGCGATGGCCGATCAAGGCTGGCCTGGCGCTGGCGCTAGTGCTTGTCGCCGGCGCGGCCTGGGCCGACTGGCCGATGTTCCGCCTCGACGCCGTGCACAGCGGCATCATTCCCGACGGCAGCCTGGGTGAGTTGACCGAGCAGTGGGCGACGCTGCTTGGCGACAGTGTTGACAGCTCGCCTGCGGTCTCCGGCGGCGTAGTCTACGTGGGGACCTCGGAGGGCGACATGTGTGCGGTGAGCGCCGGTGACGGGGCGGAGATCTGGCGCTACCGGACCGGTGGCGCCATCGTCTCCTCGCCCGCGGTTGTCGGCGGCCTGGTCCTGTTCGGATCGGTGGACCGCTTCCTCTACGCGGTCAACGCTGCGACCGGCCAGCTCGCGTGGAAGTACCGGACCTACGGCTCCATCATAGCATCGCCGGCCTGCGACGAGGGCGTCGTCTACTTCGGCAGTATCGGGGGCCGGGTTTACGCCTGTTCGATCGCCGACGGCCGGGTCATCTGGCGCAGTGGCAAAGGAAGCGCCATCCAGGCCTCGCCGGCGGTTGCGGGGGGGCTGGTCTTCTGCGGCGATGAGGAGGGGAAGCTGCGGGCTCTGAGAGCAGCGGACGGGACCCAGGTCTGGGAGTATCAGGCTTCGGGGAAGGTAGTGGCCGGACCGGTCGTGGGTGATGAGGTCGTGATCTTCCTGATAATGAGTCCTACCCAGCTCCGCCCGCCGAAGATAGACCACATCATCGCCCTGCGCCGAGACAGCGGCGAGAAGGTCTGGGCCCAGAACGAGGCCCGGTCGGTGCTCTCAACTCCCGTCATAGCGGGCGACCGGGTCTACTTCGTGACCGTCGAGGGCTATCTCTCGCAGACCATGGTGCGCGCCGCCAGCGTGCATGACGGAAGCGAACTCTGGGAGAAGAGGAGGAAGACGAGAGGGAGGGCAGTCGGCGGCGTGGTCGACTCCTCCCCGATCCTCGTGGGGGACAAGCTGTGCTTCGGCTGTCACGATGGGAACCTGTACGTGATTGACACGGCGGAAGGCGATGTAGTGCGAAAGGTGCCGCTGGCCCAGAAGGTCTACTCGTCGCCTGCCTTCAGCGATGGGCGCATCTACATCGGCGCGGATGACGGGAAGCTGCATTGTCTCGAGTGACACTCCGGTCAAGTTGAGGCGAGGGTGGGGCCGCCGAAAGGCGGCCCTTGCGGTGTACGTGTCCCGGTACCGCGCGCGGCCGCACGCTCGTGGTCAGTTGCGCCTGGCAGGGGCAGCGGCTATAATGACTCAGCGGCTCGCGCAAGACAGGGCTTGCCGAGCGAGGGAATGTAGCAGATGAGCCACCGAGCGAGAGTGCTGGACCTGCGGCGGCCCGAGGACCTGCGGGCGGAGATGGTCGCCCTGGGAGTACACGCGAAGGCGACCGACCGCTTGGCCGACAAGGCGCAGTTCCGGCCCGTGCGGCTCGAGAATGTTGACGGGCGCGCGGCGGCGCTGCTGAAGCAGGAGATGCTGGCGCTGGGGGCCGATTGCGCGGTGCATCAGCGCGTGGCGGGCTTCAAGGCGGACCCGGCGGCGGTTGTACTGCTTGGGAGCCGGCGAGACTACGAGCGGCTGGCCGAGCGGCTGAAGGAGCAGCCGTTCGGCCTGGAGAGCGTGGGTCAAGAGGTGCTGGCGGCGGTTGCGGGCTTTGACCGGGTGGGAGTTGAGCCGCTACGCTGCGGTGACCGTGAGCTGCTCCTCGGAGAGCGGACGCTGGTGATGGGCATTATGAACATCACTCCTGACTCCTTCTCCGGGGACGGCCTGGGAGACGACGTGGCCGCTGCGCTGGAGCAGGCCCGGCGCTTCGTGGCAGAGGGTGCGGACATCCTCGACGTGGGCGGCGAATCCACGCGGCCCGGCAGCGAGGGGGTCAGCGTCGAGGAGGAACTCGAGCGCACGCTGCCGGTCGTGGAGGGCATCGCGCAGGAGCTTGGCTGCGTGGTGTCAATTGACACCACCAAGCCGGAGGTCGCGCGGCTGGCCGTGGCCGCCGGCGCGAGTATGATCAATGACGTCTACGGGTTGCGGGCGGATGGCATAATCGAGGTCCTCGCCGAGACAGGCGTGCCCGCGGTCATCATGCACATGCGGGGCGAGCCGCGGACGATGCAGGAGCAGCCGCACTACGATGACCTGATCGCCGACATCTACGGCTTCCTCGCCGAGCGGGTCGAGGCCGCGGTAGCCGGCGGCGTCGAGCGCAGCCAACTCCTCGTGGACCCGGGCATCGGCTTCGGCAAGACGGTGAATCACAACCTGGAGATCCTGCGCCGGCTGCGGGAGCTGAGGAGCCTCGGCCTGGGCGTGCTGATCGGCACCTCGCGCAAGTCCACGATAGGCAAGGTGTTGGACCTGCCTGCCGAGGAGCGCATCTTCGGCACCGCGGCGACCTGCGCGGTCGCCATCGCCAACGGGGCGGACGTCATCCGCGTGCACGACGTGGGAGAGATGAAGCAGGTCGCGCAGATGACCGACGCCATCACCGTGGGCTGGCGGGGAGAAGAGTGACGATCAGCGAAGAAAAACAAGCGCTACGCCGACGAATACTGAGCCTGCGCGATGCGTTGAGCGCCGATGACATCCGTGAGCGGAGCGCGCAGATTGCGCGGCGAGTCACCCAGTTGCAGTGCTATCGCGCGGCCCGCACGCGGTTGCTTTTTGCCAGCTTCGGCAGCGAGGTGCGCACCGATGCGCTGCTGGCGGAGACCCTGGCAAGTGAGGCCCGGCTGATCTTGCCCCGGGTGGAGCGCGGACGCGAGGAGTTGGCCTTCCACGAGGTCGTGGACCTCGATGCCGACCTTGCTCCCGGCGCCTGGGGCATCCCGGAGCCGATTGCGGAGCGCTGCCCCGAGAGGGCACTGAACGAGGTTGACTTTATACTCGTGCCCGGGGTGGCCTTCGACCGGCGAGGCGGGAGGCTGGGATACGGCGGCGGCTTCTACGACCGCATCTTGAGGGCGCGGCAAGACCTCATCACAGATGGCGCTGCGGTCGCTGTTGGATTTGCCTTGCAGATCGTGGACCGCGTCCCGCGCCATGAGGGTGACGTGCTCGTGCCTCTTGTGGTGACTGAGGACGAGGTTCTGGCAAGCGCAACCTGAAAGGAGAGCTGCTCAGTGGCGCGTGGAGATATCACACAAGCTCAGGGCGAGGAGTACCGCGACGAGGAAACCGGAGCGGTGGTGCGCCGGCTCACCGGTGATGGGTCAGACAACCACCACCTTTACTTCACCTCCACCTCCTTTGTGGGGGAGGGGGAGGCGGTGGTCTTCAGCTCCGACAGGTCGGGGAGTTCTCAGCTTTACATGCTGGAGGTGGGGAGCGGGAAGATAGTGCAACTGACGGAGGCCAAGGAGGCCAGCGGGTTACGAGCCTGCCTTGACCCGGGCGGGCGGCTGTTCTACTTTGAGGGGCCAGCCCTGAGGGTGCTCAGCCTGGATGTGCTCGATGAGCGGGAACTCTATCGCGTGCCCGAGGGCACCCGACCGGGCCTGCCCACGTGCACCGCGGACGGCGGCTACGTGGCCTTCGCGTATGTCGAAGACAGGGCGGTCAGCACGGAGACCGACAGGATATACTCGACGATGGCTGAGCGCTATTACCAGCGACCTGCGTCGGTGATTATGCGCGTGGACACGCAGAGCGGCGACGCCGTCGCCGCCTGGGGAGAGCACGCGTGGATCAGTCACGTGATCATCCATCCGCACCGGCCGGACCTGATTCTCTTTTGCCACGAGGGCGGCTCATCGGTCAAGCAGCGCATGTGGACGGTGGACCTGAGCGTGCGCGTCGGTCGCGAGGCCCAGCCGCTCTTCAAGCAGGAACACCGGGAGAGCTGCTGCCACGAGTACTTCACCCAGCAAGGCGAGGTCGGCTTCCAGTGCAACGTGGAATCCGAGGGCGAGGCGCTCTCCTTTAACTGCTTCGTGCGGCCGGACGGGACCTATCTGCGGCAGTTCCTGCTGCCCGGGCGACGTCCGGGGCACATGCAGTCGAACTCCGACAACACGCTCGTCGTCGGCGACCGCGGACACCTGGGGCCGGACGACGAAGAGGGCGGCAGGTACATGTCGCTGATGACACACGCCAACGGCCGCGCGCAGGTGCGCAGACTCTGCCGGCACGATACCTCGGGGACGCAGCAGATCGGCCATGCGCACCCGATCTTCAGTCCCGACGACCGGTGGGTGATGTTCACCTCCGACGCCGGCGGGAAGTGCAACGTGTACATGGCTGACGTTACGAGCATCTGACAGGAGGGGTTGAGATGAAGATGGGGCAGCAGCCGGTCCTTCAGCTCGCGCTGGATTTCATCAACCTGAAGCAAGCCCTGCGGGCGGCGCGAGAGGCCGTGGCAGGTGGCGCTGCGTGGATCGAGGCTGGCACGCCGCTCATCAAGAGCGAGGGCCTCAATGCCGTGCGCGTGCTACGCGAGGAGTTCGGCGACCTCACGATAGTCGCCGACATGAAGATCATGGACGCAGGCCGGGTTGAGGTGGAGTCGGCGGCAAAGGCCGGAGCGGACGTGGTGACGGTGCTCGGAGCTGCCTCGGACTCGACCATCGCCGAGTGCGTGGAGGCGGGCGGTAACTACAACGCGCGGATACAGGTGGACCTCATTGAGGTCAGGGACCCGGTCGAGCGTGCGCTGCGCGCCCAGGAGCTGGGCGCCTCCATCGTCGGCGTGCACACGGCGATAGATGTGCAGATGACCGGAGGCGACCCGCTGGAGACGCTGCGATCAGTGGCCGAGGCGGTTGATGTCCCCATGGCGGTGGCGGGCGGCATCAACTCCGAGACGGCTGCGGAGGC
>Ga0114922_10005312_pt1 | contig 11882 bp, 4 predicted proteins | sample AartaG_FD_100975 | JGI IMG/M metagenome (GOLD analysis project Ga0114922, IMG submission 100975) | Deep subsurface microbial communities from Aarhus Bay to uncover new lineages of life (NeLLi) - Aarhus_00045 metaG | ecosystem: Environmental > Aquatic > Marine > Oceanic > Sediment | place: Aarhus...
ACGAATCAACACGGGCACCACAACCTTTCTGGGTTCGGGTTATGGTGCCCTCGGGTTACAGCGACCGAAGCCGTCAGCGGGCCATAACTGGCCCTCTGCGCCGCTGACGGTCAATAATCGATATTACTGACACGGGGAGTGTGTCTATAAGCCGAGTTGTGCACACACGCAGCCCCCAACTGTGCAGGTCGCGCTGGACTTATGAGCACACTGCTTCAGATGGTTACTGACCGCTGGGGCTCCTCGACAGCATGATATCGCGGAACGGCGAGTTCATTTCTCGGGTCACGCAATGATACCTTCATCAGTGGTAGCGCCCTGTAACGAGTTCCTTGTGAGTGGACTTGGCGAGTTATGCACACGCTCTGCCGGCGATTCTCCCGACCTTGCGTGAACTACGTACCAGCGAACGTGCACGCAATCGCGCGTTCTGGTGCACTGGGCTTACTGCATCACCTGCCCTTGTTCGTCTTCTTTTTTCCGGCGCCACAAAGGAGACCTTTAACCAGCCCACATGACTGTGCTTCCGAAAAACTCATGTCCTGCACATTCATCGGCCTTGCGGCCACGTCGCCAGTAGACCCGATGATTGTGACATATCCATCGGTTCGGGTGTTTCAGTGCGAGAACTCCGTCTCGACACGGGTTTTCGGGAAAAACAGCGATGCGCGATGAGCGCACTCAGGCTAGAGCTACGGCTGTGCTGTCTGACCGCATACCAGGAGTTCGGGGTCCTTCCCCAGCAACTGGCAGCACGCTCGACGTGCCGACTTCTCAGAGAACAGAACGGGCAGAACCTGCCACCCAGAGATTCTCCAGCCACGGCTCAGGCCCCGCGGGGGTTGCCGAGAGCAGCAACGACACGCTGGCTGCGAACGTCGAAGACGGTGTGCTCGCCGCTCTCAGCGCCCGGCATTGGGGCGGGAGTTGGAGCCGTCTCCGCCACGACACTTAGCAGCCAGTCGGCGTAGCGTCGGAGGTGTCTATCGGTCGCTCTTGCCGTCTCGCGTCCGAGCGCATCAGCTATCCGACGAGCCCTATCGACGTGACCTCTCACTATTGCAGTCTCGGCCGCTATGCACAGGGTCTCGACATGAGCATTCCAGCACGCGGCGCTCGGCTCAGGCTGTCCGCCGGCCGGCCCGACTGCCCCGGACAACCCGTCCAGCACCTCTTCCCAGTCTTCGACCCCAGCGCTCACGAGTTCTGCTTCCGTTTCGGCGAGGCGCAATACGGCCTCAGCGTCGGGGTACTCCGCGCCTACAAAGCCGGTCGAGACGCTCGGGGATGTTGCAGGTGCTGTCGTCTTCCCGAGGATGGAGCCGACCCGGGTCAGATAGGCAGAGGCCAGTATCAGACACTGCGGATCCTCCATATCTTCACCTTCACTGAAGGCCTCCCTTAGCCACCGCACGGCCTCCTCAAACCGGGCAAGCCTGTAGCATACCTCGCCAGCGCTACACTTGGATTGCGCGACACCTCGGCGATCCTGAGCTTGCTCGTTTGCGCCTAGCCCGTCGAGGATGTACGGCTCCGCCTCCGCATAGCGACCCTCCTCCAGGAGGATTACGCCCAGGTTGTTTAGGGCCGCGGCTCTGGCCCAGGCCTCTGTCTCGGTCCCGTCGGCTGCCTGCGAGAAGAGCTCGAGCGCTCGTGTCCTTTCTCCGCGCTGGCTGGCGCACAGCCCCATACCAACAAGCGCCTGTGCCGTGCGCGTATAGTTCCCAAGGCCTTTCCAGAGACCGCATGCCCGGGAGAAACGCTGCTCAGCTTCGGTGGTCTCGCCCTGCATCCAGCACAGCGTCGCGGCACAAGTCGCGATCTTGGCCACCAGCTCTCGGTCATCACAGCCCGCCGCGAGCACCTCCGCTTCGGCTATTGCCCCTTCCGCTTGACCGATGTCCCCTACAACCTGGTAGGACTGCGCCAGCAATAGGAGTGCCTCCAGTCGCTCATTCGCGAGTTGCTCGCGGTCGGGCAGGGAAGCAATCACTTCGAGCGCGCGGCTCGCAGCTTGTGTGGCCTGGCGATTGGCATACTGGGCGCGGTATTGCCGCGCCGAGCGAATAAGCAGATCAATGGCCCGCTCATCGCTGTAGCCGAGATAGGCGTGGTGTGCTGCAGAGTGGAGATTAGACCCGCCCGTGCACTCCGTCTCTGACACGAGGTGTGTCGCAATACGTGCGTGCAGATCCCTTCGTTTGGAGGGTGGTATGGTGGTGTAGGCGACATCGAAGAGATGACGCCGCCCAAAAACGAACTGCCCCGGGCCCGATCCTGAGCGCAGAAGGCCTTGCTCTGCGGCCTCCCACAGCAGCGAGTCAGACAACGGGGCCTCGTCTCCGACCGCCACCTTGAGCAAGTGAGGCGACAGCGGTTCGCCCATGACCGAAGCACCTTGGACGAGACGCCTCAAAGCAAGGGGTAACTGGTCCAGTTCCGCCAGAAACAGCTCTTCCAGCGTGCTTGGGAGGCCTCGATCAGAACCCACCAGTTCGGGAGAACCTCGCCTCAAGCTTCGAACCAGTTCGCGAGCAAAATGGGGGTGGCCCTGGGCACGATCACAGATGGCCCGCACCGCGCTAGCTGGCAGCAGCATGGGACCGGCCCACGCCCTTACAAGGCGTTCGATGACCGGACGCGGCATAGGGCCTAGGCGCACTGTTAGTACTTCGGGCTCCCCGCCTAGCCAGTCAGGTACAGGATCACGCGTGCTGAAGATCACCAGAAGCGGCCACGACAGCCGCCGGGAGAGTACGTCAGTTAGCAGGCCCCGACTGGCCTCATCAATCCACTGGACGTCCTCCAGCACGAGGCACAGAGGGCCTGAAGCGGTCACTTTGCTGAGCAGAGCTGACAGCGCGGCAGATACGTCCCGATGCCAGTTGTCGGAGGCCTCCGTCGGAGGTTCGTCTATGGCCCGAAACAGCGCCGACAGCCAAGTCGAGGTTTCCTCATCGATCAAGAGCCCGGCAGTCGCCGTCTGGACATCGCCTGCCAGCCTGGGGGGCCAGCCCATCAGATGAAGCCCGATCAGCCGCGCGCTGAGGGACCCCACTGCCAACAGCGGGAACTGCTCCCCACAAGTATGGCACGCCGTCGAGACGATGCGGAGTTCTCGCGCGGCTTCCGACTGACAGAAGTCGGCGATCAGCCGGGACTTACCAATCCCTGGTGGCCCGACGACACAAGCGCGTACTTCCGCGCCCGCTTTGGCGTCTTCGCAGCACTGGACCAGCGTCTGAAGCTCAGCCTGTCGCGTCGGACCTGCCGCAGTATCGGCCACAGCCTCCTGGGCACGTCCCGCCTGTGACCGGCGCACTCCCACAACGCGGAACACCTCAGTTTCCTCGCTCCGACCGGCCAGGCGAATCGGCCCGATCCTATCGAGCTCGAATGTGTCACCGACGGCATCGCGAACGGCCCAGCTCACATACATCTCGCCCGGTGGTGCCTCGTCCTCCAAACGCTTCGCCACAGTGACGGCGTCGCCGATTGCTGTGTAGTCTGCATATGCCGGGTGCCCTACTGGGCCCACCATCACGCGACCGACATTCACCCCCATGTGGATGTTCAGAGTGGTGCCTCCAAACACACCTTGCTGGTTCAGCACCCTCAAGCGCTCACGCATGGCGAGACCAGCCAGGATGGCCCGCTCTACAGACCTTTCTTGCGCTATTGGCACTCCGAACAGTGCCACTATCTCGTCTCCCACATACTTGTCAATGTGCGCGCCATGGGCCACCAGGCAGTCCACCAGTTCCTCGAACACCTGGTTTATCAGGTGGAAGAGCCACTCCGGCTCCACATGCTCCCCCATGCCACTGAAGCCTGAGATGTCGGTCATTAAGATGGTCGCTGGCCGCTGCTCCCCGGACCGTAGGTGCGCGAACATCTCGTCCAGCGAAGGCCGTGTGGGCGCCCGGCGCGCACTGCGGTCGTCCAGCGGCGTGCCGCACCTGCTGCAGAACCGGTCTTCGGGCTCTGCGACGTGCCTACACACCAAGCATCTACGTTCCTGACTCACCGGTCACAGCTCCTCGGCACGTTAAGGAAGGCTAATCAGCCCGGTCGTGAGAACATAGATAGGCTTCGCCACCGACTAGGCTGGACCTCTCACGGCGACAAAGCCGGCCCAGTAGAAGGGATGAGAGTTCTCGCCGGTCTGCGGCAAGGCACTTTGCGCCTGCTGAAGTGCTTGCTCAACGGTCGCGCCCTTCGCCAACGCCTCGTAGAACGCCGTCATCAGCGTCGCTGTGCTTTCATCTGACACCGGCCACAGGCTGCACACGACGTCCCGGGCTCCCGCGTAGATGAAGGCCCGAGCAAGACCCACGATGCCCTCGCCTTGGACATCCTGACCGAGCGCCGTCTGACATGCCGACAACGTTACCAGCCGTGCGGCCAACGGCCAAGAGTATACGTCCACCGCCCTCAGGACCTCATAAGGCTCCTCATCTCCGCCCGCCAGCAGTAACCCCGACAACTCGGGCACGTCCGGATCCGCGAAGCCGTGGGTCGCGATGTGCAGGATGTCGCAGCTACCGCCCTCCTGCCACAGGCTCTCCTTCGTCGCTTCCTTGTCGGTCAACAGCAGGCACTCATCAAAGCACTGCGCGATGGCCTCACCCTCGGCCTTCGCTCCCGGCAGCGGAACCATCGACATGTTCGTCAGTGCCAGGCTCACCCCACCCTCACCACGGATCGGCATGTACAGCCCGCGGATCGGCATATACAGCCCACGGCCGCCGCCAGCAATGACCGCGTCCGCTATGTCCGGTGCCCCGGTGTCCGGCGCGGCCACGATAACTGCTGCCCGCTCCGATGCAGGTCGCTCCCCTCTCGAAGACAGCGCCAGAGTCAGCGAGGGAGCGTAGGCGAGCGCTGTGCGCGTGCCAAGGTACTGGTTGCGCCTGTCTATCAGTGCAGCAAAAGGCACCAGCTGCAACCCGCCCTCCGCCATAATCCACACCCGCTCGGCTCCCCGTAGCATCCCCTCCACCGGTGACACCAGCACCTTGTACAGCTCCCTGGCCTGCTCATACGCCTCCTCCTTGCGCTCCCAGATCGCCTCCCGGAAATCCCCGATCTGCTCAAATAAGGCGTCGGATTCCTCCTTGGAGGTCAGGACTACCTTGGGATCCTTGCCACCTCGGAGCGCGACAACAACCAGGCCCTCATCGGAGAAGGTATACTCCACGACCGCCAACTCAGGATCTTGCGCAATAGCCTCGGCTAGCTCCTGGCCTGAGGGGATGCGAACATTGCTTGCCATCGCGTAGGCCGGCACCCGCTCGCGCACGGCCGACTCCAGCGCCGCTTCGTCCCGGGCGAGGTCTGCCAACAGCTGCTTGAGACCCTCCACATCGGCCGCGCTCGCTGGCTCACCCTCCAACGGCCCGCGGATCGGCATGTACAGCCCACGGATGGGCATGTACAGTCCACGCCAAACCTCTGTGCTCGCCTCGGTGGCGCCTCCCACCACCCTCTCCAGCAGCGCGTAGGCCTCCTGGCGCCTCTGCCGCAGTTGGCTAAGACGCTCCGCCACCTCCGGCTCCAGCCTGACGCTCATATCCACCTTCTGCCAGGAGAGCTGATCCGTCAGTACGCGCGAGCGCATCCGCTCTGCGCAGGAGAGCGCCAGGTAGGGATCTTTCTTCAGAGCCGCAACGCGGAGGAGCTTTCGGTAGGGGGTGATGTTGTCGGCAAACCACTGCTGCCGCAGCAGCGGATCGAACGCGAGACGCTCCCGCTTCTGCTCGTTGCGGTTGATGATGTCCACCAGCGCCTGCTCGGCCGCCGCCAGATGACCTTCCTCGAGAGCTGCTTGCGCCAGTTGGTCCGTGATCTTCTCCGCCATTAGCGCGAGCCCGGCCTCTCGGCAGATCTGCTGTGCGCGCTGCAGCAAGGACACCTGTTGCGCCTGGTCATCGGTGAGCGAAGCGATGTTCACCAGGTAGTTCACCCGCTCGCCCACAGGCACGTCCACCTGGTCGAGGACATCGCACGCTCTGTTGAGCCAGGCCCCCCCATCCCGGACCTCGCCCAACTCCAGCTTTGCCTGCGCCAGCAGAACGTACGCCTGGAGCGCAGGCACGCTGGGCTCGTGTGCCACGAGCCCCGGCTGCAGCGCGTTGACCACGTCCTGCCACCGCCCCTCGGCCGCGGCAGACTGTGCTGTCATCAGAGCGCACTGAAGCAAAGCGCCGGGGTCCCCCTGCGTCAGTTCCTGCGATAGCAATCTTACTTGCTCGGCGAGGTGGTCGCGCCCACCATCTTCCAGGAACTGCGCAGCACCCGCCATCGCGTTCACACGCTCCTGCGCTTGCGGGTACTGCACGGCTGTCTCCAGCAGCTGCATGCCCGTCTCAAAGGCCCAGACGCTCTGCTGTCCCGGAGGCGCCTCTGCCACGGCCTCGGTCAGGTGATTGATCAGGTCCTTCGGTCCCTTGAAGGGCCGGTCCCAGTACTCCAGGTGATGCCGGCATGTCCAGCGCACCAGCAGGCGGCGCAAGTCCTGCGGCGTGTGGGGAGCAATATAGTGGGATGCAGCCGCGCAGTACGGCGTGCCTTTCCACCGCGGCAGCAACTGCCACTGCAGGAACCAGTCAGTCAACCAGTGGGCCTCTGAAACACGGCCAAAGCAACGTAGCTGCTCAGTGAATATCCCCAGCCCGACGGGCGGGGACGTTCTCCGCTCATCAACCATACCCAAAGCCCAGTAGAAGGCGTCCCGAAAGGCGTCATCCCGCCCCGGCCACGTCATGGCACATAGCTGCATCATGTAGATGAACAGGCTCTGAGAAACAGTCCGCCCGGCCCTGCCACCCTCAGTTATCGCTCCGCGGAACACCGGAAGCAGCCGATCGCCGCCCTGCACTGGGATCATGTACATGGCGTAGCGTACTGCAGCGTTCCACAAGGAGTCGTCGGGTTCGCGGGAGACGTCCTGTATGAGGTGCTGCACGCTTGAGATCGCTTCCGCGTCTAAGCCTTCGCCGGCCGCCCTCTCGATCGTGTCAATCCGCAAGGCGTAGCGGGGGCCAACCATCTCGCTCCGCCACTTCTCGGCGGAAGCTTCCAGAGCAGGCAGCTTCTTCTCTATCTCCATGAGCCTTTCGTGCTGCGGGTTGTCCTTGCCTGCCTTGGCGTACGCCGCCTCAGCCAGTCTCATCAGGCGGGCGGCCCGCAGCCACAGCCACCGCCACTGACACCGGTCAGAAGGAGCCGGCGACGCGAGGAAGACTCCCGCAAGCGGGTTCGTTCGATCGCCAGCCGCTGCGGCGTACAGCCGACCGGCCATCTCCCATTTGCCCAGCTCTTCCGCCACGCGCGCTGCCGCCGCGCGCATGTTCTGCCGGGGCCAGGGATAGTGGCAGCGCCCACTAGCCTCACCAACGACCTGGATGATCTCCATCATCCCATCCAGGTCTCCGTTGGTCTTGGGCTGCTCAAACATCCGCGCAGCTGCGAGGAACCCTTCGCCCGGGTCTGTCTCAAAGAGCTGCTTGAGATCTTCGACTGTTTCCACCTGAGCCGCCGCCGGCGCCGCTATCGCTGCTTCTAGCGTGAGCCACATCAGCAAGCCAGTCCGGCGTCTCATGACACTCGCTCCCCCGTCTTGCCCCGCTCTTGGCGCGCCTGACCATCCCCTTCAGATTCGACGGCAAACGTCATGTTTCCTCCTGTAAATGCGCTGCGGAGACCCATCATTTGCATACAGCACAATGTGGTCCCGGCGCAATAGCACGCGATCGCACGAGGTGCAGGAGAGCGTTGTAACGCATCCTTCGATCCGCGGACGGGGCCAGCACTATGTGGGGGGTGTGGTGGACGACTGCAGTGTCAGCGGATGGCCTACCAATCGCCGCGCGACATCGCCAGGGCAGCTCTTCCTGAGGCGGGGCAGCGAGCGGCGCAAGTCAGCAACATGGACCAGGTCGCGCTAGAAATCCGGCCGGAAAGGCGCGCTCTTGGTGGTGTGATACGATGGTGTAAGGGCGCGGTGGCCAGTTTCGTGGCGCAAGCTCATGCGGCTGCCCGAGGCCGTGCTTCGCACCGTTTGCCCCCGGGATCCGCGAGTGAGGTACAGTAGCTTCCCAGAGTACGCAAGCCCACTAAACCGCGTGACAAAAGGCCGCGCAAAGGGTCGCCTGAAGTCATCCAATTCGCCACCAGCGTCAGGTTGGCCACCGTCGCCGCCATCAGAAGCTGGAAGCGCGTCTTGCTCCGCCCGAAGAACCTGCTTTGACGAAGCCCGAGCTGCACCAGCCGCGCAATCCCATGCTCGAGCACCACCCGCTGGGCATACCGCTGCCGGAAGTCGTCGCTCTTCTCCAAAGCCCGCGCCTGCTGGAGCAGGTCCTCGTCGGGGTGCAGCGTGATAAACCGGCCTCGCCGACGCTTGTCCCTGACGCATTCGGCGTACCGCGGGCAGGCCCGACAGACCTCCTTGTCAAAGGCGAAGCCCTTCACCTTGTCCTGAACTCGGCCCGGTTTCACCCAGGCCTACGTGTAATGCCTGGTCTCATGACCCTCGGGACAGCCCACGCAATCTCCCGCCAGGTCAATCTCAAAATCGTCCTTGCTGAGGGCACGTGAAGTGTGCGGCTTGACGGTCGGCGCGATCACCTCGCGCTTGCCCAGCTCCTTGCGCACCTGCATGCTGCCGTAGGCCGTGTCGCCGATCACTTGCTGGGCCCCGGCCCCCAGGTTCGCTTCGCTCTCTTCGACCAACTGCTGCGCACGGTCGCCCTCCGGCTCATTGCCGGGCACCACCTGCACGTGGGTCACAAGTTGGCTGTCGACATCCACCGCCACCGCACCCTTGTAGCCCGTGAACGATCGCCCCTGGCTCTTGTGACCGTGGCGTTGCTCGGGCTCGTGCACCGAGAGCACCCGATCTCTCGCCGTCCCCTCGCGTATCCGATTGACCTGCCCCCGCTTGTCGTGCCGATTCTGGTGTTGACCTGCCCCCACAAACGCTACCAGTTCTTATGCGGTACTTTGGCGGGTCCACGCAGCCCTGGGGGGAGGGCCGAGCGTACCGCGGCCCGGAGCCCAGGGCTGGCGCGCCTCCGGGGCCGGGGGCCGGTAGCCCAGTGAGCTGTGCGGCCGCACCGTTGGGAGGGCCTACCCCTGTGCACAGCGAACCTGACAGCAACCAGAGTCTGCCCTGAAGGAGCGTGCTCCCGTGACCTCCGTGAGCCGGCGGTACTCGTTGCTGCTCTGTCTCTCGCTCTCAGCCTTCGCGAGCGTCGCCCATGCCCAGGAGGGGGACCTTCTGCAGAACGGCGGCTTCGAGCACTCGACCGACGGCAAGCCGGACGCGTGGCAGGCGGACGACCTCGACCTGGCCATCGAGGAAGCGGACGTCCACTCGGGCCAGCGGGCCTTGCGACTGAAGACGGTCAGGACCGATGGTCACTTCGCGGCCCTGGCCTATCAGTCCGAGCAGACGCCTGTGGCCGCCGACACGCTGTATCTGGCCTCGCTGTGGGCCAGGGGCAGCGGCCGCCTGCGCCTCGGCCTCCAGCAGTACGGGAAGACCGGCTGGCTGGGAGGCAAGTCGGCCATCCACACCGACCTCACTCCCGACTGGACCCGCTACCAGTTCTACTATGGCACAGTCGGCGCCGACGTGGAGCGCGTCCGCTTCGATATCAACCTCGACGGCAAGGACGCGGTGGGCATCATTGACGACGTCGCCCTGGAGGTCATCGGGCCGCGCGAGCCGCTGGGTGAGAACATCGTCGCTGATGGCGACATGGAGGCTGACGCGGACAGTGACGCCGTCCCCGACGGTTGGCGCCTGGGTCGCGTGCTCACGGACACTGACCGCCGGCTCGCCGTCGGCCCCGACGGCAGCCGGGCGCTGGTGTGCCGCTGCTCTCCAGAGCCGGTCGAGCCGCCTGACTATGGGAAGTGGTGGGACTGGGCCAGTCAGCCCGCGCCCGCCGCTGGCTGGATCAACGCAGCAAGCACCTCAGTCTTTCCCGTCGAGCCCGGTCGCACCTACGAGATCAGCTTCCGCACCCGCGGCCAGGACATCCGCGTATTCCACACCAAGCTGTGGTGGATGAAGGACGAGAAGCAGTCCACGAAGTGGTTCACCATCGGCCCGCGCCACGACGGCTCCTGGGACTGGGAGCAGGTCACGCTCAGCCTCACGATCCCCTCGGCGCACGTGCACTTCTCGCGCATTGAGTTCTGGGCGCTGGCCGCCGGCGGCCGGCTGTGGGTGGACGACGTGTCCATCCGGCCCAGCCGCGGTTACACCACCGGCTGGGTCGAGGAGCGCTACGAGGTCGAGCCGGTCGAGGTCAGGGTCGAACTGCCGGCGGTGCCGCCGCCGATACTGCCAGCGCGCGAGGTGCGCAAGCCAGCCTTCGAAGCGCGCGAGCGCAGCGAGGTCCGCGTCACCGATGACACCATCGCGGTCCTCCTCAGCAACGGCATGGACTTGCGCATCGCCCTCACTGATGGCACGCTCCTGGGCGTCGGTGAGGTCAACCTGGGCAACTTCCCGCTGCGCAGCCCCGGCGCCCCTCCCATCGCCCCGCTCATTGACACCGAGAGCGGCGGCCACTATGTCTCATGCCGGTATCTGAACCATGAGATCAGCGACGACGGAACCGCGGTCCTGCGTACGGCCCTGAAGGCCGCCGACGGGCACGAGGACCGGCTCGACTGGGCCTTCCAGCCGGTCACCCGCACCATCGCTGGTCTCGACTACGTCGGCTTCGCCTATCGTTACGAGTTCACGAGCGACTCGGAGAGCATCAATCAGATAGCCGACCGTTCGACCTGGGAGTTGGCCGGTATCCCGCTCGGCGTGACGGTGGTGACCCAGAACGCCTACAACGTCGAGAACACGTTCACGCTTGCGCCCGAGAACGTGTACTGCGGCACCGCCGGCACGCGTTTTGCCTTCGGCGACGGCCTCGACTACCAGTTCGCCCCTGACGGCGCCCTGGTCATCTTCTACGACGAGCCGGTTACTTTCGTTGATAACCGCCGCGCCGGGTCCGAGGAGTACGTCCGCTATCGCGACACGACCCGCTACGCAGGCGAGCGGTCGGCGCGGACGGCGTCCAAGTGCGTTCTGTTCGCCGAGCGTGGCGACCATGACGAGTGGACGCGCCTGCGCGACCACGTTTATGACAAGCACGCCGCCTTCTGGGACATCATCCAGCACACGCCGATGCCGCTGATGAACTGCTGGATGCACTGGAAGGAGCTTGCCAAGCATGGCGACCAGGTCCTTGACCACCTCGCCGACGAGGTCGCGCCGAAGCTGGGCGAGATGGGCTTCAAGGTTCTGGCCCTGCACAGCGTCTGGGGCCGCGGCGGCTGTAGCCTGGATGTGATCGAGCCGGGCGAGAAGTTCGGCGGCACCGAGGCCCTCAAGTACCTGTGCGAGAAGGCCGCCGAGCACGGCATGATCGTGCAGGCCTGGGCGCCGACCGCCCACATGTGGGAGCACTCGCCGCTGTTCGAGCAATACCCGGGATGGTGGATCGAAGGCCCGAACGGCGAGCCGCCCACCACGTACTGCTACCCCGAGATCCGCGGCACCCGGTTCCGCGGCGGCTGGCACGACTACGCCATCGGCCAGTGGCAGAAGATCCGCGAGCAGACCGGCCTGGGCAGCCTGTGGCTTGACTCGTACTGTAGCTTCACGCACAGGATAAAGGTTGCGGACCCGCGGGTAGGCATCGAGCAGGCGGAGGACGTATTCCGCTTCCACGCCGCGCTGTCACGGCTCGGATACATCGTCTACACCGAGTCGACCGGCACCTTCGGCATTGTCGCTCCCGGCTTCCCGGTCGCCAACCTGGACTCGGCGGAGCCCCGCGGTCCCGACCCGATGACCCGCTACG
>Ga0114922_10005313_pt1 | contig 11876 bp, 6 predicted proteins | sample AartaG_FD_100975 | JGI IMG/M metagenome (GOLD analysis project Ga0114922, IMG submission 100975) | Deep subsurface microbial communities from Aarhus Bay to uncover new lineages of life (NeLLi) - Aarhus_00045 metaG | ecosystem: Environmental > Aquatic > Marine > Oceanic > Sediment | place: Aarhus...
CCGAGTTTCATGACCTCGATCTTGCGGAACTGGCAGGGGTGGCTCTCGGCCTGGATCGAGATCGTGCCGCCAGAGAGTTTCGTCCCGTCGTCCAGTTGCGGCTCGTCGTACTGGAGGACGACCTTGCCTTCGCAGAGGTGCTTGATCGTGTTGCCGCGCACCTCCAACTCGACCGTCACCCACTGGTCGCCGCGGTAGGTCTTGCTGGAGGAGTTGATGCAGTGCTGCTTGGTGAGTTTATCTTTCATCACCACGTGGGTGCCGGGGGTGCAGAGGTTGACGGTGGAGCGTTCGCCCTTCTCCTTGCCGCCGAGGAGTTGGACCTCGATGGAGTTGGGGAAACTCTGGTCCTTGCCCATGCTCTTGGCCGTCTGGCCGTGGATCATGATGCCGTTGTTGCGCCAGGCCCATCCGGGGCCGCCGGGCACCTGCTCGCCGACGAACCGGTACTCGGCCCGCAGCCGGTACGGGGCCTCCAGCGGCTTCTCGTAAAAGAGGTGGCCGAAGCGGTTGTCGAACTTCTCGTACGCCTCGTACGAGACGGTCAGCAGGCCGTCGACGACGCGGAAGGTGTTCTTGTAGTTCTCGCCGAGGTCGCAGCCCTTGATCTTGGGCGTCCAGCCCGCGAGGTCCTTTCCGTTGAAGAGCGGGCTCCACTTGCCCTCGGGCTGCTCGCCGACCGTCATGGCGGGGGCGACGGCGAGGGCGAGGACGGCGGCGAGGGCGACAACGGCTAATCGTCGGGTGGTCATAGGTCGATCCTCCGGTTCGGGTCAGGGGGTTTCGTGCGTCATACGGGTTGTGCGTGGCGTTCCGCGCGGCGGGTCTCCCGGCCCGCCGCGCTATCGCAAGCGCCGGCGCGGTGCATCAGGAGATACACCGCGCGGGAACCATGTCTTACGCCTCGCCGCCCTTGTACCTGGCCCAGAAGTCGGGCATAAGGTCGCGGGTCTTGGCCTCCATTTCCTGGTCGCTGATGGCCGTCAGGCGCCCTTCCTTCTCGTACTGGTCGATGACCCACCGGGCGACCTTGGCGCACTTGATCTTCGAGATCCGGTCGGCGCCTTTGAGGCCGAAAAACTCGTTGACCCAGTGGGCCACGCCGTCGGCGCCGCTCTTGTCGGTGATGGCGACGCGCGGCGGTCGGCCGAACAGTGCGCCCGTGTCGAAGATGTTGTAGATCTGTTCGTTCCGCCTCAGGCCCCCCGCGTGGATGCCGGCGCGGGTCGTGTTGAAGTTGCGGCCCACCAGCGGGTAGTTGTCCGGGATGGGGAACCCGATGGAGCGCATGTAGTCGGCCAGTTCGGTGATGGCCCGGGTGTCGATGCCGCACAGATCGTGCTTCAGGGCGATGTACTCGACGATCGAGCCTTCCAGCGGCGGGTTGCCCGTCCGCTCGCCGAAGCCGAAGACCGTGGTATTGACGAAGTCGCACCCGTACAGCCAGGCGGTGGCGGCGTTGGCGTGCACCTTGTGGAAGTCATTGTGACCGTGCCACTCCAGGCGGTCGCTCGGCACGCCGCACTCGCGGTTCAACTTGTAGATGAGTTTCGGGATGCTGCGGGGCAGGGCCGCCCCGGGAAACGACAGGCCGAACCCCATCGTGTCGCACAGGCGGATCTTGACGGACTGCGCCTCGGGCACCTGGGCGCTCATCTCCATGAGCCGGTCGACGAACGGCAGGACGAAGCCGTCGATGTCGGCCCGGGTGACGTCCTCCAGGTGGCACCGGGGGCGGACGCCCGCCTCCAGGGCCGCGTCCACCACCTCGCAGTAATGGTCCATGCACTGGCGGCGGCTCGTGAACTTCAGTTTGTGGAAGATGTGGTAGTCGCTGGAGGAGGTCAGCATGCCGGTCTCGGCGAGGCCCGCCTCCCGGACGAGCCGGAAGTCGCCCTTCTCGGCCCGGATCCAGCCCGTGCACTCCGGCCACTGGTGGCCGAGTTCACGGCACGCGTCCAGCGCCTCGCGGTCGTTCTTCGTGTACAGGAAGAACTCGGTCTGGCGGACCACGCCGCTGGGGCCCGCGATGCGGCCGAGCAGGTCGTAGATGCGGACCATCTGCTCGGTGGTGTACGGCGGGCGGGCCTGCTGGCCGTCGCGGAACGTCGTGTCCGTGATCGCGATGTCGCGCTCCGCCGCGGTCCGGAAGTCGAACGTCACGGGCTCGCCGTCGATGACCTCGGTGGCCGGCCCATCGAAATGGATGAGGGGCGGCAGGTCGTACGGATACGTGTCCGTCACGAGGTTCGCTTCGGTGGTGTCCTGGAGGGGATGGGGTTTCTGCGGGTTGGGCATGGGGCCTCCTCGTAGGTCAAGTACGTTGAGCCGTCGACTTATAACCCCCTCTCCCTTGACGGGAGAGGGTAGGGGTGAGGGTGAAGACGGTCTTCACCTCGACCCCCCCTCACCCTGTCCCTCTCCCACCAGGGGAGAGGGAACAACGAATCCTCACTCCTCGATCTCGACGCCCTGCTCCTTGCAGCAGCGGGTGATGAAGTCGACGGCGCTGCCGACGGTCTCGACCGAGAGGGCGGCCTCCTCCTCCATGTCGATGCCGAACTCCTCCTCGAACATGGCCACCAGTTCGATCGACTGGACGCTCTCGGCGCCCAGGTCGACCGCGAAGTGGTGTTCGGACCGGATCTCGGCGGGGTCCACGTTCAGGACCTGGGCGGTCACTTGCTTGACGCGCTGCTCGACGGTGGCCATCGTGTGTCCTCCTGCTGATGTCGTTTCGTTTTTCGGGCCTTTTGCTGTTCGAGCCCGCGCCGTTCGAGCCGGCCGCGGGAGCGGCCGGATATCACCATCCGCCATGGCATATGCCACGGCCGATGATGATGACCCGCTGCTCCCGCAGCGGGCTCTAACGACGAAGGCGCTACAACTTCCGCATGGCGCGTCGGCCCTTCTTGATGAGTTCGTCGCGGCTGGGCCGGGTCATCTCGAACACGTGGTCCCACATGGCCTGGTCGGCCTTGGTCCACTCCCGGCCGCGGCGCTGCATGACCTGGGCGGCCGTCCGGTACAGCGCCTTCTTGCCGAACCCTTTCGTCACGACGCCTTCCAGGACCCAGGCGAACGAGGGGATGAACTTCTGGAGCGGCTTGCCGGTGGCCATGATCACCCCCATCGCCCCCACGTACGCCCCCGTGTTCAGGAACGTGCCGATGGACGTCTTGGTGTGGTCGCCGATGAAACACCCCACCTTGTCCGACCCCGTGTCGGTGGGCCGGTGCCCGTACATGATGACCGAGACGTTCGAGTAGTCGTTCTTGAGGTCGGAGTTGGTGGTCAGGGCGCCCAGGTTCACCCACTCGCCCACGTACGCGTGGCCGAGGAACCCGTCGTGGTACTTGTTGGTGTAGCCCTGGATGATGGAGCACTCCACCTCGCCGCCGATGCGGCAGTGGGGCCCGAAGGAGTTGCCCTCGTGGCACTTGGCGCCGAGCAGGACGGTGCCGGGCCCGATGTAGCACGGCCCGACGATCCGGGTGAACGGGTGGACCTCGGCCCCCTCGTCGATGGTGACAGGGCCGTCGGTGGCGTCGATGACGGCCATGGGGTGAATCCGTGCCCCCGGGGCGACGTAGACGTTCCGCTCGCTGCCGCGGATGGCGGACGGCTGCTCGACGTTGCCCTCGATGCCGCTGCGGCCGGCAGCCGCGAAGTCCGCCCTCAACTGCGCCGGGTTCGCCAGAATCAGGTCCCAGATGTAGTCGTACGTGGCCACGGCCGCCCGGGTGGTCGGCAGGCGGTCCCGCGCGGCGGCCAGGAACGCGTCGACGTCGTCGGCCGGCAGGGTGGCCGCGTCCGACCGCGTCACACGGCCGTAGAGGATACGGCCGTCGGCGTCGAGGGCGATGCGGCTGGGGCCCGACGACGGCACGTCGAAGGAGTCGGCCCGGACACGGGCGTCGACCAGGAGCAGGTCGTCGCCGGCAAGGGCGGCGGGGTCGTTGACCGGGCGGTCGGTCGTCGCCCGGTACGCCTCCGCCAGGTAATCCGGGACGAAACAGGCCACGTCGTCCGGGCCGGTCCGGCGGACGAGTTTCTCGCCGAGGGTCGTCATCCCGGTCCGGAGTTCCCAGACCGGGCGGCTCAGGGCCACCGGGTGAAATCGGCTCCGGACCTCCGCGGACCGGTCGACCAGAATGAGGCGCATGGACACGGACCTCCCATCGGGCGGCGCAGAATCCGGAAGGTAGCGCGCCGGGCCGGTGGTGTCAACCCAAAAGGGCGTGAGGGCGGGACGAACCCCGCTAGCCGCGAGCGCAAGCGAGCGGGTGCCACCGGCGGGCAAGCCGCCAGTGGCACCCTGCCAGTCAAGCCCCACAGCAGGCGCGGCGGCCCAGGAGAGCCGCCGCGCGATACTCGGACCGGGCGGTGTCGCCTTGCAGGCTCAGCCCGCCGACGCCAGCCGGAGGTCCGGCCGGGTGAGCCGGCCCACCAGCACCACGACGCTGCCGGGCAGCGGCTGGTCGCCGAGGATCGGCCGGGCCTCCGCCCGGAAGGTCCGCCAGGCCTCGCCGCCGGCACGCCGGCACGCCAGGGCCGTCAGGACCACCATGTCCGATCCGCGCACGCCGCGCGAACCGGTCAGGGTCAACTTGCCCAGGGCCTTGGCGTCGGTCGCCTCGGCCGGCTTCAGCAGGGCGGCGGCGAGGGTACGGAGCGCCGCCACGGGCGACGGCAGTTTGGCGGCGTCGCCCTGGAGGAGCAGCCGCCCGGCCTCTTTGCGGACGTCCATCACGTCGTTGCGTGTCGTGAGGGCGGCGTACAGAAGGCCCACGCCCGCCTGCACGTGTTGCGGCGACTTCTCGAGGGTCTCCATCACCCGCCGGCGCGCGGGCTCCGACCGCGTCCGGGCCTCGTGGGCCAGTTTCGCGAGGGCGTCGCCCTTGACGTGGTCACTGGCCCTGGTCAGGGCCCAGGCGGACCGCAGAAGGACCGGTGCGGCGGCCTCGTTCTTGGCCAGGTCCTTAATCGCCTCCTGCCGCCAGGCCACCGTCAGGTGCGTGAGGGCCTCGTCATCGAGGTTTCCGGCGGCGGCCTCCGCCAGCAGCCGCCAACTGTACTCGGCGAGCGAGGCGAGGAGGCGGCCCTTCTCGCGGGCCTCCTGGAGTTTGGCAAGCACGTCCTTGCGGGCTTCGGCCCGGGCGCTGGTGGTCTTGTGAAGGTCGGCCAGGTCGGCCTCCAGCGAGGCCTTCGGGTCGGCCAGGTCGGCCAACAGTTTCGCTGCCCGCTCGTGCCGCTTCGCGTTGCCGAAGACGAGGACCTGCGCCGGCGTGTACCAGACGACGGCGTGGTCGGGGGCCTCCAGGTGCTCGCGGACGGCCTTCAGGAACGTCTCGGCATCCTTCTGGACGGCCTCGATGCGTTTCTTGTGGTCCTTGATCTCGCCGATTTCCTTGGCCGACGGCAGGGCGATGTCCGACACGTCGTACACCCACGGCGAGGGGACGTGACTGCGGCGGGCGCTGACCACCTGCACGGTGCCGCCCGCGAGCCACCACGTCAGCCGCTCGGGCTGCGTCAGCCAGTCGAGGGCCTGGGCGACAGTCGCGCCGCGGAGGTCCAGGTAGGTGACGCGGACCTCGTCGCGCCGCGTGACGGCGGCGGCGTCCGCCACGCTCCCGGGCGCCAGGTGGACGGGCAGGAGTTTGGCGCCGACGGCCTCATGCAGGGCCTTGCAGGCCTCCAGGAGCGAGACGTCGCGGAGGACGAGGTCGAGGCGCTTCTCGAGGGCCGAGGGGCCCGTTGTCGCGATCTGGCGGACTTGGCGGACCGACCCGTTGGCCTCATCGCCGTCGGGGCGTTCACGGGTACCCTTCAGGTCCTTCGTCCAGTTCTTGAGGAGCGCCGCGTTGATCTCGCCGATGGCGGCGATGGCCTTCTCGGCGACCTGGCCCCCGCCGCGGCCGGCGTTCATGCAGGCCACATCGAGCAGAAAGGCGTGCATGGCGCGGGCGCGGGCGGCCAGGAGGTCGCCCTTCTTGTGGAGTTCGTCGGCGGCCTGGAGGGTCTTGGCGGCCTGCTCGGATACCGCTTGGGCTTCCCCGGCATGGGCCAGCCGCCGGTATCCCTGCACGGCGATGCCCCCGGCCTCGGCCCTGAACGCCGAGGTTGCCAGGCCGCTGGCTGGGACGAGCCCGTTGACGTCCCCCCACCCGCGCCCGTTAGCCAAGCGCCCCAGCCGACCGGCGGCAACGGACCCGCCGGCGCCCAAGAAGCCCCGGCCGTACATCATCCCCATCGGGGTGGTGGCGGGCATCGCGCCGCCCTGGCGGGCCAGGCTGGCCTGCCCGGCCTGCCCGGGCATGCTCCCGAACCAATTCAGCGCCTCGCCCCGGGCGGTGCCGGTGAGGGCGAAGGCCCGACTGCGGCTCGGGGCCCTGGCCTCCTTCTCGGCGGGCGCGTAGCGGAAATACGCCGACGCTGCTGTCCCCGCGAATTCCCGCTTCGCATCTTCCATCAGGTCCTGGCGGCCGAAGAAGCCCTCGTATACCGCGCCCTCGGGAATCGGGACGGGCACCAGCATGCGGCGCGGCGGCTTGGCGGGTTCGACCAGTTGGCCGAGTTCGCTCTCATCGACCGCCACGAAACTCGTGTACTGGCTCATCAGGCGGTAATCGAGGGCCACGCGCGTGACGGCGTCTTCCACCTCCGGGCTGCCCGCGTAGAAGGTGGTGTGCATGAGTTCTTCGATCTTTCGGCGGGCCCAGACCTTGGCGAGCACGTCGTGCCGGACCTCGCGGACGGGCAGGTGGACGGCCAGCGGCCAGGCGGCGGCCTCGCCCTCCACCTTGCCGCGCACCGTGATCGTGTCGCGGGCCGAGCCCGGCGCGTACCGGCCGAACAGGACGATGGGCCGGCCGGCCCAGAGTTCCGGGATGCGGGCCGGGTAGGTTTCCCAGACCTTCAGGTCGCCCCAGTCGATGGTGACGCCGGCGAGTTGGGCCCGGTGGATGCGGTACATGATTTCCTGGGCCAGGGGGAGGGCGTCGTCGTTCAGGCCGAGGACCTTGGCCATCCCGCCGCCCTGCCGGGCTACGCCGTCGATCAGCATCCGGTTCGGGCTCTGGCCGACGCCGATGCACCAGAACCGGATGTGGTCGCCGCAGCGCCGGCCGACCTCCGCGATGATCTCGGCCTCGTTGCCGATGAACCCGTCGGTCAGCATGATGACGATGCGGACGCGTTTGGGGTCGATGGGGTCGTTGATGGCCATCTTGATGCCCTTGAGCATCTCGGTGCCCCCGCCGCCGCGGAGCCCCTCGGTCACCTTCAGGGCCTGGGCCACGTTCGTCTCCGTGCAGGGGACGGCCTTGTCGAAGAGTTTCTGCGAGTTGCCCGCAAAGGTGATGACCTGGAGGGTGTCGGCGGGTTTGGCGAGTTTCAGGAGGTGGCTCATGGCGTCGCGGACCTGGGCGGTCTTATTGCCCCGCATCGAGCCGGAGACGTCGATCAGGAACGAGAGTTCGCGCGGCGGGCTTGCCCTGAGCCGCTCGTCCTCCCTCGGCTGGACCATGAGCATGAAGTACCCGGTGCCGGCGGGGTCGGTGTGGGCCAGCATCGCCATCTCGGGCTTCTCGCCCACCACGGCGTACTCCAGGCGGAAGTCCTTGTTGGGGATGGTGTCGGCCTTGGCGATCCCGACGCTGGCGCGCGTCGGCCCCTCGCGGACCATCTCGACCTTGTGGTTCGGCGACTTCAGGTCCTGGATCGGCACGCCGGCGTCCAGCCAGACCGACAGGCGGATGTCGTGCCCGTTTCGCATGCCCGGCTTCAGCACGGGCGGCGTGATGCGGGAGGCGTCGCCCACGCGGTTGGTGTCCGGCGCCCAGCCCGTGCCGGTCGGCTTCTTCGTGCCCTCCCGGACCTTCTTTTTATCAAGTTCGCCCACCTTGCCCTTCAGTTCCTCCGGCACGGGGGGAATCTTGGAGGTGGGCGTGCCGGGGATGTACCGCGGCCCGACGACCATCGGGAAGTGGAAGGCGTAGACGCCCATGTCGTACTCCAGGACGTCGACGTAGGAGATCTCGATCGTCACCTCCTGCCCCGGCTTGATGTTGCCGACCGACTGCGTGAAGATGTTCGGGCGTTCCTGTTCCAGCAGGGCCGCGGTGGCGCCGCGTCGGAGGGCGTCCTCGTAGATTTCCCGGGCCGCCTGCCGGCGCTTGATGACGCCCACGATCCGCTTCTCGCCCACCACCATCGTCATGTCGTCCACGGCCGCCTTGTGCGGCAGCGGGAAGACGTAGACGGCCTCGATCGTCTCGTCCAGCGGGTTGTGGAAGACCTGCGTGACGGTGACGCGGGCGATGAAGCCGGCGATCTCGGCCTCCACGGCGGTGTGCTTCAGCGGGCACGCGACGACCGAGCCGTCCTCCTTCTGGACACGCAGCGAGCCCTGCGTCACGTCCTTGCGGAGGTTGGCGAGCGGGTCGACGGGCTCGGTCTCGACGGCGAGGGCGGTCGCCGCGGCGGCGAGGATGGCGACGGCGGCCAGGCGGACGGCGAACAGGCGGATGCGGGCGTGCATGATCCGTTCCTCCCTTGCGGGCCTTGCGCGGGGCCCTTGGTGTGCCACCCCTTTGGACGTGGCGGGCGGGCCGGGAGTTTCCCCCTTTCCGGATAGTTTCTTCCGCGTCCCCTCCGCGATCTAGGCTTGCTCCGGCCGCCGGGACGCGTATCATCGGACGGTGCCGCCAGCGACGGGCCCGGCCGATACGGCCGGCAGAACGCACCCGCACGAAGGAGCGACCCATGGCGCGAACCGACGTCGCAGCACACCGAACCGGCCGGTCCAGCGTCCCGTACGGGGCGACACGCCGCGGTTTCCTGAAAGCGGCGGTGGCCGGCGGGGCGGCAGCCGTGGCCGCCTCGACCGGTCTCGGCCCGCTCGCCCGCCGCGCCGGCGCGGCGGCGGCCGGCGCCAGGCGCCCCAACCTCGTCATGCTCTTCGCCGACGACGTGGGCTGGGGCGACCTCGGCTGCTTCGGGCACCCGACCATCCAGACGCCGCACCTCGACCGGATGGCGGAGGAGGGCCTCCGCCTGACCTCCTTCTACTCGGCCCCGTGGTGCGTGCCCGCCCGCATCCAGTTGATGACCGGCCGGTACCCGCCGCGCACCGGCATCCGCGGCACGAGCGTGGGCGGCTCCGGCGGCATCCCCGACCGCGAGGTCACCCTGGCCGAGGCCCTCAAGGCCGCCGGCTACCGCACCGGCATGATGGGCAAGTGGCACCTCGGTTACGCCAAGGACGCCTACCTGCCCACGGGCCAGGGCTTCGATTACTACTTCGGCCTGCCGTACTCCAACGACATGCGCCGGCCCTGGGTCAACACCGACGTGCCGCTCTACCTCTACGAAAACACCAAGAAGGTGGAACACCCCGTCAACCAGGACACGCTTACCACCCGGTACACCGAGCATGCGGTGGACTTCATCCGGAAGAACAAGGACGGGCCGTTCTTCCTGTACCTGGCGTACGCGATGGCCCACCTGCCCATCCACACCACGGACGAGTTCCGCGGCACGTCGCGGGCCGGGCTTTACGGCGACGTCATCGCGACGATCGACTGGTCGGTCGGCCAGATCCTCGCGACCCTGAAGGAACTGGGGCTGGACGAGAACACGCTCGTCGTCTTCACGAGCGACAACGGCCCGTGGCTGAACCTGCCCAAGCGGATGCTCCAGGGTGGCAACCAGCCCTGGCACCAGGGCACGCCCGGCCCGTTGCGGGGGTACAAGCACACGACCTACGAGGGGGGCCTGCGCGAGCCGGCCATCGTCCGGTGGCCCGGGCGCATCCTCCCCGGCCGCGACTCCGCCGACATGGCCGCACTCATGGACCTCTACGTCACCTTCGTCAAACTGGGCGGCGGGCAATTGCCGGACCATCCCGTGGACGGCTACGACCTCATGCCGTGGCTCCAGGGCCGGACCGACCGCTCGCCCCGCAAGGAGTTCCTCTACTGCCTCCACGGGCGCATCGAGGCCCTGCGCGACGGGCCGTGGAAGTTGCGGACCCAGGACGGCGTCGAGTTGTTCAACCTGGAGAGCGACCCCTCCGAACGCTACAACCGGGCCGACGAGAAGCCGGAGATCGTCCGGCGGCTCGCCCAGCGCATGGAGGAGATGGCCCGGGAACTCGGCGCCAAGGTCGCCGGCCCGAAGAAGAAACGTTGACTCAAGGCGCCCTTTTAGCCGCGACCCGAAGGGGAGCGCGGCGCGGAAGCCCGGCGCCGCGCACACCAGACACGGAAGGCGAGGAAACCATGAGCACACGGATCACCAGGCGGACGTTTCTCCGCGGCGTCGGGGCCGGCGCGGCGGCGTTTCACGTGGTAGGCGCACGCGTCCTGGGCGGGGCCGGCCAGACGCCACCCAGCGAGACGCTGACCCTGGCGGGCATCGGCTGCGGCGGCCAGGGCGGGCACGACATCCACAAGATCGCGGACCTCGGCCAGAACTTCATCGCCCTCTGCGACGTCGACGACAACCGCGCCGGCAATACCTACAAGCACTTCCCCAAGGCCAAGACCTACCGCGACTTCCGCAAGATGCTCGACGCCGTCGAGGGCGAGATCGACGGCGTCGTCGTCGGCACGCCCGACCACACTCACGCCGTGGCCGTGATGGACGTCATGAAGCGCGGCAAGCACGTCTACTGCGAGAAGCCGCTCGCCCACTCCATCTGGGAAGTCCGCGAACTGATGAAGGCCGCTCGCCAGCATAAGGTCATCACCCAACTGGGGAACCAGGGCCACGCGTCCGAGCACATCCGCCTCTTCGTCGAGTGGGTCCGCGACGGCGCCATCGGCCAGGTCGAGGCCATCCACGCCGGCTGCGGCGCATTCAAAAACGTGTATTGCCAGATCAATAAGTTGCCGGAACTCAAGAAACGCCCCGAGGTGCCCGGCCACCTGGACTGGGACCTCTGGCTCGGCCCGACGCCCTACCGGCCGTACAGCCCCGTCTACGTGCCGTGGAACTGGCGGGGATGGACGCCGTTCGGCACGGGCTGCATCGGCGACTGGGTCTGCCACGTCATCGACCCGTCGTTCTGGGCGCTGGACCTGGGGTCGCCCATCGCCGTCCGGGCCGAGGTTACCGGCTACGACCCCGGGAAGCACCACCTCTGCTATCCGCCCGCCACGAAGATCGCCTACCGGTTCCCCGCCAAGGGCGACCGCGGGCCCGTCACCCTCATCTGGTACGACGGCAACAACAAGATCCCCCGGCCCGAGGAACTGGAACCCGAACGCCGCGTGCCCGACACGGGGGCCATCGTGGTCGGCACGAAGGGCAAGATCATGCACGGCAGCCACGGCGCCGGCGGCTGCCGACTCATCCCCGAAGTCCGCATGAAGGCCTACGAGCGGCCCGAGAAGACCATCCCCCGCGTCAAGGACCACCACGCCGACTGGGTCCAGGCCGTCCGCGAAGGCCGAAAGGCCGGCTCCGACTTCGCCGACTACGGCGGGCCGCTCACCGAGATCGCCCTCCTGGGCATGATCGCCGTCTGGTACCCCACCCAGACCCTCCGCTGGGACGCCGAGCAAATGCGGTTCACCAACTTCGCGGCCGCCAACCGGCACGTGAAGCCGGCGTTCCGTAAAGGCTGGTCGCTCTGAGGCTCCGGATGGGAAGATTCTTGCGCGGTCGGTCTCCGCACCGACCGCGCTTCGTTGGCGGATGGCGCGGCGGGCCCACCTCCGGCGGGTGAATCTCCGCACCCGCCGCGACCATGGTGACCGAAGCGCGGTGGTTGCGCCGCGCGTGCCTTTCGCCCTGGACGTTGTGCGCCGGATGGCCTTCTTCCCGCTTCCCCGTCAACTCCGGACCCCCTGTACGCCGATGGGATA
>Ga0114922_10005314_pt1 | contig 11875 bp, 7 predicted proteins | sample AartaG_FD_100975 | JGI IMG/M metagenome (GOLD analysis project Ga0114922, IMG submission 100975) | Deep subsurface microbial communities from Aarhus Bay to uncover new lineages of life (NeLLi) - Aarhus_00045 metaG | ecosystem: Environmental > Aquatic > Marine > Oceanic > Sediment | place: Aarhus...
CAACGGCAACGGCAATGTTGTCAATCTGTTTATGGACTATGAGACATTCGGCGAGCACCAATGGGAAGATACCGGAATATTCGATTTTATGCGGCATCTGCCCCATGAGGTTCTCAAGCACCCGGACAACAACTTCAAAACCCCAAGCGAAGTAGTGCAATGTTACCAGCCCGTTGATACAGTTGATGTTCCACATATCATAAGCTGGGCTGATATCGAAAGGGACCTCTCGGCCTGGGTCGGAAACGCTATGCAATCCAATGCTATTCACGAGCTTTATCGGCTTGAGAAGAGAATCAAACAAACCGACGATGAAAAAATCATTGCGGACTGGCGAAAATTACAGGCATCGGACCATTTCTATTATATGTGCACAAAATACTTTGCTGACGGCGATGTACATAAGTATTTTAATCCTTATAACTCGCCTTATGACTCTTATATAAATTTTATGAATGTCCTGAGTAATCTTCACTACCGTTGTTCCAGACTGTCAGGGGGGGGCGCATCTTCTCCCACATCAAAACAGAATACAACAGAGGGCTTTTTTGGTGTGGGGTCGCAAAATAAGAACCCGCCCGATTTGCAACCGGCAAAATAGATGTTCTGATTTTTTGTTGCCTGAAAACAATTCCGATTTCCCCCCGTCAGAAATTTTATAACGGGGCAATATGATACGAAAAAAGGATTTCCAAGAGGCTTGGATTTTATCACTATGACGTCTTTCGGAGTAAGATTGTGTTAACATTGCAAAAAGGCAACAGTGTATGGTCCCCATTTCGCAATAACTCGAAAAATGGGAGCCCATCGGCACTATCCATATCAACCGCCAATCAACCTATTGAGAAATTATTGCCCAAAGAATGGCTATTGACCAATGAACGCGGCAGCTACGCATCGTCAACCATCGCAGGCTGCAATACGAGAGGATATCACGGACTGCTCATCGGCTCGCTTAACCCGCCAGTCAACAGAATAATGGCACTGGCCAATTGCCTGGAGATGGTAATATTTGAAGGACAGGTATTTAATCTTTCAACTTTTGAATTCAGCGACAAATTTACACCGACCGGCTTTACCTTTCTAAAGCAATTCCGCCTGGATATCGCAGCGCATTTTGACTACGAGCTGGCCCCTGCTTCGGGTTCCCGCAAAGCGGGGCCCCTCGCAGGTGTAAACTTGTCCAGCGCGAAGCGGGGAGCGAAAATCAAACTGACAAAATCCGTATATCTTCTCCGCGATACAGATACGGTTGCCCTGGTCTATGATTTTACAAGTTTACAGGAACCAGTGGAGTTTGTTTTGCGGCCATTTGTCGGTTTAAGAGACTTCCACACGCTGCAAAATTCCCATGCCCCGTTATATTCGAGATGTCTCGGTAATGGTGTGCTGGTTCGTCATAATGTGCTGAATAGCTGCGAGTTGTTTTTGAGTTGCCCATCTGCGAACTTCGAGAAAGACCGGCAATGGTGGTTTAATTTCGTATATCGCAACGATAGAAAAAGAGGTCAGGATTTTACCGAAGACTTGTGGACGCCCGGCTTTTTTAAGTGCCGGATCGAAACACCGGCCAAAATTGTTCTCTGGGCAAACCTGAGTCCGCCGTGGGCGCGCTGTAAGCCCGATGAGCTAAACAATCTTGATATTGATACAGTTCGCGAAGATTTGCGCAGACACCGTGAATTCGTCGTGCGCTGTGCGTCGTGCGTATTGCGCGAAAAACAGAAAACAAAAAGCGAAAAACGCAATACGCAATACGCAATACCCAATACGAGATTCGAGGCACTTTGTTTGACTGCTGATAGGTTTATTGCAAAACGACAAACAAACTCCGTAAGTGAGAACAAAGAAATCTCAAACGGATTAAACCATAACCAAAGAACCACCATTTTGGCCGGCTATCCCTGGTTTGCAGACTGGGGCAGAGATGCCTTTATATCACTGCCGGGTTTGCTGCTCTCGACAGGCAGGTTCGACGAGGCAAAATCGGTCCTGACCACTTTTGCAGCAGCGGCCGATGAGGGTATGATTCCGAATCGTTTCGATGACAGGAACGGCACGGCCCACTTTAACAGTGTCGATGCTTCTCTTTGGTTTATTAACGCGGCTTTTCAATATTTGCAGGCTACCAGCGATTCGAGCACCTTTACTCAAGAGCTTCTGCCCACGATTCACTGGATTATAGAATCTTATCATAAAGGTACCCGATTCGATATTCACGCCGACGACGATGGCCTCATTACTGCGGGTGATAACCAGACACAGCTAACCTGGATGGATGCCAAGTGTGACGGCGTTGCTTTTACACCGAGATGTGGAAAGGCGGTCGAGGTTAATGCCCTGTGGTATAATTCTCTCTGTCTTTTGGCCCAGTTTTATAAGGACCGGGATATAGAAGCGATCGAGCATTATCAATCAATGTCGGAGAATGTTCGGGCAGGCTTCTGTAAATTATTCTTCAACGAAAGTAAAGGCTGCCTGAATGATTGCATATGGCCTGATGGTTCGGTTGATGACAGTCTCAGGCCTAATCAGATATTTGCGGTTTCACTTGCGTTTTCGCCATTGTCTGCCAAACAGCAAAAATCTGTGGTAAACGCAGTGCAGAATCATTTGCTGACACCGTATGGACTGCGAACGTTAAACGTTCAGGATAGGCGCTATAAAGGCACATATACGGGCCCGCAGTGCCAGCGTGATGAGGCTTATCACCAGGGCACGGTCTGGGCGTTTTTGATAGGGCCATTTGTAGAAAGTTATCTTAAGGTTAACGGATTCAGCCGAAGAAGCAAAAAAAAGGCCGCTGAATTTATTCAGCCTCTGTTGAAGCACCTAACCGAAGATGGCTGCCTCGGCTCTGTCTCGGAAATATTCGATGGTGATGCCCCCCATAAGCCGAAAGGGTGTTTCGCCCAGGCCTGGAGCGTGGCCGAGCTCATCAGGGCATATCAGTTGATAAACTGCTAAAAGTATCAAATAATCGATGCCGCGTGATATACTTCGGCATCTTCAATTTGATGTCCTCTAATTTTCCTCTCAAAGATAAACACCACGAGGCTAAATTGTTCTGCGTCTGCGCAGCCAGGTTACACACCCTATACCGATGCTGCTTAGTAGTACAGCAGAGGGAGCGGGAATAATAGTGGTGCGGAACACATCGGCTGTCGTGGATGAAGAGTTTTGCGGATGATAAAAACTTGAAGACCCCGTCGGGTCCCACCCGAATCCCAGTGATCCCACACGTCCGGCACCACCGGTACCGTTGTACATCCGCAGCTCAAAATCATGCCAGCCTGGACTAAGCCCAGTTATGTAAACGGCAGAGTCAGCATCCCAAGCTGTGTTTTTCATTACTTCCGTGCCATCGATAAAGAGTCTTATCTCGTCGTCGATAGACTCGTAAAAGGAGACATCCATATCATCCTCATAGTATTGGCCCGTATAGACAATTGTCGTGTAGTCGGCCCATGGTGGGGAGTTTTGCACTTCAGATATGCTTGGACCAAGAGGGTCTATTCCAAGGTTGCCGGGATTCGGTGACGATATGTCGTTGCCGGATAAAGAGCCAGCTCGCAGACCTGGAACATAATTGGCATTAGCCTGACTGTATGGTATTGAAAGAAGAACTACAAAAACAAGTACTACAAAAGATTTTATACAAAGTTTTCTCATAATACTCTCCTCCTCGATGATTATTTAACATAGCTATTCACGGGTATTCCTAAAGCATTGTGCAAGGCAACAAATAACGAATACCCACATTGAACATCTCGAACTCGGGGACTATACAACATTTCTGGCTATATGTCAAGCGGAAAAATCCCTTTTTTAAAAAAATTTGTCGTTTTTGCCTTATCTTGTCAGTAATAACGGCCCAGGAACAAAAAAAACCGGGATTTTCGCTTACAGTTCGGAGCTTAGTTTCTATGGCTCTTTATAAACACAGAAAGATTCTGCCATCATATCGTGTAATGCACGTTTTCTGAAGGTAAAGGCAACGAGAACGCAGTCGATCAGTATCAGTGCATACACAGGATAACTAACCACATCCAGGTAGTTTACCTGTTGTGCTTCACCGATTTCTATCAATGATGTGGCAGATTGGAACTGCGGCGATGAAAATATAATCAATTGACCTGCCAGGGTGACGCCGGCCGAAAAGAGAAACGGTAAGAACCGAATGTACGCATTGAATAAAGAGAGCTTGTTGCCGTTATCGTCGATGACTTTAAGCTTACAAGACATCTTGCCCAGGGTCGCCCCGAAAAATGATTCCATGAAAGGTTTGTATATGAGCCCCGGCAGGCTTGATAAAACTAACACGACTGTGCTCTTTAGGTGCCACGTATTCCAGACGCTCAGAATTATGATCGGAATAAATATCAGAGAATCGATAATGTACGCACCGACCCTGATCCAGAATCCTGCCGGCCGTGAATAACCTTCTATTGCTTCTCCGCAATGGGAACAAAATTCTACCCACTCTTTAAACTCCTGTCCGCAACTTTTGCATTTTCTGGTATCCATGCTTTTTCCTTATCTTAACTGGGATTTTCCATATTGCTTCATAAACAGTACTCATGCACACAACGGCCTCTATAATTGTACAATATACGGTTCGATTTCAACATTTTAATTCTTCACCAATCAGACAGCCCTCGCAGGGACAGAACGCACGAATGTTCTGCTCCGGCGTGGCCGGCGGCACCTCACAGCCCGGCATTAGAATAAACTTGTCCCCGCCCGCTTTAAGACACTGCTTCGCGGCCTGGGCAACATCTTCCGGGCTGCCTTCGAATAGAACGCCCGCCGGGTTAAAATTCCCGCAAAGCGTAATGTCAGGACCAGCGAGCTCTCTGGCCTTATCAAGAGGGACCATCCAGTCAACGTCTATAGTATCCGCACCGCTTTGGGCCATGTATGAAATATGGTTTATTATATTGCCGCAAATATGCAGCTTAACAGCGGCACCGGCTTGGTGAATAGCTGCAATCAGCTTCTGCTCCAACGACAGGACAAATTCGGCATACATATCCGGTGCAATCAGACTTGCTGCCGCATCGCCAATCCCAATCATATCCGCACCGGCCTTTACCTGTGCAACGGCAAAGGCGATTGCATTCTGGACGATTATCTCGCCCGCTTTGATAAACAATTCCGGCCTGTCCACCAAGTCTAAGAAGGTGTTCTCCACTCCTCGCAGGTCGGCGAATTCCGCCATGGGGCCTTCCACCCAGCCTAAAACGCTGTGAGTTTGCCCGACTTCATCGGCCATCTTTCGTACACTTTCAATCCGCTGTTTTGGCCGTTCGGCGTTTTCAATATCGAGCGGTTTTACCCTGGATATATCACCATAAGTTTTTATCAAGACATCTTTCGGCTTTCCGACTCCATCTTCAGGATAAACAAAATCCATCCCGTAGGCGGATGCCTCTCGCCAGGGGTCGCTTATCGCGCTTGTCTGGTCGAGATTAAATGCCCTGGTAACCGCAAGCTGTGCCTGGACCAGGACGTCCCCATCGAGATAATAATCCCTGTAAGTACGCCCAATGAAATTAGCCGACCAGGCCATAAAAATAGGGGTAACAGCGGGACGGTCGTAAGAAGCTCCCTTTAAAATGGCGTAAATTCGCTCTTTCGGAGTCATAAATCACCTTAATTCGTGACCCGCCACTTGTGGCTCGTCGCTCGAATCACGAGCCACTGGTCCCGAGCGACGAATTAACCAGAGCTAAAAACGAGTCCTTTACCTGCTCAAATGTCGGTAGCCTTGCAGCTTTTGCGGTTCTTGACTTTTTCAGCCACTGTGGCGAAATCATAAGCAAATAATCAAAGCCTGCTGGAATCCGGTCCTGGCTTTGCCGAAAGGCTTCCCGCAACAATCGTTTCAAACGATTACGTATAACTGCGTTGCCGCAGGATTTGCTCACGGAGATGCCGAGTCGCGGATATCCACAATCGTTTTCCGCCACGTAGAGCGTAAGCAACCCATTGCTCAGACGCCGACCACAAGCCAAAACGGCTTTGAATTGCCTGTTATTAACAAGCCTTTTCTTTTTTGGAAACGAAAACCGCATATTTTGGTGATTGTTAATTGGTGAGTTGAATACTCACCACTCACCATCTCGTTAGCCTGTCGCCACGGCCAGGCCATCTGCCTTTTGGCGTCTATGCAAGACTTCGGTACTTATTTTACGCAGCGCCTTAGAATAATCCAAAACACCCACAAGCTCATCACTATCCTCACCGGCCACTACGGTTATATTTTCCAAATGGTATCGTCTCATGTGCTCTATTACCTCTTCAAGCGGCTTATCGGGTGTGGTCTTTTCCCGAACAGGCTCGGCAACATCACAGGCCAGCAGCCAGCCGGCCACATCCTGATTCGCAAACATCTCTTTGATATCGGGGATAGTGATTATCCCCGTAATCCGGGACTGACCGTCAATAACCGGATAATACACACTCTCAGAAGTGCTGAATACCTCAAGAATCTGCTGCAGCGGCAAATCATCCTTAATACTTGTCGGGCTTTTATCCATAACATCGGCAACTGTATATGTCTTTATCAGGTCCTCCTCGGTAACATTCATCCCTACTTCGCCTGCTTTTTTGACTCCCACCTTGACTAATATAGGTCCAAGCAGCTCTATGATAAACGTCTCTGTCATAACGACCATAATAATGGTCTTGCCGAATTCCGAATCGAACAACTGGCTGGACAGAATTGCAAGGCCGATGGCCACGCCGGCCTGGGGAAGCAGGCAAATCCCTAAGTATTTGCGAACCACCGCAGGTGCCCTCGATTGTTTAGCGCCGAACCAGGCACCCGCCACCTTACCACAGACCCGCAGTGTAATATATACTGCCGTTATAGCTGCTGTCGAGGAAGCTAATCTGCCGAGTTCAATATGCGCACCGGCGAGCACAAAAAATGAAGTATAGACAGGCGGTGAAAATTTACGAATAAGCTCAAAGACATGCTCGCTCTGGCGTGGCGCCAAATTCGCCATAGTTATACCCAGTACCATAGCAGGCAAAATCGGGTCGATGCCCGCTATCATCGAGACGCCGACTATAAGCAGAAGAAAAGCTATCGAAAATTCCAGGATTTTGTCGTCGGCTCTGACGAATTTTAACAAAAGATATAATGTGACGCCCGCTAAAAAGCCCAACAGCACTGTACCTAAGATTTCGGCCAATAAAATAAAGGTAGTGCCGAAAACAGAGCCGTCTGCTGTGCCCAAGAGTGCTTTGGCACCGGTAGCTGCGCCGCGATAGAGCAGCAGCGCCAAGGCATCATCGAGCGCAACGATAGCGAGTATCGCCGCCGTGAGAGGCCCTCTTGTCTTATACTCCCACAAGACGTTTACCGTCGATGCCGGCGCTGTGGCTGAGGCTATTGCACCCAGCACAAGTCCCATTGCAATCGAGCTGTATAGTCTGCCTGATATAAGCCAGACCATAAAAGAAGTACCAAGGGCTACGAGGAAGAAGGCGCCAAATCCCTGTGAAAAAAGAATAATGAAAAATTGTCTGCCGTACTTTTTAAATACCTCAGCCCGAAGCTCGGCCCCAATCATAAAACCGATAATGCCCAAAGCAAACATTGTAAAGGGCTTGAGAGCTTCGACTCTTTCGGGTGTTATCAGATTAAGAATGTCCCTGCCCAGAAGTATCCCAACAACGACGGCGCCGACGACCTGTGGAATGTGGAATTTTTGAAAAAGACGCGCCCCAAACGCACCGCCAAAAATAACCAGCCCGAATAACAAGGCCAAATTCAAATCCAACCAGGGTGGAAAAACCTCAGCGCTCGCATTGACTAACGTATGAGTTATGTTCATTACGTCTATCGGAATCGCTCCAAACTGCACACACTAAACGCTTGCTATACTATCAGCTTTTTGCTGCCGTGACAAGACCTCTGCACTGAGCGACCGGCGAACCGCACGGTCGCCCAAAACCCCTGCAAAACTGTCATCCCGGCTTGAAGCCACAACCGGCACATGTTCGACGTTGAGCTTTCTTATCTCCTCCAACGCGTCTGATAGTGCCATATCCGGCGTCACCTTGCCGACAATCGGTTCCATAATATCAAGAGCCACCAGCCAGTCATTCAATTCCTGCGTGGCAAAAGTATTCCTGATTCCATCAAGCGTTACCGCACCCATTAGCTTGTTGTCATTGTCAACAACTGAGTAATAGAAATTATTGGTATTGCTGACTACTTTGATAACTTCACTTAGTGACATACCTGCCGAGATGACCGGAACCTCTGCATCCATTACGTCGGCGACAATATAACTCCGTATAAGGTCATCTTCGGTAATGTTAAGCCCTACCTCACCGGCCCGCTTGACGCCAACCTTGACCAGCATCGGCCCGAAGATTTCCATAAGAAACGTACCCGTCATAACCACAATAACAATAGTATGACCAAGCTCGGAATCGAATTGCTGGCTGGCCAGGATAGCAAGGCCGATAGCCACACCGGCCTGAGGAAGCAGACAAATCCCCAAATATTTGCGAACCACCGCCGGGGCTTTAGACCATTTACCGCCGAACCAGGCCCCTGCTATTTTTCCCACCGCCCGGCAGAGAACATACACTAATATCATCACTACCATCCCAGAGTTTATCTTGCCAAACTCCATATGGGCGCCGGCAAGTACAAAAAACGAAATGTAGATGGGAGGAGCAAATTTCTCGACTAGCTCAAAAGTGGCCTTGCTCTGGCGAGGCATCAGGTTGGCAACCGTGATACCTAATGTCATTGCGGGCAAAATCGGGTCGATTCCAGGTATGATTGAAATACCTACGACAAGCAAAAGAGACGCCAGTGCAAAGTCGAGGATTTTATCGTCGGCCCTGACAAACTTCAGGAGAAAGTACAACAGCACACCAGCAAGAAATCCCAGGGCTATCGCACCTGCAATTTCACCTAACAATATCAGCGTCGTGCCCAGGATGGAACCCTGACCTGTGCCAATCAGCGCCTTTGCTCCCGTTGCCGCACCGCGGTAAAGCAGCAGCGCCAGTGCATCATCGAGTGCCACTATAGCTAACACGGAGGTTGTCAAAGCTCCTTTGGTCTTATACTCCCACAATACGTTTACGGTCGCCGCCGGCGCCGTAGCGGAAGCGATGGCGCCCAGCACCAGTCCAACTGCAATCGATTCGGGCATGCTGCCGATTATAAAAAATGCTACGACCGCCCCGCCAATCGCTGCTAATACAAAGGCACCCATCCCCTGTGAGAAAAGTATGATGAAAAACTGTCTGCCGTATTTTCTGAATACCTCACCTCGCAGTTCAGCCCCAATCATAAAGCCGATGATACCCAAGGCAAACATCATGAAAGGTTCAAGCTCGTCGATAGTATGTGGAGTTATCACACCAAGGACTTCACCCAAAAGTATCCCGACTACGATACAACCTACGACCTGTGGGATGTGAAGTCTTTGAAAAAGACGGGCGCCGAACGCCCCGCCCAAAACAATCAGACCGAACAGCAAAACCACGTTCAAATTGAATTGGCCGGCACTATCACCGCTCGCAATCACAAATGAACATATCATAGCAGCTCCATCCCCGAAAATTATAAATACTAAGCAAGCCGGGTATTATATATTATCTGCCCTTTGCTGCCGAGATAATACCTCGGCGCTCAGCGACCTGTGAACCGCACGACAATTTAAAACACCGACAAATCCGTCATCTTCACTTGAAACTACAACCGGCAGGTGCTCGATATCAAGGCGTTTTGCTTTCTCGAATGCAACTGACAATGCCATCTCCGGTGTTACCTTGGCAATGATCGGCTCGGCGATATCAAGCGCCACCAGCCAATCGTTTAATTCCTGAGTTGCGAAAGTAGTTCTGATACCATCCAAAGTAACGGCACCTATCAGCTTTTTATCATCGTCAACAACAGAATAATAAAAGCTGTCGGTACTGCTGACCACTTTGACAACCTCACCCAGTGACATACTCGCCGAAATAACCGGCACTTTTGCATCCATCACATCGCCGACACTGTGCGTCTTGATAAGGTCCTCTTCTGTGATATTCATCCCTGCTTCACCGGCTTTTTTAACGCCGCTCTTTGTAAATAACGGGCCGATGAACTGGAGTATAAATACCCCTACTATTATCACCGACAGCATCATATCTCTGACCTGCCCTTCAAACCGGTGGCTTGCCATAATCAATAAAGCGATTGCAATAGTGCCCTGTTGATACAGGCAAAAACCGAGATATTTTCTGACGGTAGGTACAGCTTTGGAATAAGCGGCACCCCAGTATGACCCTGTCGTTTTTCCAATGATACTGCCAAAAACGTAAACAGCAGCCAGCAGCCAGATTTGCCCGGTCATACTGACGTTCATTCTGGCACCAATAATTACAAAAAACAGTACATAAATCGGCGGCGAAAATTTGCGAACAATCTCAAAACTTTTAAGACTTCGCCGGGGTGAAAGATTTATCAAAGTCGCCCCACAAGCCATAGATGACAGAATGACATCAAATTTTAATTTTATGGCCAGGCCGATAGTCAGCACTATAAGACTGATTGCAAAAATCAAAATTTTCTCGTCATCGTCAAGCCGCCTTATAATCCATCGAAGTATCAGCCCCGCCGCCAGCCCCAGTCCCAAAGAGCCTATCACCTCATACACCGAATGAAATATCATTCTCAAAAAACCGACTTCTTTATGGCCGGTAAGAAAAGTCGCCAAACTGATGCTGGCGATGTATAGAATCAGGGCAAGCGCATCATCGAGTGCGACAATTGCCGTCAGCATCGTCGTAAGCGGTCCCCGTGTCTTGTATTCCCACAATACGTTTACCGTCGAAGCAGGGTCTGTTGCCGCACAAATGGCGCCGAACACCACCCCGACTGCCAATGCCGTATGCCAGTTATAGAAGTAACAAAGCGCAAGGAAACAAGCAAAGCCCACCAGCAAAAAGGCCGCCAGACCCTCAAACAGCAATATCGCTATAACCTGTCTGCCGAACTTTACGAATATGTCACGTTTAAGCTCACCGCCGATTAAAAAGCCGATAATCCCTAAAGCGAACAGGTTGAACGGTTCGAGGGTTTCTACTACCTCTGGTGAAATAACATCCAGCAAAGGCCCCAGGATTACGCCTATAGTTATGTAGCCGATTATCTGGGGGATGTGAAGTTTTTGGATTATCCTGGCCCCTACAGTCCCGGTGAAAATGGCAATTCCTATCAGCAGTATGATATTGAAATGGTTGCTCTGTGCTAAAATGTTCGCTAATAATTCATTCATTATCGCACTCTGAAAAGTAAAAAACAGAATACTGCTTATCGGAAAATACACCTAAACCAAATGCGTGCCGCCACTATCCAAAAAGAGACTATCCTAATCTCAAAATCCGTTTTGTCAAACGATTTTCGCTTGCCCGCCCCAAGCGGGTGCTATTCTAAAGGCATGTTGTGTTTTTTGAGCGCCGGTCTGCAATAGTTCTTGTGCCGTTGCTAAGGACTCCGGCGAGAACCATATCCCTGAAGCCGACCATCGGGTCATAAAATTTCTTTCTCAAATCGACTGTGTTGACCATTAAGCCGGGGCGATTTTGTCTGAGCTGTTTTACGATTTTGCCGTCCGGCTGGATAAAACACGATGGATACGGCGCATAATACCCGCTCGAATTTGTACAGCTCGCCCAGAAATGGTTCGTCGCCGCCCGGCACTGCATCGTTTGTCGCATAATGTGTGTATGTACGCTCGGGCCTTTTTGGCGGGCGTTGTAAAACGACTGGAAAATGCAGTTTACTTTTTGCTTATATAATTGTCGATAAATCTCCGGAAACCGCAAATCAAAGCATATCAGCAGCGAG
>Ga0114922_10005315_pt1 | contig 11874 bp, 9 predicted proteins | sample AartaG_FD_100975 | JGI IMG/M metagenome (GOLD analysis project Ga0114922, IMG submission 100975) | Deep subsurface microbial communities from Aarhus Bay to uncover new lineages of life (NeLLi) - Aarhus_00045 metaG | ecosystem: Environmental > Aquatic > Marine > Oceanic > Sediment | place: Aarhus...
AGGAGAGATGCCAACTCCTGCTGTTCCACTGCCTGACCTTCCTGATCCAGAAGCTGAAGCTCCCCCTCCTGCTAGTTTTGATCATACTGGAGATATTAGTGATGAAGATGCTACTTCTGGAATTTATATCGCTCAACCACCTCCCATGGCACCAGGAGCAGAACTAGGTGTTCCAACTGGAGGTATACCAACTATACCTGGTATGAAACCACCACCTGTAGTGGATGGAACAGCTGGAGAAGCTGAAACTAAGGATGAGGTTGAACTTGAAGATTTGGATGAGGCTACCATTCCTTCGACTTTTAAGAATCTTCGAATTCTTATTGACAATATCAAAGGAGAAGAAGATCCGGAAATAGTTTCCTATGCTGCATCTATGATTGAAGAAACATTGAGTTTTCTAACCAATCACCTTATGGAATTGATTGGAGTCGAAGATGAAATGGATTGGAAGAAATTCATGGCATACAAATTCGAAGCTACTGAGGTTGTTTTTATTGAAAAGATTCTTGAATTAGTTGCTGAAGAGTTAGAAACAGAAAAACTTGCTTTTGAAAACCTTGATATTCTTAATATTCTTGGATCTCTTGCTCAGAAGTTAGAAATGATAGAAGAGACTATAGTGTTCTATCAAAACGTTGTGAGACTTGATTCTAAGAATGTCGTTTCCATGTATAATCTAGGTTTGTTATATGCCAAGATAAACAAATTTGATGAAGCAATAGAACAGCTTGAATCTATTCTACAATATGATAAAAATCACGCTGCAACACTAATTAAATTGGGAGACATGTATTTCCATGGAAAGAATGAATTCGAACATGCTTCCAAATATTATCAAAGAGCTTTTGATCTCAAACCAGATGATTGCCAAACTGGTTTAAAACTTGCATCAGTTCTGAGCAAGAAAGAATCGTTTGAAGAAGCCACTCACATAATATTTACTCTATTAAAGGATAACAATGAAGATCCTGATTTGTGGCTTAACTATGCAGTTTTGCTTGTTAAACAAGTACAATTTGATGAAGCTCTTGAAGCATATAATAAAGCGCTAACTATTGCACCTGAAGATTGGAAATTCAGAGAAAAAGCAGAAAGTGAGAGGAAAAGAGTAGAACAGATTGTTAATGCACCTGAGTATGTGGAGACAGATGATGACAATCTTAAAGCAATGGTTGGAGAAGACAAGAAGATTATTGTAACTAAAGCATTCATCTTCGCTCAAGATCCATTAGATGATGAGGTGTTTTTTGCTGTTTTTGATTGGTTCAAATCCAGTAAACCAAAATTCCAAGTTGCTGAAGGTGTTGAACCAAAATATGGAAGTATACTGAATCCAGATGAATTTCCAATAGATCCTTTACGATCTCAATCTTTTGCAGAAGTTATTTGGAGAGAGCAATTTGATTCTGAATTAGAATTAGCTACCTATTATCAAGAATTATATGAATTAGACTCTTATGGTAAGATAATTATTTTCATGGAAGCTGAAAGTTGAGATTTAATTCGTTTTAACATTATTACTTGAATGAAAGGTTCAAAGTTTTCATGATGAAGATTTGTCCTATTATTCTGTTAAACTGACTATGAATAATCTTGTTTATTATTTATTGAAAACTGTTATAGTTTCAGTTTATTTCTTTTCAGATAATCTTATATAATTATGAAGTTTTTCCTTTCTTGGATTAGAGGATGAAAAAATGAGTCATGCTCCAAAACAATCTTTATTGAAACAAGGAAAAAGTGCAACATTCTTTTTTACTTTCCTAATTTCCTTTGTGACAGCAAAAGCGTTAGGAATAATATTCACTAAAATATTCACTAATGTTCTCACTACAGAAGAAATGGGTAAATATGCAATTATTGTCTCAGCAACTGTTTTGATAATGAGTTATGCAGCACTAGGATTCCCATCTTCATTAAATAGATACACAATTTGGTATAAAACAAAAAAGAATATTGACCGACTCAAAAATTTTGTTTCCACAGGATTCATCTCTTTCCTAATTGCAGAAATATTGATAGTTATTGGTTTACTTATATATTATTTTGTTGCTGGAAAACCTCCAAGTTTTCTAGATGTAGACCAGTTTTTATTGTTGTTGCTTCTAGTATCAGTGATTATCATTGCTCAATTCTTTAGCACAATATGCTATACAATTGCAACCTCTTTACAAAATAGCAGATATTATGCAATAATTGTTATCATGAGGGTATTTCTGCAAATCCCATTTGGGCTTTTGTTTGTATTAGCCTTTAATTTGGGAGTATTTGGTTTAATTGCTTCTCTAGCAGTTTCTGAATTCGTAGTTGCACTCTATAGTGGATTTAGAATAGTTAAAGATGTAGGAATAGGAAAATTTTCTTTTTTGGAATTAAAAAATTTGGCGAAGTTTGCTCTTCCTACATATCTTAATGGACTGTTATGGAATGCTTTTGAACTAGGAATACTTCTCTATCTTGAAAGAGTAGCTATTGATCCTACAGTTGGTAAAGAGACTATTGCTCTCTTTCGTTATGGAGCATTGACGGTTGTAAATTTAATAGCTATTGCAGGAAATATAGTTAGTCGAGTGTATAAACCTGTGGTTTACAAACATTTTGATAATAAAAATTATGGTAAAATAGAAGAGTTAACACTATCAATCACTAAGATTTTTAGCGTGTTTTTCTTTCCAGTGGCAGCTCTTTTATTAGCTTTCTCTCCTTGGTTGATTCAACTTTTCACACAATCAGAGTATTTAGGATCAGTAGTTGTTATCCCTATACTGTTAGTAGCAGTTTATCTCCAATATTTACAATCGTTAGTGTCGTTTGGACATTCATTGTATTTTAAGCAATACTGGGCTTTAATTGTAGGATCTATATGTTGGGGTTTATCTGTGTTAGTTGCGTATTTTACAATTCCAATAGATGGTTTATTCGGATTAGCATTAGCATATTTGACCAGAAGGCTTACCTATCTTATTGGCTTCTTCTTCGTCTCTCAAAAATACTTCAGAGTTCATTATAAAATCAAAGAAGTCTTACACATGCTTTCCTTGTTTATTATTTCAGCAGGTGTTGGTGTAATAATGTATTATTTTGTATTTGATTTCCTAGATTTATGGAATATTACAGCTTCGTTCTCAATAAGTGCAATAATATTTGTTGCAATGGCACTTCTTACAAAACTGGTAACAAAGAAAGAATCAAATTTTGTATTAGGTATTTTCAAGAGTTATATGAACGGAATTTTACCAACAAAAGCAGAAAAATAGAAAGAATGATTTGTATCATCGTTCCATGAGATATTTCTATTCATTTTAGTTGTGTTTTGTAATTAAACAAGAAACCAAGTTATGTTATTTTGTGCTATATTAGTAATTAATATAAATAATCAGCTTATTTTGAGTTTATGAGCAATAAACCTGCGATTCTTGGAGGTGATAAAGCTTTCAAAAATAACATTCCAATTATAAAACCTACTTATAATGTTTTTATCGATTCTATAATGGAAAGATTAAAACAAATCCTAAATTCTAACATGGTTAGTAATGTTAATCGATATGTCAAGGATTTTGAGGATGGAATTTGTGATGCTTTAAAAGTGAATAATGCAGTGGCAATTAGTTCATGTACCTTAGGCATGATTCTAACTATTCAACAACTTGGATTACGTGAAAAAGAAATAATAATGCCTAGTTATTCTTTCTCAGCTTCAGCACATATGGCTTATTGGAATAATTGTGATATATCGTTTGTAGATATAGATTCAGATACATGGAATATTAACCCAGACTTGATTGAGGATAGAATAACGAAAAAAACTGGGGCAATACTTGCAGTACACCTTTATGGGAATCCTGCAAGAATAGAGAAATTAAAAAGAATAGCAGATGAAAATAATTTAGAGCTTTTATTTGATGCTGCACATGCATTAGGTTCTGAATATAAAGGTAAGTCTGTTTCATCTTCAGGATTAATTCATTCATATAGTCTAAGTCCAACAAAGCTATTATCTTCAATTGAAGGTGGGTTAATAACTACAGATGATTACGATTTAGCAGAGAAGGTTAGAATAGCTCGTAATTATGGGAATTATCCTGATTATAATTGTAAACTCCCTGGATTAAACGCAAGAATGTCAGAATTATATGCAGCAATAGGGTTAACTATGTTGGATTCTTTAGATGAGTTTGTAGAAAATAGAAACAAGTATTTTGAACAATTTATACAGGAGATGTCTGGGATACCTGGAATCGTTTTCCAAAAAATAAATGGTGAAGATAAATCTTCTCACAAGGATTTCTGTTTATATATTGATTCAGAAAAGTTTGGTTTGGATAGAAATCAGCTTTCTATTGCATTAAAAGAAGAAGGAATTTCAACAAAGTTCTACTTTTATCCTCCAATTCATCAAATGGATGCATATAAAGAAGATGCAAGAGATACAGATTTGAAAGTAACTGAAGATGTTTCCTCTAACATTCTCTCATTACCAATCCATAATTATATGAATACTGAAGTAATTTCTCAAATTTGTACAATTATGAAAAACATTCATTTGCATGGTGACACAATAAAAGAAAAACTTGAGAGATAATAATTTTCCCTGTAGCTTGTTATTCAAAAGTAATTTTCTTCTCAACATCTTCGATTCCATCAGATTTTAGGAGAAGGAAGTTGCTATATTTCTTATCTCGATAATCCTTGTATTTACCCTTTTTTAAAGTTTCCAAAATCTCTTCGATTCCTTCTTCTAATGTGTGTTTAGGTTTAAATTGTAGAAGTTCTTCTATCTTTGAAAAAGATACAGAATAATCTCTGTGATCACCTTCATCAGTTGTTTCAATCTCCAAATTAGGGATTAAATCCTTCAATATTAATGCAATATCTTTAATTTGGAAATTCTGATTATTTGAACCTACATTGAATATTTCTCCCTCAATTTTTGAAAATGGAGAAGTTAAAACTGAAACTATAGCATTTGCGGCATCGTAAACATGTAAGAAAGGTCTCCATTGTTCACCACCAAAAACTTTAATCTTTTTATTAAAGTAGCCATGAGCAGTCATAATATTTGCAGCCAAATCAAACCTCATTCTTTCAGATAAACCATATATAGTACTAAATCTTAATATTGTAGGTTTGAAATTCTGATTTTCCATCGCTTTTAGTGCTTTTTCAGTTTCTACTTTAGTTACAGCATATAGTGACAATGGATTTAAATTTCCTTCTTCAGATATCAATTTATCATCAGTTTTACCGTACACACTGCAAGTTGATGCAAAAATGAAACGATTTATTTGTAAATATTTGCATAAAGAAGCTATTGCAATTGAAGAAACATAATTAATAACAATTGCTTCATGTGGCAATAGTTTTGATGCTGGATCTCCAACTATGGCTGCTAAATGAACAACTGCATCTACATCAAACATAGCATTCATAATTTCATCAAGATTTCTAATATCTCCTGAAATCAATTCAAAATTAGGATTTACTTGCAATTCTTTAATTCCTTCAGTGCCATATACTAACTTGTCAAAAACTCTTACACTTAATCCTTTATCTAGAAGAATACGACTTAAATGAGAACCTATATAACCTGCACCTCCAATAATAAGTACTTTTTTGACATCATGTATCTTCAATTGGGATATAGATTTTACTTTTGTATCTTCTAGTAATTTCCTAGCAATAGCAACCTCAACCAGATGACCTTGTTTATCAAGTATTGGTATCTGATTAATAGATTTTTCAACCATTATTTCTGCCAAACTTGAGTAAGGTTCATCTTCTGTTGCATAGATGAAGTCAGTAATGTAAATTTGACTGATATCCTCTTCTAATCTTATGCCATCCAAAATAGCTCTTCGAATATCTCCATCAGAAATTACTCCAAGAACCTCCTCAGTTTCTTCCTTAATTACAATGGCTATACCAAATCCACTTTTTCCAATTACTTCCATTGTCTTTCTTAAACTAGTATTTGGAAGAACAACAGGCTGCATGTTTTTTTCTGTAATAAGGAAGTTAAAATACTTTTGCGTGCTAGCTTGACTAATGTTTACTTATTAAAGATATTTTTCCCCTTTCTTTCTATCTCTTATGATTTTAGATGGAGTTCCATATGCAACTACTGAATCAGCTATATTCTCAAGAACTAATGAACCTGCACCCACTACAGCATGTTCTCCAATGTTGATACCTTGGATAATATTCGCACCTAAGCTTATGGCACTAAACTTTCCAATTCTTACATTACCCCCTGTTGTAACACCAGGTGCTAAACTCGAAAATTCCTCCATAATAGAATCATGATCTAGAGAAGAATTAGTATTTACTATGCAATGATCATCTATTATAGAATTTGAATTGATAATTGCACCAGCCATTATTGCTATCCCCTTTCCCAATTGAACATTTTTTGCGATTTGAGCTTCAGGATGTATAGCATTGATAAAGATAAAAGAGGGAGCTAGTGAAATAATCTTATCTCTTACATTTTTACGAACCCAATTATCCCCAATGGCTATTATTCCGCCCTTTAAATTAGTCTTTACGATCAAATCGGGGATATCTTCGGTTTTACCCAGTATTTCATAACCTAAGAAGCTTGTATTTTTTTCTTTAAAGTCATCAATAAAACCAACAATAGAATACTGTGATGATCTCTCTAAAATATCTACTATAACTTTGGCATGCCCAGAAGTTCCAAATATTACAATATTTTTCATTATAATCTCAAGATTAATGAAACTATTTATATATTTGCAGTGATTGGTAAGAAAATTAGTGAATAATTATTTCTTCTTTTGCCAAATAGATACATCTAAACCAGTTAATTCTTCTAATTGTTTGTTATATTCAATAAAATAATCATTCAATTCTTCTCTTAGTTTTGGAGATATTTTTTTATAACCAGGTTTTCTTCCCATAAATGATAGTTTTCTAATTATTCTATACAATAAAGCTGTTTCTCCTAAAATCTCCCTAGATTTTCTTAGAAACCTTGGAGCGCGAGGAATTAAGGCGACATTTCGGATTTCATCTTGATATTCAAAATCATTAAATGGAACTTCAAGAAAATCAAATAAGTCCTCTAAAACAGGTATAGGATTTTTGACAAATTCTTCGAACAATATGAAATGCATCTGTTCGATGCTAAAGTATTTTAGATAACGTTTCACTTGCTCAATATACTTACTTCGTGTAACATAACCTTTGAAAACATCCTTCTTTATGCGAATAGGTTCAAGTTTTACAGCTTTTTTGAAACTGTATTTTTCGCTTCCCAATCTTATAGCATGATAGTAATTTGAAAAGGATCTATCGACAGGATTGCGAAAAGCCCAGATTAACTTTATATCTGGATTATATTCAAAAATTCTTTTTGGAACTTTTTCTAGGTAAGAATAAGTAGGAGTTTTTTCCCCTATGATACAATCTTTTTCACATTCTTCGAATTTGCTTTCATACCATTTTTCTCCCTTCTTGAAATTTTCCTCATTATTAAAATAATGAATTTCATCAAGAGGTATGCAAATATCAGGATTTTGATCGAGCTGAAGAGCTAGGGTGGAAGTACCTGATTTCATCGTACCAACAATCATAAAATCAAGTTTTTTCATAAATTTCACTTCTAATGGAATTTCTTCTCTTTCTTCAGTTTGTAATAATGGTCCTTATCTCTGTACTTGAAAACCTTTGCAGGGTGTCCTCCAGCTATTCCACATGGTTCGATGTCTTTGATTACAACACTACCAGCTTGAATAATAGCTCCTTCTCCTATTGTTGCCCCTCCAACAATTATACATCTTGCACCAATCCATACATTATCTTCTATTACTGTCTTTTTTCTAATGTATGTTTCATCATATGGAATTTTGGTTCCTTCATAATTGTGATTTTGGGAAAGTATCAAGATGTCAGGACCTCCGTGGAAATTATCACCGATAGTAACCTCACCATTCCCTCTAATTACCAATCCGTTAAAACTTACATTGTTACCAAGAATTGTATTTTTATTAACTTTAGATTTGAAATTAATTTTCAAATTCTCACCAGTTTCCTTAGCAGCTTTTTGAACTTGACGGCAATATTTCCTTTTTCTTATGGTTCTAAATATAGTTGCTATAACTCCAAAGATATTTATCATACAATCAGCACTTATCTGATAGTTATATAAATTGTTTTATTTTAGAATTCTACATAGAGTAAAACAATTTAAAAGCAAAGAAAAATAGTGATAATAGCATGAATGTTCTTGTTGCATGTTTCGTTTATCCTTTGATAAAAGATTTTCTAAACGAATTTTTCAAATCGATTGAAATTCAATCATATAGAGATTTTGACTTTTTAATTTTTGAAGATGGTTTTGAAGGTGATTATTCCAGTCTTGATTTCAAAAAGATTGTGATGAAAAATGATAATAATCTCTCTATTCCAGGAGCAAGAAAACATGTAATAAATTATGCAGTAAGTAAAAACTATGATCTCCTAGTTTTCTGTGATTCAGATGATGTAATGGGAGAAAATAGAATTGAAAGCATAGTCAGAGTGCATTCTGAGAATAAAGACAAACATGGTTTTTATTATAACAACTTATATCTGTTAGATTCAAGAGAAGATGTCTTTAAAGGAAAGCTTCCAGAAGAGGTAGCTGATTACTCAGATTTAGAAGATTATAATTTTCTCGGAATGTCTCATACTGCTTTGAATATCTATCTAACTAAAAAAATCTGGGAAGAATTACCCATAAATGATCAAATTATTGCATTTGATTGGTATATACATAGTTATCTTCTAATTAAAGGTTTCAAAGGAAAAAAAGTAGATTCTATCACATATTATAGAATTTATGATAGAAATACTGCAGGACTTCCAGATAGTTTAAATGAAATCTCATTAAAGCAAGGAATACAAGTAAAATTAATTCATTATAAAATGATGAGTGGGTTAGATAACAAATTTAAAGAGAAAGAAGAGAATATAAAACAGCTTAAGGAATACTTGGAGAATAGCCCTAAAAGAATTGAGAATTATGTTCAAAATGTGTGTGAGAATCGAACAAATTTCATTTATTGGTGGCAAAATATAAGATTACCGGAGGAATATTTGAATGATTAAGTTTGGAGATAAAGAAATTAAGAATTATGGAGTTCCATATATTATTGCAGATATTGGAGCAAATCATAATGGTGATATGGAGTTAGCAAAAAAAATGATTGAAAGTGCAAAGCAATGCGGTGCTGATGCTGTAAAATTTCAATCTTGGACAAACAAGTCTTTAATTGCGGATGAAGAATATAAGAGAAATCAATCTTACGATGATTCTCCCAAGAAGCATTTTGGTTCTTTGAGAGAAATGGTTGAAAAATATTATCTAAGAGAAGAACAGCATTACGAATTGAAAGAATTTTGCACTAAAATTGGGATTGAATTTTGTTCAACTCCATTCTCAAAACAAGAAGTTGACTTACTCTCTAAACTAGATGTACCATTCTACAAAGTTGCTTCAATGGATATAAACAATATTGAGCTGCTTAAGTATATTGCACAACAAAAGAAACCTATCTTACTTTCAACAGGTATGTCAACTATTGCAGAAATTGAACAAGCTGTTAAAACTATTGAGTTAGAAGGAAATAATCAAATTGTTATACTTCATTGCATATCAATTTATCCTCCTGAATACGAATCAATAAATCTGAATAACATTCCAATGCTGCAAAAAACCTTTGATTATCCAATTGGATTCTCTGATCATACTATCGGAACTTCCATACCTTTAGCAGCAATTGCTCTTGGAAGTTGTTTAGTTGAAAAGCACTTTACTCTAGATAAAGACTTACCAGGATGGGATCACGAAATTTCAGCAGATCCTTTAGAAATGAAAATTATATCTTCTGAATCTAAAAACATAAACAGATCTCTTGGAAGTTATAATCGAATCGTTTCTGAAGCTGAAGAAGAGAAGAAAAAGAAATTCAGAAGAAGTGTTGTGATAACAAGAGATATGGAAGAGGGAGAAGTTATTTCCTTAGAGGATTTGGCATTTAAACGTCCAGGAACTGGTATTCGACCTGATGAATATCAATATGTAATAGGTAGAAAATTAAAAAGAAAGAAGTTAAACGATGAGCTTCTAAGTTGGGATGACTTCCATTGACCTAAATGCTCTCAAAGCAAGTAAGAAAAGTGACAATAGAAAGGTGAAAAAGTGAAAGATAAGGTAGTTGCATGCATTATTGCTAGAACTGGGTCGGCTCGATTACCTAACAAAGTAATTCGCAAAATCAACAATAAAACGTTGATCGAGTATATCATAGAAAAAATAAAGCATACTAAAGAAATTGACGAAATTTATTTATGCACTACAAAAGAAAGTAGAGATCAGGTTCTAGTAGAAATAGCTGAGGAGCTTGGTATTAAAAGCTATCAAGGAAGTACGACATCTCCAATTAGTAGAATGATTGATGTAGGTAATATTGAAGGTGCTACACACCTCATTAGGATAACAGGAGACAATATTTTCACCGATGAGGTTTTTCTATCAGCTATGGTAAAGAAGCATATTGAGAATGAAATGGAATATACACGAACTGAGATGCTTCCTCTGGGGATTTCAGCTGAAATCATGCAATTTAATGCATTAAAAACATGTTTAGAACGTATTAATCCTAATCAGTCAGAATATCTAACTTATTTTATGTTTGATCCTGAATTCTATAAATGCCAGGTTTTAATACCTCCTAAAAATCTACAGAGACCTTATTATCTTCTAACAGTAGACACTCCTGAAGATTTGAAGAGAACAGAACATCTTATTTCTGAACTTTACCAAGACAACAGAATTTTTCTAGATGATATTATAGAGTATTTAGAAACCAATCTTGTATCAACGAAAGAACTGAGGGAATCAGATACAATTAAACTTGTAGATAAGAGAATAAGCTATAAGGAATGGAGAGATATAATCGAGAAGAGAATTGAACAATCTCATATTATTGAATTAGGAGAGACATTTTACAATGACAATAAAGGATTTTGATAAGAATAGTCTATCATTTGAAAATTACTATATTTTTACAGATACCTGTTTCCATCATGAAGGTGATTTTAACTATTTATTGGAATTAATTAAATTATCAGCAATAGGAAAAGCTGATGGAGTAAAATTCCAAATTTTACTTGATTTGGATGACTACTATACTGAAGATGCAAAAAGAATTCCTGAATCATTCTTATTCAATGAAAAGCAATGGAAACAAGCCATAGATTTAGCAAAGGAACAAGGTTTAGATGTCATTGTAATGCCTTTGTGCAGTAAATCAATTACTTTTACTAAGAAATATAAAGACCTAATCACTGCAATTGAAATACACTCAATAAATCTAAATGACATATTCCTTTTACATGAGATTAAAAATCTAGATATTCCACTCCTTCTTAGTGTTGGGGGGAGAATGAAAGATGAGATTCTCTTTGCTCTGAATGAAATTCATAATCCGAATAGGATGACTTATTTGATGTATGGATTTCAAAGTTTTCCTACTAATTATTTTGAACTAAATTTAAACAAATTGAAAGAATTAGCTCAAATGTTTAAATTACCTGTTGGGTATGCAGATCATACAAGCTACTCTGATGATTACGGGAAGTCTGTTGTTGATATTGCTTTTGTAAATGGTGCAACAATTTTCGAATTTCATCTGACAAAACACAAAGGTGAGAGTAGAGTAGATTTTGAAGCTGCGTACAATTTCGAAGATTTACTTGATATCAGAGAAAGACTAAAAAAAATCTCGAGGATTTTAGGCAATGAGTCTAGTTTACTCAATTTGAATGAATCCGAAAGAAAATACCGTGGAAGAGAAAAACAAATAG
>Ga0114922_10005316_pt1 | contig 11872 bp, 16 predicted proteins | sample AartaG_FD_100975 | JGI IMG/M metagenome (GOLD analysis project Ga0114922, IMG submission 100975) | Deep subsurface microbial communities from Aarhus Bay to uncover new lineages of life (NeLLi) - Aarhus_00045 metaG | ecosystem: Environmental > Aquatic > Marine > Oceanic > Sediment | place...
AAGCTGGTGCTGACACTAGGCTTCCAACCTAGCGTTTGGGGTTCGATTCCCCTGCTCCGCTCCATGCCCGTATGGTGTAATGGTAACAGCACGTGCTTGGTAAGTACGAGATCCGAGTTCGATTCTCGGTATGGGCTCCATGACTTGGATACCAACAAAAGAGCAAGTAGCATACGGTAAACATTTGAATGAAACATATCGACTTTTGTATTGTCCTGAATGTACTTTTAGGTGGGACACGAGAAAAGGAGTGATTGCAAATGTTTGTCCTGACTGCGGGTATAAAGGTTTAAGATTTGTAATAGAAGAAGTGTTTAAATAAGCGGGGGTAGCTCAGCGGTAGAGCAGCTGGTTGCCAATCAGCAGGCCGAGGGTTCAAGTCCCTTTCTCCGCTCTGTGGCAGTAGTGTACTGGTGTGCATAGGTGGATGTGACCCACCTGGTCGGGGTTCAATCCCCCGCTGTCACCCCAATTCAAACGAAAGGAAAACGTATGCCTTATATACAGCAGAAAGAAAGAGAAGAGATTGACGAACGATTGAAAGAGCTGCTCAATCATATGAATCAGCACTTTTCAACAGGTGAACTCAATTACACAATATCATCTTTAGTGTTGTCATATTTAATGAGAAAAGGCGTCAATTATAAGCACATCAACGAGGTAATAGGTGTCCTTGAATGTGCCAAACTTGAGATGTATCGGCGAATAGCGGTACCATATGAGGATGGCAAAATTGACGACAATGGAGACATTTATAGCTAATTTTTCTATTGACATCTAGCCCTAACTATGGTATTATATAACTATAATGGAAAGGATGGTGTCATGAAGTTTGAAAAGTATAGCAAGATCAGACGGTTAGGCGATGAGGAGAATGACGGCATTCTCAAAGGCGAAGTTGTTGTCATGGAAAAGCTTGATGGGGCGAATGCTTCAATATGGTTTGATGACGATAATGATGCTATCGTTTATGCAGGTAGAAACGGTATCCAGGGTCGTGTAAAAATTGATACCGGTGAAATCATCGGCGATAGTTTTAGAGGCCTTGGAGCATGGATCGCAGAACAGCTTGTAAACCATTCGTTTATGGACGAGCTGATTGATAGCAACATCAGGTGCTATGGTGAATGGCTCGTTAAGCATAAGGTTGAATACAAACCGGAGTTCATGAGTCAATTTTACCTTTACGACCTGGAAAAAGACGGTGCTATGGTTCCTGCTCAGCACATCAAGAGCTGGGCTGAATATCTAGGTATCCCAACTGCACCGACGATCACTATCGTTCATGATCCGAAGGTTGACGAGCTTAGAGAACTTGTTGGTACTTCAGATATGGCGGTTACAAGAGGCGAAGGTATCGTCATCAAGAACTTTGATTTTATTAACAAGTTCGGTCGCAAAGCTCATGCCAAGTTTGTTTGCGAAAAGTTCCAGGAAAACAATGGAGCCAAGATCAAGTCACCGAGAGATTATGGCGATATTGATGGAACCGTGGATGCAGTGATTGATGGTTTTGTAACAGAAGCCAGAATCAACAAACTGATGTTCAAGATCCACGACGAAACCGGAGAATTTGCTTCTGCCAAGTGGACTGGAAGAATGTTAGGTCAGCATTGGCAGGATATGTGGAACGAAGAAGCTCATGGCATCATGAAAGTTGTTGGTGCTAACGACTTCAACTTCAGACGGTTCAAAACAAAGCACGATGTGGCTGTCAGAGAAATCTTTTTCAGAATTATGGCTGAAGCCGCAGAAAATGAATAAAAAGTTAAAAAAACTATTGACTTTTTCTTCAACTGTGATATAATAGTATATATAATAAACAAAGGCGTTGAACAAACGCCTTGCAAGTAGCCTGACGATTAAACATTAGCCTCAGAGGTTGGTTTCCCGGTTAAAGGAAACGAGTAAACCACAAGGGGAAGTTGGTCAAGCTATTTGCAAGGCGTGGGTTCCCCAAGCCACCTGACATCGGGAACATCTGGAGCGGCAATGCGTGGAGTCTCCCCGGCCGCTGAATAACTGGAGACCTAGGGTGGCAAATTTATCACGAAGGCGGTTCCCGGTTGAACGGGATTAAATAGTGGATCTAACGATCTGCTAGCCGTCTTACTACATTGTTCTTTTAAAACCACAGATTGGGGTCGCGTGAGATCCCTAAGATAAACCGTCGCAAGGCGGCCAAAGCGGTGAGGTCTTCCAACCCGCGCCAGAGTAAGGGGCTTCGGTTCCGAGAAAATGGTCACTTACGCAAGCCACACTCCCCCGTCCTTGAGGCGGGACTTCGGGCCTCACCCCGGAGTTAAGGGCGACGGCTAGAGATTGGAAATTAGGGCATGGCCAACGGTTGTGTCTGAAACTAACGCGTGGTGGCGAGTATCCAATCGTACCGCTAGTTGAACCTGGAGGAGGAAGGGGTAGGATGTTAGTCTGAAGGTGGCAACCAAAGGCTTATGTCCAGTACAAACGGTGGAGGCCCGACACTTGGGACTCACTCGTGAAGTATCGCTGATTAACCTTGCCGGGTGAAAGGTACACGGAGCGTTGGATTTGCTGGGTAACACCAGGAACTGACTGTGGTCGCGCTTCGTTGGGAGATTCACGTATTAGGCCATTAAATTGGCCACTTTGATGAGACAGAGACTATACTAAACGCAAAGACGGCCACAGCTATGAACCAAAAGGCGCATAATCCCTCACACCTCGGTGAATGGGGGCTCATGAAACTCGCAAGGTGGATTGAGTTTGTGGCTTGTTTGCACTTTGGAAGTTAGCTGCTTTCGGAGGAATAACACCGCAGAGCAAGTTCATAGTGATAGAGGCACTGCCGCCTCTTTAAACAAGGCTGCGTTGGTATGGTACGTAATGCATCTTCGGATGGTTACGTGGATAACGATTTAACCGGAAGGGTCGCACCTGAAGGGTAAGGATCGGAAAGCCTACCACGGGATGCTGTATTCTCAGGCTACCACTTTAATTGAAAGGGAATGATTTGAAGAAAATAGTGATGATGATTGGTTTGCCTAGGTCAGGCAAATCTACAATTGCCAAAAAGATTAGTAAGGATAACGGTTGGCCTATTGTCAGCTCGGATGCCATGCGATTGGCCGTTCACGGTCAAAGGTGGTGGGGTCCAGGTGAACCTCAAGTATGGGCAGCGGTTAAGTTAATGGTAGCCGCTCTTTTTCATGCAGGTCATACAACCATTATCCTTGATAGCACCAATGTTGATAAAAAGCTAAGAGATGAATGGTTAACATATTGTGATGAAATTGAATATATTTATGTCAACACTATGATATCTGTTTGTAAGCAAAGAGCTATAGATACAGGACAACTTGATTTAGTTGATATAATTGATAGAATGCTGGAGAAACTAGAACTTCCTGATGAGGAAGAACATTTAACAATCATATGCCCCGGTAACTCAGTAGCAGAGTAGCTGGTTCTTACCCAGTCGGACGAGGGTGCAAATCCTTCTCGGGGTACCAATTAGATTTGAGATGATGTATGGTCCTTAGTTGCAGCCAGAATAACACGCCCCCACTGGGGAGCTGGAGCTGGGCCACTTCTATAGCTGCAACTATATGGTGTAAGTTATATCATCTCAATAATTTTCGGCAGGTGTAAGTCTATCGTATGCCACCATGTGGGAGGGGTGATTGCCCCGCCGGACCACAGTACGAAACGAGGACCCTGCCCCTCAACCTTCCATAGCTCAATGGTAGAGCACGCGGCTGATAACCGTGAGATTCAAGTTCGATTCTTGGTGGGAGGACCAATACAAATACGGCGTGGCTTCTGGGAAGTGCGGTGGCTCCAAACCATTGCTTGCAGGGTTCGATTCCTTGTCGCGCTGCCAAATGGCTAAAGATGATTTTAAACGCTCAGCATTTAAATTCACTAAAGGTTATGATTACAGTTGTTACGGTAATCCTGATATGAAGCGCATTACGCACAAACGTACAAGATCAAGATTAAAAGCTACAACCAGGAATGAAATCAATGCCGAAACCAAAATGGTTAGAAAAGGTAAACACGGCTTATGTAGTACTGGGATTCATGGTGCTGCTTGCAGGTGTAGCATCTCCATTCGTAGTTAAGTTAGATAACAGGTGGGCAAACGCTGAAGAGGAAATACAGAACAACAAAGATCTTAAGCAGTCGATAGAGCTTCAGCAGCAAACTATTGAAAATGTGAATACCAAGCTAAGTATTGAAATTGCAAGACTTACATTTGAGATTAGAAAAGAAGATTTCAACAATTTTGTCATTAAGTACGGTGATAAGATTGAAACGATGACAGTAGAAAACAAAATTCAGTTTTTAAGTCTCAAGGATAAGCTTGACATAGCTAAATTAAAATACGAAAGCCTCCTGTAGCTCAAAGGTAGAGCAGTTGCCTTATAAGCGACCGACCTGGGATCATTACCCGGCAGGAGGACATGCCGCTGTGGCCGATGTAGTCAAGGCGCCTGGTTGAAGCCCAGGAGATCGGGGTGCAATCCCTCGTGGCGGCACCATACCGCATGCCCTTGATAGGAGTCTTCTAAACTCTTCCATGAAATCAAGTGGACGGTCCGAGGTTCAATTCCTCCATGCGGTTCCAACACTAACGAAAGGAGAATAAAATGAAAAGAGTATTCAGAATCTTAGCTATTGCGGCAATTATCTTTGCAGCAATGCAATTTGGAATTTGGATTGATAAAGCATTGGCAGCATCGGTCCCGTTCACATGGCCGGCAGTTACTACAAATTGTGACTTGTCTACAGCAAACGATATTGCAGGGTATGTGATCCTTTGGGGAACAACTCAAGGGGGACCATATCCAAATGAACATATCGTAACAACCCCTTCAACTTCTACTTTGATAGATGTTGGTGATCAAGACGGTGTTGATCTTTATTTTGTAGCCGTAACGTATGACATCGATGGAAATAGAACAGATGATCCAGGTGGATGTGGTACCAGCCCTGAGGTGGCTGTAAATTTTCCTACGAAGATCCCGACGTTCCCGAGCCTGGCGGCGGGTGCGGTAGTCCCATAGGATTAGGATATATTGTTGGACCAGCAATACCATTTTTAAGAAGGAGACGAAAGTCTCCTTAAGCCCCCTGCCCCACCCTCGGCCTTCGAAGCCGTTGACGTTAAATGGTGTGGATGGACGTCACGAGGATCGTTACCTCCAGGGGGTTCGAACTTGCCCTTCTAGGCCAATCGGCAGAGTCGCTGGATTCAAAATTCAGATGTTCCCGGTTCGAATCCGGGGAGGGGCACTGACAAAGGAATAATAAATGATATATGTTAAATATCTTAAGTATGTGGTAGTACATAAGTTTTGGGTCGGCATTGCATGTTTTAAGGCAGGGATTTTGTGGCGTGGTATTAAACACGACTTTTCAAAGTTCCTGCCTTCTGAGTATTTGCCCTATGCGAGATATTTTGGAGGCCACATCAAGAAGGGAAGAGACAAGACGGGATATTACAAACCAACAGAAACCGGTGATCCTGCTTTTGAGATTGCTTGGTTAAAACATCAGAATAGAAATGATCACCATTGGCATTATTGGGTAAGTCCAAGCGAAGATGGTGAAAAGATATATGAAATGCCTGATGCTGCTGTTCTTGAAATGTTATGTGATTGGTGGGGAGCAGGTAAAGCTCAGAAAGCATCAACCACGACAAAAGAATGGTGGGATATCAACAAAGATAAGATGAGGTTTCATCCAAATACTCTTGATAGGATTAATAACCTTTTGGAAATTCATCAAATGTTTAATGAGAAAAGGTCAGAATAATGAAACGACCTGATATGCATAAAGACAAATGGTTATTAAGTCATCCTTTTCGTAGAGCAATCCTCAGACAATCAGCAACACGAATACGGTGTGCTATGATAAGAAAGTGGTTTTTTGATAAGCTATATAAAATTTGTAAAAAGAACAAAGCTATCCATAAAAAAGTACAATGGGTTCTCAAAAACCAAACCCTTCTTTGGTGTAAACTAACTTGGTTAACTTTATATTATAAAACTATTGGCAAACACATATTCTTCTCTAACTTTGGAAGCGAAGGGTGGAAAACGTGTTTGAAAGAATGGGGAAAGAATCCAGGAAGATTAATAAAAGGTAGATGATTTTCTAGCAAAATGTGGTATAATAATTGTAAGGAGAAAGTTTAGTGGTAGTTAATTTTGTTAGTTGCCATGCTGAGGCCAGGGTTAAGCTCAGCGAGGCTAAAGTATATACGAACGCCGAAACGCTCCATCATGGCGGCATTGCTAAATTTTATACCAATGGAGAATTGGTTGCAGTTTACGATGAAAAGCTAAGCATGTTGTTTTACGAACCAAAGAAAGGGACCTAATGATAAACATAGTTATTCCAGCTGCAGGTATTGCAACAAGATTAAGACCATTGTCAAGCAATGTATCCAAAGCAATGGTACGCATCAATGGCAAGCCGGCCATTGACTATATTATTGGACAAGCTGAAAAGCTTTCGAAGATAAAGCAGATCGTTATTGTTGATGGTCAGTTTGATGATATCCGAGAATATGTTAAATCCCGATATGAAAATACAATGGATATCACTTTTGTTAAACAACCTTCATTAAAAGGACCTCGTGACGCTATTGACATTGGGCTCAGGCAGGTTATTCACAACCTACCAACGGTTGTTTGGTTAGGTGATGCAATTATCCTAGATGATGATCTTCCACTTGGTACAGACTTTCTTTTATGTAAAGAAGTTACAGATCAATCATCGTGGTGTATGTGGGATGGAGAAAGGTATTACAATAAACCAACAACCACCGTTGAAAATGCAATGGCTTTAGTGGGTTTGTACTCGTTCTCTGATGGGGCGGCTGCAAAAAGAGCATTTGGTGGAACGTTAGGCTTTGATATATCAGATGCATTAGAATTATATGATAAACCTTTCGAAAGACGGATGACTGATAAGTGGTATGACATTGGTAGCTTACAATCATATCACCAAACCTGTGCTGAACTGTTAAATCAAAAAGCAAGAGAGTTCAATACAATTGAATATGATAACGATTTAGGTTTAATCAAAAAGACCCCAGATTATCACTGTTCATTTTCAATTAAAACCCTCTCCGGAGAGATCAGTTGGTATAGAGCCCTGAACTCAAAACAGCAAGCATTTGTTCCAAAGATATTTGGTAACGGGTCTCAACTTGTAATGTCATATGAATCAGGAGTGTTGTTATCGGACCTAATGTTATATGAAGACATTGCAGATTCGACGTGGGAATTCATCATAGATCGTATCTTCAACATTAAACTAAAATATTTTAACAACTCAGCTTCTTATCCACAATACATTACTGACTTTGCTCATAGTGCTAATGAAATGTGGCTTAAGAAAAACAAGTATAGGCTACAGGGGGAGTTTAATGATGATGAAAAGAAAGAGTTGTTAGACATAGCTTGGGAAGTTTGCCAGCAAACAAAACCAATAAATGGTATGCACGGTGATTTGCACTTCGGCAACATCATCTATAATCAACATACGAACCAATTTAAGTTAATAGATCCTAGGGGTCAATATAGTAAGTGGAGCGGAACCTATGGTGATGACATTTATGACTTCGCCAAATTGGCTCATGACTTATATCATGGTTACTCTGCCCTAGGAGCAGGAGTTGACAAAAACGAAGTAGTTTCTGAGATCTTTGTGAATAAGTTAAAGGAATACGATCTCCCAGTGAAACCAATTATAGATGGTGGATTGGTTCTGCTAGCTTCGTGCATTGAATTACATTCAGACGATCCTGCTAAACAAGAAAGATTTAAGGAGTATGTCCGATGGACGTTGAAAAATCGATAGTCTTTGATTTGGACGGGACCATTTGTTTTCCTAATCTTGATGAAGATGGTTCTGATGAAAGATATGGGGCTGCAAGACCAAATAGAGAAACCATTGCATATATGAGAACCCTTAGGGAACAAGGATATCACATTACGATTTATACAGCACGGCGGATGTTAACTCATGAAGGTAGTATTCAAAAAATAAAAGATGATGTTGGTCAAATTACATATGAGTGGTTGAGAAGATATACAGTCCCTTACGATAACTTAGTTTGGGGCAAACCATATTCATCAACATTTTATGTAGATGATAAAGCAATGACCCTTGAAGGTCTAAAAGATTGGATGAATCAATGAAGCATGTAGCATTTTGCAAAGTCGGTAAGTCGGTAAAGTTTAACTCAGCTTATAGCCCAATAGGTGGGGACAATGAAGCCCCAGCGATGCTAGCTTTGTTAGCAAACAACAATCCTGAAATTGTATTTCACATGGTGGGCAGATCTGATTTATATAAGATGTCGGAAACCGCTATGAACATTTGTTTCCCGCATAAGAACGTCAGGGATGCTTTTGAAGGACACAGGGGGAAGGCTGACCCAAGCCAAATCATCAACTATTGGAAGAAGCTTGGCTTTGATCCTGATCTTGTTGTGATGATGGTTGGACAAGCAGGGTCAGTAACAATACCTGACAGGATTCAGAAAGTAAAGTCAGATGGGATCCCTGCCACCGTCATTGATATGACCAAGAACTATGTAACACCTATCTTTCAATGGTGGAACGATAACCCTCAACTGAAGGTGATTGAGATTATTAATGATCCTCGATATTGTCTTAAGATGTCAAGGGATATCATTAACAATCCCGCAGTATCGTTAAGCCAATACAATTACATATATGAGAAGAACAGCATCAAATCGTATGAAGACCAAACAAGAACTGTTCACAAGATCCCAGTTCGGTATGCATCAATGGAAAGGATCTTCCAATATAATAATCCTGTTCCTCCCATTGATATTGAGAACCGTAAGGTCCCCTTCATGGTTGTATTGAATGAGGGAAGACCTAGTCGCTATCCCATTTTAAACGAATGGGTACTAGGGAGTAATAACGGTATTGAGGTATGGGGGAAGTGGGACGAAACAATCATCGGAGATGATCCTCGGTTCAAAGGCACAATGAAGATTGACGATTTACATGAACATTTGACTCAAGCAAGGTCAACGTTCATCGTTCCAATTAAAAAGGGTTGGGCAACAAGCAAATATTTGGAGATGATTCATAACGGTGTCATTCCGTTTATGCATCCATCGTATGACGAACAGAATAACTGCAAACTACCGAACTGGTTGAGGGTTAAGAGCCCTGCTCAGCTCGCAAAGTGGATCAAATCCATAGAAGATGACAGGTTATACTTAGCAATGATTAAAACATTGCAAAAACAATACTGTACTAAAGAGTTTTTTGATGGATCTTACATTAATAATGAAATTTTTTCTTCAATTGTGTTATAATATATATAAAGGATAGAACATGAAAATTAAAAGACAAGATATTACATGGGCACCACATATTCCTCTTATCGGAGGCTTTCCCCTAGGAGCAGAGAAATCTTTAGGCAAACCACCTGAAGAAATTATCTCTCTTGATGGATTTTGGACTAACGATAGGCAGTACGTGAATTACATGAACGAGGTCAAGAAGAACGATATCAAATATACAACCCTTGATCCCGAAGACTTTTCGTTCAAGAAGAAAATCAACATGATAATTAGCACTTGTCCCTGTGCTGCATTGAGTTCATTGAATACAGGGAAGAACAAAAATGTACGTGGATGTCAAGCACTACAAAATGGCTACATTTACGTTACAACAGAACAAGCAATCAAGTGTTACGATGCTGATGTTATTGTAGGAGAGAATGCTCCAGGTTTATACACAGCTAAAGGTCTCAATGTCGCCAATAAGATCCACGGGATTGCAAGAGAGAATGGATACTCAATGACATTGTTTAAAACTAACACAATCTTCCACGGATTGCCACAGAACAGGATAAGAACATTTTACATTTTGTGGAAAAACGACAAAGCTCCTGCAATGAATTGGGTCCGTGAGGATTATACAGAGTTTAAAGATTATCTTGCTCAAGTTACACGTGATATGCCAGACCAAAACACAATCATCAACAGAAGGATTGGTCAGTCAGAGTCATATTACAATTTCATCAAACATAAGACTGGTAAAAATCCTAGAGACATTCTAATTACTGATGGAAGAGTAACAGCAATGAAATGGATCGCGGTTAATGATTTGTTTGAAGAAGCACGAGATTGGTTTATAGAAACAGGTGATGCAAAAGGCGCTGATCTTGCAAGCCATGCAATTTATAAGCACTCAATCGGCAAAGGGGTTTGGGACAGTTCAACACACGTGTTTGATAAAGCAATGAATGCTGTTATTGGTAGGAACCTTGCTGATACGATTCATCCGACCGAGGATAGATCACTTACGGTTAGAGAAGCATTCCACATGATGGGCTTTCCGCATGACTTTGAACTGATTGGCAACAAGGGTGCCTTTAACCTTATTGCTCAGAACGTGCCAGTGAACACGGCGGCAACAATTATTGATGAAGCAACCAAGTTCTTAACCGGAGAGATGGATGAGTTTACTCCTTATCACTATCTGCGGCAGGACAATATCAAACAGACGACGATAGGGGTTGAATAATGAGCAGGCCAACGAAACTTGTAATTACAAAAACTGGAATATTCCTTGGAGAAGTTGATACCTCAGGTTCTTCTGTAAAAATATATAGTCCAATGCAAGTAAACTATCAACAAACATCGCCAGGTGTTTTATCTGTAGGAGTAACGCCCTATCCTCCAGGAGTTAAAGATTTAGTTGATGATTTAGAAGATTTCGGGATTGCCTTTGATGTTAGCGATGTATTATGTATAACAAGACCATCAGATGGACTTAAGAATGAATACATAAAAGGGTCGAATGTATTTCGTAACATTGCAGTCCCAACAACTGGTCAGATAATTGATGTAGGAACAAATAAATAATGCCAATATACGAATATGATTGTCCGAAGCATGGAAAATTCGAAGTAACTGTAAGTATCAAGCGCTACGAAGAAACTGAAACGTTACCTTGCCCATCTTGTGACTTTGAGTCACCTCGACAGGTTTCACAAGGGACGAACTTTGAACTTAAAGGGCGGGGCTGGTCTGACGATGGTTATGTACAAGGCCTTAAAGACTTCGACCCTGCAGGAGGAGATTATTAAATGGGAAACGAAATAATTACTGAGAAAGGCGAATAACATGAGAGCGAACATAGACACATGTAAGAGGTGCTTTGCCCCCATTCATAGGGGTGAGGAACGGAAGGGTTGTACCCGGTGTGGTCGAATGTCATCAACCATTGGTTATGACAGGGCCATTGCTCTTGAAAGAGAAGAGATCTCTAAGCTCATCGGTCGAGCAATTAGAGGTGAGTCTAAATTAACGATCTTTTTGACGAGGGCAGTGGCTTGAAGATTTATATAGCAGGTGCTTTGGAGCGAGACACCTTTGGTATAGAAAAAAGACGTCGAGAGAAGATTAGCAAAACCCTTCGAGATTTGGGTCATGAAATTTTGTCCCCTGTCGATGCTAATCTTGATATTGATAAAGCACTTAAAGAAATGAGACCTACAAAGGGTTCAAACGAACACTCTGGTTACATCAGGTTAATCGTTGAGAATGATCTTAATCTAGTATCCCAGGCTGATTTGATATTTGTCATCTATAGCCGTGGCGTTAGAAAAGGAGCAGGAACCCATGGGGAGATAACCTATGCAGCTGGGTTAATGAAACCAATTGTCATTTGGTCTCCTTGGCATCCAATCAAGTGGATCCCAGGTTGGGTCTTCGGGTGTTGTCATCCAAAGTTTATACATAAGCAAGTGAAACAAGCATTAGGGAGCGTTGCTTTTATAAATAAACTAAAAGCAGATCTAAGAGATGACTAAGGAGACAATACAA
>Ga0114922_10005317_pt1 | contig 11870 bp, 10 predicted proteins | sample AartaG_FD_100975 | JGI IMG/M metagenome (GOLD analysis project Ga0114922, IMG submission 100975) | Deep subsurface microbial communities from Aarhus Bay to uncover new lineages of life (NeLLi) - Aarhus_00045 metaG | ecosystem: Environmental > Aquatic > Marine > Oceanic > Sediment | place...
ACCGCAACGGATTGAGCAAGCATGAGATATCGCGGCGTACCGGCCTGCACCGCAAGACGATAAACAAGATGCTTTTGTACGCCCGACCGCCGGGTTACCGGTTGAGTCGTCCCCGCCCCAAGACCAAGCTGGACCCCTTTCTTGGCATCGTCGACCAGATTCTCGAAGATGACCAGAAGGCACCCCGCAAACAGCGCCATATGGCCAGGCGTATTCTGGTCCGTTTGCAACAGGAGTATGGTTTTAGTGGCTCCTACACGATCGTCAAGGATTACGTTCGGGAGAAGAAGAAGCGCCTGAAGGAGGTGTTCTTTCCCCTTGAGCATCGTCGGGGGACCAGCCAGGTAGACTTTAGAGAGACCCGGGTTGTCATTGATGGCCAACAGTTGAAAGCTCATGTCTTTTACATGGCTCTTTCTTACAGCGACGCCATCTTCGTCAAAGCCTACCCTACCGAGGCGTTGGAGGCTGTTCAGGACGGTCATAACGCTGCCTACGCCTTCTTTGAGGGGGTGCCTCCGACAAGTCTGTATGACAACATGAGCACGGCCGTCAAGGCGATTCTCAAGGGTCCGAGCCGCGAACTGACTGATGGTTTCCTGGCCCTTCGCAGTCACTATCTATTCACTTCTCATTTCTGCAATGTTGGTCGGGCCAACGAGAAGGGAGTGGTAGAGCGACTGGTGGGGTATGTTCGCCGTAACTTTTTGGTGCCGATACCCAGATTCGCCAGTTGGGAGAGGCTCAATTCGTATCTGCTCGATCAGTGTCGGGAGCGGCTGTCACAGAAGGCGGCAGGCAAGGACCAAACGATTGGTGAGCTTCTCAATGAAGAGCGTTGTACTTTTCTGCCACTGCCGGCCGAGCCTTTTGATGCCTGCCGAGTTGAACCGCGCAAAGTCACCAGCCTGGCGTTGGTCCGTTTTAAGACCAACAGCTACTCGGTGCCGATTGAATATGCCTATCGGGATGTGACCGTCAAGGCGTATGTTTTCCATGTTGAGATCTGTCATAAGGATGCCGTTATCGCCTGTCATGAGCGCTGCTTCGAGAAGAACGAGTTTATCTTTGACCCGGTCCATTATCTACCTCTGCTACAGCGCAAGCCAGGCGGTTTGGACGGTGCCATGCCGTTTACGTCCTGGGAGTTGCCGAACTGTTTCCAGACGCTGCGGCGCTACCTCGAAGCTCGTGATGGTAGTGCTGGTAAGCGTGAGTATGTCATGATTCTGCAACTGTTGCGAGACTTCCGGGTAGCCGAGGTAAAACGGGCTATTGAGAGAGCATTGGATTACAATTGTGTGAATATCGAATCGATCAACATGCTGCTGCTTTCATCCCGGGAACCATCGTTTGAAGCGGTACCACTTTCGCCTGAGAGACTGGCAGGTTTGCCAAGGGTTCACATTGCCGACGCCGATGCCTCCTGCTACCGGGATCTTTTGACAGGAGGTGACCTGTGAGTTCAGGCGACGTTTCGGTACTCTTGTCTCATCACCTCAAGGCGCTCAAACTGCCGGTCTTTCTCCGTGAGTACCCGAAGGTGGCCGCCCAGTGCGCCAAAGAGAAGAACGACTCGGCCCGGTTCCTGTTGGAGTTGTCCGAGTTGGAACTGATCGAGCGCGAGAAGAAAGGTGCCCAACGGAGAGTCCGGGAAGCCGGCTTTCCCGTGATCAAGACCCTTGACAGCTTTGACTTCAAGGCCATCCCCTCGCTGAACAAACGACTGGTCATGGAACTGGTGCGATGCGAGTATATCCAGAAGCGGGAGAATGTGCTGGCGGTAGGCAACTCAGGCACCGGCAAAACTCATCTGGCCATCGCCCTGGGTCTGTGTGCCTGCCATGAAGGCCGCAGGGTGAAGTTCTTCACCGCCGCCGGACTGGTCACCGCCCTGACCGAGGCCAGAGACGATAAGGCTCTACTCCGCTTCAAAAGACAATTGGCTCGCAAGAACCTGGTCATTGTCGACGAGTTCGGCTACGTCCCCTTCTCCAAAACGGGAGCGGAACTTCTCTTTGAGTTCTTTGCCGAACGATATGAGCGTGGCAGCGTGATCGTCACCACCAATCTACCCTTTGACCAGTGGACTGACGTCTTAGGTAGCGAGCGGCTCACCGGCGCCCTGCTGGACCGTCTCACCCACCGCGTCCATATCCTCGAGATGAACGGCGAAAGCTACCGCTTCAGAGAATCTGTCCGCCGCCTGGGAAAGAAAGCGACTCCAAGTGAACAAATAGAAACAAATAAACAGAAAAAAACAGAGGAAAGACCATAGAATAACGTTGACCACCCTCGATCAGAGGGCTAACTTTATGCCCGGGTGGTACACTTTTCGACCGCCCTTTGGGACACTTTTACTCCGGCGTTTACAGGCAGCACGATGACGAGAAGACGACATAGCATTCTCCACTTCCTTGCTACCGCTGTCGGCGGGTCTCTGTTGGGTGTATACGGAAATCCCAACGTCCCAGCAATCATTGCCATCCTAATCAGCGTCTTTGCAGGCCTTGCTGTCGCGTGGTTAGTAGAGAGAAGTTATGGCATTGCACGGATCGCGCCACGCCCTTTCCGCTTTCTGGTAGCTGCAGTTTGGGGTGGCGTGGCTGGGATCGGATACGCCATCGTTTGTGGTTGGGGAGGCACCAGAGTGTTTCCATGGTTTGGCCCTCCGGAGTGGGTCTACTGGGTTGGGACATTTGCAGTCGCAGATGGAATCGGTGCAATCATTGTGCCCACGTCGTGGTGGTGGTGGAAGAGATGTTCCAATTGCGCTGCAGGCATAGACACCGGCGACTTGTATCATCCAGATGGGGGTTTTCTCGTGTTGGCCTCAACTGCGTATCTTTGCCGGAAGTGCGGCGCGGCTACGTGTCGAGACTGCTTTGGTGCTAAGGGAGCCTGCGCAAGATGTGGAGCGGGCGATATCCTCCGGGACATTGAAGTTGTGGCAGTGTGGAGCCAGATGCCGAAGCGGGAATGATTGACTGCCGAACAAGCGGCTGCAGCGGACAGCGTTCCGCCGCCGCTGATGCCGAGCGTTCGGCCATTGATGTGAAGATGAAGATTAAGGAAAGCTAATAATTCTTCTTGTTTCAGGACTTCTTACGATAGTCTTGTGGCACACACAAATCGTGAAGTCGGAAAGACTCCCCGCCATCTTCATGATGTGTTTCTTGTTGCTGCTCATCGCCAGCGATCTTGTATTTGATAAAGAGAAAAGGGAATCATTCAGAAGGACATATCAGAAACTTGATGCATACGATCCTACTCGACGGGACAGACCAAAACCCCGAACATTGATTTGTAGTAGTTAAGATTTAATCTGACATGCCGATATGAAATGTTAAGTGATTTCATAGGAGGAATGTCAGATGACGCAAGAGCAGAAGATCATCAAGAACAAGTTGGGTTTGTTGGAGTTGGCGCGGCAGTTGGGGAATGTGTCCCAGGCTTGCAAAGTAATGGGATTCTCCCGGGACAGTTTCTATCGGTTCAAGGAGCTGTATGAGACAGGTGGCGAAGCGGCTTTGCAGGAGATCAGCCGGAAGAAGCCGATCTTGAAGAACCGGGTGGCGCCGGAGATTGAACAAGCGGTGGTTACGACGGCGATCGATCAACCGGCGTTTGGACAGGTTCGGGTGAGCAACGAGCTGAAAAAGCGGGGGTTGTTCATTTCGCCGGCCGGGGTGCGATCTGTGTGGCTGCGGCATGATTTAGAGACGATGAAAAAGCGTCTGAAGGCTCTGGAGGCCAAGATGACGCAGGAACAGTACATTCGCATGCTGTGTGACCAGCGGGAAGTGCCGCTTGAGCTGGAGAAAGAGATTCAGAAGCTGTTTGACCACAAAGCCAAGACGGGCAAGATTCCTATCGCCGGTGGGTCACACGCTATCGATCAGTTGAAGCTCTGCCCGAAGAAGGGCAAGGCGGCGTAGGGATCCGCACGTAAGCCTTCTCGATACAAGGGGCCGGTGCCGGGTGGTGCTGGCTCCTGTTTTGTGGCGTCCTGCTTGACATGCGAATGCTCTCAATCCATTACCTCCTATACTTTTTCCCTATCGCAAATGCATCCCCCAGGTACTCGCCAACTCCAAAGTAAGCCCGACTGGAGACTGCATAAACAAGAGGTTTTATCTTTCTTATATCAGGAAGTCCGTCTGTCCCGAGCATATCCTCCTCAACCTTAACATCCATGATTTCACCGATGAATTGTGTATGCAATCCGATCTCAAGGGTATGGAGCAGCTTGCACTCCAGGACAAGAGGGACTTCCGCAATATACGGGGCGTTAATCAGGTCACTTTTGACGGGGGTGAACCCGGTAACCGCGAATTTGTTCTCAGTTCTCCCTGATGCGATGCCGACGTAATCTGCCTCGACCACCTGTGCCTCGGACGGCACGTTAATCGTATACGCTTTCCTGGCGACGATGCTGCCATATGTGTAAGTCGCCTTCCTAAGCGACACGGTAACGCACGGTGGTTGCGAACAGCAGATTCCACCATAGGCGGCAGCCATAGCATTCGGCTTTCCGTCATCATCGTAGGTGCAAACAATCCAGACAGGGGCAGGATACACCAGGGCTTTTGCGCCCAATGATTTCTTCACTGACTATCTCCTACTCCATGCTCCTTCTCATATTTCTCTATCAGCGTCTGGAAGCGCGGGTGGTCGCGGAGGGGGCTGTAGCGAAGACTGTTCCCGGTAATTACTGTCCGCGTTTCAAAAAACATCAAGGTCCTTGCCGGAGACAACCTTTCCGTCGTACCGCTCTTTGACTTCCGATACCAGCTCTTCGTCCGTGGCACCCCAGAAAAGCTGATGGTAGAGTATTAGCAATGCGGGTTTTGCCCTTGAGGCCAGCTCAGCGAGTTCATGCGTCGAAGTATGGGAACTGGAATGATATTGCTTCCATACCGGTGATCGATTCTGAAAGCGAACCGCCGAGTAAACTTCGTGAATCAGAACGTCACAGCCATCGCACTTCGCTACGATAGTATCCGACGGCACCGTGTCGCCAGAGGTTACGATTTTGCGATCCGGAGTGGTGAAGACAAAGCCATACGCTTCCGGCCATGAGCCGTGTTTCACAGCGAAGGCCTCGACCGTGACATGGGTATCCCGATAGATAATTCCGGGCTTGATGTCGTGCGTGTTAACCCGGTAGCCTGAGTCGTTGGCCGGTTCCAGGCCGTCGAGACGGACCCTGATATCCTGCTGGTAGGCCACGAGAATATGCTCGGTCATCTCGCCTATTCCCTCAGGGGCGTACACTTCGAGTGGTTCATCGCGACCCAGCACCCAGGGTGTGAGGATTAGATCAGAGTAGCCCGCGGTGTGATCGGAATGAAGGTGCGTAACAAACAGCATTTTCAGGTTTTCGACTTTCAGACCATCGACACCAGTCCGGTTGGCCGCGGCCGCACGCCGTACAATTCCGGGGCCACAGTCGACCAGGTACGGTGTGTCGTTGACAACAATGCCGATCGCCGGGCCGGAACGTTCCGGATCAGCATTGGGGGTTCCAGTTCCTAAGAGGACTATCTTCGTCACTGTCTGATCTCCGGGGTTTGAAGGCGCGGCACTATCGGGTTGGTCAGGTATTACCTTTACACAGAGGACAAACACGAGAACGCACGTTCTCAGAAAACACGCTAATGACGACCTGACACTCTTCACGGCGTAACCTTCATTGCCGATTGGGCTCGTACTTTTCCAACAATGCCTGAAAGCGCGGGTGGTCACCCGCGGCGACAGCTGGGAAGTCACCTGCCACTTTCCGTCAGTCTCTTTAGTTCCTCAAACCAGTTCGTGACCGCAATGAGTTGCGGTTTGCCGGTCGGATCCCCCTGTACCATTATGAACCGTCCGTCAGATGTCACATCGTAGTCGACAACATCCGGCATCTCAAACATCTCTTCAGGTTCGCCTATCCGCAACTGAGGCTGTGTCTGTATGCCGACCTTGATCAGCTTGTCACCCTTCCAGTAATACAGCGTATTCCCATCAGTCGACCACAACGGAGAGCTTCCTCCGTTCACGGAAACCGGGACGACGTTGCCGCTACCACTGAAAGGTCTTATGTATATCTCGCGACTGCCCGATTCGGTCGACATGTAGGCTACCCATATCCCCCCCGGATGAACCGCAGCACTGGCCTGCTCGTATGGTCCTGCTGCAATCGGATAGGTATGAGATGTATCATCCAGAGATAGCGCGAATAGATCGCCGAACCCGTCTCCGACGTATACGCCAATAATCATCTGTTTTCCATCCGGTGTATATGCTGAGGTCAGAATGTCGACATTTCGGATGATCACTGGTTGCTCCGGTGCATTGCGATCAACCGGCATCTCGTAGACTGAGTACGGGCCATGGCGATAGGTTGAAAAGGCTATCTTCTTGCCGGATGGGTGCCAGATAGCGCCGAAATTGGCGCTTTCAAAGGTTAGCTGAGACGATCTACCGGTTGCGAGTTCCATTATCCAGATGTTGTCTACTCCGTCCTTTGATCGCGTGTAAACGAGTTGCTTCTCATCTGGTGAGAGATCAAGTTCCCCGTAGTCACCTTTGGGATGGGTCAAGGGCGTGATTCGGCCGTCCTGACTCGCCCATATCAATCTTTGGGAGTCCTGACCGGACCCGGTGCTGAGCCAGACCATAAGACCGTTCCGTGAGAATGAATAGTCGCCCAGCCCGAGGCTAACTTCTTGGGAGATCCCAGATATGATCGGAACCTCAGAGCCGGTGATCTGCAGGGATTCCAGATCAAACGGAACGGCGATTAGCGTCCCACGCCGGATGTAGACCAGGTGCTCGAAGGGAACCCATCGGGCGTGGGCGCCACCTTGAATCAGGGCACGACATTTGCCGGTATTGAGGTCAAGGATGCTTGTTGAGATGTCTCGTAGGCTGGTTCTCCAGACTGTGTACAGTAGAGCGCACCCGTCCGGCAGAACCTCAGGGGACCAGTGCGCGAATTCATCGGGATTAACTGATGTAACTTGTTCGGGCTCCCCTCCATTGGCCGAGATCTTCCATATCCCGGAGTATATTCCAGGGCAATAGTATATCGTATCGTCATCTGCCCAATGTGCGCCAACAGCCGTCCCCAAGCCTAAGTCAACCGGCTCGCCCCCGGCCAGGTGGAGCTTCCTGAGTTGACCCTCGGCAAAAAAGCCCAGCCAGTTTCCGTCCGGAGAGAAGAAGAACCCCCCCGCGTTCTCTGTCCCCGGGAGAATCCTGGGTTTCGGATTGTCAACGTCCCAAAGTAGAGCATGGGCAACAGATGCCGAATCTCTGACGCGAGAAACCCATCGATCTCCTAATGGCGAAACAGCAACTTGATTGGTTGATTGCGCAAGTGTGTATTCTCCCGGCACCTCTACCGGCAAGCTCACTGTCCGTTCGGGCGCGGTCGCCGGAGGTGTCAGTATCTTCCAGCCGAGCAGGACAACGGCCACAACAGCAATAAGCCACGGAACAATCACAGACATCTTGCGGCGCTTCCGCGCAGTCACATCCGGCTGACGGGGGGTTGTTGGTATTGAGGCCGTTGACACATCGATGTCCGTGGCGCGAAGGTCGACAGTTGTGTCATCGGCGTGTTGATACCGCTCGGCGGGGTTCTTGGCCAGCAGCTTGGAAACGATTCTCTGGAGTTCCGCCGGTACACCGGTTTTGTAGCGGGTCAGTGGTTCGGGCTCGTCGCTCGCAATGGCCTGGAGCGTAGCGATCTGGTTGTTTCGTCGAAACGGCTTGGTCCCGGTTATGAACTCATACAACATGACGCCCACGGAAAACAGATCACTCCGCATATCGATAACATCGCCGCGCGCTTGTTCGGGCGACATGTAGTCAACCGTGCCCAGGGTTGAACCTGTACGTGTTATCTGTTCGAAACACTCCGAGGCAGCCAGCCCAAAGTCGAGAATCTTGACACCATCCCCCGGCGCGATATGGACATTGGATGGTTTGATGTCGCGATGCACGATTCCGGCTTGATGTGCGACTGCAAGGGCGTCGCAGACCTGGGAAATCAGATTGACGATCCGCTGAAGGTCCACGTTCTTTTCGGACAGTAGTTCTCGAAGGGACTTGCCTTCGAGATACTCCATCGCGATGTATGGCCGTCCCTCATGCTCGGAGACCTCATGTACCGTAACGATGTTGGCATGACTCAGCTTGGCTGCTGCCTGCGCCTCCCGCTTGAAGCGCATCCGTCCATCGACATCCTGGCACAAATACGGGAGGAGGAACTTGAGCGCCACCTGCCGCTTGAGCTTGGTGTCATCGGCCAGATACACCTCACCCATCCCACCGGCGCCGATCTTCTCAATAATCTTATAGTGCGACACGTCGGCGCCCTTAGTCAGGGCAACGAATGACTGTGTTCGATCGTCGTTCGATTCATCTGCCTTCATGGGCAGGTTCCCTCGTATGGTCGGCCACGATGCCGCCAGTCCCTTGGCTGATCTTAAGATAGAGTTCCGCAGTGCCGGGGGCAACGTCAAAAAGGGAGCGCCGGTTGCAGTGAATGTGCAGCCGGTGGTTAGCGAACGCAGTACTGGGTGGCCTAACGCTCGCCAGCACCTCCCCGCTGTGGAATCGAGCTCGGAATATTCCCGGGATGTATATATAACTGGCTGTGGCAGCGCCGATTAGGCCGATTTCAGGAGGGTTTCAAAGGGGAGGGGTGGGGGAGACAGTGTTTTCCAAAGAAAGGAATACCGGGCCACGGAGTCGAACAGCCGTTGGCACAGCGCTGTGTACGTCTTCAAACATTCCGGACAGGTGTATTTGAAATCTGAGCCACAGTTTGTGCTCAATCGGTCAGTGTTCGGAACTCGACCTACAGGGGCCAGCTCACTGTCAATCCTGCACCGCGCCTAGGACGTACGTCGAGATGATCTCCAGCACCGCCTGCTCCTGTGCGTCGGCGGTTTCCCAATCGACATTGTTGTCGGCCGTCGATACCACAACCATGCTCAACGACGGAATGCTGATGACAAACTGACCGCCGTGGCCGATTGCCATGAAAGCGCTCTGGCCGTTCAGCCTGCCGAGCCACCAGAGACCGCCATACTGAATGTCAGTCATCGGTCCCCAGGTAGAGTTATCCCAGTCGGTTGAGGGCGACAGCGTGTAAGACACCCACTCTGATGGCACGATCTGTAGACTGCCTCTCCGGCCATCGTTTAAGTATAATAGCCCGAACTTCGCCATCTCGCGCGGCGTGAAATGCATCGAATTCCCGCCGAAGTAATATCCCTGTTGATCCTGCTGCCAGTTATCTACCGTGATACCGAGCGGCTCCAACAGGTGAGTTTCGCCGAACGCCCGAGTGCTCACGCCGGTAGCCTTGGTGATTAAAGCCGAGAGCAGGTGCGTACCAAAAGTGTTGTAATGAAACTCCTCGCCCGGCGCATCCACAAACGGGTACGCCAGCGTGGCGGCAATCCAGTTGTCACTGTTGTATAGAGTGAAGTAGTTGGTTTGTTCGTGATCCAGACCCATTCGCATCGTTAAGAGATGCCGAATCGTTATGGATTGTTTTCTCTGATCCATACCCGGATTGACGTATTCCGGAAAGTAGGGCAACACCCGCTGGTCGAGACTGTCAAGATAACCCTCGTGAAAAGCCAGTCCGGTTATCGCCGAGAGGAAACTCTTCGAAACCGACATGACATTGTGCGTCCCGGAAGAATCATAGCCGTTGAAATATCGCTCGGCCACGATGAAACCGTTTCGGATAACCAATAGGCCATCGATAAACCCGGCCCCGTCGGCCTGGCTTAATCCCAGATTCAGAATTTGGGAGCTCATCCCCTGGCTTTCCGGCGTGATGACGCCCCCGTCGCCGACGTGTAGATCGGTCGGCGGGTCGCACGATTTTGTTTCACAGCCGAACAGCGTCAGCAGCAGTAGTCCGATCGTCAGCAGGCGGATGTGTCTCATGTCAGTGTCCACACTCTTTCGGTTCTATCAGCCTTTGTTCAAAACGAGTTCGATTGACGAGCTTACATATTCAAGACGAGCCGCAGCCTGAGTCGTTCAACTGACAGACAGAACCAATTTGGATGCCTTGAATTATATGTGAAGGACAACGTTAAATATCATCCTTGAGAAATAGAGGACCAAAGAGGATTTCGTAAGCTTCCCTGTCAAGTAGACAATTCATAAGTAGAGACTTCGGCTGTCTGTTGATCCAAGTTATCAAACAAACAGCTGTTGCACACCCCCCCGCCACAGATCGAGCTCGGAATATTTCCGGGGTGTATATATATAAGTGGCTGTCTCAAGGCCGATTAGGCCGGTTTTAGGAGGGTTTCTAAGGGGATGGGATCAGGTTAAGCAGCTGGGACAAAGACACTGATAGCAGATTGTAGCTGGTCCGATTCGGTAGGTTGCCCACCGACCACCCGCATTGGCCCCTGGAGCCCAACTGCTTCGAGGAATTCACTCTGCTATTGGTTTGGAGCCCGCTGAGAGGAAGTTGTGGGCTACTGGACTCCGGCTGGTTTGATTGTGATCTTTATGGAGGCTGCTCCTCCGAAACCAAAACCGAGAAATTTCCCCTCAGCATCGAAACTCGCTGTGAACTCAATCTCGCTGATGGAATAGTCTCCCGCAAGAGAGCTGGCGAATTCTGACATGACTCGGATCATCTTCTTCCTGGCCTTGGATAGACCATCAGACATTTTGCTTGCTGGGACAGGCTTGAGCATAGACTCTGGCAAGAAGAACCCACCGTCAGTGATACCATAACCAGTGGGTGGGTTCACGATGGTCTTAGGACCCAGGACCGCTGAGACTTTTCTCCGTGCGACAATCCTTTTGGATGTACCCATCTTTACGGCTGTTCTTCTGGCAGTCTTCTTCTTCGCGACCGGCCTTCTGGCGATCTTTTTCTTTACGACCGTTCTTTTGACGATCTTCTTCTTCGAAGCTTTCTTCTTGACTGTCACGGGGCTACCCTCCCATCTCATTCTCTTGGATGCAAGTATGACACTCGACTACACATTCCAAGGGTCGTGTTGTCTTCAAGTATACAAAACCTGATAGTCCTATCCAACAGGGAATAGATGAATTTCTATCTGAATTGCCTAAGGCAACAGAGAATGCTGCAGATCCTTGGTATTACGACAGGTTGGTGTCTGGCACCCTCTGCTGCCTAATCTATCGAACAGGCTCGCTGCCTCAAGTTCGAAGCTTCAAGTCCATACCACCGGATCGAACAACCGCTGGCGCGTGACTTGATTCTCAGGCTTCGAGTTCCTTTCGCGAGCCGTGCGGCGTTTGACGGTCAAACTCGATCTCAGGCACTTGAGTGCGAAAAACGACGAGATCGGCGGAGCTATTTTCTAACGATTTTCTAACGGCGAACTTGCTTGAACTTGCCCCAACTTGCTCGAACTCGCCTGAACTCCATCCAACTTAACATCTTGGCAGACGCTGCAATACGTCCAATATGCGCCCCTGTCGCAATTTAGCGGAAATGCCCGTCGTCGAATCCCTGCCTCTCCGCTTTATTCTGAGATTCCAACCCTTTGGCAAGGATGTCAGAGGGTTTGTTGTATATGGGACATAGAGTTGTGCCGATCAACTCGCAGTTCGATAGTACCGATTGCAGCAGCCGTCTCTTCTGGTCGCGATTCGCCCTAACATATAGTGATTCAGCCTGATGGCTGAGTTCGATAGTCTGCATGGCTATGTCGAAATCGGCATCGACGGATTCACTGAGCTGTGGGGTTCACAGACACGGTTTCAATGTTTATCTTCTTTGAATGGACATGAATCAAAAGCAGCGGCTGAGGTGGATTCGGCTGTATGAGAAACTCGGGAATGCCGGAACAGTTTGTTTGAAA
>Ga0114922_10005318_pt1 | contig 11869 bp, 10 predicted proteins | sample AartaG_FD_100975 | JGI IMG/M metagenome (GOLD analysis project Ga0114922, IMG submission 100975) | Deep subsurface microbial communities from Aarhus Bay to uncover new lineages of life (NeLLi) - Aarhus_00045 metaG | ecosystem: Environmental > Aquatic > Marine > Oceanic > Sediment | place...
GTTGGAGAATAGGACGTGGTCTCCGAAGCTCTTGGAAAGGCTGACAGTTTCCACCACCATCTGGCCGCTTCTCTTTTGAAACTCCAGGCTCAATTGTATTTTAGCTTTCTTGCGCGGCTTCTCCACCAGATCCATCTGCTCCAGCATCCGCTTCATGCTCCTGACGCGCCCGGAGAATTTGGAACTTTTGCCTTTGACGCTCCAGAACCGAAGGGTCTCCACGGCTTCCTGCAATCTGGCTATCTCAAGCTGCTGATTGACGTAGTCATAATGATGCTTGATCCTAGCGCGTTCTTTCTGATCTGCGTAGTACGTATAGTTCCCCCTGTACTGGGCTAACTGACCGTTTTCGATTTCCACGGTTTTATGGGCCACTTTGTCCAGCAGGTGACGGTCGTGGGATACGATTATCACAGCCCCTCTGTAGCTTGAGAGAAATTCCTCCAGCCATTCCAGCGCGCTGACATCCAGATGGCTGTCTGGCTCATCCAGAAGGAGGAGGTCGGGTTGCTTCAGCAATGCCTTCGCCAGTTGCGCGCGGGACTTCTCACCGCCGCTGAGTGCCGATGCGGGGATATGGAGGTCCGAGGCGGCAAATCCCATCTTGCTCAGGATCACCTCCAGCCTGGTTTCATATCCGTAGCCGTATCTGTTCTGAAACTCGGCCTGAAGCTTGCCGTATCTATCCACCACTTCTGCCAGACCGGGTTCATCATCTTTGAGTTGGGCCATCTCCGCTTCCAGCTTCTCCAGATTCTCTCGCATATCTACCATGTCCTGATCGCATATTTCCTCCTGTAGGGTCTTTGAACCGTCAAACCGGGCTTCCTGAGGCACGTAGCCGATCCGGACATTTGGATCGACCCGAACCCGGCCGCCATCTGGTGGCAAAATGCCACTGATGATTTTCAGTAACGTGGTCTTACCTGAGCCGTTCAGTCCCACCAGGGCCACTTTTTCGCCTGTGTCCAGTTGCCACGATGCGCCATCCAGTATCTTCTTAGGCCCAAAAGATTTCCGAATTTTGCTCAATTGCAGTATAGACAATAATAATCACCTGCGAGAACCGTGATCCGTAATCGGTGATCCGTGATCAGTAATGGGTGGCAAAAACGTCAAACATCACCTTATATTCTCTGTCTGCTGGGTGTGTTTGCGAAAAGCCTCTAAACTTTTTGCAGATAGCCTTAAGAAATCTATTAACCCGATAGGCGGGACATTCCTGTCCCGCCGGAATATAAAAAAGTTGAGAACTATTATAGAAGTCGGCGTAAGCAAGTTTTAGCTTCTCAGGAGGCGGGACAGGAATGTCCCGCCTATCGGGTTAACTGCTTTTTTTGGTTTACTATAGTTCGCCAAACACAGAATAGCAGAGGTATGGTGTTTTGTCAAAGGGAATCAGCGAAAATACTGGACAAAGTCGAAAGAAGTATGTAGAATTATTAGGTGGTCTTATACGCTAATGGACTTCAAAGTAGGGGGATAGTAACATGTCAATTAGACCTGAAGCAACTGTTGGGAATACTGACTGGTTTGTTCACGATCGGTTCGGGCTGTTCATACATTGGGGAACCTACGCTCTGGCAGCTCGTCACGAATGGGTAAAGAACCGGGAGCGGATACCTGATTCGGTATATCAGAAATATTTTGATTACTTTGACCCGGATCTCTACGATCCCGTGGAGTGGGCGCAGGCGGCAAAACATGCTGGCATGAAGTATTTTGTGGTAACGACGAAGCACCACGAGGGCTTCTGCCTGTGGGATTCTAAGCTGACCGATTATAAAGCGCCGAATACGCCCGCCGGAAGAGATCTGCTCCGCCCCATGGTGGAAGCGTTCCGGGCGGAAGGACTCAAGATTGGCTTTTACCATTCGCTTATCGACTGGCATCATCCTGAGTTCCCCATCGATGGGCTTCATTCAATGCGCGACAACAAAGAGTTCAGGGAGCGCGAGAAGAACCGGGACATCAAAAAATACGCTGAGTACCTGCACGGCCAGGCACGGGAGTTGCTGACTCAATACGGCAAGATCGACGTTATGTGGTTTGACTTTTCGTATCCCCACATGGCCGACGGTGGCAAAGGCAAGGACGACTGGCAATCGGAGAAGCTGATGGCTATGGTGCGCGAATTACAGCCCGGGATCATCGTGAACGATCGTATGGGCATCGGCGGTGACATCAAGACTCCTGAACAGGTTCAGCCGCGTGAGTGGGTCAAGGTTGATGACAAGCCGGTGGTCTGGGAAGCATGTCAGACGCTGAACGGCAGTTGGGGATACGATCGGGACAACCTGGACTGGAAATCGGTGGATATGCTGGTTCAGATGCTTATAGACACTGTATCAAAGGGCGGAAACCTCCTGTTAAACGTTGGGCCTACAGCCAGAGGGCAGTTTGAGCCTAAGGCCCTGGAACGGCTGAAAGGCGTAGGCGACTGGATGAAGCTCCACAGCCGCTCCATATACGGCGCGACTCAGAGTGAATTCCCTGTTCCCGGAGATTGCAGACTTACGCAAAAAGGCGACCGTTTGTATGTCCACGTATTCACCTGGCCATTCAGGCACCTGCATATAGAGGGCATGGCAGGTAAGGTGGAATATGCGCAACTGCTGAACGATGCGTCGGAGATCAGGATGCAGGAGTCCCAGGATACAGGAACTCTTACGCTGCTTCTGCCCATACAGAAGCCTGATGTGACCGTTCCGGTTGTCGAACTGTTTTTGAAAAAATGAGGGGCTTGTGGCAATATGCCCCCGAAGTAGTTGTGAGCTTTCTCAGAAAGTCCGGATGTGTTAAGCAGAATCCTTGTCCCGTAGGGACTTATGATAATAGCCCAGCGATTGTGGACTTTCAGAAATCAATCGGGTGATAGATTAGTGCCAGACCAAACAGATCCCGACTGAAGTCAGGGATCCAACAGAAACCCGGATCCCCGATTTCAATCGGGATCAGCATTCGCAACGTTACCCCAGTAATTTCTGAATCTTCATTATCGTTGGGAATGGCTTGTCACTCCGTCATTGACTTTCTGAGAAAACTCGTTGTTACAAATAGGGATACAAGAATTCATGATAGAGATAGAAAACCGATGGCTGCCACCCTCCCCGCACAGGGAGGAGGTGCTGAAATTTCTCGAAAGAGGAAGAGCGCATATTGAGGAGCGGGGACACAACGTTCCACCCCTTCTGGTCTTTGAGGATGGCGGAGTGATGGAATTGCCTCTCGCTCGCTACAAAGATGGAAATTTCTCTCCCGCTGAGGGAGATCCCGCCACAAGGCAAACTAACTATTACGATGTCTGCGGCACTGTCGACGAGTTGGAAAAGCTGCTGAAGGAAAAGCCCGAACTGGCTCAAGCTGATCCTGCGCGTCTTTTTAATCTGATCGATGATGCGTGTTACATGCTTTCACGTATGCAGATACGCCGGGAAAAGTATAAAGAGTTTGCAGAAGCAGTCAAATCAGTTTCAGAGCGTTTGAACCAGATCACTGGACCAAGGACAGAGGATGCTTATGAGAAAGCTGGCGAACTGAGGGATTTCCTCAAGAACAGCCCTGAGAAAGTGTCGGATAGACTGGAAGAGCTTTATAGTATGGCGGAAGGCATACGCGACGTCGCTAACCGCATGGAGAAAGAGATACTTTACGCATACAGGGATCTTGCCATAGAGCTTGGCGAGATTTACGCCCGGATCAAGGGCAGCAGAAAATGGGGTAAAGGTGAATGAAATGTCAATGCTGAGATGGAAGGATTTTGATGAAGTATTGAGCATCAGAGACGAGATAGACCGTTTATTCAACAATATGTTTGATAAGACGTCTTTCCACTCCTGGGAAGAGCGATACGCTCTTATGTCGTCCGGGACAATGTCGCCGGAGTTCAATGTATACCAGAGGGGCGACGATACAGTCATTCAGGTGAACTTGCCGGGGTTCGAGAAAGGCGACATAAAGGTATCCGTGTCCGGCAACCTCCTGGCTATCGGCAGCGAAGTCAGCAGGGAGCGGGAGTTCAAAGGGGACAACGCATACAGGTATCATAGATCGCAAGGCAGCTTCTGCAGAGTGATGGAACTGCCGGCGGGAGTGGATTCTGGCAATATAAGATCATCTTTCAACAACGGCGTTCTGGAGGTGATAATACCCAAAGCAGGAAGCGCTGCGCCGAAACAGACACGCGTTCCGACAGAGACAAAGGATCTGACACTGCCGCGGAACGCGTCGCCAGACCGTTACGAGGATGAGGACTCCTGCTGATATAGTAATGAAAGGTGGGTCTCGTTACCTCGACCCAATCTACAATCTATCACCAGATAGGAGGAAGTATTAGACCAATGAAAGGAAAGAGTTTACCAGTTCACGGCGAAAAACTGTTTGTCGCTGAAGGCTCCGCGGTGGAAGTGGATACTGAAAAATGTCACAAGTTGGCATTACTGCTGAAATCTGTTTCGATTCCTATAGACAAAGAAGATTCCAGCCTTGTCGATCTCTCCCGCGAGGAAATTGGCAATTTCTACTTATTCCTGGTTGCAATATGTCATCAAACTTCTCCACGCGGAAAATTGCCACTGGAAGGCATGGTTGGGGGTCGCCAATTGCGTGGCTGGGATTATCTTTCTGCTAAGTTTGAGGAGCAAGTTCGTTACGACCGTACTTTGCTAAAACCATTCAAGTGGCTTGCTTTTACGGGTGACCAGTTGTCTACTCTGTTTCAGGATTCGGAACTGGGCAATCGACTCTCAACTCCTGGAAAACGTGCTCAATTGATCCGCGACCTCGGCTCTGTGATGCAGTCAGAGGGATGGCTGTGGCTCGAGGATCTCTATCAACTTTGCAGTGCCCGTGTTACAACAGGTGAGCCGAATCTTCTTGACACCCTGGCAAAATTCTATGCATATCGTGATCCGTTGAAAAAGAAATCTCTATTTCTTCTATCACTTATGCGAAACACAGGCCTCTGGAAATACCGCGATGACGATCAACTCGGGCCGCCAGTGGATTATCATGAGGTTCGCGGACATTTGCGCATCGGTACGGTTAGGGTCAACAGTAATGATCTCCGTAGAAAACTGCGCAATAGCGTCCATGTTGATTCTGATGACGATCTGGAAATCCGACGTGCGGTGTATGACGCTATTATGATGTTATCAGAATCTACAGGAATTCGAAACCCAAGCCAGCTTCATTATATGTTCTGGAACGTATTCCGTTCTTGCTGCAAACATGAATCACCTCACTGCGAAACGTGCCCATCGGATTGCTCATTGCCTGACCGTTATGTCCCGATGGCAATCCACGCTAATGGACATCGCCGGTGTCCGTTTTCATCAGTCTGTGCAAGCGTAAATACCCCTCATCGGTACCAGGAGCACGTATTTGAGACCGATTATTATTAAACCACTAAAAGACCGAGGCTCATATCAGCAGTAGTATAAAAGGGAGGCGAGCATTATGACTCTAACAGATGAAGAAAAGCAGAAGCTGCGAGAGAAGATTGAGCAAGAGCCTGCTGTTAGGAAAGAGCGGCATGAAAAGTATCTGGGGATTTCGATTGGTGTTGTGCTTGGGCTTCTATTTTCCCTTTATCGGTGGTTCTTGGAACTTACTGGATGATGCGTGAGAAAAGGACGAGAGGGGCGTATATGCTGATGACTTTTGCGTGGATAGCCACCGTCAACTATGCCTTAGGCTTGCTTGGCAGATCTTCTATTCTGCTGATGGATAGATTGTTTTGATTCGACACGCTTATTCTTATAATATGTTATCCCGAGCCGGCGAGTTTCATCTGTCCGCCGTTCTGCTCGGTCAGAATTCTCAGCAGTTTGGCCAACCGGCCATTGGGTTTAGGCTCCCACACTTCTACTCCTATACCATATATCCTGGCACTCTTATTTATCTTCTTGATCTCTTCCGCAATGCGCTCTCCGTCGACTTCGCCGCGGGTTGGCTGAATATCAGTAACGAGGACTATAACAGAGGGATTCATGCCGAGAGCGTATTTGAGTGCCTCAAGTATGTCCGTTCCCAGGTTGTTTTCTATATTCCTGGGTGTGAACGAGTCCAGGAAGCGGCTGGCCTTCTCTATATTCTCCATTGTGGCGGGTACAGATTTCTTCTTGAAGCTCCTCACGTTTGTGTAGAACGTAACAATATTGAAATTATCGAAGTCGCTGAGTTGCATCAACGATTCTTTAAGGGATCTTACAGAAACTGGCAGTTTGGCTCCCGCTGCCATACTGGCTGATACATCAAGGCAATAGATAATTTTCTGTGGCCCTTCCGACTCATTCATGAAGCTGATTATGCCCAGCCTGTCCAGGATGCCGCTGCCACCGCCACCGCCACCGGTTCCCAGTCCGCTGCCATCGCCGTCAAGACCCAGTACAGACAGGCCGCTTCTATCCCCCTGGCCGCTGCCTTTGGCTCTGACCCTATCGCCGACTATGCCATCGCCGTCGATGGGACCCTCTTCTGTGGAAATCAAACCGGAAATGCTGGAAAGTGAATCCCTGATCTGGGCGGCAGTCATAATATCAGGTATTTCATCTCTTTTGGGACCGTCGTTTATTTCGACGCTCTTCTCCACGAGCCTATCGCTTTTCTTTTTCACCCAGGCTATTTTGCTTGGGGATGCTTTGGATAGTTTCTTTCTCCCTTTCAGGTCAGGATCGCGGTTGGGATCAAAATTTATAGGAATGGGTTGTTTTGGCATCGCCCTTTCGAGTTTTGGCTCTGGAACGTTCTTCACCCATTCTACCAGGATCGCAGAGCCGCGCTCCTCAAAATACTGACCCATCTTATGGCCGCCGAGGACTGCTACCACTGCTATGTGGAGCACCAGAGATGCTATCAGGAAGCTGTTATCCCAGACTCGCCTTTTTTCCCAAACCATCGCCATTAACATCGCCTACTTTCGAAATATAGAGTTAGTACATCTGCATGAAATATACTATAATGACTCCATTCTGTCAAACAAATATAAGACATCTCTTATTCCCCAGTCTAATAGTAGGTTGGGTCGGATGGTAGAATCTATCGGGTAGAGTAAAAAATCCAACGTTCTAATTGTAAATAATCTACATTTAGTACCCGACCCAACCTACAACTTAGTCGAATTGGAGCATAGATCCCCGGTCACCGGAGACCTATGCTCTTCAGGAATTCTATATCTTTACGACGGCTTTCATGACATTGCCTTTTCGCTCTTTCGCGTCGGTTAGTCCCTGCACCAGGTTTTCCAGCTCAATGGAGTGGGTGATCAGGGGATCGACGTTGACCAGCCCTGCGGAGAGCGCCTGCAACGCAGTTGGCCACGTAAATGGCGCGAGCCATGAGAATTGTATGGTCTTGTCCCAGAAGATGGTGTCCAGGGCGGGAATTCTAATGTAGTCTTCAGCTCCCGGCAATCCGAAGAAAACTATGCGCGCTCTGCGTCCTGAAATGTCGAACGCCTGCTCCATAGCTGAGACCGCCCCGGTAGGGGTAAGAACCACGTCGGCGAACTTGCCGGCAGTCATATCGCCGATCTTTTCCTTCAGATCAGCCACGTAGTATTTCGAACCGGAGTCTTGTGTGTTAATGACCTCATCAGCGCCCAGTTCCTTGCCGACTTCCAGCCTGTAATCTCTGGTGCCCACCAGCACGACTTTTCCTGCGCCGCTGGACTTGGCCAACTGAACCATCATAATTCCAATAGCCCCTGGCCCTATGACCACGGCGAAATCCCCGAGGTTGACTGATGCATTCTGAAGGGCGTAAGTAGCGCAGGCCAGAGGTTCGGTCAACGCTCCCTGTTCGTAGGAGACATTGTCCGGGAGCTTATGAATACCTGTATAGTGAGACACGGCATATTCTGCAAACCCGCCATCAGCGGAGACACCGAGCACGGTTTTTTTCTCGCAAAGGTTGACCTGGCCTCTCTTGCAGATCTCGCAGGCGTTGCAGTATTGGACAGGGTCAAGGACGACTCTGTCACCTGGCTCGAACAGACCGAGCTTGGCCGGTATAGCGCCGACCTCTGTCACTTCACCGGTGAACTCGTGTCCCAGGATCAGAGGCCCTTTGCCATCAGGTGTCTCCAGAGGGCTTGCGCCAAAATAGTACGAAATGTCTGAACCGCAGATACCACAAGCCTTAACGCGGACAGCCACCTGATCATCCGCGGGTTTGGGTACATCCCGATCCTCAAGCTTCATATTCAACGGCTCATAGAAAACCTGAGCCTTCATTTTCTCAGCCATTTCATATCCTCCTCAAGTGTACGTTCACTTACCGTATTTTTCCATATATGGCGCCAGAAAATCCTTTGCAGCTTCAGTGACATCCCACGCTTCGGGCCAGAAGCACAGGTCTATAGTCCACCACTCTCCCTTGTAGCCCGCTTCCAGAACAGCAGGGATGATCTCATCAAAGTTCAGGACACCCTCGCCGAAAGGACGATGTGTGCTGGTTTCATCATTGTGGAGGGTCTCGTCAGAGTCGATGAGATGGAGGTGGCCGATATTGCCCTTCAGCATTTGGGCGAACTTCACCGCGCCGCCTCTCAGCGTCTCTTTGGGTTCGGGCTGACGCGCAGCGACCACCGAGCACATGTGCGCGTGGCAGGTATCAAACAGCACCTTGAAGTTGGGATGGTTCACATCCTCTACCATCTGCGCTATTTCACTGGGTTTATTATACATAAACCCGGGCTCAAATTCCCATATCACCAGAACGCCATGCTGCTGGGCCAGCTCCGCGCATCTATTCCACCCTTTGGCGATGCGATCCCATGCGACCTTTGGATCCACGCCGGGCACACCTTCTTCCGGGGCGGATGCTGTATCCACGCGGATAGCCGGCGAACCCAGATCCAGGCAAAGCTGGAGATTTTTCCTGAAGAATTTGAAGTAGGCATCGTCCTCCTGCCCTTCGTCCGAACCGGGGGCTGGATCCGCGCCAACATCGGGTGCCATTCCTGAGACGCTCAGACCGTAGAATTCTATGAGGCCTTTCACAGCATCTCTATCCTTTTTCATGGGATAGTCATCCGGCCCAATATGGGGCGGAAAGGCTGCAACCTCAACGCCATCAAGACCCATTTCGCCTAATGTTTTGCATACAACGTCAAAAGGTATGGGATGGTCTGTATAAGGTCCAAAAGCATAAGCCCAGCTTCCAATCGAAAGTTTTGCCATTTCGGAACTCCTTTTCCATTCTGGTAATGCAAGAATCATGCCTGCATTATCCAAACACCGCGGCCAGGATGGCCGCTATTCTTGAGTTTATAAGATCCCTGAACTCTCGCGCTAACCGATAGGCAAGACATTCCTGATACTGTTGGCGAATTCAGTTTGGACAATTTTTGGTATCATACGCTGCTAGCTTGTCTAATATTGGTTCAGTATTGACGCCACCTTCACAAGCTGGCAGCATGTTGTACTTAATTCGCCAACAGTATCATTCCTGTCCCGTCTCCTGAGAAAAGGTCATAATTAACGAATTATGGTGACTCCCTCATAATTTATCATGATCTGCAGAACATTTCAATACTTTTATCTCACATCAGAGCGGACGTATTATATACCTGTCGTGAGATGAAGTCAAGGGCAACTGGAGCAAGCATACTTTTTGCTCTTGCATCTCTAACTGCGAAGAGGTAGAATCCAGTGCCCAAAATTCTGCTGATGACCGCGCAGAAACCAGCGCAAGATCAAGGTGCTGGAACCTTCAGGTTCACCCGTAATACCATTTGATAATCGAGTATTGGAGTAGGAATCTTCTAACGTGGAAAAAACAGGAAACACATCGCCCGGCGTCACTCTGCGCTCCCTGGTGATCGGACTTATCTTGATTCCACCCAATTGCTATTGGGTAGTCCAGAGCGAAGCTGTCTGGGGCACGACCTATCTGACTATCGTGTCCCTTTTTTTTAATGTAATCTTCACTTTGCTGATCCTGGTTGGGTTCAATGCATTATGCAAGCAATTCGCTCCCAGCGCCGCGTTAAAACAGGGAGAACTGCTTACCATTTATGTGATGCTATGCCTGGGGTCTAGTGTGGCAGGAAACAACCTCCTTGAGAACCTGGTGATTTCACTGGGACATGCTTTCTGGTTTGCCTCTCCTGAGAATGAATGGTCCGAACTGTTCTTCCGCTATGTGCCCGACTGGATGGCAGTGAAAGATAAAACAGCACTACGCGGTTTTTATGAAGGTGATTCCACTGTCCATCTCACGGAACATATCGGTGCCTGGCTGAAACCCCTTGTGCTCTGGGGGAGCTTTGCCATAGTGCTGATATATACTCTTCTGTGTGTCACAGTGCTTATCAGAAAACAGTGGACAGAACGTGAAAAGCTGTCGTATCCGATCATTCAATTGCCGCTGGAGTTGACGCGAAATGGCACTGGAGGCGCTCTCTTCTCAAACAGGTTGTTTCTGTTAGGATTCGCGTTCACTGCGATGATCACTTTGATCAATGGATTGAACTTCCATTATCCTGTTGTTCCCAACCTGCGTCTGCGAACAAACATTGGCCATTTGTTCACTGAAAAACCGTGGAATGCCATTGGATGGATGCCCATTGCTATCTATCCGTGGATTGTGGGACTGGTGTTTTTCATCCCGCTGGATTTGTCCTTCTCTGTATGGTTTTTCTATCTGTTTACCAAGTTCCAGCGCATCGTGGCCAGTGTTGTTGGATGGCGTAGTCTCCCCGGTTTTCCCTACTTCAATCAACAGACCACTGGTGGATGGCTCGGACTCCTTGTCATAGCATTATGGCTGACCAGGAAGCATCTGAAGGATGTTTTCATAAAAGCGCTTCGGTTTCGGGCCCGGACTCCAGAGGAAAGCTCTGCTCAGAAAGAGCCTATGAGCCCTCGAACTGCTTTGATAGGATTGGTTCTGGGTTCATCCTTTCTAGTCTTATTCTGTATGGCAGGTGGGATGTCTTTCTGGATAGCACTACCGTTTTTCTTCTTGCTGGTCGGTCTGGAGATAACCATCACGAGAATTCGTGCGGAGCTGGGTCCACCACAACATGAATTGGGTTGGGTAGGACCAGATACCATCCTGGCCACGACAATTGGGCCACGACGTCTGGGTGGAAAGAATCTGACAGTGCTGACTTTTCTATACTTTACTGATCGAGCCATAGCAAGTCACTCGATGCCTCACCAATTGGAGGGTTTCAAGATAGCCGAGCGGTTAGGCATGAATGCCAGAAGGCTTGCTGCTGCCATGATGATAGCCGTCGTAGTTGGGGTTGTCTCTGCCTTATGGTCATTGCTCTACTCCGCCTATAATAAGGGCGTAGCTTCAGGATTTATGGGATATGTAGGCATTCCTTGGGAATCCTTCAACCGGCTGGCAAGGTGGCTCCGTTATCCAGGTGACACAAACTATCCTGAACTTGGGTTTATTGGCGCAGGTTTCTTGTTTTCCTTGACAATGATGTTTCTCCGTGTCAGATTCTTATGGTGGCCATTGCATCCAGTGGGATATGCCCTATCCACAAGTGGATGGGTTATCAATTACATCTGGTTCTCATTTCTGGCCAGTTGGTTCGTCAAATGGGTTATTCTTAAGCGCTGGCATCTCAAAGCATATCGCAGAGCAATACCTTTTTTCTTGGGCCTTATCCTGGGTGAGTACGCAGTGGGCTGCTTCTGGAATTTACTGGGGATTATCTTAGGATTTCCGACTTATGGTTTCTTCGAGTCCTGAGCATTTCTCCTCTGAAGATAGAATATTAAGCAAGTTTTAGAAGAACCTCAAGTTTCCCCCTTTCTCAAAGGCTGTGAGGGGTAGGTTTTTTCTACGAACACCAATGGGCAAATGCTGCAAATGCCTAATATTACTGGGATTCCCCCTTAAAAAA
>Ga0114922_10005319_pt1 | contig 11868 bp, 14 predicted proteins | sample AartaG_FD_100975 | JGI IMG/M metagenome (GOLD analysis project Ga0114922, IMG submission 100975) | Deep subsurface microbial communities from Aarhus Bay to uncover new lineages of life (NeLLi) - Aarhus_00045 metaG | ecosystem: Environmental > Aquatic > Marine > Oceanic > Sediment | place...
ATGAAAAAGATATTCTCCATGCCGTAGATATGAGAACAGAGTGCCGCGCAGACGGCGCCGTCGAAATCATTGTGGGTGACTACGCGCTGGAAGCTCATCCTTCTCGCGATTCTTTGGCTTTTTGTTGCATGACGCGGGCCAGGTAGGCGAGCTGGCCACAGTGATATATCTCGTGCGAGGTAACCGAATGGATCAAATCAAGCCAGGTCTTGCCTTCGCCTGCCGGGCAGATGCTTTCCAAGCGCTTGGATTCGCTCAGCCGTTCGACATCTTGCAGAAAGGCGTCGCGGTGGGCTTCAACCAGGGCGAAAATCTTGCTGAACGGCATTTTCACCAGCTCGGACTCGGTCGGTCGAGGTAATTTGCCTAGCTGCTTCTCGGCTCTGTCGGGGCCCGAGAGCTCGACGAATTCGCGGTAGCCGTCGATGAGGTGAAGAAGTATCCAGGCGGCGGAGTTGGATTCAGGCATCGGCCGGAAATCCAACTCGTTGGCACCAATCTCATTGCAGACCTTCTCCAGGTGATGATTCCAGACGCGGTAACGCCGTAGCAGGTTGTCCAGTTCGCTCATCTCGAGTTAAGACCTCCTTCGTTACTATCATATACCAACTCAAGGATTATTTTTATCCCCCATACCCTAAATCCGATACACTCTTGACCAGACGGCGGGCGCGGTACTACAATGATGCCGAAATCAATAATCTCACAGCCGGTGATGTCATGTTGAGAACCAAGACTGTGTTTGCAATAGCTTTATTTACACTGCTTGCCCTCAGTGCTTCCGCAATTGCCGAAGACCTCGGCAGCGTTAACATACCCACGCGGGTAAAACTCAAGGGCATGGTGCTTCAGCCAGGGCAGTACACCTTCGCCATCGAGAAGCAGGGTGACGAGCTATTCATCATGCTGAAGCAGGGCGGCCAGGAGGTTGCCGGCGAGCTGGCTATTACCAAGCCCGCCGAGAAGATGCATTCATCTGCGCGCCTCGCTTATCAACCTCTGAAGCGCGACGGTAAGGACGATCCACTCATCAGCCGGATATTCTGCAGCTATCAAGGTACGCTCTATCTGATCTATTTCGAAAAGCCCTGATCGGGTCGGGTTGCAGGTCAATCTGTCTCGTTGTCGGGGAATCCGCAATCGTACATCGAAAAAGCTCGGCTTGAAGACGAGCTTTTTCCGTTTCCGTCGTAACTCGGTTCACTCCTTTGGAAAACCCTTATAGATCTTGTGCATGATCCACCACTTGCCATCGATTTTCAGCAAATTGAAATAGTCTATATACTTCGTCTGTTTGTTTTCTATCCTGACCTTGGCAGAAGCCTCGTGGCCGGTTACGTCGACGCTGTATACTTCGAAGCTCCACTCTTCGCTGTTGTTTTCCCTGGGAGTTTCATACCAACCCAAGAATGTTTGCTTGTTGACAATGGAAAGTATGCCTTCATTGTTAATGCTCATCATCCTGAATTCGTCGTGGAATATCTGATCGAGCAGCTTGGCATCTCCGTTCTTGAGCCCTCCGAAATAGAATTCGGTCAGTGCTTTCTTGATGGTTTCGGTGTCTTCTTTTTCGTCTAAGGCAATTGCCGACGGAGCGAAGACGATCAGAAAAGAGATCATCAATGCTACTACAGCGTTTCGCATAACTCCTCCCTATCTTTCCCCTCGCCCACAGTCCGTAAGCACGAGGATTCTGTTAGTAAGGCAACGGCGCCTTGGTTTAGGGAATACCATCAATAATTCGGCAGGAGCCGTAACCAAGGTCACATATAGGTTAAGTCAGACGATTTGCGGAAGGTGTGCGTTGAGACACGTCATTTACAGCTCGAGCAATTTTGCGAGGTACAGCCCGCGCAGCTTGGATTAGAAGTGCTGCTCACCATCTTGCCGCCCGAGGAGAAGCCGAAAATCGACGGGCGTTTCTTCACATCATGTGATTCGCATTCGGGGCAGTTCGGTGCGGTGGAAGTGTTGAACACCAGTTTCTCGAACTCGGCGCCACATTTGCTGCAGGTGTACTCGTAGATCGGCATACATTTATCCCATTAGAATCGCCAGCGCCATCTTGAGCGCGTCGCTGAAGTCGGCATCCTCCCCCGAGTTCCTTACGGCGCCCTCCGCGGCTTTCTCCGCGTCTTTCCGCCTGTAGCCGAGATTGATCAGCGCGGAGACCAAATCCACTTTCATCGCCGACGCCGGGCTCAGGGCGGTTGCCTCGGTATGAAGTTCGGCGCGAAGCTCGGGCAGCTTGTCGCGCAACTCGAGCACCAGACGCTCTGCGGTCTTTTTACCGATCCCGGGTATCAGCACGATGCGGGCGTAATCACCCTCTTCAATCGCGCTTAGCAGATCGGCGGGGCCGCTGCCGCCTATGATCGCCAGGGCAAGCTTCGGGCCGACGCCGGAGATTCCGATAAGGCGGCGAAAGAGGCTGCGCTCACCGGTGGTCGGGAATCCGTAGAGCTCAATGGCGTCGTCGCGTACATGCGTGTGGATATGCAGCTCCGTTTCGGTTCCCTCTTCGCCCAGCTCGTAGAAAGTGCTCAGCGGAATCATCACTCGGTAACCCACGCCACCCGCCTCGACTATCGCGTGAGTCGGCTCCTTGCTCAACAGCCTGCCGCGAAGGTATCCGATCATCCCGCCACCTCCGGGGCGACCGGGCGGCGCATGCTGTGCAGGTGGCAGATGGCCGCCGCCAGCGCATCGGCGGCGTCGGCCGGCTTCGGCCGCTCCGCCAGGCCGAGCATCAGCTTGACCATCTCGGCTACCTGCTCTTTGGCAGCGTGGCCGTAGCCGACGAGAGCCTGCTTGATCTGCAGCGCGCTGTACTCATGCACCGACAGACCGCTTCGGCAAAGCTCCATCAATATTGCTCCGCGCACATGACCCAATAGTAGGGCGGTCTTGATGTTGACTGCGGAGAAGATTCGCTCAACGCTGGCGTTGTCGGGGCGGTACTGCTTTATCACCCCCTCGAGCGAGGAAGCGATAGTATGCAGCCGCTCGGCCAGCGGATTTGATGTCGTAGTGCGCACGACGCCGAATTCCACTGCTTCCAACTTGCCGCTTTCCTCGCGGACCAGTCCGTAGCCGGTGGCGGCGAGGCCTGGATCGATGCCAAGAACCAGCATTGCGGGATCAGGACTGGAGGAGTTCTTCGTCAATGTCGAAGTTGGTCCAGATGTTTTGCACGTCTTCGTTGTCGTCGAATAGCTCGACCATTTTGAGCACCTGTTCGGCCTGCTTGCCCTCGACCTTAATCAGGGTGCTCGGAATCATCGCAATCTGCGACTCGAGCAGCGGGACCTCCTTCTCACCGAGGGCTTCGACAACGCCGTCAAAGCCGTTGGGATCGGTGAGGATCTCGAAGTTGCCGTCGTCCTCGGTCATGTCTTCCGCTCCAGCTTCGAGCGCGACCTCCAGCAGCGTGTCTTCATCGATATCCGAGCCGTCGACCAGGATGTAACCCTTGCGCTCGAACAGGTGGGCAACGGAGCCCGTCTCGGCCAGGTTGCCGCCGTGTTTACTGAAGATGTGGCGGATTTCCGGCGTGGTGCGGTTACGGTTGTCGGTCATTACCTCGATCAGGATGGCGACGCCGCCGGGAGCGAAGCCTCCGTAGGTGATCTCCTCTATCTGGGTGCCTTCGAGCTCGCCGGTTCCCTTCAGTATTGCCCGCTGGATGTTGTCCATCGGCATGTTGGCTGACTTGGCGCTCGCAACGGCCCTGCGCAGGCGCGAGTTGGCGACCTCGTCGCCGCCGCCCATGCGTGCAGCGATGGTGATTTCCCTGATAATGCGGCCGAAGAGCTTGCCGCGCTTGGAGTCGGCGGCCGCCTTCTTGTGCTTGATGGTGCTCCATTTGGAATGACCCGACATACTTCACCTTACCGCTTATTACGTCCGGAGTTTACCACAGGGCGTGGGCCGCAACAATTCAGGCCGGCCTGCGGCCGCTCTTGATGCGCAGCAGCCGTTCGCGCGCCGCTTGCAGGGTTTTGATGCGTTTGCTGAAGCAGAAACGCACCCAGCGACGGCCCTCTGCCGAATCGCGGAAGAAACTGGATCCGGGAACAGCGGCTACGCCAATCTCCCGGGCCAGCCAGCAGCAGAATTCGATGTCGTCGTCCCAGCCGAAGGCGCTGATATAGGCCATCATATAATAAGCGCCCTGCGGGAGGACGGGATCGATGCCGGTTTCTCTCAGTATCGCGGCCAGGGCGTCGCGCCGTTCGCGGTAGAAGCCTGCGAGCGAGAGAAAATACTCGTCGGGCATCATCAGCGCCTCGGCTCCGGCTGCCTGCAGCGGGTGAGGTGCGCCGACGGTCACGAAATCGTGGACCTTGCGGATCGCGTCGGTGATGCCGGGCGGGGCGACGGCCCAGCCCACGCGCCAGCCGGTGACAGCGAACGTTTTGCTCAGCGCGTTGATCGTGACCATCCGCTCCCTCATTCCGGGCAGAGTGGCCATCGGCACGTGCTCTGCGTCGTCGTAGACGATGTGGTTGTAAATCTCGTTGGTGAAGCACACTGCGTCGTGTGCGGTCACCAGTTTGGCAATCCGCTCCAACTCCCCGCGAGTGAAAACCTTTCCAGTGGGATTGTTCGGGCTGTTGATGATGATCGCCGCAACGCCCGATCCGAAAGCCGCTTCCAGCTTGTCTCAGTCGACCTCGAATCCATTGCCGGTTTGCAGGAGCGGTACCGCGCGCGGCGTGGCGCCGCAGAGGACGGCATCGGGGCCGTAGTTCTCGTAGAACGGTTCGAAAAAAATCAGCCCGTCGCCGGGATTGATAAGCGCCATAACCGTCGAAATCATCGCCTCGGTCCAGCCACAGCAGATCGTGATCTCGCGTTCCAGATCGATTTCCATGCCGTACCATCGCCCGAAGTGCGATGCGACGGAGCGGCGCAAGCTTGGCGCGCCCCAGGTGACCGAGTACTGGTTGCAACCTTTTTTCAGCGCCTCGACGGCGGCCGAAACCACCTCGGCCGGGGTGTCGAAGTCGGGGAATCCCTAGGCCAGGTTGATGCAGTTATATTCATCCGCCAATCTGCTCATCTCTCGGATGACCGATTCAGTGAAGCGCGTGGTTCGCTTGGAGATCTTCACGATGACCTGATTTTTGCGATGCTCTTGTTAAACTCTTTCGAAGTCTTGCACCGGGTCGCCTATTCGCCGAGCAGCGATTCGTCTCCGTCGGCGAGCTGCCTGATCAACTCCGAGCGCAGGTAGTCGCTATTCTCGCGCACATCGGCGTCGATTCGTTCCTTGTAAAGTGCGCGGCTGCGCTCGATATCGTCGTGCAGACGCGTCAAAATATCCGCGTTCTCCCGGCCTAACTTCACCGTCTCCTCGTTATACAGCTTGATCTCGGAGATAATCAGTCGGGCAAAGCGGATGGCCTTCTCGTGTTTTTCACGCTCGTCGTCGGATAGCCCTGAGAGGTCGTACTCCTCGACACTGAGGCCGCGGCTCTCAGGCACCAGGATATCCTCTTCTTCCTCGGGTTCGGTTGTCAACTCCTCGGGCTCGGCGGCAGCGGGCTGCGGCTCCTCGGCAGCTTCGATCTCCAGCTCTTCAACTGCTTCCACTGGCTCTTCAGCAACCTCGATCTCCAGTTCCTCACCGGCCTCCTCCGGCTCCTCGATCACCTCGAATTCCGGCTCGGGCTCTTCCATTACTAGCGGAGCTTCGGGCTCGGGTTCCGCACTCACGGGCGGAGGCGCCGGGATCTCAACCTCGGGCTCGGCCATGACCTCCCCATCGGCCTCGGGGACTACCTCGATTTCCGGCTCCTCTCCCTCTGGAGGCGACTCGATGTCCAGGAGTTCGAATTCCGGCTCCGCCTTTTCCTTCTCCTCTTCAACGGGTTCGGGCGGTTGGGCTTCGGGCACGGTGCTGCGCGGAACCCTGGTCGGCTGAGGCATGCGGATTTCGCCAAGCTTCTTTTTCAGCGGCAGGAGGTCGATGACGAAACCGGCGAAGCGAACGAGGATGGCTAGCGCATCCGGGTCAGCGATCCGGCCCTCTTCACCGCGGCCTTCGACCAGCACCACAGCCTGCACCCGGCTGCGCACTGCCATTGGTATCGCCGCGATCTCGTCGGGCGGCTCCTGACCGAGGGCGCGGTAAATCGCCGGATCTCCAGGGGCGCCGGGGAAGGGAGCGATCAGCATCTGGGCCTCGCGCGCCGCTCGGGCCACAAGCGAGTCCTCGGGCAGATCCAATGGTATCTTTTTTGAGCCGAATTCCTCGCCTTCGCCCAGGCCGAGGCCAGGACCGGGCCAGGCTGTGACGCCCTCCCCTACAAGGATTATCAACGCACCCCCGCCTGCGAAAGCGTTAATCTCCTGCAGCATAGTGCCCAGCACTTCGCGTTGGCTGCTGCCTGCATCGATTGCGGAGAGACTGCGAGCCAGCTCGCTCGCAGGCGTACCCTCCGCGGCCGGCTCGGTCGGGGTGGTCGGGATGTATTCTTCGATGCCGCGTCGTAAAACGTCACGATCAATTCGCATTTGCTTCAGGCGAAGCCTGAGGTCTTCCTCGAGACCGTTTGCAATCCTGTCGATCAGGTCATCCCGATCCATCGGAGCCTCCTACAACCTGCGCGCAAACCGCGAGGTTCTTGACATTTGGGTTTCCGGGTCGCGACTATTCTGCTATGGCTCTTGCACCAGCGTCAAGTAAGGTAATTGTAGCAGCCGAGCTTTATCAGGATGATGACCGCATCTGGATCATTGTTGCTGATCCGAGGGACCCGGATTCGCCAATCCTCCGGCCGCTGAATATACCGTCCGACAAGCTTGACCTGGCTGCGAATCTGGTGCGCAGGTGCGAGCTCACTCCTTTGGCTTGTGAGATGCTCTCTGAGCTTTGCGCCCACATCGCCTCCGAGCTCTCTTCCATTGCCGAAGGTGCGGGTGCGCTGGTCGTTTCGCCTCACGGGCTGCTCCACATGCTTCCCTTGTGCACTGGTCGTGTCCCCGATGGCCGCTGCCTCGCCGAAGCTTTGCAGACGGTGGTGATGCCCTCCACCTCTTTCCTCTCGGTCCTCGCGACCGGGGAGCCGCACGTTTCAGTAAAGGGCGCCACTGTAATAAAGGGTCCGGAAACGGATTGCGGAGAAAGCATCGGGTTGGTGACCTCAGCCCTGGAAGAGGCGTTCTTGGAGAGCCGTCCGGAACTGCCCCTGAGCGTGGTCGACTATGCGCGAAAGCAGAAACCGGGGAGAATTGTCTTTGTGGCGGCACACGGCAGACCGTCGGAACTTTTCCTTGCGGACCACAGGGGCTGGCCCGTCTGGGTTCCAGCCGAGCGGTTGGCTGAGGCGCTTGGACGTCCGGCGTTCGTTCATCTTGCCGTCTGCCGCTCTGCCATCTCGGATGTGGCCGATGACGAGGAACCTTTGGGTCTGGTCTGGCCTTTGCTGGCTAGTGGAACCCGGGCGGTGGCCAGCAGTTTGTGGGATGTCGAAGCAAAAGCGGCGGCGGCCTTCGCCCGCCGCCTGGTGGGCAGGATGCTGGAGGGGGCGCCCCTAGGCAGGGCATTCGGGCGTGCTCTGAGCGAGCAACGTAACGATCACAGTTTTACCGATTACAGAGACTGGGCCGGCTTTGTCCTGAACGGTGACTGGAGGGTGAGGCTCACTCGTTGATCAGCTTCGGATCGATTTCGAGTAGATAGTAACCGAGAGGATCGACACCCTCGAATTCAACCAGGCAGAAAGTGCCCGAGTAGCTTCGTCTCGTGGGTTGGATCACTTCCCCCGAGTCTCGCAAAATAATCTCGGCTTGCTCGAAATCCTCTCGATCAACAGGGCAGTTGGCGATTTGCAGCTCCAACTTGCGGTCTCTTGGCGAGAAGGCTACTGCGCAGCGGATATTACCTTTGCTGATTATCGCCTCATCGACGAGACCTGCCTCGAACTGTTCGCCGAGCACCCGGCGCTCAGCCTGGGGTTTGATATCGTAATCGCACCCGGGGTGCCGCTCCTCGATACGCCAGCGGTACACTGTAGCCCCCAACGCCGCCAAAGGAACCCTGCCTTTTGCTCCGTTGTAGGCAATCCGCGGCTCTTTCAGTTCATCCGGAAGCTCTTCTTCCGCTTCTTCTTCCTTGAACTCGGCGGCAGCGCGGTACATCTCGTCAATCTGCTTGAACTGCCTCCAGAGCACATCGTCGATACAGAGAGCGGAGAGAATCTGGGCACGCTGGGGCATGGGAACCTTGCCGTTGTAGAAGTCGTCGAGCAGGTTGCGGTCGATGATCAAAAATGACTCATCGGCGGCGGCACCGGAGAGCAGCAGGATTTCCTCATTTAGGCGGCTGCGGAGAGTCTCATCACTACGGATTCTCGCTACGAGCCGAACCAGCTCGCCTCCGCTGCCGCAATCCTCGATCAACAAATCCAGTTCATCTGGCGTCAACGTTCGTTCTCCTCAGAGCAGCCTCTCGTTACCGAAGCGCTCCTTGAGGTCGCGCAACACAATTTGTCGGGCCTTTTCGGCTCTCTTGCGCGCCGTGTCTACTTTCAAGCCCAGGATCGAACCGATGTCCCGCCATTTCATGAACTCCTGGTAGCGCAGGAGGAAAGGACGGCGGATTGCCTCATCGAGCCGTGCAATGCTGTCGCTGAAAGCCTCTCGCAACTGCTTGCCGAAGATCTCCTGTTCGGGGGAGAAGAGCGGCGCCTTGGCTCCCTTGCAGATCTCGAGCACCACAATTATGTTTTCGGAGCCATTGTAAAGCCGCACTTCCTTCTCGTGTCGATGAAGGAAACTGAAGATTTCGTTCTTAGTGATCGTAATGATCCAAGACTTAATGTTGTGGCAATGCTTGATCCGCGCCAAACCCTTCATGATTTTAAGGAAAATTTGGTTGAAGAGGTCCTGGCGCTGATCGTCGGGGATGTCAAATATACCCAGGAAATAATGAATGAGCCTGTGGTAACGCTTGTGAAGCTCCTCGGCAACCTTGTTCAGCCTCTGGGGTCCGCTCTCCGACAGCAGGGAATCGAAGAGTTTTTCTTCATCGTCGACGGTGGGCATCGAACCCCGGCCTTTTTTCTCGTTCATATCTTCCTAGTGTCTTCGCTCCGCATCACTCGCGCGTGAATCCTGCGCCTCGTAGATTTTTCAATACATAATATGCTAATTGTTTTTAGTACCCACATTATCTTCGCCGAATATCGATAATGCAATGCATGAGAAATAAGCTCTTTGCTATGTTACGATACGCGGCGTGAGCGGTAATCTGCGAATCGCGCTTGATATGCGCCCTGCGCTGAGCCGGGGCACCGGCGTCGGCACATTTGTGGAGCAGCTGGCTCTCGCCCTGGATGCGCTTGAGGGCGACCATTCTTTGGCCTTGTTTTCCAGTTCATCGAAGGACCGCTGGCCGGTGGACCGTCTAAGTGGAATGCGGAGAAGTGAACTGGTGGATCGCCGCTGGCCGGTGAGGCTGCTCAACTTTTTATGGAACAGGGTCGGCCGGCCACGGATCGAGCGCTTCGTCGGGCGCGTGGATATCGCTCATTCTCCGACCCCTTTACTAATGCCGAGCAGGGCTGCACGCGTGGTGACCATCCACGATCTCTATTTCCTGCGACGACCCGAGCACACACGCGCTGAAATCAGAAGGGATTACGCGCCGCTTGTGCGGCGCCATGTCAAAGCCGCCGATGCGGTGGTTGCCGTCTCCGAAGCCACCAAAACCGATGCGATCGAGCTGCTTGATCTGCCTGCGGAGAGGATAGCGGTTTGCGGCGAGGATGCCGCCCCGATCTTCGATTTGCCGCCATCCGAGGAAGAAACGGCTTGGAGCATGCGTTTAGCGGCAGGCCCGTTTTTTCTTTTTGTGGGGACAATCGAGCCGCGCAAGAATCTTGCACCGCTGCTGCGCGCTTACGGCTCTCTGCAGGAACGCTACCAAGAGCTGCAACTCGTTATTGCCGGCGAGCGGGGGTGGGCATTCGATGATTTCGACGCCGAGCTCGACCGCCTGCCGAAACCTTCCCGCGTTGTCATCACCGGCTATCTAGACCGTCGATCGCTAAGAGCGCTTTATCACCGCGCAACGGCTCTGGTAATGCCGTCGTTTTGCGAAGGATTCGGTCTGCCGCTGGTGGAGGCGATGGCCGGTGGCTGCCCCCTGATAGTGGCCGACAACAGCTCGCTGCCGGAGGTCGCGGGTGACGCTGCTCTATACTGGCGTAGCGGCGAGGCCGAAGAACTGGCGACTCTACTTGAAAAAACGCTCACCAACGATGCACTGAGGACAGAATTATTGGAGAATGGCCGTAGGCGGCGGAGGCTGTTTAGTTGGGGGAAGACCGCCGAGATAGTGATGAAGCTGTATCGCGATCTTGCGGGGGTGCGCGGTTGAGGATAGCGATCGATGCCAGAGAGTTGGAGGGGAAGCCCACCGGCGTGGGCCGCTACCTCTCGAATCTCCTCCGCCGTTGGCTGAAATCGCCGGACGACGATACATTCCTGCTCTATCATCGCGGCGAGCTGGAGCGGCAAGGCTGGATGAACAACGAGGCCGCTGAGCTCGTTCGTCTTGCTGACGGGATGCTCTCCATCGGGGTGTGGTGGCAGCAGGTGGTTCTTGCCAGGGCGCTGCGGCGCGACAAGCCGGATGTGTTCTTCGCTCCGGCCGATTCGCTGCCGCTACGCTGGCGCGGTCCGACGCTGCTGACAATCCATGACCTCGCTTACGAAGCCTACCCGGATTGGTTCGGCAGGTCGGAGGGTATGCGACGGCGCTCGCTCGCGCGCCGATCTGCCCGCCGCGCAGAAGGGATTATCGCCATCTCGAACTTCACCAAGAGCGAACTGGCATCACGCTATTCAATCTCCGGGGACAATGTCGAGGTCGTTTACCACGGGGTTGACGACTCGCTGCGCCGTGCGCCGTTTACACCGGAGGATGAACTACGGCGCAAGACAGGGCTGGATATTCCCTTCGCCATTTTGGTCGGCAGCCTGTTCGAGCGGCGTTTTCCTTCGCAAATCATCCGGGCTTTCCGCCTTCTCGAGGATCTCGAGTTGGGGTTGGTGATCGCCGGAGACGATCGTCGGCAGGCGGAAAGTAATCTTCGTGCGGAGATAAGGGAACTCGGCCTTGCAGAGAGGATTCGATGGTTGGAGTATGTTTCTGAGGAGGATTTGTGCGGCCTTTACCGCGCGGCTGATATGCTTGTTTCGCTCTCGCTCTACGAGGGTTTCAGCCTGCCTCCGCTCGAGGCTATGAGTTTCGGATTGCCTGTAATCATATCTGGGCGGGGTGCCCAGCAGGAGGTCTATGGCAAAGCGGCGTTGACTGTCGCGGAGGAAACCGAGGAGAGCATCGCCTCAGCGATCAGATCGATGTTTACGGACGCGCCTATGAGAGAGAGCCTTGTAAGACGCGGTAGTGAGCTGGCTGGCAACCTGACCCTTGACCGCTGTGCGGCGAGGACTCTCGAGTTGATCAGAAAAACAGGGGGAGCATCCGTTGGCTGAGTTGCACATAATAATCGTCACGTATAACAGCGAAGGAACGATAGAAGGCTGCCTGGCGGATGTCCTCACCGCCACCGAGTCCGCCAGTCGCCGTGTGACTGTCATCGACAACGCCTCGACCGATGATACCGTGGTTATAGTCGAGAGCGAGTTCCCGGATGTCGAAGTTGAGCCGCTTCAGACGAACATCGGCTTCGGCGCGGCCAATAATGCCGCTCTCCGGCAGAGCGATTCTCCATTTGCACTGTTACTGAATCCCGATACGCGCATTGCTCCTGATGCAGCCGCCATCCTGCTCAAAACGCTTAAGCAGCACCCAAGGGTGGCTCTGGTGGGGCCGCAAATGCAGTACCCGGA
>Ga0114922_10005320_pt1 | contig 11868 bp, 10 predicted proteins | sample AartaG_FD_100975 | JGI IMG/M metagenome (GOLD analysis project Ga0114922, IMG submission 100975) | Deep subsurface microbial communities from Aarhus Bay to uncover new lineages of life (NeLLi) - Aarhus_00045 metaG | ecosystem: Environmental > Aquatic > Marine > Oceanic > Sediment | place...
AACGCGGGTGAGTTGACGTTCGAGGTGAACCATCGCGCGGAGTTGCGTATGTACCGTCCGCCAGTTGAAGGCCGTGCGTATGTCGTTACCGTTGACCCGTCAGAAGGCGGCCCTCTTGGAGATAGAACGAGTATGCAGGTGCTTGACCGCGAGACGTGTGAACAGTGCGCGGTATGGCACGGCAGGCAGGATACTGGTCGGCTTGCCCATATTGCGGTACTCATCGCTAAATACTACAACCACGCTTGGCTCATGATTGAACGGAACTCGATGGGTGTGGCTGTCATCAACCGCGCTCACCGCTTATACGACAAGCTGTTCAGAGAAACCAAAATGACAAAGGCCGGGTTGAAAACCGATTACGGGTGGCGGTCTACCAAAGGGGCCAAAGAGACGATGTTGGCTATTGCACAGCCGTACATCCGCAAGTGTACCGCACTCATTTATCATCGTGCAACCGTCGAGGAGCTGCTGCGCTACATCCGTGATGAACAGAACAAACTGCACGGGCTGGCATTCGCAGACGATAACGCTATCGCGTGGCAGATCGCTATGTACGGGTGTGAGAGGCTGGACTACTTCGAGGAGAAACAGGAACAGAAAGAGCGTACCAACCTCGAGCAGTTCTTCGATGAACTGGCGAAACCGCCTGGTCAGGCCAACAAGAGACTTATCAACAATTTCGGGCGTGTAGGAGTGAAAGAACCATGGCAAAGAGTTCTCGCGGACGCAAGAAGGTTGCAAAGGTAATGCGGGAGTTCAAGAAGGGCAAATTGCATTCGGGGACCAAGAAAGGCCCGAAAGTCAAAAGCCGCAAACAGGCTATCGCAATCGCCATGTCAGAAGCCGGTATGTCGAAGCCGACAAAGAAACGCAGGAGACGATGATGCCGAACATGACTGTCAAGGATTTGCGCGGGTGGAAAGTTGAGACCCATCTTGCACGAGAGTCCTTACGGAGCTTTCACGAGACGTGCCGCGCTAACGTGCGCCGGTTCTATGACCCGGACGAAGAAGGGTACGTGGTCGATGACGATTTCGTTGCGTCGATGCCTTCTGAGTGGAGTACCCCTGCGTTGGTCACTCGGTACATCCAGACCAAACTTGCCAACTTGTATTTGCAGGAGCCGGAGTTTTCTCTCATAGCCGATCAGCCGATGTACTCCCGCGAGGACGGTACAGTTCGTGACCCTGAAACAGACGCCCGTATACTTCAAGCCGGGCTGAACCATTTCTACAAGACGACCAACCAGGCGGAAGAAGATGCGCATGTTATCGTTGACTGTCTGCTGTGCGGTATCGGGATGAAACTGCACGGCTACCACACGAGCTTTGTGTACCACGAACGGTTAGACCCTGCAAACTGGCAGTTCGGGTACGCGATCGGTGGTGGCGGTAAATCCCATTTTCATGTAGTGGCTATCGGTGTCAAAGGCAAAGGACGCACCAGTACGGATTCGGGCCATCGTCACAGCATTGTCGGTGGAGAGATAGAACCGGCACGTGCTGAAGGCCAAAAGAAAGAGCATACCCACATTTTCCAGCCCGTCCTCAGCCCAATAGAGCAGCAACCGATAATCCAGGCGTTCCGGCAGTTGGAGTTTGGCGACCGGCCCTGGGAGTACGACCAGCATATCCAGAAACAGAGTCCGTGGGGTAAAGAGTTGTTTGTCACGCAAGCTCTGTGGGACCCGAGAGCAAAACGTATGTCTGGAATGAATTGGTTTGGCTACTGGGAGTGGCGTCAACTTGCAGATATAAAATCTTTCCCGCTGTTCAAAGAAGCGGCACGGGGGTTGGAGAGCGATTTTTCTTATAAGGGATACGGTCGGCCGGCAGAGACGCATGAAGGGTTGACGACTCGCAAACCGGACTTACCGTTCGAGCCGGGGCAATACAACGCCGACTACCTGAAGTACGTGAAAGTCTACACCCTCTATATCAAGCGTGACATCGTGAACTCCGGCAAACCGGAACGTAACGATAAGGTTCTTGTCTACGTGGAGGGGTACGACAAACCGCTCTGTTACATCGACAACCCGTTCGATTTGGACGGCTACCCGGTCGCGCTGCTCAAGTGGTTGCCCGCACCTAACAGGTTCACGACGATCGCCGATGTGAGTTTGTGGCAGGACGTGTTCGACGATTATTGCGAGTTCCGGCGCATCTTACTGAAGAAGGCCGACAAGTTGAAACGGCATTATTTCTGCATGGAGAACGCCGTTGAAGGGAAAAAGAGTATCGCGGACATTATCGCCAACGCGCAAGACGGTGAAGCTATCTCGTTGAACCCAGCTGCGGGTAACAGAGTTTCCGACTTAGTGCATGTGTTTGACGAACCGCCTTTGCCGACCGACCTGTGGAATATGCAGGGACAGTTACGGCAAGAGATCCGTGAGTTGGGCGGTGAAAGCGAAATCTCTGGTGGCACACCGTTGACAGGCGGCAAGAAGACCGCGACGGAAATCATGAAGTTTGAAGAGGCGCGAGGTAAACTGCTCGGTATCGAACAAGCGAGCGTTCTGAACTATCTGAAACGCTCCGGCGAAATTACCCTCTCGAACCTCCAGCAGTTCTACTCCGGGCAGACGATGGTGGAAATCATCACCTCTATGGGCGAGAAACAACTCTTGCCCTTTACACGTCACGAAGCTATGACTCGGTGCCGGTTAGACGTTGTTCCGGAGAGTATGGTGCCGATGGATAAACAGTTCCGCCGGTGGGAGCTTACCAACTTGCTCCAGATAATCATGCAAGCCCCCCATCTCATGCAGATGATTAACAAAGAAGGGTGGGTGCTGTTTATGAAGGGGCTGTTCGAGAGTTACCGGCTCCCGATAATTGGCCGGATGTTGAACCCGCCCGACCCACAGATGATGGCGCAGATGATGATGCAGGGGCAGCAAGGTGGGAAAGGGTTGATGCCGACAGGTGGCGGGATGGATGCGATTCTCGGGAACGTGACGGGACAAGGTGCGGGTGAAGGCGGATTTGGTGCTGGTCAGACAGAACCTATGACGCAAGGTGTCGAGATGGCCGCGCCGATGGGTGGTCATGTGAGCGGACAAGGAGCAAGGCGGTGATTCTGTATACCTACGATTGCCCAAACTGTGGGCGTGTCAGGATAGCGCAAGACATGGAAAAACGCCAAGAAGCTATTTGCCCTACCTGTGAGACGAAAGTGCAACGGTGCACAGATGACTTTTGTATGAACCTGTCCCCGCCGTTCCAAGAGATTCTGTTGTTCGGTCACGGCGGCAAGAACGGTCTGGTCGTGCATTCGCGTCAGGAGAAGCGTAAGGCACTGAACGACGGGTGGAAGAACGATATGAACTTCGATGGCGACCGGACTGCCATGCCGATTAAAGAGTACGACAAACTGATGGGATTCGATACAGAGGCGTTGGATAGAGGGATTTTCGAGGAATGACAGAAGTCCCAAAGACGTGAGTTGATCGCTTACGGCTTTTACAAGCGGAGCCCCTGACCTGCTAGCAGGAGGACGGGGGCTTTTTCTTTGGGAGTGGCAAGAGGAATTAACGAGGAATGCCTGTTTGAAAGGCAGGCAGAGGAGGAACCCCATGACTGGTGAGGAACCAAAAGGCGCTGCTGAGTTCACGCAACAGGATCCACAGCAAGATCACGTTGCAGAACCGTCGGCAGGTGGAGCCGTTGCTCCCGCACCAACAGATCAACCTGAAGGAGTGCCCGTTGACCCAACCGCTTTCGACCCGAGTACAGCTTCTCCCGAGCAGATAGCCGCTCAAAGGGAAGCACAATCTCGGTTCACGCGAAAGCATCAGGAGTTGGCGGACGAGCGACGTGAGTTCGCGTTGGAAAAGGCGCGGTTTGAAGGCGCTCAGGCTGGAGCACTTCAACCACAACCGCAGGCTGCTCAACCTGTCCAGAACGCTCAAGACCCTATGGCGCAAATCAACGCTCGGTACGATGAGGAGATTGCGGCAGCGGTAGAGCGGGAGGATGTAAACACGGTGATTGACCTCCGTGCGGAGAAGCGGTTAGCCCCATACCTTTTGCAGCAACAGGTCACGATCAATCAACTCAATCAACGGTTGGATCAGATGGGCGAAACAGAGGAGAAGGCCCGACTGGAGAGTGACGCGCAGTACCAGAAGAACCGACAGGAAGTTGAGCAGATGTTTCTCGAACAGAATGGGCGGCTTACTCGTGACGAGTGCAATTTGATCGTCGCGTCTAAGAAGCTCTCTGTCGAGAACCAGACGTTACGGGGGGAACAGGTTGAAACGGCGGCTGCTCAAACGGCGGCTAAGGTTGCAAACTACGTCCCGCCACCCACTCCATCGCCAACGGGCGGCGTCGAGTCACCGGATAAGAAAGAGCATCCAGGTGGCCTAAACGCTGCTCTTGAGAACTGGGAGAAGACACTTCCTGACGGGAAAATCGTCGATATGGCGAGTTTGATCAGTGGCGCTGCTGCTGGTGGTGACATGGGAGTTCAGAACGTTGAACCAGAAAGTATGGAAGCCCATATCGCTGCTCTCCAAACGAAAGGCCAATAACGTAACTCGATAACGGAGGTGAGAGTAGTTGGCTGATCAAATTTCTGATACCAGAACCATCAACCAACTCTGGACTCATGCCGCCAGTTATATCGAGCCTGGTTTACAGGACGAGTGGACGTATGGGAGGCCGTTACTTGCTTTCATGAACGACGAGAGGTATGCGGGCGCGAAAGTGAAGAAAACGATCCCTGGTGGCCCTGACATCAGACCGGGCGTTGAGTTTGAAGAGATCCCAGCTTACAACTTTGATGGTTACGACCAAACCGAGTTGCAGGCAAGTGATCCATTCACTCAAGGCGTCTTTCAGTGGCGCGGTATTATCGTGCCGATTGGTGTTGCGGCTACCGAAATCTGGAAAACGAACGGGCAGAAACGCGCTGTTGGTGGTCTGGTCAAGAACAAGATGACAAACGCTATGAATTCGTTCAGAAAGCGTATGTCAGAGGAGCTTGTTCAGGGCAACGAGGGCGTAAACTGCAAAACGGCTGGTAATACAGTCGGTAGCGGTAAGCACATTGACGGGTTGCGGTACGCGCTCAACTACCAGAACGATCAGGCAGATTCGTATGCTGGTTGGGACCGTAGTGTAAACGAGTGGGCGCGTCACGAGATACAGGACGTTGGCGGTGCTGCGTATACGATGACTACCAACTACGTCAGTGCTGACCCGTTGCTGGATTACCTCGATGAGTACATCGACAAGTGTACTTGCGGCATGACAGGAGGAGAAGGTTCGATTAACCTGCTTCTGACGACCCGCACGTTGATGACGTATATGCGGTCACGCGCACGCAAGACGCCAATACCAGCGCACATTACCGTTCGTAACAACCTAATCGACCTCGGTATCAAGTGTCAAGAGTATGACGGTATCCCGATGTTCTGGGACAACGAACTCAACTCGAACTTAGCCGGAGTCGTCGGTACGGAAGCAGGCCAGTGTGTTTATGGTCTGAACTGCCGTACTCTCAGGTTGTACGTCCACGAAGATGCAGACATGAAACTGTCCGGCCTGACCAAGATGCAGAACCAAGAAGTGTTCCGCGCAAACTTGCTCTGGTACGGCAACCTAGCGTGCTTGCAGCCGAGACACAACTTTGTGCTCTTCGGTTGTGACGCACCAGCGTAGAGGGAGGAATTTGAAATGTCACTGAATGGCATCTTGAACTCGACTGACCCCAATACGATGGTCGTGGAAAAACACACCATTATGGTCGAAAACTATACTGGTGCTGAAATCGCCGTTGGGGATCATCTCTGCTTCGTAACTGCGGCAAACGGAGATGGTAAAAGAGTTGAGGTTCCTGCGGCTGATAACCTGTCCGCTTACGCGGGCTGCGCTATGAAAGCAATCGGGACAAGCAAAGGCGGCCTCATCCAGTCGAAAGGCTGGATAGAACAGGCACAGTACATCTCGAGTACTGACCTGGTAGCCGGTCAAAAGCTGATTCCGGTAGCAACAAAACCGTACCTTGGACAAGCGGGTGCGGGGGTGAATGACGGGGCACCGGCGTTCGCCATATTCTGTAGCACGGTAACGGTTACAGCGGCAAGCACAGCTCTCGCAGAGGCAATTCTGTACGGGTATTAAACCCAAGCAGAGACCTGGGGGGGGCGTACCCGAAGATGCGCCTCCCCCGCAAAAAGGAGGTTTTATGTCGTTCGATATTGACGCGCATGAGTGGAGGAAGTGTCCGACGTGTAATGCGTTGTTCACAGAGGAATATGCGATGGAGGTATGGAACGGGCGTGCGCAGACACGCAACGATCAACTTGCAAGACTTTCGGAAGAGAAACGGGCAAGGATTGGACACCAACTAGCACCTATCCCGCTCTGTCCGCGTCAGGGATGTCCAGGTGGTGCGAAAGGTAGCGTGCAACACGTCATATCGCTTGGTGACAGAGACAGGCGGAACATCATGCGGAAAGCTCGTAGACAGGAGATATTCAGATGGCTAAAAAGAAAACTGGCCTTAGCGTCCTGATTGTCGTACCGAACCATAGCGCGACGTGCCACGAACATGTGGCGTTCAGCCGGATGGAACTCGTGAACTACACGAAAGAAGTCCTGCCGCAGGTCACGTTACGGTTTGGCCTGACTCTACCGCACAATCTGGCACAAGGACGGTGGGACTTGGTGAAAGCCGCTTCTATCTTGGGGCACGATTACGTCTTCTTCATGGATTCAGATATGCGGCTTCCGAAAGATGCGTTGGCAACGCTTCTGAGAATGGACGTCGATATATCTTCCGGGTTGGGCTTCACAAACGACGTGGATGCGCCTATACCAAGTATGTTCCGGATCGTTCCAGAAGAAGAGCGGCACGATCCTACCAGACCGTTCCAGTCGCTCATCTTCTACTTCCAGGCTGGCAACGATGTACTGTTCCGGGCCGACGCGGTAGGGATGTTCTGTTGCCTCATCAAGACATCGGTGTTCCACAAGATTGCGGAGGATAACGGCTCGATACTCGACTGGTTCAACCCGTTCGAGCAAGATGGTTTTCAGGCACCGACTGGACTACCTTACACGCTCGGTGAAGACTTGGCGTTCTGTTACCGCGCTTCGCAGTCCGGGTACAAGGTGCATGTGCGGACAGGTATTAAGTGCGACCACTTACCGCGGTGGCCCAAACCCGTCAACGAGGAGATGTACCTGAAGAACTTTGACCCGGTGAAGTACGGGTGTGTAGAGGTTGGAGGAGAGACTAATGGCACTGACGTTGGGGAACCTGCGCAGCTTCCTGCAAACGAAGCTGGGTGATACGACTGACGACACGAAGACGCTGATCGACCAGATGATCAACGCCGCGTACATGAGTATCGTAACGCGACTGAAAAGTTTCTGGTTGGAGAAAAGCGGAGAAGTCCTCGTCGAGAACCTGGATTCCTCGGTGGACCTTCCGGAAGATTGCTACAGCCTGATTCGGGTGGAACGACCAGCCGCGTTCACTACGAGCCCGCCGCTTACTATCGTCACTCAAGAGGATTGGGAAACTTTCAGGCGGCCAGTGAGCGTGATTGACGAACCGCTTGCTCTCTATGCAGGGGGCTACAGCGGCAGCACGACAAAACAGATGAAGTTGGGCATTTATCCTGCGTGCGCTACGGCTTACACGGGTTCCTATCCGATCTGGTACTACGCGCTTCCGGGTGTGATGACTACGGACGCCGACGTACCTGTATTTGATGAGCGACACGACGATTTGCTCCTCACGGAATGTCAGGTGCGTGCGTTGGACTATGAGGGGCGGTATGAAGAAGCCGGCGTTCTCAAACAGCGCGTGAACGATCAACTCGGCATACTGTCGCAAATAGAAGACTCTGCTGCGGAGAAAAAGTAAATGGGTACAAAATGTCTTGTCATCCTCGGTAGGTTGCGGTCACAACTCGGTACGGAACAGCGGATCCCTGACCCTTATGGGAAACTCAACGAAGTCTTGATGGACATTCTCAGCCGGACAGATTTCATCCCGTTGTGGGAAGACACTACGTTCAGCACGGTCGAGCAGTACAGCACAGGGACGTGCGCGGTCAATGTCGCTTCGGGGGCTGTTACCGGCACTGGCACAACTATCACCGCCGCGATGGTTGGCCGCAAGTTCAAGTTCGATGACGATACGGCGTGGTACACGATTAGCGCAAGAGCCGACGACACCCACTTCACAATTACCCCGGTGTACGCTGGTTCCGCCAACATGAGCGGCGAAGCCTTCAAGATATACCAGGATGAGTATTCTCTCGCGTCGGACTTTGACGGTTTATCGAGCCGCCCGCGCGACCTGAACCGCGACGTGCAGTTGGACGTTAGAAGTCGTCTTTATACCGATGGCCTTCTTTGCGTAGCGGCTGACAGCGGTGTACCGGAGGTGTGCGCCTTCTCGGGCGTTGACTCCAGCGGGTACTACAAAGTCAGGTTGACACCTCACCCGATAACTGTCCGCGTTTACCATTACCACTACCGCAAGAAACGCACTGTGTACAGCGCATGGGACAACGAGTTGGATACGCCGCCCGAATGGGACGATATGGTGCTTGCCGGCCTCAAAGCGAAGACGCTCGGGACGCCACAGGATACGCAGAATTACGAGATGTATTTCCGCCGGTTCAATGCGGATCAGGAAAAGAGTACAGTCACTCGGCACATCAGGACCGGCATGAGACAAGACCAAGCCGTCATCGGCCGACCGAGGTATCACGGCACGGTAAAGGGACCCAGCTACTAATGGCTAACCGAGCACTGAAAACTTTCCGGTTGCCGCCACCTCGCGGGGTAGATGTCACCCGTAACAAGCTCGGCATGGACCCGGCATGGAGCCCGTACTCTATCAACAGCGATTTCGATAAGGGGACGATCCGGAAACGGCGCGGGATGCGGAAACTGCATAGGTATTGTATCCCGCCGGTTGGGTTGCACCACCCAGAAGGAACTAATGCCAGTGCGGATGCTGGTCCTTATGTTTATATCCACAACAAAGGTGATTGGACGTTTGGCACAAGTTGGACAATAGAGTTCTGTATTAGAGTAGAGACAATGGGGGCGTATAACGGCGGCTATGTATTCGGGCTTGGCGACCATTCTGCTGGTGGTGATACATTCGATTTCCATGTTAGCACCGTAACTAATGCCGCAACATATTCTCTGTCGTGGAGTTTCGACCATGCAAGTGGTGGCGGCACAACTGCTGGCAGTTTTTCCAATCTCAATGTTGACCAATGGTATCATATCGCTCTTGTCCGTACTGGTGCGAATACGTATGAAGAGTATTTAGACGGCGTATCAGTTGGCAGTGGAGCGACGGCCAGCGCAAACGCTAATGTATCTTCTGGGTCTAACCCGCTAGTTATTGGCGGCAAGTACGACGCTAGCCAGAGCGGTGTGAAGTACACTATAGTCGAGTTCAGCATGAGCGAAGTACGTATCTGGAACGAGGTGCGGTCTGAGGCAGCTCTTGGGATATGGGATACGCTTGACCTCTCTGAGTACGACGAAAGCGATTGGCAGAACTTAGAAGGGTACTGGAAGCTCAACGATGGCGATGGGCGTATCGCTAAAGATTCCAGCGTGTACCGTAACCACGGCTTTTTCAACAAGTGTAGCGGGATATATGTACCGAGTCCCTTCTTCGGGGAGAGCGAGGAGTTTGCGCTACTCCTTGACGGGTACGACGATTACGCGACGATTCCCTACCACGCTGCTTACGAACCGATAGACGATACCAGCGTGTACTGGACGGTCGAGATAGCTTTCATGCCGTACCATGTATTCTCCGGGACAGCGAACGTCATTATCGAGATGAAGGGTGGCGCTACAGGTATAGCTTTCACCTTACATACGGCTGGCGCGGATGACGATTACTTGGGTGGGTTTTACGATTCGGCTGTCACTTGGGATGTTGTAGATTCCGGTGTTCGTGCAGAACCGTATGTGCCGGTATTCCTTTCTCTGGTAAGAGACTATGACGAGTTGCGCATCTATGTCAACGGTGTGCTTTGTGCCACGAACGATACGCTTAACGGGGCCAACGCCGGGCCGGATAGCGATGCTGACATCCGTATTGGGTGTCGGTCCGCTAAGAGTTTCGAATCCTGTGGTGTGTTTGACGAAATCCGCTTATGGACGTATGCGCGGTCGGCAGAGGCTATCGCTGATAACTGGAACCGTCGCTTACCTGACGAACTTGCCCCCGGACTGGTTGGATACTTCCGGTTGAACGGTGAAGGGTCGTTGGTGGACGCTTCTGCGACAGGAAACGATGGCGTAATCTACCCGACTTCTGAGAACGTACCGACCTGGGGTGAAGGGGCTATCAAACCGAGATTCCCGTCTGCTGTATACGGCATTGCCAGTCTCGATACGGAATTGTCCGGTAGTGACCTGCGGCAAGACCAGGGGCTTAGTAGGCTACCGACAAAACGCCGATTGGTCTTCGCGGCGGGGGCTGGTCTGTACGAGCTTGTAGGTGATGAGTTCCGGTTGGTGGGCAAAGGGTTCCGAGCTAAAGAGCCGATAGATACTACCGCCATCAACCGCCTGCTGATCCTCTGTAACGGTCTTGACTACCCGCAGAAGTATGACGGTGAACGTGAGATGGCAAAGCTCGGGTACGATACGCCAGCACAACCGAGTGGCGCAGCAGGCGCGGCGGGTAACCCGAACGGTGACTATTACGGTGTCATTGTCTACAAGAACAGCAAGACCAATGCGGTGAGTTTGCAATCGCCGGTATCTGCACAAGTCTCTGTGAGCAACGAGAAGATCACTTGGACTGTCGCGCTCAGTACGCAGCCGGGGGTTGACCAGATACTCGTGTACCGCACGATTGCCGGTGGTGCTGCTACCGGCCTGTTCTACCTCGCGGTAACTGCTGACAATACCTCTACGACCATCACAGACGATGTGGCCGACGCAAGCCTCGATACGGCAACGATTCCTGACCTCTATACGGGTGCGCCTCAACCCATGTCCTGTTGCGCTGAGTACAAAGGGATGCTGGTGTTGGCAGGCAGGTTTGCCGCGCCACATACGGTCTATATCAGCGATGTCAACGAACCGGAACACATGTATTCGCTCGATACGATTGTTGCAGGCGCAAATGCTGGCGGTCGAATCACGGCCTTAGAAGTTCTCCATGACGATTGTATTGTCGGCAAGGAACGTGCGATCTGGCGTATCAATGGGGCAGGGCCACCGACGACCAGTACGGGCGGTATGGCTGCACGGATCATTTCGTCTGGTCATGGGATGGTTGGGCCACGCGCTTGTTGCGTATTCAACCCAGGTAGTGCCGACCACCTTGCTTTCATAGACGTGGATGGGGTCTGGGGCTACGCGCAAGGTGCCTTCGTAAAACTCAGTACGCCGTTCGACGCTTACTTTAACGGTGTACTCAGCCGGTTGAACCCGTCCAAGTTGCGACACAATATCATCGCAAACAATCGGCGCAAAGGTGAACTATGGGTAAGCCTGCACCTTGGCGACCCGGAGATTGACTTGGGTGAGTTGATTGCCAAGTTTGACTTTGACCAGGATCCTTCGCTGGCAAGTGGCGTGAACGTCATACGCGACCAGACAGGTAACTCTAGGCACCTTAGTTCACAGGGTTCGATGACGGCAAGTGACCTCATCTCTGACGGCGGCGTGTACGGTGATGCGATCGAGTTCGACGGTAGCGACGACTGTTTCACCATGCAGAGTGAATCGCTGATCAACTTACGCACGTTCAGTGTTGGCGTGTGGGTTTATCCTACCGCGTCAGGGGGGTACATTTGCCACTATTCCAATACGGACGATTCCCGGTACTGGTACATCAAAATAGAGGAAG
>Ga0114922_10005321_pt1 | contig 11868 bp, 7 predicted proteins | sample AartaG_FD_100975 | JGI IMG/M metagenome (GOLD analysis project Ga0114922, IMG submission 100975) | Deep subsurface microbial communities from Aarhus Bay to uncover new lineages of life (NeLLi) - Aarhus_00045 metaG | ecosystem: Environmental > Aquatic > Marine > Oceanic > Sediment | place: Aarhus...
ATATGGAGCCTGATGTTGAGTTCAATATGGAAATCAGTATCAATAAAGGCCGGGGATATGTTCCTGCAGAAGAGAACAAACCCATCGATGCTGAATTTGGTGTAATACCTGTAGACTCAATTTTCACACCAGTTAAAAATGTAAAGTTTTCAGTTGAAAACTTCAGGGTAGAACAAAAAACTGACTACGAAAAACTGGTTTTTGAGATCCTGACCGACGGTTCCATTCATCCAAAAGATGCTCTGAAAGAGGCTGCAAAAATTCTTATTTACCACTTCATGTTATTCTCAGATGAGAAAATTACACTCGATTCTGATGAAGGTTCCACAAATGAAGAATTTGATGAAGAAATTCTGCATATGCGGCAACTTCTCAAGACAAAACTTGTTGATCTCGATCTGTCAGTCAGAGCATTAAATTGTCTGAAGGCAGCCGAAGTGGAAACACTGGGAGACCTTGTTAAATTCAATAAAAATGACCTTTTAAAATTCAGAAACTTTGGTAAAAAATCGCTCACCGAGCTTGATGAACTTCTGGAAGGTATGAATTTATCATTTGGAATGGATGTTTCTAAATATAAACTGGAGAAAGAATAATTTATCAATTGGTAAAAAAGCCTGCTAAGGTTAAAATCAGGAATTGAAATGCGACACAATAGGAAATTTAATCATTTAGGAAGAAAAAGTGATCATCGTAAGGCAATGCTTGCCAATATGGCAACCTCACTTATCATGCACAAAAAGATAAAAACCACTGTTGCAAAAGCCAAAGCACTGAGAACATATGTCGAACCTCTTATTACCAAATCAAAGGAAGATTCGACTCATTCCAGGAGAATTGTTTTTGGTTATTTGCAAAATAAAAATGCCGTTTCTGAATTATTCAGAGAGATTTCTCCCAAGATAATGGAAAGACCTGGCGGATATACCAGAATTCTGAAAATTGGAAATCGTGCAGGCGACAATGCTGAAATGTGCATCATTGAACTGGTTGATTACAATGAAAACCTGTTAACCGCTAAAGCAGAGGCCTCAGCCAAAACCGGAAAACGTCGCAGAAGAGGAGCTGGTAAGAAAAAAGAAGAAGTTGATGCTCAGAAAACAAAGGAAAAAGTTGAAAACAAGGCTCCAAAAGAAGAAGTAGACGTTCAGGATCAAACAGATGAAGTTCAGGACACTCCATCTGATATACAGTCCGAGACCCCGGAAATAAAGAAAAAGGAGACCGGACCTGATAAAGAGGAAACACCTGAAGAGGTTGCTGATAGTGACGAAGAGAGTACTCCTGAAGATATACCCAAAGCTAAGGATGAAAAAAAGCCTGATGATAAAAAGGAATAGAAAATCTCTGAAATGATTCTATTGAAAATATCTGATAAGGGATAAAGAGCATATATTCTTTATCCCTTTTCTTTTGAAATGGTAACAAAACATCAAAACATTCTAAATAAAAATCAAAACAATGGGACAAATTATCAATATTCATGCACGTGAAATACTTGATTCACGTGGAAATCCGACAATAGAAGTTGAGGTAACGCTAGCCAGTGGTTTTGTTGGAATGGCGGCAGTTCCGTCAGGCGCTTCAACAGGTGAAAATGAAGCCCTTGAGCTAAGAGATGGAGACAAAAAAAGATACATGGGAAAAGGGGTTCTTAAAGCGGTTGAAAATGTCAACCAGATAATCAGTAAGGAAATCATCGGGATGAATGCACTTGACCAGGTTGCAATTGATCAGAAGATGCTGAAGCTGGACGGCACAAAAACCAAAAGCAAACTGGGTGCAAACGCCATACTGGGAGTATCACTTGCAGTTGCCAAAGCAGCTGCTTTTTATCATGACATGCCATTATACAGGTATATAGGTGGAACCAATGCCAAGGTGCTTCCTGTACCAATGATGAACATCATCAATGGCGGTTCACATTCTGATGCTCCAATTGCTTTTCAGGAATTTATGATCCGTCCGGTTGGTGCAAAAACTTTCAGTGAAGGTTTAAGGATGGGTTCAGAAATATTTCATTCCCTTAAAAAAGTGTTGAAAGAGCGAGGTCTTAGCACAGCCGTAGGGGACGAGGGAGGTTTTGCTCCTAACCTTGATGGCACAGAAGATGCCCTGGATTCAATTATAAAAGCCATCGAAGCTGCAGGTTACAAATCCGGTAGAAAATCAGAAGGCGGTGAAGTTTCCATCGCATTGGATCCTGCATCATCAGAATTTTTTAAAAATGGCAAATACAATTACAGGAAATTTGAAGGTGAAACAGGAGCTGTAAGATCATCAGCAGAGCAGGTTGATTATTTCGCCGAACTTATTAGCAAATACCCAATTGATTCTATTGAAGATGGCATGGCTGAAAATGACTGGGAGGGATGGAGACTAATGACCGAAAAATTAGGATCAAAATGCCAGATTGTTGGTGATGATGTGTTTGTTACCAATGTTGAATTCCTGAAAAAGGGAATCGACCTGGGCTGTGCCAACTCAATTCTGATCAAGGTAAACCAGATTGGAACCCTTACTGAAACACTTGATGCAATTGAAATGGCGCACAGGGCAGGCTATACCACTGTTACCTCACACCGTTCAGGTGAGACTGAAGATGCAACGATTGCAGATATTGCGGTGGCAACCAACTCAGGCCAGATCAAGACAGGATCTCTTAGCCGTTCAGACAGAATGGCAAAGTATAACCAGTTGCTCCGCATAGAAGAGGAGCTTGGAGAGGCAGCAATTTATGGATATTAATATTAAATTCTGACATCTATATAACTTCTTGAAGCTGATCGGATTTCGATCAGCTTTTTTTATATTTTTGTTAAACAACTGTGACTTTTATCTGTTAAATTACATAAGACAAAATACCGATTCAAATGGCAGGACTAAAAGACAAGCTTTACGAGAAAATCCAGGAATGGAGACCACGCACTCAAAGACTGTTGGAAGAATATTCCGATGTTGTTATCGACAAAGTCACAATTGGAAAAGCACTTGGTGGAATGCGGGGACTGAAGAGCCTGGTTACAGACATATCTTATCTCGATCCGGAAGAAGGTATCCGTTACAGGGGACATACCCTGCCCGATCTGTTTAAAAAACTCCCAAAACCAAAAGGGGCTGAAATGCCCTATGTCGAGGGTGTATTATATCTGCTCCTTACAGGCGACATACCTACAGAAAGTGAAGTTGGTAATGTACTGGATGAATTAAATAAACGAAGGATTTTACCCAGGTATGTTTACGAAATGATAGATGCTTTTCCGTGTTGCAGTCATCCGATGGCAATCTTTTCCACTGCCATTTTAACACTCCACCGGGAATCGTTCTTTGCCAGAAAATACGAAGCAGGAATGAACAAGCATGATTACTGGGATCCCACTTATGAAGATGCATTGAATTTGCTTGCCAAACTTCCTGAAATCGGAACGTACATTTATGCAAAATTGTATCGCGATGGTAAACGTGTTCAGGCTGATCCTGACCTTGACTTTGGAGGTAATTTTGCCTGGATGATGGGTATCGGAAAACCTTATGATGATGTGGCCCGGATGCATTTTGTCATTCATGCTGACCATGAAAGCGGTAATGTAAGTGCACATACCGGACACCTTGTTGCAAGCTCATTATCTGATATCTATCTGTCCATATCAGCCATGATAAATGGACTTGCAGGTCCGTTACACGGACTGGCAAACCAGGAAGTGCTCAGATGGTTACAGGAGCTCGAAGCGAGGATGGATGGGCATATGCCTACCGAAGCTGAAATGCGTCAATTTGTATGGGATACACTAAATTCAGGACAGGTAATTCCCGGTTATGGGCATGCAGTATTGCGCAAGACTGATCCAAGATACATGATTCAGCGAGAATTCAGCCAGAAACACTTTCCGGATGATAAACTTTTCAAATATGTTGATCTGCTTTATAAAGTTGTGCCGGGTATTCTTAAGGAACAGGGTAAGGCTAAAAATCCCTGGCCAAATGTGGATGCCCAGTCTGGCATCATCCAATGGCATTATGGTGTGAATCAATATGAATTCTATACAGTTCTTTTTGGAATCGGAAGGGCAATTGGAATCTGCGCCAATATCATCTGGGACAGGGCATTGGGTTATCACCTGGAAAGGCCTAAATCGCTGACAACCGAGATGCTTGAAGACATTGTCGAGAAACAGAAAAAAAAGTTTCAGGTGGCAAGCTGAGAAATGGTATAATCAATATTTTTATACCGAATAAGTAAGGAAAGAATTTCTTATTGTCGATTCATTATAACACCTTTCCCCTGGCATGAACCTTCCAAACATTGCTGATGATATTCTTACTATGAGCAACAAGCGAATCTGTCAGGTTAACAACAGGACAGGTGCTGCAGTTTGGTAATTTCATGTGCAAAATTTATATTTATTCTATTGGTCACATGGAACTTACCATAATAAAATAATCATTCCCTTTTGTGATAATAATGATTATTTTATCATGGACGTTTCATCTGATTATTTTCAGTTATTAATGGTAAATTTACATGAAAAAGCACCATTTGCTTTTTTTTATCAAAAATGACTTGATTTATTCATAATTTGTTGGTATCTCCTAACACCGGATAGAAATGGCAAGAATGACAGAAAATAATCGTAACGGAACCATAACAGCTGAGATCAGCCTGGATGAATATCAAATCATTGGTAAAATACTGGAACTTCTGTCCACCGATCACGATTTGGATAATTCATTGCAAATCATTTGCAGTCTCCTGCCGGAAGTATATTCACAGCCGCAAAATGTTTTTGCCCGGATTGTATTTGACAATAATGAGTACACAAGCAAAAATTTTACTGAAACTACCTTCCTGAAAAGAAAGAGTTTTGAAATTCCCAATGATAAAAAAGGTGTGATTGAGTTGTTTTTTAACCAGGAATTTATCAATCATGCCAATAAAAAATTTCTCACTGAGGAAGATCCTTTCCTGAAAAATGTTTCAACACTGGTTGAAGGGGCTATTTCAAAAACCCAGCTGAAAGATTTGCATTATGACATCAAAGAGCGATTGAAGGAATTAATGGGGATTAATTTTACCACACAGGTACTGAAGGATGGCCAGACGCTTGAAGAAAGCCTGCAGGAAATATGCTCTTTTCTTCCTGAAGCATGGCAGTATCCTGAATATACGGTCGCCAGAATCAAATTTGAAAATAAGACCTTTACAAGCAAGAACTTCATTGAGACCAAATGGTGCCAGAAACAGTTCTTCGAAACCCCTGACAACAAAAAAGGATTGATTGAAGCCTTTTACCTGAAAGAGTTTCCAGATGAAGATGAAGGTCCGTTTCTGAAAGAGGAGAGAAATTTGATTGATAACCTTGCTGCACTGATTTCGGGATCAGTATCCAAAAATAATCTTCAGGTTTTACTTACCCAAAACACCGAAAGATTAAAAGAATTGCACGGACTTAACCAGACTTCAGCAATCCTGAAAGAGAACCGTACCCTGGAAGAATCCTTGCAACTTATTTGTTCCATTCTTCCGGATGCCTGGCAGTACCCGGAATATACCGCGGCTCGAATAACATACGAAAAGAATGTATTTGTCAGTTCAAACTTCAAGGAGACACCATGGACTCAGAAACAAACCTTTGAGGCACCCAATAATAAAAAGGGTATAATAGAAATTTTCTATCTGAAAGAGTTTCCACAGGAAGTTGAAGGTCCTTTTTTAAAGGAAGAAAGGAACCTGTTGATAAACCTTGCTAATCTTATTGCCGGTTCAGCCACCAGGGAGATATTCAACAAACTCCTTTTTGAAAACAAGGAAAGACTTAAGGAACTGAAAGGAATCAATCTTACTTCACAGATTATTGCGGAAGGCAAATCAATTGAAGAAACCCTGCAGGAAATTTGTTTGATATTACCTAAGGCATGGCAATATCCGAATTGTACTGTTGCCCGGATAACATTTGAAGGAAAAGTATATTGCAGCAATAAATTCAAGGTGACACGCTGGATGCAGAAAGATAACTTCGTTACCATCGATAATAAAAAAGGTACCATTGAAATATATTATCTGAAGGAATTTCCACCGGAATATGAAGGACCTTTTCTGAAGGAGGAAAGACACCTGTTGATCAATATTGCGAAGCTTATCTGTGGATATATCAACAACCTGAAAGGAAGGGAAATTTATAATAAGGCGATTTTCAAAAGTACCGAATCTCATCAAGCTGAAGAATACAGAAAATCTCTTGTAAAAGACAAGCAACCACTGCAGCTTTTTTTCAACAAACAGATCATTGACAAGTATATCTATTTCGACATGATGAAATATAAAGTCAAAGAAATATTGTTTGTTGCCACTCTTTATGATGCATTTATTCTGGAAAATGAAGATCACTTCTTTGAGCAATTCATGGGAGAAATATACCAGTACAGTTTATTTTCCCTTCCCAGGATTACAGGAGTAACCTCTCCGAAAGAAGCGCTGGATTTGCTTGAGACCACCGCATTTGATCTGGTAATATTGATGGCAGGAATTGATCAGCAATATCCCCTTGAGTTGAGTCAGGATATTAAAAGAAAAAAGCCAGATATTCCAATATACTTGTTATTAAACCAGAAAAGCAATATTCAGTATTTTGAGGATGTCCTGCCCACTTCTCATACAATAGATAAACTTTTTGTATGGAACGGTGATTCACAAATATTTTTTGCCATAGTCAAATCCATTGAAGATAAAGCAAATGTTGAAAATGATACCAAGATTGGCCTGGTGAGGATCATTCTGCTTATTGAAGATTCAGCCCAGTATTATTCAAAATATCTGCCCATTCTTTACTCGATTGTATTCGGACAGGTGCAGCAAACCCTTGTTGAAGTTGAAAAAAATGAGCTGGATAAGATCTGTAAAATGAGATCAAGACCAAAAATTCTGCTTGCCAGAAACTATGAAGATGCTGTTTATCTGTTTCATAAGTATAAAGATTTCCTGCTTTGTGTCATCTCTGATGTTGAATTTGAGAAGGAAGGCAAAATGAATAAAACAGCCGGGATAAATTTCATTAAATATGCAAAATCGAATATCAAAAATCTGCCTATCATTCTGCAGTCTGCTGATACTCATAATAAAGAGATTGCTGAAAATCTGGGTGTTGGTTTTATCAATAAAAATTCAGAGAGCCTTCTGAATGATCTGAAGAAGTTCTTAACAGACAACCTTGCATTTGGTGATTTTATTTTCAGAAACAGAGAAGGGAAGCAGGTAGCCATTGCCAGATCATTAAACGAATTTATATCAATCCTTCATACTGTTCCTGAAGAGTCGTTGTTTACACATGCCATTGATAACCAGTTTTCCCTGTGGATTATGGGACGGGGGGAAATACATCTGGCAAAACCCCTCAATCCTATTAAAATTACAGATTTTTCTAATCTTCAGGATTTCAGAGTTTTTCTGATTGACACCATCAAAAAATATCTTGAAGAGAAAAAGAAGGGAAAAGTCCTCGGATTTGATGAATCAACCGACATAGATGAAAAAAACATCGTCAATTTTTCAAGCGGTTCTTTGGGTGGTAAAGGCAGAGGACTCGCATTTATCAACACATTGATTTACAACCTTGATTTTTCAAGCCTATCAAAACAAATTAACATCAGAACACCAAAAACAGCTATTATAGGTATTGATGAATTTGAGATTTTCATTGAAAAAAACAAACTGTATGAAAAGATATTCAATCCTGATCTGCCATATCAGAAGATAAGGGAATATTTTTACAAAGCACAGCTTTCGGCTTCACTGATGAAGAAGCTTGAGGTATTCATTAATCAGATTTCCAGACCCATAGCCGTAAGATCATCAAGCCTTTCAGAGGACTCCATTACACAACCCTTTGCCGGTGTATTTGATACCCTTATCGTTCCCAATAACCATCCCAACAAGTTTTTACGCTTTCAAAATCTTGTGGATGCGATCAAGCTGGTATACGCGTCTGTCTATTCCGGTACCGCAAGGACATATTTTAAAGCCATTAATCATAAAGTAGAGGAAGAAAGAATGGCTGTTGTTTTGCAGGAGCTGGTCGGGCAACAATATGATAATTATTATTATCCGCATATCAGCGGTGTAGCCAATTCACATAATTATTATCCTGTCTCACACATGAAACCGGAAGAAGGTTTCGCCATTGCAGCATTAGGACTGGGTTCTTATGTGGTGGAAGGAGGTAAGGCCTTCAGATTTTCTCCAAAATATCCTAAAATTGAGATGTTTTCAACAAGAGACTTGCTGAACAGTACCCAGGTTAACTTTTATGCGGTTAACTTATCCAAACAGGTTATAGATTTGATGAAATTTGGTGACAAAGCCTCATTGGATCTGCTTGAAATCAGTATTGCAGAAAAACACGGAACCCTGAAACATCTGGCTTCTGTTTACAATCCTGATAACGACATGATTGAGGAAGGGCTTACTTCAAACGGTCCCCGCATTCTTAATTTTGCAGACATCCTGAAGCATCATTATTTTCCTTTGACTGAAACAATAGACATTATGTTACACACTGTAAAAGAAGCCCTTGGATCACCTGTCGAAATCGAATATGCCGTTGATCTTACAAAAACAGTGAATGATCTTCCCTCATTTTATCTTCTGCAAATAAAACCTCTGGTAGAAAATCTTTCTCATTGTGATATCGATCCAGGTAAGATAGATCAGTCCAGGATCCTGCTATATACAATGAACAGTCTTGGGAATGGTAAGATTGACAATATCCGTGATGTGATTTATGTGGATATAGGTAAATTTAACAAACTGAAAACCCTTGAAATGGTCAATGAAATTGAGGAGCTAAATCATTATATGACCAAAAAGAATAAGCAATATGTTTTAATTGGTCCCGGTAGATGGGGTACGAGGGATCAGTATCTGGGAATTCCGGTTATCTGGCCTCAAATAAGCAATGCAAAAATAATCGTAGAAATCAGTCTGCCCAATTTCCCGCTTGATTCTTCTCTTGGATCGCATTTCTTTCATAACCTGACATCGATGAATGTGGGTTATTTTTCGGTTCAGGACAGTTCTTCCTCTGACTTTATTCGCTGGCATCTGCTTGAAAATCAGAGAGCAGTGCACCGGACAAAGCATTTCAGGCATGTCCAGTTTGATGATCCGCTTATGATAACAATGGATGGTAAAAGCATGGTTTCAATCATTCAGACCTAAATGCAGCTAAGGAATTGGTATGATACATATTGGTATTTTTGATGAGCAAAAAATAGTACAGGAGGGTATCAGTTCATTGCTTGAAGATGTTGATGACATTCATGTTACTGTAAAAGCCGATGAAAAAATCCATTTGATTGAGAACCTCAAAACCACGGATGTTCATGTTCTGATTTTGAATATACATACCTTAAGCACCATCATTCAGAACCTGATAAGTCAGCTGGTGATCACTTTTCCAAAAATCAGAATCCTGGTATTATCGGTACATAATGAAGAAGATTTTATACTGAAGATTATCAAAGCCGGAGCCAAGGGTTTTCTTGCAAAGGACACCGACAGAAATGAGCTGATTGAAGCAATTTACACCATTCGGAATGGTCATGATTTCTATAGTAAATCAATAACCCATTTGCTTCTTAATAAATATATCAGCAAAATTAAGTCGGAAGACGGCTTAAGTTCTGCCAGTTTTAAAAAGCTGAGTGCTCGTGAAACTGAAATTCTCAAGATGTGGGGGAACAGTTATTCCAATAAGGAAATTGCCGAAAAGTTATTCATCAGTGTGAGAACGGTTGAATCACATAAAAATCATATTATGCAGAAACTCAATCTTAAAACCATTGTTGATTTGGTGAAATTTGCCATTAAAAACAATCTGATTGAGATATAATCTTTTAAACCTCTGAATGCTGTTAAGCAATTCACCTAATTTCATAAGTAAATCACGGAATTAGAAGTTTCTTAAGGATAACATGAGCCAAAGTTTTATATTTTAGATGCCCAAGAAATGGGGAAGATTATTAACAATTTAACAATAAAAAAGTAAGTATGGCAAACATTCTCGATGTTAAAATCAATGACTTCATGGCAAAGATCATTGCCAAAAATCCGGGTGAAACAGAATTTCATCAGGCTGTGCAGGAAGTGGTCGAATCATTGCTTCCGTTTATTGAAGAAAATCCGAGGTACAAACACGCAAAAATTCTTGAACGCATAACTGAGCCTGAAAGGGTAGTAATGTTCAGGGTGCCCTGGATTGATGACAAGGGAGAAATACAAGTAAACAGAGGCTACAGGATTGAAATGAACAGTGCCATTGGTCCGTATAAAGGTGGATTACGGTTTCATCCTACAGTTAATCTGGGCATACTTAAGTTTCTTGCTTTTGAGCAGGTTTTTAAAAACAGCCTGACTACCCTTCCAATGGGTGGCGGTAAAGGGGGATCAGACTTTGATCCAAAGGGTAAGTCAGACAATGAAGTCATGCGTTTTTGCCAGAGCTTTATGACTGAACTTCAAAGACATATTGGACAGGATACCGATGTACCTGCAGGTGATATCGGAGTTGGCGGAAGAGAAATAGGTTATCTGTTCGGTCAGTATAAAAGAATAAGAAATGAATTTACAGGTGTACTTACAGGTAAGGGTCTTGAATGGGGCGGCAGCCTTATTCGCCCTGAAGCAACCGGTTATGGTGCTGTTTACTTCGCTGAGGAGATGCTGAAGACCAGGAATGAGGAGATGAAAGGAAAAACAGCAGCAGTATCGGGTTCCGGCAATGTGGCACAATATACTGTTGAAAAGCTCATTCAACTGGGAGCCAAAGCAGTGACACTATCCGATTCAACAGGATTCATTTACGACCCTGATGGAATTGATATGGAGAAGCTTCAGTATGTCATGGAGCTGAAGAATATAAGAAGAGGAAGAATCAAAGATTATGCCGATAAATACAAGGGTATTTATACAGAAGGTCAGAGACCATGGAGCGTAAAATGTGATCTTGCCTTCCCCAGTGCTACTCAGAATGAAATAAATGAAGATGAAGCCAAAAAACTGGTTAAAAACGGATGCTTTGTCATTTCAGAGGGCGCAAATATGCCATCAACTCCTGAAGCAGTAGAAGTTTTCCTGAATGCAAAAGTATTGTACGGTCCAGGTAAAGCTGCCAATGCCGGTGGAGTTGCCACATCAGGTCTTGAAATGACTCAGAATTCAATGCGCCTGCCCTGGTCACGGGAAGAGGTAGACAATAAATTGCACCAGATAATGATCAACATCCATGGTACTTGCAAGGAATATGGACTAGAAAAATCAGGCTTTATCAATTATGTTAACGGTGCAAATATCGGCGGCTTTATCAAAGTAGCAGACGCCATGATAGCACAAGGGGTAGTTTAAACACAGATTCTTAGGGATTGCGCCATCCCTTTCAGTAAGAATTTCAATCAATTGAACCTGCTCTCCGGGCAGGTTTTTTATTTTGGCTGCTGCCACAAATTCAATGATTAATGTTGTAATTTTGTTGCGAAATCCATCTTTAAAATGAAAACCTGAAATCATTGTCATGCCGCAAGCTAATGACACAACACGGCGAGATATAATCAGATTAATAGCATCATTTGTACTGAGTTTTTTCTCTTTTCCTCTTTTCAGGATCTCAGATATTTTCAAACCCGATCGCAGTCAGACCTGCAATTTTAAAGAAATTCAACCTGTGATGAAGAATAATTTTTTCAGATCAGATTATGAGCCTTCATATCTAAAGCTTTACAGAAGCGGAGAGTTGAAGAAAAGGGGAAAGGAATTATGGAATGTAATGCAGCGATGCATTTTATGTCCGAGAGAATGCGCAGAAAACAGGCTTAAGGGTA
>Ga0114922_10005322_pt1 | contig 11868 bp, 5 predicted proteins | sample AartaG_FD_100975 | JGI IMG/M metagenome (GOLD analysis project Ga0114922, IMG submission 100975) | Deep subsurface microbial communities from Aarhus Bay to uncover new lineages of life (NeLLi) - Aarhus_00045 metaG | ecosystem: Environmental > Aquatic > Marine > Oceanic > Sediment | place: Aarhus...
CAAAGCGGTAAACGCATTCATAGTTTCCCTTATGGCAAAATTGCGATAAAGCCTTACGATATAAATGTTTAGCAATAACTAAAATTAAAAACGCGAAAAAAAACAAGGAATTGAAGAATTGTATTACGTAGCGATACCACTGCTCATGCTGGGTAACCACATGAGTTCTGCGTGGTGTAAACGGCCCGGCCGCCTTGGGCACATAATGACTCAGTGGTGGGAGCAACCTGAGGGCCTAGCAAGTATGGGAGCTTGAACATAATGAAATGACTGCAGCCCCGAAATATCCTCGTCGCTGAAGTTGCTATGTGGCGGTCGTCTGGTGTGCCGAATTCGTCAGAGCTGGGACCGGACAGAGTTGAAAACCCAGGAAGCTGGGGCGAGCCCGTAGGTAAACTGTTTGTGGCAGGGGTGTATGCGCGCTAACGCTTAAACCTCGCCGCGGACAGGCAGACCTGCGGAGGATAAGCCAAGGTCAGAACCGGATTCGGGAAAACCGACCGTCCGGGATCGCAGGGAGGCTTGCGGAAACGTGAATTATGGTAAAGGCTAAACGGGCACATAAAGTGGAAACACTGAAACAGACAAGCCGTCACCTAAAGTTGCGCGCGCCGCATTTCTATCCCGACCAGGCGTGCAACCCGAGCGCCGAGTCCGGTGGCTACACAGCAGGTAGGGCTTGGTATATCCGAGCCCTTTCCTTATCCTGCTGGTAGCCCAAAATGCGAAAAACGCATTCCGGCGATGGAGATTATGCACAAATTCTTGTGAGGAGCTCCTTTTATAATGTTCCGGTCTGGGCGTTTGGTCCCATATATTGTATCATCAAAAATGCTGGTGGCCCTAGTGCCGTTTTGGGGTTGGAAATCCAGGTCGATAGACGGTAAAATTGCTACATCCCGTACATCGGGTGAAATCGTTATTTTCCACAGAATGTTGGATTTAATTGAAAGGGAAATCTTATGACACGCAAAATCGGCCTCACAATGATTATGTATATCTTGAGTTTATGTGGGGGGATCGAAGCGGCGGAGATTCGGGTGCCGAGTGATTATGATACGATCCAGGCCGCACTTAATGCCGCCCAGAATGGGGATGAGGTCATTATTGCCGACGGAACCTACCAGGGCGAAGGCAACCGCGATCTCAACCTGGGTAATAAAGCCATCACCGTACGGAGTGAAAATGGGCCCACGAACTGCATTATCGATTGTCAGGGTACGGAAGCAGAAAATTATCGGGGATTCGAATTCAGCAATACATCATTGGGACCGGATACGATATTAGATGGCGTCACGATCCGGAATGGCTACAAGAGCGGCGGCGGTGGCCAGGGCAGTGGAGGGGCGATTTTTTGCGCGGGGGGATCGCCCACCATTCGTAATTGTATTTTGTCGGGGAATTATGCTGGGGCCGGCGGAGGTTTGTACCTCTACGAAACAAACTCCAGGATTGAAAATTGTGTGATTCAACAAAACACGGCAACGAATGGAGGGGGAGTGTATGCGAGCGGATCGTCGAATGAACCCAATATGGTTGCGTGTGTGATATCGGATAATATTGCCGCCTTTGATGGGGGTGGAATTTGCATCCATCAGGCCGTAATAACGATTTCCGGTTGTGCGATCATCTATAATCAGGCGATTGGACGTAGAGGAGGAGGCATCGAATGTAAAGAATCTTCCGCTCTGGTGAAAAACTGTCTGATTCAGGGGAATGTCGCTGATTGGGGAGGCGGTTTTATTTCCACGGAGGGCAACTCTCTCTTACTCAATTCGATAATTCGCGGCAACACCCAGGCTGGCGTCTATCTGAACTTCGACGATTCGGACGTGATAAATTGTTTAATCGAAGGCAATAGCTATAATTCCGAAGGAGCGGGGATTGTCGCACGGGCATGTCACTCGATCCTACGAAATTGTACGGTAGTAGGAAATCGAGCCTCGGGAAGATCGATATATATCCATGATGAAAGCGAAATGGATCTGGTCAACAATATTATCGTGGGTAATGACGAGACCGGAACCGAGCAGATATATATCAATGACAATTCCACCGCTGCCGTATCCTATTGTGACATCGAGGGAGGACAGGGAGGTGTTGTTGTTGGATACGAAAGTTCTTTGGACTGGGGGGACGGGAGTCTGAATGCAGAACCCGCTTTTGCGGTGCCGGGATATTGGGATGACAACGATACTCCGGGCGATGAGAGTGATGATACATGGATCAAGGGTTATTATTATCTGTTACCGGGATCAAATTGTATTGATGTGGCCGATAACAGCGAGGTCGAACCGGGGGAAACGGATCTGTTTGGATTGGATCGGATTTTGAATTCCGTAGTGGATATGGGTGCGTATGAATATACAGCGCCCGAAGAGCTGGCGGTGGAAAGCATCCAAATCAAGGCCGGCAAGACGCGGGAAGCCCAAAAGGATTCATTCAGTCTGTCCGGGATTCTGGAGGCGGAGGAAGCAGATTTTCTGGCAGCAGATTATATTGCATTGCGATGTGGGCCCTGGGTTGAGGTGCTGGACGCCTCAGCCTTCAAACAATCGGGTAAAAAATCGAAATACAGCTATAAAGGTCCCGCCGGCGGGGTGACTAAGATGGTCTTGGATTTCAGTAAGAACACGTTCAGCGCCGATGGAAAAAGTCTCGTCTTATCCGGCACGACAACTCCAATTATTCTGGTTTTCCTGATCGGCGATACCTACTATGCTTACGCTGCTGTTAGTGACGAAAGTATGATTAACGGTAAGAAAGACTTACCGATACAGTTATTGGCGGGCAATACGAATGCCATGAAGGTGGATAAGGTCGTATGCAAGCCGGGCAAGGATAACAACGTGGGGAATTTGGTGGTCAAAGGTCAATTGGCGGCGGCAGGGGAGGTTGATTTAACCATGACGGACTTGACGTTACATTGGGGCGATTCCGAGTATCCGATACTCACCGATGACGAAGGCTTTAGGCTCGTAGGCAAAACGAAATATCAGCACAAAAAAAGCCCGGACGTTGACGATCCCGCTACCATTGTGATTTCGATTGATTTCGTGAAATGCACATTTCAGGTCGTTGCGAAAAACACAAACTGGCTCTGGGAGGATGCTCTCGTAAACTTCGGGCTGGAATTCGGTAGTTTCAACGAGCAGGAAGAAGTGGATTTTTAACGAATCACATGAAAAGTGTTTGATTGTGAAGATTTGCCAATTTTAATCATAAGCGATTATCAAGCGAGGTGTACCATGAAACATTATCCTGGGATAGCCGGATTAGTTCTGGGATTGTGCTTGACATTTACTGTGCAGTCCGCGGAGTTACACGTTCCCGGCGGCTACCCTACGATCCAGGCGGCGATGGATGCCGCGGTCACGGATGATGTCATCACCGTAGCGAATGGAACCTATTCGGGAGAGGGAAACCGAGACCTTAACTTCGACGGCAAGGCGATCACCGTCCGCAGCGCCAAAGGCCCGGAGAAATGTATTATCAACTGCGGCGGCTCCGAGACCGAGCCGCACCGGGGATTTATCTTTGAGAATGGAAAGAGTATTGATTCGGTAGTCGATGGCTTTACCATCACCAACGGCTATGCCAACGATCCCTATCCTGAAGGTGCCGGCGGAGCGATTTATATCGACGGTTCCGGTCCCACGATTCAAAATTGCGTTATCCACGGAAATATCGCACAGGGAGAATATAGCGGCGGTGGAGGCATTGTCTGCTACGACGGCGATCCGGTTATCCGGAACTGCACGATCACGGATAATCAATCCGAGGGGTACGGAGGTGGAATCCTTTGTGAACGAGCCGACGCCGTAATTGAGAACTGTGCGATAACCGATAACCTGGTTACGGGGGATTATTATAATTACAGCAACGGAGGCGGTATCGCCTGCTGGGATGCCAGTCCGACGGTTACAGGCTGTACCATTCAGGACAATGTAGCGAGATACGGCGGGGGAATCGTTGGTTATAACGAAAGCAGTCCGCAAGTAAATGATTGCGTGATACGGAACAATCATGCGACCAACAGAGGCGGAGGCGTCTATATAGATTATAGTACCGGGGTGAGATTTTTACAGTGCACGATTCGGAACAATAGCGCCGACAGTAGCGGGGGTGGATTGTTTTTTGCTAACAGCGATCCGAATGTGATAAGTTGTACCGTGCTGGAAAATACCGCCACCCAGCATGGCGGGGGGATCTATACGAGCCAGTGCAATGTAACAATGCAAAATTGTCAAATCGACCAAAATGAGGCGGAGACAGGAATGGGGGGCGGATTCCTGTTAGAATATAGTGATTCCGTCTTGGAAAATCTGGTAATTATGAATAATTTTGCGGCGGAAGATGCCGGAGGATTTAAATTTTACGAACAAGATGGACCGGCCACATTATCCATGAAAAAATGTAATATTACGGGTAATCAGGCGGGGGGCAGCGGGGGTGGAGGTGTTGTGGCGGGGCCGAATGCTTCGGAAATCGATAATTCGTTGTTCGCCGGAAATACAACGCTCTACAATGGCGGAGGCCTCTTTGTTGAAACTATTCCTCTTACCTTACGAAACTGCACCATCAGCGGCAATCGAGGCGAAACCAATTACGGCGGCGGCGTCGCCTGTTGGGAGGGCAGTGACGTAACGATGATCAATACTATCGTATGGGGTAATGTCGCCGATTGGGGCGAGCAAATCAGTCTGCGCGGGATTTCGTATCCAGTGAGTTTGGACACTTCCAATTGTTGCATCGAGGAGGGTGATAGTGGAGTCGATCTTACCGGCGACACGATAGTGGATTGGGGCATTGGCAATATCACCTCGGAGCCGAATTTTGTCTCGCCGGGGTACTGGGATGTCAATGATACGCCGGAACTGGAAGATGATATCTGGGTCATCGGCGACTTTCACCTCTTGCCCGGCTCCGATTGTATTGACGCCGGAAATCCAAATAATATCGATCCAAACGAAGTCGATCTGGCAGGCAACGACCGCTTCCTTGGCGGTCAAATCGATATGGGCGCCTATGAAAATGAGCCGGTGGATATAACGGTTTCCAAGATGACCGTCAAAGCGGGTAAAACCCGAGAACAACAGGCGGATTCCTTTAACATTTCAGGAACATTTGCTGCGGCAGTTGAATCCTTCGCAGCGGCGGATACGGTTTCCCTGTGCGCCGGCGCCTGGTCGGAAACGTTGCGTACCGCTGATTTTCAGCCGGCAGGCAAGGGTATGAAATACATCTATAAAGGCCCCGTCGGCGGCATTATTTCCATGTCTTTGGATTTCATCAAAGGCATATTCACTGCTTCCGGCAAAGAATTATCCTTGACCGGAACAACGGCGCCGGCGCCGGTGGCTTTGGTCATGGGCGATTATTACGGCTTTGCCATCGCCGAAGATACAGGCGATGACGATGTAATCAACGCTAAAAAATCCTTACCGATACAATTGCTCTCCGGCCATACCGATACGCTCGAAGTTACCAAGCCGATCAAAATCAAGCCGAGTTCGGAAGATACGGTAGCGAGTCTGACCATCCAGGGAAACTTCTCTTCGATAGAGACGGTTGATTTAACCGCAACCGGTCTAACCATCCACTGGGGCGATGATTCTTATACACTAGACGGCAACAAATATTTCACGGAAAAAAGTACGGGTAAATATGTCGGCAAAAAGAAAACCTTTGCCGTCGATACCGTCATAGCAAGCGTCACAATGGACTTCGTGAAATGCACCTTTAAGATCGTGCTGAAAAAAACGGATCTTACCTGGCAGGAAAGTCCGGTGACGTTTGGCCTGGAGTTTGGCAGCTTTAATCGGCAGGATGATATTTCGTTTGAGTAATAAAGCCGGATTAGGAAGGTGTTATCAGCCAGACAGTAGGGTAGGCTGTGCCTACCTGTTCGCTGCGGTCAGCCAGTTTTTTAGTAATACGTCAAGGTCCTTTATATCAATGGAATTATCAGGCGGATCGTTTATATTGCAGTCGGAATTCCAGTTGTCATCCCCCGGTGTACTTAACCAGGCGTGGGTCAATACTGAGAAATCGGCCAAGTTGATATTGCCGTTGCGGGTAAAATCTCCGATCCGAGCGGGATCGACTGCTAAAGCCTTCAGGCAGAAGTTGGCCGTGTTGTTAAAATCATAGAGGTCGTGCCATGCCGAGCCGCTGCGGTAGTAGCTTTGGCCCGGCTGAGACGACGATTCGACTATGGCGCCCATACTATCGGCGGAATCCTTGCTCAGGTATTCATTCAGAATAACGTCCTCGATAGATTCTGTCTGCGGGAATCCCAAATCGGTATCCGTTATTGTCTTGCCTAACAGAACCGGTATCTCCGATGTTCGGTCGTACGCATAGCCGCCCGCGGAAACCTGCAGGTAAAGATAAAAATCATCACCCGCCGTTATCAACAATGGCGGATCAAGATCGATGGTATGAAAGCCCGTATAATCGATATGGCCGCTCGTATTTACCATCTCATCCAGTAGTTCGCCCCCTTCGAAGCGGTCGTATAGTTTGATCGTATAGGCAACGTCATCAACGGTGGTGTAAAAGCTAACCGCTGTAATCGCTTCGACGCCCGAAGCCGTAAAGGCATTGAAGGCCGCCGTACAATCCATCTTCGTATCGCGCCAGCCGTGATAATCGTGGTAATAGATATGGTCGTACCTCAGCGGCTCCACGTTCTGAAAAGAAACCGATCCCATCTCGGGATCCTGACAGCAGTGTTTGTCATAATACGAGATCCAGAAATAACCGCCCTCGCCCCAACCACTGCCCCAACTGTTTTTACACAACCACGCACCGTTCTCAGGCGCCTGCGTTACTTTCTCGTCGTCCCAGCCCACTATGGCAATCGAATGATTCGGTGGATTCAAATCCGTCGGCGGTTGGTAATGTATGTAGTTACTAATGAATCCCCCGCTATAACACATGCAGGTTGCGATAGCGCCTTCGCTCACAATAACATTTTTGATCGTGTCAATATTACACAGGTTCGGTTCCGCGACGAACCACTCGACGTCACGCACGTAGTAGAGATCGTAATCCGCATCATACCGGGCCGGAGCGCTGGCATACCAGTTGTCGTCTTTTTCCGTTCCGTCGTTGGCCGCCTCACAATATACCGCCCCGTCGCCGCGGGTGATATAGGCCGTCGCCACCCGATAATCGCCGCCTTGATGAACCACCAGCCCTCCTCCGGTCGGCGGATTCGTATCGTCATTGTTGTGCTGATTAAATCCGTTCCACCAGTCCAGATGATATTCTGCCAGATTCGGCGGATCGATTTGGCCCGTCGCACCCCAAACGCCGGTCATCAGAAGATTGCTCTCGATGGCCGCCATCGTCCCATGCGCCCAGCACGTTCCGCCCGATTGGCTCTTCAACGACGTTACGTACGATTCACCCTCCACGTAACGAAGATCGAAAGAGTCCCCCCAACTCACCGTCGCCATTACAGTTAGGATAACAACCGCCGCTAAAAAACACTGCTTCATTTCCATGAACCTCCTTTGTTTGTACTATATATAAATTGTACCTTATTGAAAATCTCGGTTCAAGAAAATAATTGTCCCTCGTCCAAACCGTTCACTCGCCATCGGAAGTTTCCTTTCGTTTCGTAGCTGATAGGTGTTGTGGTTTGAGTTTTATAATTTTTCTTGGATAAGTTTCTGCGCCGCGGCTAGTGATTCGCTGATCATGCTTGGATCTTTTCCCCCCGCCTGGGCCATCTGTGGCCGCCCGCCGCCCCCGCCGCCTACGATCGGTGCGATCTCTTTAACAATATCACCCGCTTTCAAACCTTTCGTTTCAATTAAATCATTCGTCACCGCCGCGAACAATAATACCTTGCCGTCTTCCGCGGCACTGGCCAGTACGGTAACCGAGGATGGCGCCTTTTTCCGCAGCCAATCGATCTGGCCGCGAATCGCTTCTACCGCGGCGCCGGGAATCTGACCGATAATGATTTTACTATCGCCGACGCACTCCGCCTCGTCGAGTAATTTCTGCGCCGCGGCCTTCAAATCACCGGCGGAACCTTTTTTCAACTGTTTCTTGAATTTCTTATTTTCCTCCAACATCGCCTGCACGCGATCAATGAGCTGCTCCGGCGTCGTCTTCAAAAGCGTAGTCAGTTCATTCACCTGCAAACTGTGTTGATAGAGCATGTCGTTCAAAGCGCGACCCGTTTGGGCGGTGATCCGGCGCACCCCCGTAGCTACTGACTCTTCCCGTGTAATCTTAAAGCCTCCGATGTCGTTGGTATTTTCTACGTGCGTACCGCCGCAGAATTCTCGACTAAATGCCTCCTCCAGTTTTTCCGGTGTATCGGCGCCGATCGCCAGGACCCTGACTTCCTCGCCGTATTTCTCCGAAAACAACGCCATCGCACCGAGTCGCTTCGCTTGCTCGATCGGAAGTACCGTAGCCAGCACTGGTTTGCCGGCTTGTATCTCTTCTCGCACCAGTTTCTCGACTTCTTCGATCTGCTCCGCCGCCATCGCCCGCGGATGCGTAAAGTCAAATCGCAGATAGTTCGGGCACACCAGCGAACCTTCCTGATGCACGTGCGTACCGAGCACCTTCTGCAGCGCCCACTGCAACAGGTGCGTCGCCGTATGATTCCGCTGCGTATCCTGCCGCGCCGGATCGATCGTGACGACAACTTCCGAACCGATGGCCAATTCAATCGCATCCGTAGTCCCGAAATGCACTACCGCCGAACCGATATATACCGTATTTTCAAATTTGAACGTCTCATCACCGCACGTGATGATCCCTTTATCGCCCGCCTGACCGCCCGCTTCGGCATACGCACAGGTCCTCTCCAGCACGAGCCCCACTTTCGCGCCTGCCGGGACGATCCCTTCGGATACGTAATCGCTATCCTGTACGAATCCGATAAGGCGGGCTTTCAGGCTGTCGGTCTGATACTTGGCCGTATCATCCGTCTTCGGCAACTGCTGGGCCAACGTATCGGCTTTGTATTCCACATTCTTCTGACCTGCCTGGGATTGCTTCCGCTGATGCTCCATCAGGGCCTGAAAACCGCTGATATCCACGCTCAGATTCCGCTCTTGGGCCATCAATTGCGTCAGATCCAGCGGAAAGCCATACGTATCGTATAGCCGAAATGCCTTGGCACCGGATAATTGGGTTTGTTTAGAAGTAGCCAATTCCGCCACATCCGCTTCGAATATCTCCACACCCCGTTCCAGCGTTCGCAGGAAACTTTCCTCCTCGGCTTGGATGACGTGGGCGACGTGTTTGGCGCGATGCTTGAGTTCGGGATAGACCGACCCCATCATGTCCACCAGGGTGGGGACCAGACGGTGAATGAAGGGTTCGTGTCTATCGAGGAGCAGGCCGTACCTGGTGGCCCGGCGCAGGATGCGGCGGAGGACATAGCCACGTCCGTCATTGCTGGGCAGCGCGCCGTCGGTAACGGCGAAGGTTACCATCCGGAGATGATCGGCGATCACCCGAAATGCATTGTCGGTCTTATTTCCCAGTTGCGCGGTATAGTTTATACCGGTGATTTCGGCGATATGGTTCAGTAAGGGGGTGAACAGGTCGGTGTCGTAGTTGCTGGCCTTGTTTTGCAGAACCGCGACGACGCGTTCCAGGCCGGCGCCGGTATCGACGTGTTTGGCGGGTAACTCTTGCAGGGTTCCGTTCTCGCTTCGGTTATATTGAATGAACACTAGGTTCCAGAGTTCGATGTAACGTCCGCAGTCGCCGTTGACCTGACAGATATGTTTGGGCTGGTCTTTTTTGTCGCAGCGCTCGGGTCCGAGGTCCATGTGGATTTCACTGCACGGGCCGCAAGGTCCAACTTCGCCCATTTCCCAGAAGTTGTCTTTACGACCGAAACGCAGGACCCGCTCCTTGGGCAGATCGGAATTTTCGCACCAGAGCTGTTCAGCCTGGGTGTCGGGGGGTAGATTTTCGGTGCTGTCGCCGCCGAAGACGGTGGCCCAGAGTTTGTCCTTGTCCAGCTTCCAGACGTCGGTTAGAAGCTCCCAGGCCCAGCGAATGGCCTCGTCTTTGAAATAGTCTCCGAACGACCAGTTTCCCAGCATTTCGAAGAAGGTGTGGTGGTAGGTGTCTTTGCCGACTTCTTCCAGGTCGTTGTGCTTGCCGCTGACTCGAATGCACTTTTGGCTGTTGACCGCCCGCTGATAGTCGCGGGTTTCGATATCCAGGAAGATATCCTTGAACTGATTCATACCGGCGTTGGTAAATAACAACGTCGGATCGTCCGTCGGGACGACCGAGCTGCTGGGCACGAAAGTATGATTTTGTTGTCGAAAGAAGTCGATAAAGCTCTGCCGAATTTCCTGGGAGGTTTGCACGGTCAAATTACCTTTCTATTATTTCTTACATTTAATATTCCCGTATATTATCCTATCAGACCAGTGTCGTCAAGGCCTATTGAGATGTGAAGAATAGAACACGGATGACGCGGATGTAACGGATGAGCGCGGATCAATGTCATTCTGAGCGAAGCGAAGAATCTGTTCTTAGACGCTGATTACGCGGATAAACGCTGGTTCATTTTTAACTTTTGCCTTTTCACTTTTATTTTTGCCTTTTAACTTTCATATGTGCCTATCCCTAGTTTTCACGAAATACTAGCTGCGTCCCCGTTTCAACTCCGTCCCCGTTTCAACTCCCTTTTATTGGTGCCTGTCCCTGGTTTTCTGGTTTTCCTGGTTTTCCCCCCCTGGTTTTCCCCCTTGTGGCAGGCACCCGTCTATAAGCGAAAAGGAATTATATATCAGGCTCTCAAAGGAAAAAGTTGGTTACTTAGGGCTTTAAGACAGCCTCGTTGAGGCTGGGATTTTTCGCTTTGCAGGCATCAGCATAATGGTAAATGATCTCTGGGAATCGCAACCATGTTGTACCATATCTGCTGGCGCCCTAAAGCGTTCAATCCCAAAGATTTGTTTGTAAAACATTGGATTAACCACCAACTTTTTTTGAGTAGAGCCAAATATCAAATAACTTGGAAATTTATAGAAATGGTCATATAATGAATGAAAATCTCAATGATATTGATAGTAGGAACATAAATGATGACTCTGGATTTTTTTAGACAACCAGATAGTGAATGGGAGTCGTTTTTAGGAGAATATCCTTGTGCGTTAATTGATATTCATCCCAGCGGTGAGCATGTAGCTATGCAGGTCGTGCAAATAGATGAAGGAGTTACAAAAGAACGTGCAGCAATATGGAATACAGCATCTCGAAGATTATTTGTAATTCCGGAAAACACTAATGCCTTATGTTGGATAGAAAGAGGCACGGAAATACTGATGCTTGAAGAGCTCTATAGAAATGCCCATACAAGACCGCCTCACTTTGTAACACCGATTCAAAGTGAGTATCAACATTTTTTAAGAAGGCTATCTTGGCCTGCTATGGAGACAATTGAGAAAATCGAGGTTAAATTCCCAATGGGCTGGTTAATTGATGTTACACCTTCTCCTTCAGGGGAAATAGCTTGTTTTGTTTGGCAAGATCAGTGTGAAGCGGGTATTGAATATATGGCTCCTCACAAGAATTTGTGCATGATCTCCATCGCCGGAATGCGTTTTTCGCATTTTGGGCTTCCAGCAGAATAAGGAAAGGGCTCGGATATACCAAGCCCTACCTGCTGTGTAGCCACCGGACTCGGCGCTCGGGTTGCACGCCTGCAGAGCCCTATCCTCCGGTCCGACAAGAAGTTATGTTAACATCTTCCTTGCGAAAATCAATAGGTTCTTTAGGAAATCCCAATAGCTTCCTGCTGGAAGCCGCCAAAGCGTTAAACGCGAAACCATATCGGATTGAGTAAAGTAACTTCACCATATA
>Ga0114922_10005323_pt1 | contig 11867 bp, 19 predicted proteins | sample AartaG_FD_100975 | JGI IMG/M metagenome (GOLD analysis project Ga0114922, IMG submission 100975) | Deep subsurface microbial communities from Aarhus Bay to uncover new lineages of life (NeLLi) - Aarhus_00045 metaG | ecosystem: Environmental > Aquatic > Marine > Oceanic > Sediment | place...
CCTTGACCATCAACCCTCAAGGTTTCCTTAACCTTCAATCCTCAAGACTTTTCTACCTTGACCATCAACCCTCAAGGTTTCCTTAACCTTCAATCCTCAAGACTTTTCTACCTTGACCATCAATCCTTAAGGTTTCCTTAACCTTCAATCCTCAAGACTTTTCTACCTTGACCATCAATCCTTAAGGTTTCCTTAACCTTCAATCCTCAAGGCTTTTCTACCTTGACCTCTAAATAATCAAACCTTGACCTTTATATTAGCAATCCCCCGCTCATTCATTTGCATTCCCTCCCAATCCTGCCTGCAATACCTTTCCATTTAAGCATACTGTAGAGCTTGTGTGAGGCCGATCCAATCCCATACTCTTTTAATATACTTACTTTTTCTGTCGCGGGATCTTGACGTTTTTTTTTCTGGACCAGGAAAAAGCCACATTTTGATGATTTATGATGGAAAAAAGAGATCGAGATTTAAAAAAATAGGCTGCCGGCGGATCCGGATCCGGCTGCCCGCAGCGGGAGATATCTCCCAGGGCGCCACGTGTCCGGATGTGATTTAAGTCATTGAAATGACTGAAAGAGGGGATAGTAGGGTATCAAAGAGTAAAAGAAGTGGTCGTGTGAGGCATCCTCATAAAACAAAAAAAGCAAAATTCGGCTTTAAAGGTCAATTATGAGCAATAACGGGCAATTCAGGGATATTTAAGTTATTTAACAACAATGCCTGTGCCCATCTGTTGGGCCTGATTTGCATTGGTGCAGAATTCAAAGTATTCCTTAACCACATTCATATCAATAAGCTCCCTCCAAAATTGTTTAACCTTGCATCCATAAGGGGCGGACCTTGGAGATCTTGCGCTGCTCTGGGTGTCGTGAAACATGATGAGGCCCCCTGGCCTGATCAGGGACCCGTAATTTACATAGTCTGATTTAACAACCTCATAGGTGTGCTCGCCGTCTATAAAAAGAAGGTCGGCATCGATGCCGATAATGTTTTTTACTTTGGTGATCACCCCGGGGGAGTCGGAGCGGCCGAATATCAAAAAGACATTCTTGTCATATGAGAAGATCCCCTGTGTAAAATCATGTGAATCGACACCGACAAGGATGGCATCGGGAGCAGCTATTGTCTGCCACAAACGAAGGGAGCCGCCTTTGAAGGTGCCTATCTCAATAACTTTTTTGAGGACCGGTATTTTTTGAAGAATGATTTGTAAGGCAAAAATTAACTCTCTTCTATCCTGCAAAAGTTCCATTAGATAGACACCATATTGTAAGATTCAAGTGTATCAGAACAGATAACGGGTTTCGCCGTGAGCTCCGCAATTATTTTAGCCTGGCGTGAGTCGCTTTCAACAAACCATCCGCAATCAATAGATTTATAATACGCGGCCTTTAGTTCTGCATACCTGTTATCCTTTTGCCTGTCAGAGGCGGATAAATAATTAGTCAAGATCAAATGGTTGTAAGCTACGTTATGCTGCAATAACCAGGCCTCGGTTAACGATCGATACTTTTCCATCCGGGAAGACACGATCGAGTGGATAGGCTTCCTTAAGGGCCTGTAAATCTGAGAGGTATTGATAACAAAATCCCTGTACCTGGGGCCGTCATCGTTCTGGTTATTGGTAGGATTGGAACAAAGGACTCCGTCCATATCGACACACGCAATTTTAAGAAGATCGCAGTTCATAAATCCCCAGGAGAAGAGTCTGGGTTGCGGGCAGATCTTCCCAAAAAAATCGAGCCTGTGTTTCACCTGGTCCTCGACATAGACGGCAGCCGTCTTTACATCGTACCCGGGTAAAAAATCCTGGATCCATGTTAAAAAAAATGCGGAGTGAGCTGAGTCTTCTAAAACAAGAATTTTCTTACCTGCAGGCGGGGAGTCACGGACGCCACCCTGGTAGACAGTTAAGCCGTTTGCTCTATCAATAGAGCCTAAGGAAAGGTTTAAATGAGAGGCTAAAATACCGGCAGCAATCATGCCGGATCTGGGAACGCCTGCAATAATATCAAAGGCCGGCAGCTTAAGAGCTAAATGCCTTATGTCCATGTATAATTGATTTAATGATATAAAGACCATGGATAAGCCTAACTTTTTTTGTCACCTATCCTGTAGGGGGCCGGGGCAAGATAATGAAGCGTGTAGGCACTTGACATAAAAGGAAAGGTTTTTAACCTGTAACCAGCTTTAAAACAAGAATTGCTAAAAAGAAAGTCGCCGCCCCTGCCTATTGATTCATCAAACTTAATTTTCAAAACTACTTCCCTTCGAACGATAAGGCACCCGGTACTGATGTAAGTAGTTTCATTAGACGGCTCACTCCATTTTTTCCGAAAAATACCGTTATTTTTGGTGCACCAGGAGAACCAAACAAAAGGATCTTTATCCTGCTCGAATTGATAAACGGGAAAGGGAGTTAAGTCAAAAAGAGCCGGATCTAATTTTTTGACGGCCTGCCACCATCTGAAAATTAACTCCTGATCATCACCCATATATACAAGAAACTCGCTGCGGGACATTTCGGCTAACCTGTTGAACATTGAATTGATACGGCCCTTCTCAGGGTCGTGGGAATTGTGTTTGTAGATAAAGCGATGTAGATCTGTGGCAAGGTTTGTCTTGCCATAAACCAGAATGGCATAAGGAATATCTATTTTTTGAAGATGAATGGAGTTGATAGCCCTCTCAAGTAAGGTTTCTCTTAGGCCACAGGCGGGAATACAAAAACTTAGAGATTTAATCTTCGTGGACAAGACAATCCCCTTTTTGAAAATTTAGAAATTATTTTCAACAAAAATCAACTCCTTAAAACACAAGATATTGTGGTTCAAGGAGCTCATATGAGCACAAGATCTTGTGTGGATATATATAAAGTTAGATACATGGCAAAATTAACATAATTGACAGGATAAAAAAAGGGGTGTTAAAAAGAATGTTTGAAATACATTCCGAGAGGAGGTGAGATTGTAATGAGATTACGTAAAATGGTACCGGTTTTATTAATTGTGGCAATGGCGATGTCGCTAATATCCTGCGCATTGATCACGGGCCCTGATAAGGACGTGATACTCAAGATCACGGCAAGGAGAATAGGGTTCCATGGATTCCAGATTAAGCAGGATCTGTTCGAGACTCTGGGTCAAGTAGCAAAGGGCGCATGTATTGAGATAGCGGACCAGGGCGAGGGGTTGGAGAACGCTTTTATAGTTATCATTGAGCGGATCACCAAAGACACGGATGACCCCTTGTTAGTCCAGGATATAACGGATGTCATTGAAATTCTGGGAATTAAGTTTGACGCTGCTTTTACCCTGGTAGGCATAACGGCCGAGAAGATGAAGTATCTCCAAATATTTGTGTGTGCATTTGCACAGGGAGTAGAAGCCGCAGCGGCTGCCAAAAAATAGCTTTTAACTTAAGGGCGGCCCGTGTATGTAGGCGGCTGCCCTTGGAGGATTAGATTATGAGAGGCAAAAAAGAGACGTTGTTAATTTGCTCCATCCTTTGGGACAAGTGTGAGTACTATAAAAATCATTACATAAACCCTTCTCAGGAGACATGGCGAAAGTGGATAAGAAATCAGGGAGCGCTTGATATATCGAGACGAACACTGAATCGATATTTTAAATCTGCGGGAAATCGTATGCAGATTAACAGGATCCGCCGCGTAAAACATCATCCGATAAAAGGAATGGTGTTTTTAACAACACTGTATTCAATTTCATACCTGGGCCTTTTACTGCTTTATCAAACAGGGAGAATAACCTGGGCGCAGCTTAAGGGTTACTTAAAGAATGCAGAGCCCTTTAAGTCGAGAATACCTAAAAAAGAGAAAAAAGGGCTTACACCCGCAGACCCGGGGTTTTATAAAGATGCAAGAAGTCTGGGAGATCTACTAAAAAACCCCTATTAGAAATGCCTGTGTGGTATTTTATGTCACACGGGCTATATCCACACACTTGAAGACACCCTACCGTCTAATAATAATTTGATCTAAGGGAGAGTCAGGGTCCTGCCTGGCATTTTCAAGGATATCCCTAAGATCAATTAAGACCTCGATAAGAGTAAGATCCTTTGTGTCTGGCACTATTCCGCCATGTGGGTTGTAATCTGCGCCCACTCCCAGTACTTTTAAAAGCTCTTCTTTTGATTTAAACACCCTATCACCTCCTTTATGGCATATGTCTTGCTTTTTTCCCCTTACTTGACATTGAGAAAATCCCAAACCTTTCGTTGTTTTGGTTTGGGATTAGAGAAATGTAGAAAGACTACGTTTTGCCAACGATGTTTTGGACCATTTCGATGACATTGATGGGGCAAAATGTAGTTTTCCGTTTGCCTGAGCCATATTATATCCACGTAGTGGTCATAGTGTGACAAATATGTCACACGGCCTATTAAAAAGGGTTTGAGGTCTGTTTTAAGACCTGGTACCAGGGAAAAAGGACCATATTTGATGTACTTTGTACATTCAACATTAATCAAAAAAATAGCTGACCGGAACCTTCAATGCCTTTGCAAGCTTATGGATAGTCACCATATGGGGCCTTTTGGATTTTTTAACCCGGTAGAGTGTTTGACGAGACATACCGGTTAAGGTTGAAAGCTCTGAAAGGCTTATGCCATTATCTGCCTGGAGCTCATCAATTTTTAATCCGAAAGTCTTTGCCATAAAATACCTCCCTGGTTTGAATTAAATACATAACTAACATTAAGCAAATAGAATAATCAAGAAAAATAATGAAGGTAAAAAAAAACTTGACAAAAGGAAACAAAGCGAAGTAAAAGGATAAGTAGAGCATTTAAAGGAGGTACACAAGACATGGATATACAAAAAAGGAAAGAGTTTGGTGAATGGATTAAAAACATCAGGAACGAAAAAAAGATGACATTGAGGGAGGCCTCCGAACGATTGGGCTATAAAACAAGAGGAACCATGGCAGGTGTTGAAAGCGGGCAAATGCCGCTGCCAATAGAGAGAATCTTTGAGATAGCAAAGTTATACGAAATGGATATCAAGGACCTCCTGGAAAAACTAAAAGACTGTGAACCTGAGCTTTATGAGAAGTACCAAGTCCTGGAAGAAGGATTTGAAAGGACCCTATTTCAAAAGATAAGAAGCTACGGAAGTGGAAAAAGATCAGAGGTTGCACTACACCATAAGCCCTACCCCATTGAAGACATAGGAAGAAAAATGAAAAATAATATATATTATCAGACACTGGCAAAGCTGAGAACCTTTTATAGCAAGTGCAAAAATGAAATACGACATGGACTATATGAAACAATATATTTCAAAGCAACTTAGAGGCATACAAGAATACGGAACCATCTTCACTATGTTTGTAACCTGCCTCCGGGCTGAAGGAATAACCTACCAACGATTTAGAGCAAGAAAATATAAGCAGCATGCAGATCAGATTGATTTACCCTTCCTGAGTGAACAACACCTCAATTAAAAAAACCGTAGATATCTTTTGCTAATCGATAGGTCAAAAGACCTACGACGACAATGATGATCACGGTTAATAATACCTTAGTTAAAAGCATAATGGAGATATCTACACCAGGATAAGGAGAAAGTAAAGAAAAAAGAATGATAAGGAATATAAAAAGAGGCCAAATGCCTGAAATGAAAGGTTTTTGTCAAAATTGAAGAAAACCGAAGTCCAAATTGGAATCAGAATCAACGATCTGCCCTGGGTGTGACCTATGCCATTAGCAAAAAGGGGATAATTTAAAGGAGATATAAGGGAGGCTCCCTCCATTTAATTTTGAGGGAGCTCCCGGGAGGAAAAAAACGGGTTTACAAAAAGGTTTTATTAACGGACTTTGAAAGATCCTGAATTGTGGGATGTGTGTAAACCTGTGTTGAGGATAGTTTCTTGTGGCCCAGGAGTATTTGAACTTCCCTGGTGTTGGAATACTTAAGGACCATGGTTGCATAAGTATGACGAAGGGCATGAGGCATAACATGTTTATGGAGGAGCCTGAGGCAGATCCGGGAGACGAGCTGCTCGACTCCATGGACCGACATATGTGCACGGCTGCCGGTGCCAGGGAAAAGAAAAAAAGTCGATTCATCGGATCCCATGGGGACGTACTCGTTTACAATGTAGTCATCGATAAAAAAACGAGCCATGGGAGGAATCGGTACGGGGCGGCCAATACCTGTTTTTGAGATTGAGCCAGGTATATGAACCTCGATATAAACACCGCCCTCAAGGATAAGATCGCGAAAGCGAAGCTTACAGACCTCGCCAACACGTAGACCGCAATACATAAAGAAGGTAAGGATAGTAGACTCTTTAATGGTAAGTTGGCCAAGGGCACCTTCAAGGATTTTAAATTGAGATGGTGTGAGTATTTTGATCATCAAGTAAACTCCTTTCCCCATGGGAAGGGTTGTCTATGCTAATAGGATAAGAACCAAAGCCGAAAAAAGGGGTTGTCCAGAAGACAGTATGGCAGTACTTACACTTAATATTTAATGCAAGGCCTCCCCTGGGGCCCTGGAGAAAAGAATCGATAGCGCCGCACTCTGGGCACTTGGCTCTATAGTGAATATCGAGCCACATTTCTTTTTTCTGCTCACCGGTATATTCATCACCCTTTAGCGATATATTGAGATTTGGCATAGCAAGAGGCCTCTTTTTAAATAGTAAACTCTAAAATATCAAAAACCCTGGTGCCATCCTCCCTGACAGCAATATTAAGAATTCTCATCATCTCAAATAGTTGATCGGTTGACATAGAAAAGGCATTTCCTCTTTCATCCTCTAGTTTTACGTCTTTACCGTTGATAATTACTTTCATCAAGGACCCTCCTTCTCTATTCTATCGATCTCTTCAAGGCACTCCCTGTAAAACTGGCCCTTGACAGCTAAATCCATCATGCGTTGAAAATTGTGGACTGGCTTAGATCTCATAACCTTAAGGTCAAAAAGCAACTTGCGCCTTAAGTGAACAAGCTTCAATCGCTCTTCCTTAAGTTTAAAGATAAGATGACCATAAAAAATGGCCTCTTCACTGCAAGAAAAAACAGGATCCCCGGCTTTTGATTTGGGCCACTGGGATAAATCGGTGATAATTGTTCTCATAAAAATAGCCCCCTTTCCTGAAAATTCCTATTCAAAACAATGAATGTATATAATACATTACTCTAAATTCCTTTATACAGATAGGAATTTACAATGTCAAGCATAAAATAAGGGGGGTAGAAAAAAGGAATTTAGGGGGATGGGGTTTGCATATCCAGGGTGTTAGGAATTAGAAGTTTATGGCTAAAAATTCCTATTTGGTTGTAGACACCAAAAAAAGGCTAATCATAACCCTTGTCAAGACCATAGACATTTCTGCCATGGATACTCTTGGACTTCCTGGGTGCCACCGGTGGAATAGTGGGAGGGCCGTCCTGGAGTATATACTGCTGAGTATAGTAATTAAAACCGCTGATGGGAGGATATACTTCCCTGGCGGCGACTTTCCATTCGTCCTGGGTGCCGGCATAAAGAGCTTGCCAGGCGGCAACGGCGGCTGCCATCGTTTCCCTGACAGTTTTCTGATCACCGGTCTTAGGGTTAGTGGGCCTGAAAAAACCTCGCATGTAATTCCTGCCCTTCCAGATGGAAGCGGTAAGAATATCATAAGCGGTACCTGAGGCATCGATACTGAGAAAAGGACCTGTAACTCGTGCCATTACTTTTTCACCTCCTTTCTATCGTTAATAAATTGATCGAACCGCCCCTCGAGACGGCTTAAACGTGACTCGATCCTGAGCCAGATCAAAAATATAGCAAAAAGATTAAAAATTAGCAAGCCGGTTGTTACATTGAACATCGATTAACCTGAAAAAACTATGACTTAAGAATTTTAGAAACCCTTTTCATAACCATATCGGGAGTGATGCGGTTAATGCAAACATTAGCGTCGTCACCGGCCTGATGTGAGCCCATGGGTGTACCCGGGAGCTTAGAAATTATATCGTAATGAGGATCTTCGGCACCAAGGATAAACTTGGGAGTGGTGCCGCCCCATAAGGCAACGTAAGGGATCCCTAAAGAACGGGTTATATGCAAAACTCCACTATCGATACAAATAACTAAATTTACCAGGGAGACTATCAGGCATGTTTGAAACCAATTTGTTTTACCGGTAAGATCTATAACCTTGGATGTACCGGGTGGAATACGTTTTTCGACACCCAGGACTATCACATTGCACTTGTAAGAATCGGAGAGCATGTTACTGAGCTCGATGACTTTTTTGACATCCCAATTTTTACCATGTCCGGACCTTGAGTGAAAATGTATGGCAAAATTAAGATCGACACCCTTAAAACCGGTGGCGCTTAACAATGAGGCCTCGGAATTATAAGCGGACTTAGGTAACTTGATCTTAGCGGGCTTAGTAACGGCATCGAGACCTAAAAATGAGCCATACAATGACGGTTTTCCAGGCATAGAGGGACGTGGATCGCTGACATAGAAAGTATCGTTTGATACTTTATGGGAAAAAGATTTAGAAGAGTGGCCGGCATAAGAGGTTTGAACGGAAGGAAGGCCGACAACGTGCTGCATTATTTGAAGATACTCTCTTTCAACCTGAACGCTGAATGTTGCGTTTTTATATGTATCCTGAGCAGTCAAAAGGGCGGAGGCCTCGAAAAGCTGATCGCCCATACCTGCTTTGAATAAAACAAGAAAGTTGCCGCCCTTGGATAGTAAAGCTTTCCGGGTGGCAAGATTAATGCTGTACTCGATAGGGACACCATCTTTTGTAATAAGGGAGGGTGGGAAATTAGGAGATAGGGAGCGAACAAAATGATGACCTAAGTCTATTTTTAGATCATAGGGAAAATAAATAAAACCAATGTCCTTCCAGTGGGGCCTGTGAACAAGGCGGGCAAGATGGCGCTTTGAAGAAATGTATAAATTTGGATTAATAGAAAGAATAGAACCGGTGGGTTTATGATAGATCACTGTCTGGTAGGTGGATGACATAGCTCAAGAGGTTACGATTAATCTGCCTGCAGAGTCAACCAAGATTTTAAGCCAGGCGGTGGACCCAGGATCCCACCCGAAAGAATGCCCGTCATAAAAAGGAACGCCCTTGCACTGCATAAAATAATTAAAACCGGTGAGAACGCCGGGTGCAATATCACGCCAGGAGGCTTGTTGTTCTTCAGAAAGGGCCCGCCATTGATTGCATAAAAACTTCCATGCCTGGGCATGGGCAATTTTTGAAGAGGACCAGTTAATGGGATGGTAAAAGAACCCGGAAAAAACAGGGTGGACACTGGAGCGCTTAAAGACTGCGGCTTTGGCGACCTGGCCGCGGGCCTCTTCTGAAAATAAAGGATCTTTTAAGATAGCCAACTATAGGTACCCCCATTAATAAATTTAAGGCTCCCATTCGTAATATTCTACATGAACTGTAGGATAGTATAGGCCATCACAGGGGCAATCTACCCAGCCTCCATTATCAGGACAACAGCAAAAACCACTAACAGGGGGACCACCGCACTGATCATTAGGTGGAGCAAGAAAAGGAGGATTATCAGTCAAGGAAAATTCAGCGGAGTAAACAGCACACCAAAGTTCACGATCACACAACCATCTTTGATAGCCAATAATGAGCTCCCAATCTGAACCGGTGGGATTACAAAGGTGTGTACCCTTTGCACAGCCCGAGGAGTACATAGCTTGAGCATCGGGACCCCAGGAAGGAGTTGAGGAACCTTTTTCAACCCACTGACCAGCTGTAGACCTGACATAACCAGAGCACTTAAAACCGCAAATATCTGTAACCTCTATAAAAGCCGTGCCGGCAGCGCCGGGCCCGGCGAGAAGGGTATTGGAAGGAACGTCAGTAATTTCAGAGGCAAGGGAGAAACCTAAACCGGTGACTGTCCAGGAGTAAGGCGGAACGCCGCCCTCAACATAGACAGTTTCAGAGTCGCTGGGATTAACTTCATCCGGATTAACGTCTGGCCAGATAAATTCTTTGAACCAGTGAAGAGGAGAAAATTTATAAGAGGCGAAACCAAAAGCGCCGTTTTCATCTTTGAAGCAAAGATCGCCTTCAGTGCCAAACTTAGGGGCAACCCACTCATTTGGAGGGATAAATTCACCTTCGCCTGAAACAAAAGAAACATCACCGCAATTATTAGAAAAAGCAAGATCATAGACCTTGTTGCATTCAACAGCGGACAAATCAGCGCCGATCTTAAGAAGATAATTAGCAGGCGGCATGCAGCCGGTGTCAAGAGCGAAGCGAAGGCAGTATCGCATATAAAGATCATAGTAGCTGCACATAAGACCCCTGCGGTCCTTTTCATCCTTCCAATATTTTCTGTCATTACGATTATCACAAAAAGCACCTGGTGGGATATCCCAGGGGAGATCAAGCCAGGCAGCTGCACACTTAGAAAAATAACGGCGTACTTCTTCCTGGGAAGGAGAGACGTTAGGACCGGTGATGCCCATTTGAGAGGGACGCCGGCCACGCCGCGACTTGCCAATGACTTCCCATATGTCCCCGCCACCAGGGAGCCAGGGCTCCTGGAGAACTTGACGATAAACCTCACCAAAGTAAACCTCGTCACCAGGGTTTTCGAACATTAAAGGGTCGCCCCACGGGGCGCTTTGGTTTTTTACTCAAGCCATTAACTATGCCTCGATCGATGATTCCCAAACTGAATTATAGTATGAAACAAGGAAGGTAAGCAAGCGAGGATCATCAAATAAAAGTGAGATATCATGAGGGCTTACAACTGACCTGGTAGTTAAGTTGTGAGATCCGGAAAGAGCTAATTTGTCATCAAAAATCAAGAGCTTGGCGTGTTGTGTTGTAGAAGAATGAAGATATCGAACATCAAAGCCGGCTTCCTTAAAGCGCCTGGTAAAAAATTTAACCGGGTTGTAGTTAGGCTTATGGAGCCTGGGGTAGTCAAAGACAACACGGATCTTTTTCCCCCGGGTAACGAATTTCTTGAGCTCGAGAAAAATAAGGTTGGCCTTATCTGCCTTTTTGTAAAGATTACAGTTAAATATGTAGGAGAGAACATCGATGGAGGATTTTGAGGACCTGATCAGTGTAATTAGATAACGGGCATAGTCTGATGTTAGAACGCGAAACATAAGAAAAAGCGAGTAATGATAGGTTAAGACATAAAAAGGGCTGAATATAAAAATGAATGAAAAATTATTTCACGCCCTTTCTAAGCAAAAGTAAATTAATTGCCATAAAAAAGGGAAGTCATGGCTCTATCACCTGCCCCTGAATATGAAACAGCAACGAATAAAGTAAGATCAGGGCTCCAACAAACAGAAATCCAAGTATGTCTCGAAGTTGATGAACGGATGGTCCAGTTAATGCCATCAGGAGACGTCATGACTCTATTGTAATCCCCTGTATTTGCAACAGCAACGAATAAAGTAAGATCAGGGCTCCAACAAACAGAAAGCCAACTATTATCAAAAGCTGATGAACGGATGGTCCAGTTAATGCCATCAGGAGACGTCATGACTCTATTACCTACCCCTGAATTTGCAACGGCAACGAATAAAGTAAGCTCAGGGCTCCAACAAACAGAACGCCAATCATTATCAGCAGCTGATGAACGGATGGTCCAGTTAATGCCATCAGGAGACGTCATGACTCTATTACCTACCAATGTATTTGCAACAGCAACGAATAAAGTAAGCTCAGGGCCCCAACAAACAGAACGCCAACCCTTATCAGCAGCTGATGAACGGATGGTCCAGTTAATGCCATCAGGAGACGTCATGACTCTATTACCTACCCCTGTATTTGCAACAGCAACGAATAAAGTAAGATCAGGGCTCCAACAAACAGAA
>Ga0114922_10005324_pt1 | contig 11866 bp, 11 predicted proteins | sample AartaG_FD_100975 | JGI IMG/M metagenome (GOLD analysis project Ga0114922, IMG submission 100975) | Deep subsurface microbial communities from Aarhus Bay to uncover new lineages of life (NeLLi) - Aarhus_00045 metaG | ecosystem: Environmental > Aquatic > Marine > Oceanic > Sediment | place...
CAGCCGATTTGTCGGGCCTGAGCTCGATGGCGCGGAACCGGTAACCGAGCTCCGTCTTTGACGTGCGTTCCACGGCGGAGGTCTGATCCTCCTCGGCACGCGTCTGCACCGTCTGTATTTGCGTGGTGTGCTTGTAGTAGAGTTCTTGTCCGGGCGTGAACCTGGGGCGCAGGTCGTAGTCGTCAGCCAGAGCCCCCGCGGGGCAAGCCCAGACGAATGTCGCCGCTGCCGCCGAAACCGCGATCAGGCGTGCAGAATCAATGCGTTTCATGATCGTCTCCTCTCTTGCGTAGTAGCTGCCTCAGACAATCGAGGCAGACATTCTAGCCGTTTTTCGGGCCGTTGGAAAGACAGACGCCCGTCGACCGGTCGACAGGCTGCTACCGCAGTCCCCAGAGCAGGGCGACGTCAGCAACAAGCAGGAAAACAACGACTTGAGAGGCGAACACCGTGGCCCGGGGACGGTCGAAACAGAGGTACAGGCGATAAGCGACGGCCAGGCGGTAGGCAAACCACCAGGCCGCCCCAAAAACGAGGAGCGAGTACCCGGTGATCAACGGATCGGCCAACCACCCGCTGCCAGTCGCCGCGAAATGCAGGGCCGTAGCCAGGATGACGCTCAGTCCGATCCAGACAGCCGCGTCGGCGTTGTACAGGACGCAACGAAGCACGTGGATGGAACCAACCCGTGCCCTGCGCATCGACCAACGGAAGATCATCAGCGTGGCGAAGGTCAGCCAGGGCCAGACGCCGATGATCAAGGCGGCGTATCCAAAACCGGGCAGGAACGCGTCCTTGGACAGTGCAGTGGACCAGAACTTCCGGCAGCTCGGCCCCGGGTACCGCTCGTTGAGCGCCGCCTGGAGCGAGCCGTGCCGCTTGATGATCACCCTAGCGTCTTCGGCCCGGTCCGGTCGGCCCAGCACGGCCAGAAGGTACGTACGGTGCCTCCTGTGTTCATCGGCCAGCTTCACGACCACCACGGTGCACTGGAGCACCCAGGCGAGAACGATCACACTCAACGTCAAGCCCCAATAGAGAATCAGCCGGCGCGGGCGCGAGGGCTGGACCGGGTGAACCGTGGTCCAGAAGTGTCGCGGTCGAAGGCCGCCCAGGACGGTCCGGCAGAACGATCGGAGCTTGCGTTCGGGGTGGTGCTCGAAGAGATAGGGGTGGAGCCGGCGACGCGGGTCGAGCAGATCCGGCCAGCAGAAGCGGTAGCCGCACTCCGGGCAGCGCGGCTCGATCAGGCCGCGGAGATTGTACTCGCACAGGGGACAGGGCACGTCCTCCGTGCAAGCCGGCTCGGGCGGTCCGCCGGCCGGCGACGCCTCCACGACTTGCTGGTCCATGGCTCCGGGCTCCTCCCCCGGAGACGGTCAACCCGGTGATTCGTTAGGCATTGACGCTCCAAATCCGCCAGGGCCCGCAGGCTGAATCCCCGTATGGGATGGCGTGCCCGAGCACGGCGCGGGCGCGTTCACGAGAAGCCAGGCGATGTCCCTGCCCACGCCCGGCGCAGGCATGCCGGCCGTCGTCGATCCGGTCAAAGATCCACACCGAGCTGCTTGGCGGCGGCGTCGGCGGTCTGGTCGATGAGGGTGGCGATGGTCATCGGCCCCACGCCGCCGGGTACGGGGGTGATCAGTGAAGCCGGTTCTATGGCGGCCTCGAAGTCCACGTCGCCGATGTTCCCTTCGTTGTAACCGGCGTCGATCACGACCGCGCCGAGCTTGATCCAGCCGCCCTGGACGAATCGCGGCCGGCCCACCGCGGCGATCACCACATCCGCGCCGCGCACGATAGTCGGCAAAGCGCGGGTGCGGGAGTGACACAGTGTGACCGTGGCGTGGTGGTTGATCAGCATCGAAGCCATGGGCCGACCCAGGATGGGGCTGCGCCCCATCACCGCGGCATGGGCTCCGTCCAGTTCGACCTTGTATTCCACCAGCAGTTGCATGATGCCCGCCGGCGTGCAGGGGATGAACGCAGGCATGCCTAAGATAACCCGGCCCAGCGCGGCCGAGCTGACCCCGTCCACGTCCTTCTCCAGGGGGATGGCCTCGAAGACCGCCCGCTTGTCGATGGGCCGACGAACCGGGTGTTGGACCAGGATGCCGTGCACCAAAGCGTCGTCGGCGAGCTCTCGCACCTTTGCGACGAGTTGTTCGGTGGTCGTGCCCTCGGGCATCTCGATGCGCACCGGCCTCATGCCCGCCTCTTGGCATCGTTTGCGTTTCATGCGCGTGTAAGTCACCGAGGCCGGATCGCTGCCCACGAGCACCGTCGCCAGAGCGGGCGTTACCCCGGTCGCCTGGCGGATCCTCTCGACCTTCGCGGCGGCCCCTTCGAGCACCCGCTTAGCCAGGGCCCGGCCGTCCATGAGCTTTGCCTTGTTGATGGAGTCCATGCCCGCAGGATACCGTGGAGTCGTAGGATGGGTCCAGCCCCGCCCCTGCACGTCGGCTATTTCGAACCGACCTACAGACTGCTCCGTCAAGGCCTGATAGACCACACTGGCCGGGCCTCGATCGTTACCAGGCGCCTCATCTCAGCCATGGCCGGTATCCTCAAAACGGCCTGCGGGGACGCAGGCCGCTACCGTGTTCTGTCAGGGACGCCTGAAGCCCGGAAACAGCCAGGCCAGCGGTCCGAAACATAGGAAGAGCCACACCTCCTGCGCGGTCCAGGGACGCTTCTGAGGCTTCGCCGACTCGGCCGCCTCGCGCGCCTCCAGCCGTTGCCCACAACGGCGACAGTACCTTGCGACCGCCGGATTCTGCTCGGCACAGGTTGTGCATTCCTTGTCCATGGCTCGAAACACCCGGAGCCCGCGGCAGGCGGCTCGTCTCTAGTATAACCATACCACGGCGGCGCCGGCGGGGCTCGTATAATCTCGCTGACGGTTTGTAATCCATGGCGGCGATCTCCGTCCCCCATCTATGAAGCAGCATTTGTCAAGCGGCCGGTGCAAGGAATTTGGTGGAGAAGCCCGCGCACATTCCCTCTCGCGGGTGGCATGGCCCACGCCTGCGTGGCCATGCGAAGGGCGGGTGACATGCACTGGGCTTCATGGTTGTCCCGGGCGCGAGGGCCAGGGTGGTCTCTGCCCATGATGGACACGATAGCTTCCACGTGGTGGTGCTGGAGCGGACCTGCCGGGTGCCGGCCCATCAAGATCGAATGGCTGCCGCCCTGTGCCCCCGAGCTTAAACCGGTCGAGTACCTCCGGACCAACTTCAAGCACCATCGCCTGCCCAACCACGGGCTCTTCGACGTTGTCGACCTCCAGACCCAAGCTTGGCACGAAGCCGAGCGCATTGCTCCGAAGCAGAGCCTTCCACGCTCCTTCGTGCACGCGGCCGCCTTGCCGGTTCGCTTCAAATGATGACTGTTTCCGTTGACGGTATAGGATTCAATAGTCTTTCGCCCGTTAGCGTGGAAGGATAAGGCGCACCGCATGGCCACGCGAGCGTGGACCATGCCACCCGTCAGCGAGGTCTGCGAAACGCTCAGATCGTTCCGGTAATCCCTCAGGGTCCGCACGGCGGCCCGTACGGGACTCAGGACTGCCACACCCGCCGGTTATACTCCTGCGACTCGCCGCGCGGGATCGTCAGCGTCGTCCAGTCGTCCTTGGCCAGCACGCGGGCTACGAGCACGATTTGCCCGACGTGATACCCGTAGTGGTCAAGTCCTCGATGGATAGCCTCGATCACGTTGTGCGGCTGGCCGCGGATGCGCACGGTCCTGGTCAGATCGGCCGCCGTCAGGGCGTTCAGGGTCGAGAACAGGCAATCCCACCCTCGCTGCCAGAAGGCCATTAACTCGTCGCGCGAGTGGAAGTCGTCCACGAATTCGCTGTCACGGTTCCGCCAATCCTTTTCGCCGTCCGTCGTCAGGAAGTCGGTCCATCGCGAGAGCATGTTCCCGGCCATGTGCTTCATGATAATGGCTACACTGTTGGTGTTCTCGTCCAACGGTTGATGAAGCTTCTCGTCGCTCAACTGGGCGATGGCCCGCTCGGCCAAGTCCCTCTGTGCCGTGTGCTTCGCAATGGCAGCTTCAAGAAAGACCTCTCCAACCATGGCCTTGCGCTCCTCTCTGCCGCTGTTGGACACGCTGGCCGGAATCCTCGTCGGCGGGTGTATCCGGTGCGGCCGAGATTCCCCATTTATCGAACCTCAAGCGGGCATCATACCTGGTCGAGCTACTCTACTCAAAACGACAACGGACGTTCTGGCCGTGATTCGTGCCGGGGCAGGTTGCCACGAGAGCCGCACGGGTCCGCTGCGCGGACCCATGCCACCCAAATCCTGGGCACCCGCCGCCGGTAATAAGTAAGCCTGACCCCCTTCTGACCCCCAAAACGACAACGGACCTTCTCGCCGTGATTCATGCCGGGGCAGGTTGCGACTGACCGCATGGCCACGCGAGCGTGGGCCATGCCACCCGCCACCGCGGGCGTTAAGGACGCCCGACCTGTTTAGCTGCTTTAGCCTTGGCCCTCAGAACATCGGCCTAAGGCCTGTTTTAGAAAGTTGCCGCACGCGGGGTCGTCAGGGAGAGGTACGTCGAACGCGGCGCGCCACTCTGTCAAAGTGCTGCGCAGGACCTCGACTGCCTGGATCATCGATTCGAGTAGCAGCGGAGGCTCGCGGAAAGATGGCACGCGGTGAAGGCGGTGAAGTGGATTCGCGCAGAACCTGAGGTTCGTCCGGGCAATGGCGTTCCAGGCCCCGTGCAAGACTGCCGAGTGGGGACTGTATGAGAGATCGTAGATGTCCTTACAACCGGCCTCCTCAGCCATGTCACGCGTATTCTTGCCCGACCACGCTCCCACATTGACGGGCAGGAGTTCCGTCATCAGTTGGGCATCGATCCATTGCTTCATGCCGTGGATGCGCTCCTTCAGTTGTGCTGTGAACAAATCTGTTTCGTCCAAGCGTGATCGCAGGTGCTCCAGAAGGAGTTTCTCCTGCCCGAGCCCATACTCGACGAAGGCGTTGTAGCTCTCATTCGTGCCTTGCCTGATCAGCCACGCAAGTGTAATGTGCGTGTCCACCATGCAGCGAAGGACTATCCGGCCGACATCGACCGCCCACAGATCAGGGGAACCGGCGACGGCCGTGGCGAAGCGGACCTGACGAGCCAATAGTGCGCCAAGAACCTCGCTTTTGAGTGGAGCGGATAGGTCGATTCGGGCCCTCGTCCAGTCGGCGGTGACTTCCTTTACGACAGCTAGGCGAAAGTCGCTTCCCACACGAAGCAGGTCTGTTATGAGGGTGTCATCTTCAGCTGGAGGTCCCACGTCCGGTTCTTCGTGGAACTCGCACACCGAAACATCGTAGCCATGGCGCCAGAAGTAACTGCACCACGGTGACTCGCCCTGCAACACTTGAGTTGGCACGGTTAACGTAGCTCGGACGAGCGATGCTAGCGCCGTGCTGTCTTCCGTATCGGGGTAGTCAAAGATTGCGTCGAGGTTGTCAAAGGGAGTCCCCTTCGGAATGCGCAGCTCGCCTGCGGCCAACCTGATGTGTACCGCTGTGGTCTGCGCGATCATGGCCAGACGTCCGCGCCGGTCGAGCATGTCGAGGCTTACACGCTTCAGCGTCGCGAGAGCAGTATCGAGGTCAACAGCGCGCGCGTACGCAGATTCGTGTTTCAGGAGAAACGCCAGCGGACAGTCCGTGTACAGGGCGAGGAGGGGGCAAAGTGCTTCGCTCACCCGGCGCAGCAGTCCTCGTTTCTCAAGGTCGCTCATGATTTGCGAGTGGGCGCCGGAGGTGAGGCAGGAATAATCCGAGGTTAGCGCGAAGGCAGGCTTTGGGGATTGGGGTTCGTGGTCCCGCGAGATGTGGGCAAGCGTTGACCCCGCCACGGCGGATTCCCTTTCTCCGAGCCGGTCTGCAAGCAGCCCCAGCCACAGGTATTCGGGCATTGTGTCTACCCAGTCGAACGGAGTCACTGGGCAGGGGGACTTGGCCAGAAGGGGGGGCAGGAAGCGCCTGCCCGAACGTTGGTGATCGGCGAGCGGGCGGTGTTCTGATCGCCGGGACCTCTGTTTCTTTCGTTTGCTGCGCCGAGACATCGTCCGGACCCCATGAGCTGCGTTGCACTTCACCGAGCGTTCTGTCGTCGGAACCCAGGCGGACAGGTCGAAATCCTGTGACGCATTCTACGGCTTGCTGTTGACGAGTTCCAGGATTTCGTGCTCCTTGGCGATGGCTTTTTCTTGGATTTGTTGGCTTCGGGCTAGGATGTGCTTTATCCAGGCTTTGCCTTCCACGTCGCCCCTCAGATTCTCATGCACTCTGAAGGGAACTGCTATGACGGCTGGTCACTTGGTTATGGGGGTCCAGTCGAAGCGGTTAACGGCTTCGGCGGCGTAGCGCAGGGCGGCCTGGATGTCCTCACGCTTAAGTTGCGGGTAGGCGGCGAGGATCCGCTCGAAGGTATCGCCGTCGGCCACGCTGCCTACTATGACGCTGACGGGCACGCGCGTGCCAGTGATGCATGGGTCCCCGTGGTGGACGGCCGGGGCCACGGTGATTCGCTTGCGCCATTCGTTTTCGCTGGGCATAAGGCACCTCGGCATCGGTCCCCCACCCTTCGCGTCGCGAAGGATGGGGCAGCAGGTGGCTGACACCCGCCCTGCGGGTGGTCTGCGGCCCCGACCTACCCCTGTTGCGGACCTGACTACACAGGCTGGAAGCCTGTGCCACACCCTACAGCCTGCCGCTCACGATGTCCAGGATCTCGCGTTCTGTGGCGATGGCTTTTTCCTGGATTTCGGCGGCGCGGGCGAGGATGTCTTCGATCCAGGGTTTGTCTTCGACGTCGGGGGAGTTGATCTTTACGTTGAGGTAGGCGCCGATGACGGCGGATCGAGCGGCCAGGGCGGCGACGCCGGCGTCGGAGGCGCTGGCGGGGTTGCCGAAGTCGGCCATGGCTTGGGCGACCTCCATGGACTCCAGCGAGACCTGCATGGCCCTGAAGGGGACCTCGATGGCTTCCTTGGTGGCGGCCTGCGTCTCGCTCCAGGCGTAACAGCGGGGCAGGTGGTTCGGCTGGCGGCGCATCGACCGGGCGGTTGGCGTGCATCCCGGCGGGCGGTCTGGTATGCTCGGGGCATGCCAACTCGCGACGCCGGGAACTCGACAGGCATGACGCTCGAGGACTTTCAGCGGCTGATCGACCGGATGTACAGCGACAAGGACCGGCAGCGCGGAGCGGCCGGGACATTCCTGTGGCTGAACGAGGAGATCGGCGAGCTGGCGGCGGCCATTGCCGAGGGGACCCGGGAAGAACAGGCTGCCGAGTTTGCCGACGTGCTGGCCTGGCTGGCGACGCTGGCCAATGTAGTCGGGGTCGATCTGACCGAGGCGATCCGGGCCAAGTACGGTTCGGGATGCCCGGGCTGCGGCAGGTACGTGTGTGTCTGCGAAGAGAAACCGTAGGCATGGGCCATGACCGAACTCGTCATCACTACTGCCGGAGGCTCGATCCGCACGTTTCCCCTGAGCGGGCCGGTGGTGTTGGGGCGGGACGCCTCCTGTGACATCGTTCTGGATGCCCCGGGGACCTCGCGACGGCACGCCCGGATCAGGCCGGACGGCGGCCTTTTCCTGCTGGAGGACCTGGGCAGTAAGAACGGCACGCTGCTGAACGGGGTGGGCTGCTCGGTGGCCCGGCTGTCGGATGGTGACGAGATAGTGCTGGGTATGGTCCAGGTGGTGTTTCGGGACCAACGCCGCCCGCCCGACACCGGGACATCGGTGGTTGTCTCCAACCGGGCCCCACCGACGACCACCACCCGCTTTTCCAGCCGGGGCGACAGATTGCTCTTGCCCCAGCGGCGGTTGGAGATGCTCTACGAATTGTCGGAACGGCTGACCCGCCTGCGTGATCGCGACGAGTTGCTCAATGACGTGCTTGATGTCTGTTTTGAGACGCTGCAATTCGAGCGCGGAGCTATCGCAGTGAAGAAACCGGTCGGGCGGGGTCTCGACTGGCCGGCGATCCGCAACCTGCGCGGGGTCGGAGGCGAGCTGACCATCTCGCAGAGCGTTTTGAGCCGGGCCCTGGAGCACGGTGAGCGGGCGGTCATCACCGACAGCGACCAGGCCAGCGCCGACCCCACGGTGAGCATGGTTCAACACGGGATCCGGTCGGCCCTGTGCGTGCCCTTGCAGGATCAGAACCGGATCCTCGGAGTGATCTATGGGGATCGGCTCAGCACGGGCGCGGTCTACGCCGACGAGGACCTCGACTTTCTTGCAGGCCTGGCCCGGCAGGTGAGCGTCGGGCTGATCAACGCCCGGCTGATGGAGGAGCAGCAGGTCAAGCTGCGGCTGGAGCATGAGATTTCGCTGGCTCGCACGATCCAGCAGCGGCTTTTCCCGTCCAGCCTGCCCCAGCGCGAGGATCTGCAGGTGGCGGTCCTCAACGAGCCCGGGCGCCACGTCAGCGGCGATTACTACGACCTGATCGAGCTGGAGGACGGGCGGGTCGCGTTCGTCATCGCCGACGTGACCGGCGAAGGGGTGGCGGCTGCGCTGCTGATGGCCAATCTCCAGGCGGCGGTGCGGGTTACCCTGCCCAGGGAAGACGATCCCGGCTCACTGCTGGAGCAGTGGAACCGCCTGATCTACCACAACACGGACGCCTCGAAGTTCGTGACCTGTCTGGTGGGCATCGTCGATCCGCGTTGCCGTCGGCTGCATCTGGCCAACGCCGGGCATCCCCATCCTTTTGCCCTGGGTGAGGCCGGCGGCGGGTGCGACGAACTCGAGACGGACGCCGGGTTACCTCTCGGCGTTCGGGAAGACGTCGTCTATCAAACGGAACCCATCGAGCTGGGGGATGGTATACGTACGCTGTTCTGCTGCACCGACGGCGTGGTCGAGGCGATGAACGACGATGAAGCGTTGTTCACACGGGAGCGTCTGGTCGAGGTGCTGCAATCGGCCGAGCGGTTCGAAGCGGCCGCCCTGATCGAACAGGTTCGCCGCCGAGTGGCCGCCTTCTGTGGGGGTGCGGCCCAGAGCGACGACATCACCATGCTGGCGTTGCGACTCACCTGAGACGGACCGCCGGTGCGGCGGGCGAGCCGATAACCGGCGGAGAATCGCCGGGCCCACCAACCGCAAGTTCCGAGAAGAACGCCACATCGGTGTCTACACCCCCTCGAACGCGGGGAGGGGGACTGCGTCAGTTCTTGGCTCGTCCCAATCGCGGACTCGATCCTATACTTCAGTAGGCTCGGTTGCAGCCAGCTCGCCCGTGCGAAGCTGAATGAAGGGAAGGGAAGATGACCAACGACCAATTCGAGGACCAGATCCAGGAGATGCTGGCCAGGATCTACACACTTCCCGAGCCGAGCCGCGAGCACCTGCTGAGAATGGTGGAGGAGACCCGGCGCCGTCATGCCCAGATCCACGACTCGGTTGCCCGGGCCCGCACCGCCCTGGACGACTGGCGGCTCCTCAAGAGATACCTGATCTTCGACGCGGAATGCCGGCGGCGCGAAAGCCAGGCGGGTCCCGACAAGCGAGACGATGGTACGGCCGGCTGAAACGGACAGTTCCGTCGGTGACAGCCGCCGGTCACTGACGCCTCATACTAACCTGCCACGACGACGGCTGGCCTTGCCTGAATAACTCAAACTGACCGATTTTCGCCAAAACGAGCCGCAAACTGCTCCCCTTTACGCGAAGCGTCAAGGGTCAGTTCGCGCGGTGTTTCACGCGTGTGGAGCCGTGATCTTCGTTCGCTGCTCCGCGCGAGCTGAAGCTCGCGGCTCAATGGGATTACGGATGTTGCGACCTGTCGCTTTCGTCCGACAGAATCGGTCAGTTTGAGTGAATAAGAAACCCCGGCCCCGACGAGACGGGGCGGCGCTGAGATACTCGGTGCTGTTGCAGCCGGGCGTATCGCCCGCGGGCAACGGCTTAGACCGGTAGTTGACAGGCCACGCCTGGCGTATTCTCATGGATGGTGGTTCAAGCCCGGAGAGGCGCAATGACGGCCAGGATGTCTTCCGCTTGGCGTTGGGTGATAGCGCTCCCGGTTGTTGTCGGCGCCGGCCTGGCGGCTTCCGGGCAGACGACGCAGCCGGAAGCACCGCCTGATTCGGTCCTGACTGACGGGCCGCTGAGTCTGGCCGTCCTCGACTTTCGCGTGATCGGTGAAGGAGTGGACCCCGCAGCCGGCGAGGCCCTGGCGGCGGTGATCCGGGCGGCGCTGGTCCGCGGGGACCGCGTGCGGGTGATCGAGCGCGAAGAGCTGGCCGCCATTCTGAAAGAACAGGACCTGCAACTGACCGACATCGTCGATCCGGCCACGGCTGTCGAAGTCGGGCGCGTCGCCGGGGTGGATCGGCTGGTCCTGGGCAGCGTGGCCGGCCTGGGCAAGACCTACACCGTGACCTCGCGGGTGGTGGACGTGGCTACGGGCGAGGCGGCGGAGGCGGAGGAGTTTGCCCTGCGGAGCCTGGACGAGTACGCCCGGCTGGGCCGGCTTTTGGCGGCCCTGATCGGCGAGCAGCCCATCGGGGAGGACAGCATCGCCGCACCGCCACATCTGTCGGAGTCCTTCGAGGGCGAAAAGTGCAAGCTGCGCCTGGGACCGCTCAAAGACCCGCGAAACGAGACACTCCTGGAGAAGGGTCGTTACCTGATGAAGAAGGCCTCGAAGGGCAACCACTACTGGTGGCTGCCGGAGGTCAGGGACCACTTTTACGTGCAGGTGGACCTGGCCCAGCTCGAGGGCCCGCCGGGGGCAGCCTGCGGGCTGATCTGGGGCGGGCAGGGGACCGGCGATTATCTGAGTGTGGTCATCACCGGCAAGGGCGGCGTCTGGATCGAACGCCGGCAGGGCGGCACGACCAGCACTACGCTGGCGGGCAACCGCGATTGGGAGGCGGTACGGCCGGCCCCGCGCAGCAACCGGGTGCGGATCGAATCCTGGGATGATCGCCACCGGGTGTTTGTCAACGGTGTCTGTGTTGACGACTTCTACGAGCCGGGCTCCCGCGAGGGTAAGGTCGGGTTGCGGGCCTTTCTGCGGAAGGAGGACCAGGCCGCCCGTTTCGCAGCCGACAACCTGGTCGTAGGCAGGCTCAAGCCCCAGATGGCGGGCATCGCCACCGGGGCGCCGGCGGCCAGGCCCAAATCCGGCGACCGGCCCAAGAAGAAACCGCGCGTCCGCAGCACCGCCCCCGGGGCGAGAATCAACAAGGTCTGGATCAAGCACGAACTTCGAAGGGACGCCAGGGGCGTCAGCGTGCACGTCGCCTTCGAGGCTGGCAACCTCAAAGGCCGGCGGCTGCGGGCGGTTGCGACGTTCACCGACGCCCGGACCGGGCGGCCCCTGCAGGATCGCGACGGCCGGTACCACACCCCAGACGGACGAGTGGCCGCCATTCGCGATTTTTCGCCCCGACACCGCAAGTCCACCTACAACGACTTCACTCTGTTCATCCCCATGAGCCAACTGCACCTGCAGCGCAGCCAATCAGCTCTGACCTGTCGGGTCAGCTTGTGGGACCATTCCAGTGACCCGCCGGTCCGCCTGGCCCGATCCACAAGGGTCGGCCTGGCGCGGGCCAGGTAGGCACCCGCGCCCGGCGGTCCGGCGTTCGCCGGTGGCCCACCTTCTCTGAAGGTGGGGGACTCGATTCTGGAGTGGGTATCGTTTCCAATCCGCTTAAGGGGTGGCCCATCCCGGGGAGACGTACCCCCAGACATCCTCATATAGTGCAGTAGACGGTTGCCTGTTCTTACTGCTTCTGCTTACCCCTAAAAGGGGTCAACTCGATGGATCTTGATCCACCATCTACTTCCGTTGGATCGAAGATTCC
>Ga0114922_10005325_pt1 | contig 11866 bp, 10 predicted proteins | sample AartaG_FD_100975 | JGI IMG/M metagenome (GOLD analysis project Ga0114922, IMG submission 100975) | Deep subsurface microbial communities from Aarhus Bay to uncover new lineages of life (NeLLi) - Aarhus_00045 metaG | ecosystem: Environmental > Aquatic > Marine > Oceanic > Sediment | place...
CAATTACTTATAATATTACTCATATCCGGATTTCCACCAGATTCACCAACTAAATGTAAGGAAAGTTCATAGTCTTCTAATGAATTTAATGAACCAGTGTCATAAGTAAGGAGTAATTCACTTCCATAATAAAATGCATAATCCCAGTTTACATCAAAAGCTTGAGCCATAGTATAGTAATCATCTTTATCGAATGTCATTATACTATCATATTCATCTTCAATTGTGTAATAATCGTCAATCGATTTTAATTCATTGATGCCATAATTTAAAGAATCATTTGAGTAATCCGGAATACTTGCTATTGAATAACTATTGTTTATAATTCCAGTATCACTGAAGTTTGTTAGATTGAACACTTCTGTATGGCTTACTGTTAGATAATCGGTAGCTGAAAATTGATCACTGGTATCATCTGATTGTGTTTGGGGAGTATATGCAAAACCAGTTTCCTCAGGACGTATAACTTTCTTTAATGCAGAATCAACAACTATTATTTCAGTTTCAATTCTACTATCAGTCAAAGATGAATCATCACTAAACCATGGATTTCCCATTGATGTTGATGCTGCATAAATCTGTGGAACAGGCGAAAACATAACTAAAATAAGCACATAAAATGCTATTGTATAGATTGTAAACTTTCTTAGTTTACGTACAATATAAGGAAGCTTCATTATAATTTATACTTTCTATTAAGTTTAAAAAATCCTTCGACAAAGGCTTATGGATTCTAGGTAATCATTTTGTACTATTTTTATTTTTGTCGGCAATAATCCCCGGAAATATTCCCAATATCCTTCTAAATCCGGATGGTACATTAATTTCTGATACTACTATTGCTCCTTCAGTAGAAATATCTATCAGATTGAAACTATTTTCAGATGAAGCTGTTTCTTGAGATGAAAGCGTGTTACAGTTAACAAATGCTGTCTTTTCAACTCTTGTACAAAATGCTCTTCCCAAATGACCACTCAGGACAAGATTAACTCCAGTATCAGATAATAAACGTAAAACATCCCCAGCGTCTTCTAGAGCAGATGTTTCTCTTCTTCCCGGAATAGGAATAAGGTGATGATGCATAAGAACTGTATGAAATTTATCTTGGGAGAGTTGTTTTGTGTGATAAACATATTTCTCAAATCTATTCTGAGTTGTTCTACCAACTACACCTATTTCTGTATCTGGAGCTGATGTATTCAACACATAAAATGATGAATTGTTTTTTTCTATTATATTTTCAATATCAAAATATTTATGCAGTAATGTTTCACCAAAACCTTTCAAATCGTTTGGTCCAGGACAGAAAATTAGTTTGTCTGAATATGTTGATAAAGCTTCAACTGCAGATTCATAATCAGATGTTCTGCCATTAGCAGTCATATTACCACAGTGAAGGATTAAGTCAGGGTTGGTTGTATTTATCAGATCTACACCTTTTTGGAACAACTCTTCTTGCTTATTATTTCCTATTCCAAAATCTGTTCCTGCAATTTGAGCTAATCTGAGCCAAATTCCACCAGTAGAATCAACCATTCGAAATCGTCTTGTTATTGTTTTCAATTCATCTTTGATTGTAGCACCATCTGTTTTCATAATTTTTACTTTAACTTCTCTTTCTGGTGTGATTTCAACATAATTAAATGATCTTGGTCCTCCACTCCGAGTCTTGTAGCTTGAAACACTTCCAGCAGAGATTATTATGGTATCTTCAACTTTGTAAACATTAGGATGATGTTTGTGACCTGTAAAAACTGCATCAATATTATGATCTAACAGAACTGAGAGCATATCACCAGCATCAATAGCATTTGATCTTTCTCTTCCTGTTTTAGGAATAGGTAAAATATGATGATGAAAACCTACTAGTTTTAATTTCGCATCACCATATTTCATAAGTATTTTTTTAGTATAATCTAAAGCTTCTCTCCCAAACCTTCCCCCATCCTGATCAGGAATACAAGAATCTAACCCAATAAACAGAATATCATCAGAGAATTCATGAAATTCTCTTGGTCCAATTTTTTCCTCCCAAACTTCAAAACCTCCAGATCGAGAATCATGGTTACCTATAATCCAATAAATTTTTGGTGAGATAATATCTCTCCGTAATTTATTTGCAAGTTCATATTCATCAATCAATCCATCTTGAGTTAAATCACCTGAAAAAACTGCAAAGTCATGTGGAGTTTTATTTATTACAGAAACAGCTTCGTTGTAACTATTCTTAATGAATTGTAGTCGTGGAGTGAAGTGTATATCGCTGAAATGAACTATTTTTACAGATTTATCCATCAAGAACAGTATTAATTGAGGGGTAATTATCTTTATCGCTTGTCTTAATTATGTTGCATTATACAAAATCTTTAACTTCTGAATATTCTAGATAGTACCAGATGACACTTAGAACCTACGAAATTGATGACCCAGTTTCAAGTGTGATGACAAAAGGAATTTTGTATATAAAATCCTCCAAAAATCTATCTGAAGCTGTATCAATAATGGCAGATTTTGATGTCGGATCTTTGTTGGTTGCAGATAATGGAAACGCGGTAGGAATTCTAACAAGCAAAGATATCATAAAAATCATTTCTGAAGATAAGGAATTGAAAAAAATTAAAGTTCGAGAGATTATGCAAACTCCAATAATAAGAATTAGTGCTCATGAAACGATTTCTTCAGCTCTCTTGAAAATGAAAGAACACAAAATTAACCATCTCATCGTTGTAGATGGTGATAAAATTATTGGAATGTTAAATCCTCTTAATTTGCTCATCTAACCTTTCAAAGGGTGAAAAAGAAGAGGTAAGTTTTTCAGTAAGATTTACTTATCTTTACTAAACAGTTTAGAAAGTGAGTCATTTGAACGAAAAGGCAGAATCTTACTCTCCTGATTCAGTTAGAAAAAAGCAAAAACTAAAAAATATTCTAACTACAATTGGAGAGAGTCTTGACTCATATTTCAAAACACAAATTTTTGAAACCACTGGTGAAAAACCTTCTCTTATTTCTATAAAGGAAGTCAATTCGATTGAGAAAGGAACCTCAAAATCCAAAGTACATTTCGTTACATATTACTTGAACACTGATATTGGAGAACAATCGATTAATCTAGTAGTAAAGTTCTCAGCTGATGAAGTGAGATATAATAAGGAAATAAGCAATTATGATGTAATCTCAAAGACAACAGAAAAATTCCCTGGAATTTATATTCCTGAGATTATCTATAAGAGTCATCAAAATAGATGTATAATCTACGAAGGAATAACTGGGAAGAGTTTCAGAGAAACCAAACTTGATAAGAATTTTAAACATCAATTAGCAGGGCAAACCTTATCAGCTATCCATGGAACAGAAACCAACAAATTTGTGATTGAGCCATATAAGAAATTAATACTATATCTACTATCTACTTTGAGTGATACGATTTTAGAATCAGAGATTTTAGAATTAATGCTTCCATCTTTTCTTTCACTGGAAAAATCACTTGGTTCAACTCTGATATATGGGGATTTTCATCAGGGAAATCTACTGTTTTCTTCAGATGTAACTTCAGTAGGAAGCGAGATTATAGAAGAGTTCCCTCCAAAGATAAAAGTATACATCATTGATCCAGAGTTTATAATGCCAGGAAGAGATAGAGCTGAGGATATAGGAATTTTTTTTGCTAAACCATTAATCAAGGAATTTCAAAAATATAGTACATTTGATGAAACAAAGAAAGATATTAATGCATTCCTTAAGGGATATAATTTCGCTTTATCAAAAATGGGAGCTGATTTTGTTCTTCAAGATCTTTACTCAGAAGGATTAACAATCAATTTTCATATAGCATCTTACATTCTTTATGACATAAGTGAAAAAATCGAGAATAAGAAAAGTAAACTTGAAGATGAAGATATGCAAATTAAAATTAAACTTCTTAAACAAATTTTGAATGATAAACTGGTAGAATAGAAATGAAGTTTAATTTTATCATTTAATGAACGTCTTTGAAAGAGCCCATTTAGTTCTGATAAAATTAAGAAGCTCAAAATACAATTTACTTTCTGATGTTGAAATTAGCTCCAAACCACTTGTAGAGGGATTATATGAAACAACTACAAAGTATGTTTCTCCTTGGTAATTAACTTCAACTAATGAAGTTATACCATCTATGACTGAAAGATCACCAAATACTAAACTGACATTATGGAGAGTATTAATGATTTCCAGCATATCTCTCCCTGAAATCTGTTCAAGAATAATTAAATCAGACTTAAATTTACCTATGCCTGTAGAGTCTTGAAACATATCATCGAGTTCAACTTTTTTATCTTCAGGTATGAATTCAAATTCTATTTGGATTGTTTGTACATTCCCAAGATAGTTGATTCTTTGAAGCTGATTTGCTAAGTGATATATCTCTGGAGAACTTTCAACTTTGTGACTCACTATAACCTCACTAAAAATACATATGGCTGTATGACTATTATAAGCTTTATTATGATTTATCCGAAATCAGAGCTAATAATAATCTATGTCAGCATAAATTTTGTGAGTTTATATAGCAATTTAGCACTTATTTTTTCAGCATAAAATAATTAGTAGTGTATTAGTGCGATATTACGTTAGAATAAAAGTAAAATATAATACAGTGTATCGCGGATAAATCCTCTAGAAACTCTCTAGCAATCGCGGATAAAATACTGAGATTGCTTTTATAAGAGTAGCTTATCCGTATTACATACATAGCAAGGGGATAACAAATATGGCAGATGAAGAAATACCAGTTTCGGGCAAAAAACTTCTTTCTATTTTGGAAAAAAAGGGTCCACTAACTCAAAAACAATTAATTAAAGCTTCGGCAATCCCTGCAAGAACTGCAAGATATGCCCTAAGAAGATTGATTGAGTTAGGGTTAATAATTAAAAGAAGTAATTTAAACGATATGAGGTCAGTATTCTACTTTATAGTGGACAACTAAGCCCTTTTTTCCTTTTTCATCTTTTATTTTTCATTTTTTCATTATCAAAATTGAATGTCTCACAATTATGGATTTGGCATTTCCTTATCAACAAAGTTTTTTTATTTCAAAGAAGCAGTAATGATATGGATAAAGAGAACTGTGATTTAGCTATTATCGGTGCAGGTTCAACTGGTTTGTCCGCTGCTATTGCTGCATATAGTAAAAATCCTGACATAACAATCAAGCTTTTTGGAATTCCATATGATTCAAATACAGCCAAGAAGGGAGAATTAGAGACATTACCTGGTATAAGCAAAATTGTTGGTGTAGATTTCATCCAACAAATAATTGATCAAGTACAGAATTTTAACGCAGAATTTGTTCAAAAGAAGACTACTTCTGATGATGCAGATGGAATCTCTAAAGAGGGAAGTATGCTTGAAGCTGAACACGAGTTTTCAGCATTGGATATTACAAATGAAATGGTTAAATCGGTATCCAAGACTAATAAAGGTTTTATTATTGCTACTGAAGAGAAATCAATTGAAGCTAAATCGATAATAATCTCAACAGGTCTTCCTGAGCTTCATCATACAATTAAGGGGGAAGATGAGTTAGTTCACAAAGGTGTTTCTCACTGCGCAGTATGTGATGGTGCTCTCTTTCGTGGAAAGAAAGTCGTTATTATAGGTAAGGGGAATTTCGTTGCGAGGGGTGCTCTCTTTCTACGAAAATATTGTAGAAAAGTTACACTTCTATGCCCAGAAAGCAACATAGGATGTGACAAAAGATTCCTTAAGAAATTGAACAAATCATTGAATATCACACTTAAGAACAACGTTGATCTTGAATCTGTCGAAATAATTGGTAATCAAATGGTAGAAGGATTAAGATATCAAGAAGAAGATGAAATAAAAGAACTTTCAGTAAATGGTGTCTTTATAGAATTAAAAGATAAACCTAACTTATCCATCTTTAGTGATCTTAATATTAGAACAACAGAAGAAGGATTCATTGAAACTCAACTGAACAACTCAACCAATGTAAAAGGTTTGTTTGCCGCAGGAACCATCACTGGTGAGCTAGATTATACATCTGTTCTAATTGGAGATGGGTATAAAACAGGGATTGAAGCTATAGAATATCTAGAAAAACAAATCTAAGACTCGTATTCTTGGAATTCTTTTTATATTCTGTCTCATTATCATAATTGTGAAATTAGCCTTTGTATTCGCTCATCCAGATGATGAAGCTTTAAGTTCTGGTGGATCTATAGCTAAATATGTTGCTTTAGGAAATGAAATAAGTACATTATGCTTTTCTTCAGATTCAGTTAGAAAGAAAGAATATCTTAACGCAGCAAAAGTTTTAGGAGTTCAAAAACCAGTAATTTTTGATTATCCAGATGTAAAAAGCAAAGAATTAGAGATTACAAAAGATTTCATTTCCTATTTACTTGATTTCAGACCTGATGTTGTAGTAACTCATTTAGAGAACGATTACCACATTGATCACAGATCCACATACAATATAGTATTGGAAGGTATTGAATGGGCAGCTCATGAAACACAGTATGAAAATCCTCATCTTGTTTCCAAAGTATATGTTGCTGAAACTACCATTTTAATCCCCAATCCACATATTTTAGTGGACATCAGTGAACATTACAAGAAAAAAGAACAGGCAATAAAATGCTATAAATCACAATTGTTTAAGGGTGGAGAGGATTTCTATATAAAATTTCACAAGAATAGAACACAAATGAGAGGAGCGCAAGCTTCAACAGAATATGCAGAAGCATTTAATATAATTCCTATAAAACAAAATAGTCCATTCTACAAGAAAAAGCATTCGGAGCTTAAAAATGGTTAAAACACAAATATTTCCTGAAATTCATCATTATACAAAATTTCTAGCCAAGGATGAAAGAGAAGTATTTGAAGTAAATGCTCAGAGATTCTCGAATAATACTTTGAATGAACAGTTAGGTATGATTAGAAATATACTAGATGAATCTGACAGTCCATCAGATATCTTGCTTTTTCTATTGGGAAAGCTACTCTACAATCTATCTCAATTTGATATTCTGAATCAAGAGCTCATCAAGCATAAGAATAATATCAACCTACTTCTTTGGCAAGGAATTGCTAACATACGAAAAGGAGACTATAAATCTGCTGAAATAATATTGATTGATTTGAAATCTTCAGATAATTCTTTTATCCACTTCTTCAGTTTGTTTGGTATCGCTAGATTGAAAGATCGGCAAGGTAAGAAAAAGGAATCTCTAGCAATTTACAACATCATTTTTGAGAATCTAGAAACACACCTTTTAGGTGAAAAGAAGGAAATCTTCCAAGAAATCTGGCTAAATTATGCTTATGGTAAACTTTGGTTAGAGAGAACAGAACAGAATGTTAAGCTTTCAAAGAAAAAGTGTAAAGAGCTTTTACATCAAGCAAAAAAATATGGCGATCGAATCTATATAGCTCGATTTCAGATGCTACTAGGAATACTTGAAAAATATGGAGCAAATTGGGTAGAAGCGGTCAAATATTTTGATCAAGCTAAAAGCAGTTATAACGAATTAAATGAGGAAAGAGGTGAGATTTCAGCTATATCAAACATAGCAGACGTAGAAAGGATGGAAGGAAAATTAGATAGTGCCCTTAAGAGGTTATTAGAAGTAATAATTTCCTATGAACGGTGGGGTGATAAAAGGTCAGTAGCACTAGTACACTCCAATATTGGAGAGATTTACGCTCAAAAAAGAGAATTTAGCTCCTCAATTCAGGAATTCTCCATATCAAAGAAAATACTTGATGAGATTGGAGCAAAAGATGAACTTGTTGATTATTCATTAGCAGAATTATATATTGAACAAGGAAAAATAGATGATTTCAACAAAGTGCTAACATCTCTTCTTGAAGATCGTAATGAAGAAGATATTACGTCAAATCCACACATATCATATTTCTTAGGGAAAAAGGAAATTCAGAAACTAAATATTGCAAAAGCCTTGAACTACTTGAATCAAGCGTTAATCATTGCTGGTGAGAAGAGAATGGATCATCTCAGTGCTAAGATAATTCTTGATTTATTACAAGTTCATCTATTTAATTACATATCAAATCCTAATCTAGTTCAACTTGATAAATGTACAAAATTGCTTGATGATTTTAACACGTTTTCCAATGAAACACACCAAAGACAAGAAGTAAAGATTATTCTTGAAGATATTAATCAGAAATTTAGAGTTATTTTAAAATCAAAAGATAGATCAGAACAGAGAAAACTCATTCTTGAGACTCAAAAAACAATCAAAGAGTTAGTGGATTTAATCAGATATAAAGTTACTTTAGGAGAAGATCCAATAGAAATTTCCCCCAATCAACTAATTATACTCCATAGATCTGGAATTCCTTTGAAGAAATATATTAAGTCAGAAAAAATAGTTGATGATGTTTTATTATTTGGTGGGATGGTTAGAGCAGCTAAAGATATTATAAGTGAAGTTTTTGAAGGTGAAATCGGAAAAGTCATGAAAATAGATTATGGGGAAAATATTGTAATATTAGCTGAATTTGGTGAGAAAGACACAGGTATGGTCATTATAACAAGAAAAGATACTTTTCATCAAAGAAGATCTCTACATGAATCAGTCAGAAACCTAAACCTTGTTAACTTTCCAAGTAAATTTCATGGTGAGATAAATAAAAACATTGAACAACAAATGGATGAAATTATTTTCAATTGGTTTGGAGACGGTTATGTAGGAGAGATATAAAGGAAAATGGCGGGCCAGGCAAGATTCGAACTTGCGATATCCTACTCCGCAAGCAGGTGCCTTATCCATGCTAGACTACTGGCCCAAATTGATTATACATATCTACGCTTGTGATTTCTAATCCCCCTCCTCTTTATATTTTTCGATTAAATATCGGTTCATGTTAGGTAGTTTATGTTTTTGTATCGCTCAATTATTCTCTTGTTAGTTTCAGCTTGCTCTTTCTTTTGATAAAAATCCCAAACATCAATTTCTTTTATCTTTCCTGATTCAAAAACAGTCATTTTTGTTGGTCGCAGATTTTTGTCAGAATCAATTATTATTTTAGCTTCATTTTCAAGTTCCTCTAACCTTAGGTTGATCTTAAGATAATGCTCAAAGAGATGATAATCATTCCAAAGCAGTTTAATTAGCTCTTCAACCGTAATCTGACCTTCTTCAGTGGTAATATGTTGTAAATGTTTTTCAATTGTTTTCTTTGCAATATCCTTAGATTCTCTAGAATATCCCCAAAAGCTTGACATATTACTTTCATTTATCTCAGTCTATCAAACCTATTTAAACCCCACAAAAAACATATTAGGGAAAACTAACATTATTAAATATGTTACTGAAAATAATAAATTTCATGTGAAGTTTTATTAGTAACATATTTATTTCAAGTTTATCAGTTCCTAATAAATCCAATCTAGGTGAAGAAAATTACAGGAATTACAAATAATAAGAAAATTAAAGAATTTTTTAAAATGTTTAAATACCTCAGTAAACTTGGTTTAAATTCATATATGCTACCTATCCAAAATGCTGCATCTAGTAGTGTTTTAGTGGATGGTCAAGAACTTCTTATGTTAGGATCATACAGTTACTTAGGATTAATTACACATCCTGAAATTTTAAAGGTTGCACATGAAGCTCTAGAGAAATATGGTGTGGGAGCTGGTGGTGTTAGATTATTAACAGGAACTACTGATCTTCATCATACACTCGAGAGAAAGATAGCTAAATTCAAAAGAACTGAGGATGCTATGGTTCTAAGCAGTGGTTATGTAACTAATATGACAATAATTTCCACTTTATTTGGAAAAGATGATTTAATTGTTATTGACAAATATGATCATCAAAGTATTTACGATGGATGTATTCTTTCTAAAGCAGATTGGAAAAGATTCAATCACAATGATATGAGTGATTTAGCACGAGTTCTTGAGGAAAATAGTGAGAGTTACAAACGTGTGATTGTTGTTGTTGATGGAGTTTATAGTATGGATGGAGATATTGCTCCTATGCCAGAAATAATTGAATTGGCTAAACAATATAATGCATTTACAATGGTAGATGAAGCTCACTCAATAGGAACAATAGGACCAAGTGGAAGAGGAATTGATGACTATTTCAATCTTGAACCTGGAGCTATTGATATTTACATGGGAACATTGAGCAAAGCCATTCCATCTATAGGAGGATATATAGCTGCTAATAAAGAAGTTATTACCTATCTAAAATATAATTCAAATGCGTTTATTTTTAGTGCTGCTCTCCCTCCAGTATCTGCTGCAGTAGCTCTTAAGGCTCTAGAAATAATCGAAACCGATTTGGATAGAATAAAGTCTTTACAGAAAAACTATACACATTTTATTGAAGGAGTAAAAGAACTCGGATTTAATACATTAAAAAGTAAAGATACACCAATTGTTCCTGTTATAATTGGTAATAATACCAAAACCTTTCGATTTGCAAAACAAATGAGAAAAGCAGGGATATTAGTTCCACCTATAGTATTTCCAGCAGTACCACAAGATGCTGGAAGACTAAGATGTTGTGTTATGGCAACACATACTGAAGAGGAAATTAATTTTATCTTGAAGACAATGGAGAAAATAGGTAAAGATCTGAAAGTTATCTAAAAATTAGAATTATTTGGGTCACTGCCATAGTTACATTTATCAGTATTATGCACTATTTTTAGTTGGACGAAGCAAAAGGGCAACTTTCGGCTTATTGCTGAGGAACCTCCTGACTCCGTGAAAACGATGTGGATGTAAATCCACCATATGAGAGTATGGCTCTTGAAACAGAAACGAACGCCCCAGTTTCGTGAACTGTGATGCGATAAATAGAATGGTGACATATCTAGAATTAAATTGCTGAGAAGAAACTGGGATACGATGAAACGGTCAAACATCGTGGAGCAAGCTTAAGTAGAGTTCGAAAGAACTGGGTAAAGTGCTTAGATGAATGTTGCCAGGAAGATCCTAATGGCTTCCGAACAGAATCAGGGGTATTTCTGCATCGTCCATTAATCTTAACTTTAAGGAATCCTATGTTATTTTGCAGTATATTTATTAAACCCATTTCAAATGTTAGTATGAATAATAGAATAGAAGTGTATAAATGCGTAGGAGGTTATTGATCAATAGCGCTCTAATAGTTTTAGTAGGATTTTCCTTTTTAGCATTTGCTGTTAATCCTACTGTTAATTTAGCGTTAGCTATACAACCTCCTATAGAAGACAATTCGCAGATTATTCTTCAGAGCTTTGAAAATGCCACTTTCGATTTTTATTCAAATTCATCAGAGATTACTAGAGGAGTAGATGATCTAAATCTAACAATGAAGTTTTGCTATGAAAATAACACTTTGATACTAGATTCAAATATCTATTATAATGTCTCGAATACTATAGGAGAGAATATCTTTGAAGAAACTGTTTGGGTAAATACAACTGAAGAATTCAATCGCACAGTTCCTTGGCAAACTTTTAATGGTCAAGATGCAGGAGTTTTTACTTTTACAGCTGTTGCGAATAGTACTACAACAACGACCTACAATGCCACTTCAACTTTTACGCTAATCGTTTTACAATTTGGACAAGTTAGGATGTTCTTTCCAACAAATCCTGCTTATCTTATCAGAAACCAAGACAACCAAGTTTCGTGCATCATTTCGAATGCAGGGGGAACAACAGTTACAAACGTTACAGTAACTAATGAAATTATAAAAACTGGAACCGCTGGCTCAATCACAAGGTCGCATTCGATCAACAATATAGAAATCGCAGAAGGAGAAATTTACGACAAGGGTTTCATTGCTTTCTACCCTGACACTTATCTTTTCCAAAAGCACTCATTCAC
>Ga0114922_10005326_pt1 | contig 11866 bp, 9 predicted proteins | sample AartaG_FD_100975 | JGI IMG/M metagenome (GOLD analysis project Ga0114922, IMG submission 100975) | Deep subsurface microbial communities from Aarhus Bay to uncover new lineages of life (NeLLi) - Aarhus_00045 metaG | ecosystem: Environmental > Aquatic > Marine > Oceanic > Sediment | place: Aarhus...
AAGACTAAAAATCAGTTTGTTGCAGGTATGTTATATTGGCTGTTTAACCGTGATATTAAAATAGGAGAATCATTTTTAAAAGCAAAATTTGCTCATAATCCTGCAATTGTCAAGGCTAATACAGCGGCATTATATGCAGGTTATAATTATGCCGAGACTGTCGAAGCTATTGCTGCTACTTTCCAGGTACATCCTGCTGAGAAAGGAAAAGGTTTATTTAGAAATATAACAGGTAATGTGGCTACTGCATGGGGATTGCTTGCAGCTGCTGAACGCTCAGGGAGGCCTTTATTCCTTGGTTCTTATCCTATTACTCCTGCATCTGAAATACTGCAGGAGTTAGCAAAGATGAAAAACCTTGGTGCCATAACATTTCAGGCTGAGGATGAAATTGCCGGAATATGTGCTGCTATCGGAGCATCCTATGCCGGCAAATTAGGTGCTACTTCAACATCAGGGCCAGGCCTTGCTCTTAAGGGAGAAGCTATTGGACTGGCAGTAATTACGGAATTACCGGTTGTTATTATCGATGTTCAAAGGGGAGGCCCATCAACAGGATTACCTACCAAAACTGAACAATCGGATCTGATGCAGGCAATTTATGGTAGAAATGGGGAAAGTCCATGTGTTGTTATGGCTGCATCTACTCCGGCAAATTGTTTCGATTTTGTCTATGAGGCTTCAAGAATAGCTATTGAACATATGTCCCCCGTAATATTATTAACAGACGGTTATCTGGCAAATGGATCTGAATTATGGCAGATTCCTAAGGTAAGCGAGCTGCCTCCTATATATCCGCCACTGGTTAAGGATAATGATCCTGCATATCAGCCATATAATCGTGATCCTAAGAGATTAGCTCGTTACTGGGCCGTGCCCGGCCAGGAAGGACTTAGACATAGAATTGGTGGCCTGGAGAAAACTGATGTTACAGGTGAAGTTTCTTATGATCCATTTAATCATGAGATAATGACATTGACTAGAGATGAAAAAATTAAACGGGTTGCTGATAGAATTCCCAGGCAGAAAATTGCTGGTAAAAAAAGCGGAGATTTACTTGTTGTGGGATGGGGGGGGACTTATGGTGCTTTAATTACTGCAGTCACTGAACTGCAGGATGAAAATAAGAATTTAAGTATGGCCCAGTTCAATTATATAAATCCCCTGCCATTGAATACTGAGGAGATCTTTGGTAATTTTAAGAAAATCATTGTTTGTGAACTAAATCTCGGACAGTTTGCAAATTATCTTAGATCAAAATTTCCTCAATTCACATACCTGCAATTTAATAAAATTCAAGGTTTGCCTTTTTTAATATCAGAACTAAAGCAGAAGTTTAATGAAATTTTGGAGGAATAATAATTATGACAAATGAGATTAAAGAACCCAAACGTGCAGACAACGAATTTGAGCTGCTTGGACCTATTAAATGGTGCGCAGGTTGTGGCGGTCATGCTGTTCTTTCTGCAGTGCAGAAAGCATTGCCAGAGACAGGTATAAAGAAAGAAAATGTTGTCTTTGTTTCAGGTATAGGCTGTTCTTCCAGATTTCCGTATTATATAAATACTTATGGATTTCATAGTCTCCACGGGAGAGCTTTTGCTATAGCTTCCGGCATTAAAGTTTCAAATCCGCAATTAAGCGTGTGGGTCGTTACAGGAGATGGCGATTCAATGGCAATTGGAGGTAATCACTTCATACATATACTTAGAAGGAACATTAATGTAAATATATTATTATTTAACAATAAAATATATGGATTAACAAAAGGTCAGTATTCGCCTACTACCCCAAAAGGTAGTGTAACCAAGAGTTCCCCTGATGGAACTATTGAAAATGCATTTCTTCCCGGTGAGTTGGCTATGGGTGCAAACGGTACATTTTATGCAAGAGTTGTGGATACAAATCCGAAAATGATGAGGGAGGTTATTATTGAAGCAGCTAAACATAAAGGTACATCCCTGGTTGAAATTCTTCAGAATTGTGTGATTTTTAATAATAAAGTGCATTCCGAAATTACAGGAAAAGATGTGAGAGAAGAAAATCAAATTTATCTGGAACACGGGCTACCAATGATATTCGGTAAAAATAAAGACAAAGGATTAATCCAGAGAGGTTCAAAATTCATAGTGGTGAAAATAGGTGAAAGTGGAGTCACTAAAGATGACATACTTATACATGATGCACATAATCCTGATGATACCCGTGCTTATATGTTATCAAGAATGACATTGCCGGATTACCCTATGGCTATGGGTATAATAAGAGCCTGGCGTAGTACTGTCTATGAAGATATGCTGAATAAACAAATACAAAAAGCAAAGAAAACAAGCAAAATTAAAAGTGTTGACGACTTGTTGGCAAGTGGAAATACTTTTGAAATTAAATAAATCATTCAAGAAAAATACTTCATTCTGCTTTACTTGCTAAAATATTAATATATTGCTTGGTAAATAAGGTATTTGTTTTACCGGTTATATATTACATACTTGACATTGAATTTAAATTCTATTATATTTAGCTTTTATTAACGATAGATTAATATCACTGATGAGAAGTATTCTGTTTATTGCAATTGTTATCTTATTTGCTGATTTAGAAGCCCAATGGAATGTCAATATTTGTCCTCAAAAACTTGAGGGATGGACAGGTAGTGTTAGAAATCTTGATGTTAGATATGACAAATACGATGGGGAGATACAAGTTGGGAAAGGCTCATTTTACAGCTTTTTCAGAGGATACGCTATATTTGATATTTCTAATGTACCTGATGATGCCATAATACAAAATATTAAATTGTATTTAATTACTAATAAAATTCCTGAACGTATATCTGTTCCGGTACAAATCACGAAATTGTCAGTTGATCCCCGGCAATCGAGTTTGGAAGATGTATACAATTCTATCAACAGTAACGCCTTGTTGGGTCCTGTTGAAGATTATCTTAAGAAAAAAGGTGAAAATGTTGTTGAGCTGAACAGTATTGCTAATGATGATTTGCAGGATCATTTGAAAAAAAATTGGTGGGCTATTGGTTTCCGCCAGGTTGACGACGGGATGGATAATTCCAGAACAGTAGGAACATTTGAAGGATATAACTGTACTGATACAATTAGTCCTATGTGTATAGTCACTTATTCTCTGGAATACAAGCGAAAAGTTTATAAAGGAAGAACAGTAAAATATACACAGGAATTAACTTTTAAAAATGCTGATATTTCTATTGAATATTGGGATCATCTAAAAGTTGATGGCGATATTATTTCATTATATTTAAACGGGAAACCAGTTGTTTCTGAATTTACCCTTAGAAAGGATAGAGAAAAAACTGAAATAACTTTAAGGACAGATATGCCAAATGATTTATTTCTTTATGCTCACAATGAGGGACAAAATCCACCAAACACCGTATCAATATTGATCTCTGATGGAATTACTTCTCAAAATATTATTCTGGAATCTGACCTGAATAGTTGTGAGGCAGTTTTAATAAAAGTAAAACAATAATACGTCGTCCTTAGCTATTTTAGCGCCAATATTCCGCCAATTGTTAAAATGGAATGTTCAGGTTATTATATTTAAGAAACTTCTCCAGAGTATATTTTCTTTTGGCGGATCAGCAATTATTTTTATTAAGTTCTTTTTTACAGGATGTATAAAACTAATTTCTCTTGAATGAAGGTGAATGCTCCCATCCTCATTTGCTTTTGAAAATCCGTACTTTAAATCTCCTTTGACAGGACAATTAATATTAGCAAGCTGTGTCCTAATCTGATGATGACGGCCAGTTATCAGGTTAATTTCCAACAGATAATGATTGTTTGATTTAGTTATCATCTGATATTCAAGAATAGCCTCTTTAGATTTTAGCACGGGCTTCTCATAAGTATAAGATTTATTTTGCTTCTGGTTTTTAATGAGATAATTTACTATAGTATCCTGCTTTTTCGGAGGTTTATTCTTTACGATGGCCCAATACTTTTTACTGATTTCATTTTCACGCAACATTTTATTTAAACGACTTAATGCTTTACTTGTTCTTGCAAAGATAACTGCCCCGCTTACAGGGCGGTCAAGACGGTGTACTGTTCCTAAAAAGACCTTGCCGGGTTTGTTATATTTGTTTTTTATGTAGTGTTTAATCTTTTCTTCAAGTGACAGATCTCTGGTAATATCTTTATGAGTAAGATCATTATTAAATTTATTAACTGCAATAATATGGTTATCTTCATAAAGAATGTTTAGTGAAGTCTTCACTAGTACTGTTCTTTTTCGTTTGGGAAATTTCTGCTTTTTATATCATCAATATAATTTGTAACTGCATTTGTTATTTCCATGTAAAGGTTGTGATAACGGCGTAAAAATCTTGGTGAGAATTCCTGAGTTATACCAAGCATGTCATGTAACACAAGAACCTGGCCATCAACCTCTTTGCCTGCTCCAATGCCAATGACGGGTATTTTTAGTTTCTTAGTTACTTTGGCTGCCAGTTCTGCGGGAATTTTTTCAAGTACTAAACCAAAACATCCTGCTTCCTCTAAAACATGAGCATCTTTAATAAGCTTTTTTGATTCTTCTTCGTCTGTAGCTCTTACAACATAAGTTCCGAATTTATGTATTGACTGTGGCGTTAATCCAAGGTGTCCCATAACAGGTATACCAGCCGACAATATTTTGCTGACAGATTCTTTAATCTCTTCTCCACCTTCCATTTTTACTCCGTGTGCACCGGTTTCTTTCATAATTCTAATAGCAGATGTCAATGCTTCAATTGGATTACCCTGATAAGTACCAAAAGGTAAATCAACTATTACCAGGGCCCTTTTAACTGCTCTGACAACAGACGAAGCATGGTAGAGCATTTCATTAAGAGTTATAGGGACCGTTGTTTCATGTCCTGCCATAACGTTTGAAGCAGAATCTCCAACCAAAATTACATCTATACCGGCCCTGTCAATAATTTTAGCGATTGAGTAATCATAAGCTGTAAGCATTGCTATTTTCTCATTAGCTGACTTCATTTCCCGCAATACCTGGGTAGTAATTCTTTTCGGTTTATCTTTAATTGTCATTGACATGATATCGAGTTTAGTATTTAAAGCTGTAAAGTTTATAAATAAATTTGAACCTATTGGTGTTATAGGTATTTAATTTTAAAATCTTTGATTTTATTTCATAGGATAAATTAATAAAACACTGTCTTTTTGTCACAAAATTTTATAAATGTAATTTTTAATAGTATATTTTACACGAAAATATGGCAGAAATACAATATGGCATAATCATTGTCAAAATAGACAATAAATAAATTTAATATATTATTAATTAAAACATAAAATAATGGGTAAAATTATTGGAATAGACCTTGGTACTACTAACTCGTGTGTATCGGTAATGGAAGGCAATGAACCCGTCGTTATTCCTAACAGTGAAGGTAAGCGTACTACTCCGTCAGTAGTAGCATTTATTGATAATGGGGAAAGAAAGGTTGGTGATCCTGCCAAAAGACAAGCAATTACCAATCCGATGAAGACTGTTTTCTCTATTAAACGTTTTATGGGTGAAGGTTTTGATAAAGTTGGCGTAGAAATTAAGAGAGTACCATATAAAATAGCTAAAGGTGAAAATAATACTCCAAGAGTTCAAATAGATGACAGAAAATATACTCCTCAGGAAATTTCCGCAATGATCCTTCAAAAGATGAAGAAAACTGCAGAAGACTATCTTGGACAGGAAGTTAATGAAGCAGTTATCACTGTTCCGGCGTACTTTAGCGACTCTCAACGTCAGGCTACTAAAGAAGCTGGTGAAATAGCCGGATTGGTTGTTAAGCGAATAATTAATGAACCGACAGCCGCTTCACTTGCTTATGGCCTTGATAAAAGGAATAAAGATATAAAGATTGCTGTTTTTGACCTGGGAGGCGGCACCTTTGATATATCAATACTTGAGCTGGGAGACGGGGTATTTGAAGTTAAATCAACAAATGGAAATACCCATTTGGGTGGTGACGATTTTGATCATAAAATTATCGACTGGCTGGCAGATGAATTTCAGAAAGACGAGGGAATAGATCTCCGAAAAGATCCAATGGCAATGCAACGCTTAAAAGAAGCTGCAGAAAAAGCTAAAATCGAACTTTCGAGCTCAACCAGTACTGAAATTAATTTACCCTATATAATGCCTGTTGAAGGCATACCAAAACACCTGGTAAAAACCCTCTCAAGGGCTAAGTTTGAAAGTCTTACCGATCAATTAATTAATTCAACAATCGAGCCATGTAAAAAAGCTTTGAAAGATTCAGGATTAAGTGCTTCGGATATTGATGATGTTATATTGGTGGGAGGATCTACACGTATACCTGCTATCCAGAATGTTGTTGAGAAATTCTTCGGGAAAAAACCATCTAAAGGAGTAAATCCTGATGAAGTAGTGGCAATTGGAGCTGCAATACAAGGTGGTGTATTAACAGGAGAAGTAAAAGACGTGTTATTACTTGATGTCACCCCATTATCACTGGGTATTGAAACTTTGGGAGGAGTTATGACTAAGTTGATTGAATCAAATACAACAATTCCTACCAAGAAGACAGAAACCTTTACAACTGCTGCTGATAATCAACCATCAGTAGAAATTCATGTTTTGCAGGGTGAAAGACCTATGGCAGCAGGAAATAAGACTATTGGTAAATTTCATCTGGACGGTATTCCGCCTGCTCCCAGAGGGATTCCCCAGGTTGAAGTAACTTTCGATATCGATGCAAATGGTATACTAAATGTATCAGCTAAGGATAAAGGTACAGGTAAAGAACATAGCATAAGAATAGAAGCTTCTTCAGGTCTCACTGATGATGAAATTGAAAAGATGAAACAGGAAGCTCAAATACATGAAGAAGAAGATAAAAAACAACGCGAAAGTATTGATAAACTGAATAGTGCAGATAGTATGATATTTCAAACTGAAAAACAACTTAAGGAGTTTGGAGACAAATTACCTGCCGAAAAGAAAGAACCAATAGAGAAAGCTTTGAATACTCTTAAAGAAGCTTATAAAAACAAGGATATTGAAGCTATTGATAAAGCTATGGCAGAATTAAATTCTATGTGGCAACAAGCATCGGAAGAAATGTATAAGGCAGGTCAAACAGCTGAACAAACCACCGGCGATACTAAATCGGATAATTCTTCCAAGAAAGGTTCGGATTCAAAAGGAGGTGACGAGGAAGTAACAGATGTTGATTTTGAAGAAGTGAAATAAAATATACATTCATTCAAATTTTTCACTTTTTTTTTATAAATGTGTCCTAACTATCCTATATTTATACATCATCTTCTTAATTACTGAAATCAATATAATTTCAATTGTTATATAGTATGAAAAGTTTATTTATTATTTTAATATTCATTAGCTTACCTGGGATAGCTTTTCTGCAGACTAATTCCAATATTAATGATACCCTGTTTAATAAGGTTGATAAAAACGGATTAAAACAAGGTTACTGGAAGAAATATTATCATACCGGTAATCTTAAATACTCGGGACTTTTTAAAGATGATAAACCGGTTGGAGAATTCAGCAGGTATTTTGAAAGCGGTAATTTAAAGGCAAAAATGAATTTTGATACCTTATCCAATTATACTGAAGCAAAAATATATTACGAAAATGGAGCACTTGCAGCACATGGATATTATCTTAAATCAATGAAGGACAGCCTGTGGAAGTTTTATAGCTATTATGAAAAAACTTTAATCTCTGATGAAATTTATAATAAAGGAATGAAAAACGGGTTAGCACATAAATACTATTCAAATGGTAATACAACAGAAAAAATTGAATGGAAAAATAATATTAAAAATGGTATATGGGAACAATATTACCAGGATAACTCATTAAGACTTAAAGGGCAATACAAAAATGGTAAACTTACCGGTGATTACTTTGTTTATTATCCAAACGGACATATTCAGGTTAAAGGTCATTATCTAGAGGATAAAAGACATGGTAAATGGATATTTTATGATAAGGAGAATAGTATAAAACTGGAACTGAATTTTCATTTTGACAATGTGGAAAATGAGGAGGAATTAACAGAAACGCAACAGGAATTTTTTCGTAATATTGACCGGAATATGAGTAAATTTAATGAGCCTAAACAGGAGGATTTCTATCCTTCTGATTCGGAAGAATATTAGTTCAAAAGCATAAAATGAAAACTTTCAGAGTATTAATATTATTTGCTTTTATATTAATATCTGTAGTTTCGATTTCGCAAACTGCTCCTGGTCGATACTGGATTCAGTTTACTGATAAAAATAATAATCCTTATAGTCTTCAGCGGCCTGAAGAATTCTTATCTGAGCGTGCTATGCAGAGAAGAATGAAGCAGAATATATCAATTTCTTTTAATGATCTGCCTGTTTCTCCTGCTTATATTGATAGCTTAATAGCTTCAGGTGTACCGGTATATAATAGGTCAAAATGGTTTAACGCTGTAACAACAGATATTATCAGTGAAGAGTTATTAGAAAAAATATATAATTTCTCGTTTGTGGTTAAGTCATCAACTAAGAAATCTCAAAGATTTATATCAGATAGAAAGAGTTCTGCTGATGATGATAAATTTTCTTTTTACAGCGGGAACACATATGATTACGGGAACTCAATAAAACATATCAGGATACATAACGGGCATCTTTTACATCAGCAGGGATATACCGGTGAAGGGATACAAATTGCCGTATTGGATGCAGGATTCTATGGAGTGGATGTTCTTCCTGCATTTATGGATTTGTTGAACGATGACAGAATTTTAGGAACAAGAGATTTTGTAAACAGAAATTCAAATATATACCAGGAACATATCCATGGTATGGCAGTTTTATCAATATTGGGAGGGAATATACCGTTTAATCTGGTTGGTACAGCACCCGATGCAGGCTTTTGGCTATTACGTTCAGAAGCAGTTGACTATGAATACCTTATTGAAGAGGATAACTGGGTAGCTGCAGCTGAATTTGCTGACAGCGTTGGCGCCGATATCATAAACACATCTCTCGGGTATTCTACTTTTGATGATCCGGCTCAAGATCATACTTATGAAGAAATGGACGGAAGATCAACAAGGATTTCAATTGCCGCAGGTATTGCAGCATCAAAGGGAATGCTGGTTGTGGTAAGTGCTGGTAATCAAGGGAATAAATCCTGGAAATATATCACAGCTCCATCTGATGCCGATAGTGTTCTTTCAGTTGGAGCAACTGATTCACTTGGAGTCATAGCAGCATTAAGTTCGCGCGGACCTTCTTCGGATGGCAGAATAAAACCTGATGTTTGTGCATTAGGCTTGAATAATTATTATCAACGAACAGACGGAACATTAGGAACCGGTGGAGGAACATCTTTTGCAGCGCCAATAATTTCCGGTTTGGCAGCATGTCTCTGGCAGGCAAATCCGAAGGCTACAAATATGGAGATATATTCTGCAATTCATGAAAGCTCACACAAATATTCTAATCCGGATACAATATACGGTTACGGAATACCTGATTTTTACCTGGCAAACATAATTTGTGCAAATAAACTTGATACCGGATCTAATAGATTGCATTCATTAAGTGCTTTTCCCAATCCATTTAACACTGAAATTAATGTCTGCTTTCTTTCAAACTATACTGGAATGGCATCTGTAATACTTTATAATGTAACTGGTAAAAAGATAAAAGAAATAATATATTTTATAAATGATAATTATAATCAAATATTCTGGGATGATTTACCTGACCTTCCTTCAGGAATATATTTAATTAAAATTCAATCCGGGGAATCGGTCTTAACTCAAAAGATATTAAAATGGTAATAAAAGCGTGAATCCTGCTGAAAAACATATAACCCTTTGGGAACTAAATAAAGAAGTTAAAGGAGTTTTAAAGAATAATTTATTACAGTATTATTGGGTTATTGGAGAAATAAGTGAAATAAAGATAAATATCAGCGGACATTGTTACATTGAATTAGTTGAGAAAAATGAGGCAACAGATATTCTTAATGCTAAAGCCAGAGCAATAATATGGGCTTCAACTTTAAGAAAACTACAGCCTTATTTTGAGACAACAACCAATTTAAAGCTTACAGATGGCATTAAAATATTGGTTAAAGTAATTGTGGAGTTTCATGAATTATATGGATATAGTCTGAATATTATTGATATTGACCCAACCTATACAATAGGCGAGTTAGCACGAAAAAAACAGGAAATTATTAATAAGCTTATTAAAGAGGGAGTGATTAATATGAACAAAGCAATACTATTTCCTCTACTCCCCCAGAAAATAGCAGTGATCTCATCTGAAACTGCCGCCGGATTCAGAGACTTTATTGATCAAGTTAACAATAATCCCTACAATTATAAATTTTATGTAAAGCTGTTCCCCGCTTATATGCAGGGAGAAGAAGCTGAACAATCTATAATTACAGCCCTTGATAATATTTATAAATATGAGGATTTTTTTGATGTTGTTATAATAATAAGAGGTGGAGGCGCACAGTCTGACCTCGACTGTTTTAATAATTATTGGCTTGCTTATCATATTACGCAATTCCCTATTCCCGTATTAACAGGAATAGGACACGAACAAGATGAATCCGTCGTTGATATTGTAGCACATACACAGCTTAAAACTCCTACAGCAGTTGCTGAATTCTTAATATCAAAATTCCAGAATGCTGAAAATTACATTAATGAACTTGAAAACAAAATAGTAAATATTTATGCAGATATTATAAACAAAGAAAAAAGTAGAATAAACAGATATTTGTTAGTATTAACACCTACTGTTACCAAAATGATTTCGGAGAATCATAATAAACTGAATGTTATTCAGTTAAATATTCTTTCCGGTATGCAGAAAATGATGTCAAATAGAACTCAAATATTAAACTTATTAATTCAAAGAATGAAATCGTTAAGTAAGGAATATATTATTAAAAAATCCCAGTTGTTTATTTTTATAAATAAGAGATTTAATAACTCGTTTAAGAATTATTTTTCAAATAAGAATTATAAACTAAGTATTCTTGGGAAGAGAAGTCATTATCTTGATCCAAAAAACGTTTTAAAACTCGGCTACTCAATCACATATCATAATAATAAAAATATTAAATCATCATCTGAGCTGGAGAATGATGATCTTATTGAAACTGTTTTATATAAAGGCAAAATTAACAGTAAAGTGGCAAAGTAGCCTCAGAAGGATTACCTTATTAGTCACAATTTAAAATCATATAAAATGGGGAAATTAAACATATCATATGCTGAAGCAATTAAACAAATTGAAGAAATACTTGATAAAATAGAAAGTGAAGAATTAGATGTTGACGAACTTAGTAACAAGGTTAAAAAGGCAGCTGATTTACTAAAATTATGTAAAATGAAATTACATGAAACCGAAGAAGATATCAGGAAAATACTGGACGAAATGGAAACAAATGCCAGCTAAATAGATTTATCAATTAACTTTTAAGTGTTAGTAGTTTTTAATAATATATTTTTTTTTCATTTTTAATCATATTATATTTATATATTTATATAATTCTTTAAATTTTTTTTAAGAATTAACAAGTTGTTATTGAAATTATAAACACTATAATAACCAAAGAAACATAAATAATTAAAATAAAAAAATTATGAAAGAAAAATATCTATGCCTTAATAAATTAAAAGGAATCTTTCTACTTCTCATGTTTGGGATGTTATTAGGTTTATTTTTCATCCCTGCGGAGGCACAGTTGATTATAGGGGCAAAAGGAGGAATTACGGTAAGTAATTTTTCTAATACTTCACCTCATACAGACGTAACACAAGGATATA
>Ga0114922_10005327_pt1 | contig 11865 bp, 11 predicted proteins | sample AartaG_FD_100975 | JGI IMG/M metagenome (GOLD analysis project Ga0114922, IMG submission 100975) | Deep subsurface microbial communities from Aarhus Bay to uncover new lineages of life (NeLLi) - Aarhus_00045 metaG | ecosystem: Environmental > Aquatic > Marine > Oceanic > Sediment | place...
AAATTTGTCCCGAGTAGCCAAGCGGGGACCGGCATGAGAATTGGTTTTGGTGGAAGCTGAAAGGTGCCGGAAGCAGCCGGTACAAGGTAAGCTGAAAGCCAGGCCGGGCGATGCAGGTGAAGGAAGTGAGGTTACTCGGGACATCTTATTTTTTTATTGTCCGAGAATCACTATCGCAGTTTAGAATAATCCCAGTAAGAAAGCTTCATGCTTTCGCGTATATCAGCCTGCTCGGTTTGACTCTTAACCAGAACTCAGTATCTACGCCTTTGGGTATTTGGTATTCTGGGGAATTAGTACCTGATTTGTAGCAGGCCTGATCCTCCACAAGGTGAAGGATGGTGTCCCTGGAATTGGGTGAGGGGCTGTATACTTGGATGAACACAGCATTGTAAGAAAGGCAGGAAAGTTGGGTAACAACACAAGCAAATGTTCAGCCGTAATACTCCCAGAATTGTCTCAGCTTTGAGAAGATTACCAGAAATAGAGAGAAATGAAGCTTAATTGACCTCGAAAATTTCATCAAGAAGACCTGCCTGAAGCTATGCAGCCTTGTTAGTACGGGTGTTCTCTGCATATTTCTGTATATTATTTACTGAAAAGTCGAAAATACGCTGATTACTTCTGTTTATTAACCCAATTTGAAAACCTTATTTGTGCATCTGCACGAATTTCTGCCATTACCTTTATTGGAAGGTTGAAACTCTGAGTAATCTTATCTGCTCTATCATCATAAGCTAATGGATATAATTGGAACTCAAATAGCAGACAGAAGCCACCTTGCATATATACTTCGTGAATATAAGACTTGGGTACCCACCTAACTACAAAAACAGGTTTGATTCCTAAGTATTCACACATTCGGATTTTAATGTATAACTCATCTTTTGGAATATAGGGTAGTGTATTTTTACACTCTACACCAATAGAAAAGCCTTTGTGGTGGGTAGCTATGAAATCAAGATCATGTCCTGTTTCAGTCCATTTTTTACCCTGAAACTCATTGCAATCTTGGCATATTATTGTAAACTGATTAACACGCAATTCAGATTTAAACAGATATTGAAGATGTTTCCCTATTATTCTAGTGACCTGTGGATCCGAAAATGATTCAATTAGTTTTAATTTAGAATTAACATGTGCGGACAATACACGCTGTCTATTTTCATCATCAGATAGTGGGCGGAAAACGAATACAACGGAGGAGCCATACTTCGTAGGTTCAAGACGTTCCTCAAGATAACCATCAGAAACGAGAGATTTAATAGCTCGATAAGTTATCCAGTGGAAATAGCGTTTTTCAAAAAGAACTTCGAGCTGGGTTAGGTAGTAAGGAGTGCGTTTGCGCCTAAAGAATTCCCTAAGATCGTTTTTACAAGACAAGAATGCTGGGTCTATTGAGTAATCTGGGTATAATTCTTCGTTTACGATTTCATAATCGAAATCATAATCAAGTGACATAAAAAATATGATAACGCAAAAGTGAAAAAGTGAAAAGTAGGTAAGTGTGTAGTAGTAGAATTGAAGCTAAATAACAAAGGTCTTGAATACTATATTGTCTAGATAATTATAATAGGACGATTATGAACCAATCTTACAAAATGATCTAACCAACCAATCTCGTAAGGTTCAGAGTTTGCAAAGTTTTCACTTCAGTCTTGATTAATTCCATTTAGGATTTTTAGGTACACACACCATTGGCAAGATGAGGAATGTGGCGGGACAGTCGGGTATTGTATTACTACGGTTATTGTCTACAGTTTCCTTTTTGGAATCCTTGTATTGATAATCCACCTTGCACGATCAGGTTATGATGCCATACCTATATCTATCATCAGTGACCTATTTGACTAAAAATAGTTCAGAAAACCTCTTGACAAAATGATGTACTTATGGTACTATAAGTACATAACGTATTTTAAGGAGGGACCAATGAAAATGCACAAGATTGAAGTAGATGAAGAGGTATACCAATTCCTACAAAGTAAAGCTGAGCCGTTTGTCGATACAGAAAATTCGACGTTAAGAAAATTATTACTAGGATCCACTAGTTCAGTGGCAAGAGGAGAATTTGGATTAGAATTTCCTGATATTCCAAGACGTATTCCTGATGGACTAGGTCATATTCTCGAAGTAGCATACCTTGTTAGCAAATACTCTATGGACAGGACAGAGGCGACAAGAGAAGTAGCAGAGAGACACAACATCATGTATCCAACTGTAGCTGATAAGTATGCCAGGCAACTTGGTAAGTCAGCCTATGACATTGACACGATGTTAGATGAACCAGGATTTCTCCAGTTAAAAAGAACATTAGAAGAGAAATATCACATGTGTAGTGACTATATTAATGAGTTCTTCAATATGCTAGAGTCATAGAAACAAACGTGAATCTGAGAATGAGTCCATTTTATTGGAGGGAAATCAGCGAGCTTACTGAGTCATTTGTACATTATGGCTAGGTTGATGGGGAATTTGGAATTCGCTGAATAATCAAATCTTAAAGGAGGGATAAGATGGCTACACATGATGTGACACTTATAAGGATGCCACGGCTTCTAATTGGTGGTAATGACATTTTTTTCGAGGTGAGAGAAGATGGTTCAAAACTAGGGGAATTAAGGATTAGCCAAGGCAATATGCATTGGGTTCCTGCAGATCATGTTTTTGGTCATACATTAGAGTGGCGGCAGTTTGCGGAAATAGCTGTTGAGCAGGGTAGAAGAGAAAAATATAGTTACTGACGTTCTGTCGGTGGGAAGGTATTCTGGAGACAAAATACCTGATTTGTGGTAGGCCTGATTGGTATGGTGTCCCTGGAATTCTTGGCGGTATATACCATTGAACAAAACTGAGGATTGTTTAACGCAAAGAGCACCGGTCTTCGGAAGCTGAGAATGGAGTGCCGTTTCAATCGTGTCAAGATGGAACCCGACAGCTCAACACCACGAAGGATTACACCTGACCACAACGGCCAACATTTACGGTAAGCGAGTAGTTAAGCGTTAAGGTTTGGGGACTTTGCTCTCGATTCTTAGAATATTCTGGGGACATAATACCTGCTTGGTAGCAGGCCTGATTGATATGATGTCTCTGGAATTCTAGCTAATAGTAAAGTTTTGTTATTCTCAAGGGGTTAGGAATCCTGGATATTCACTGGTCTTGCTTAATTCATCATATAAATCGGTCCCACTTGAGTTATCAGGCCAGTCATACTTCTGAAAAAATTCCTGGCGACTCAACTGTGCCATATCCCTCTGGATATCTCCAACCCTAAAGCTTTTTACTGGTTTAAGGAATAACACATCTCCGCCAGCTAGAACTAACACATTGTCGCATCCATAAATTGGCTGATCCCCGAGCCAAATGAGTGTATTCTTGTTGGGTAGTTTGAATTTATGCGCAATCATTTGATTTCTCCTTCCTAAGAAGTGCTTAATAGCACCATGATTAGTAAGTATTTCATTTGCCAAAAATCTCGTCCTGTATTCTGGGGGCATAGTACCTGATTTGTAGTAGGCCTAATGGATATGGTGTCCCTAGAATTCAAAGCTCTTTGATCTTTCAATAAGCTGGATGGTTCGCAATGTGTCATCACCGAAGTATTTCTTACTCACCCGACAAGTCTGAGCAATTTCCCTCAATATCTGTCGAAAATCCCAGAGAACTACGTCATTACGTTCGGCTTCGACTTTTGCCTCTTCCTCCCAGCCCCAGGTGACAATTATTTTTGTGTAATTACCTTCTTTGAATCCAAACCTTGCAAGTTCAGCCAAGACTTCGGGAGAGCCAAACTTGCGATCAATGAAGTAACCGATCGTCCTTCTTTGACCTGCTTGGTGTATCCTTTCCTTTAATTTCTCTGGAGAGAATGGTTTAGCTGTCAACTTGGAAAAAGTGCCTGAAACCGAAATACCACTCTCAATGTGATAGCGCCTGATCTTCGCGTCCGGAGTCACCTCAACGGCAAGAAGGTCAATCTCATATTGCCCAGCAGAACATTTGAGGTTGGAAATCGTAAACCAACCTTTAACATACCGACAATAGGAATCGACAATTCTCTCGGTGGTTTCCATGCCTTTCTACCAGTATAAGCCTAAGCAACTGCCAATTCAAGAGGAGATGTGATCCAAGAAGCATACGCGGATTGCAGGACTCTGCTAAACGCCAAATGGTGAGCGGGTTAACTAAAGTCAGTGAGGATAGGATACCTGATTTGTAGTGGGCCTAATTGCTATGGTGTCCTTGGAATTCTTGGAGGCGTGTCTTATCTACTCTGGGGATAAAGTTGTACCCCTGACTTGCCAAACATCCACATATGACCACAATCGCACCACTGCATCTTGTTATACGGAATTGCTAATTCTCTGCCGCAGTCTTGGCACCGCACTACACCACCCTGACAATCATTGCACTGACCAGCTAACCACCACAAGATTAATCCATCATGCAACTGGGTAAACCCACTGCTATCCATGATTATTAAACCATTATCACAAACAGGGCAAACCTTCCAACAATCTGGGCTCATAAACTTTACAGCGTCTTCCGCAGACCAAAGTCTCAAATCCATCCCCATAAACTTAGCTTTAATAGCTGCTGGGTTAGTCCATCCGTTAGAACAGACAATTATAGCCTTATTTGCGCCTACTGATTTGGCTAATTCTGACACGCCTTCCACGTGATTTACGTTGATCTTGTTTTTATGGTACTTGGCATCAATTAAGATATTCACTGTATGATGACCTTTTATACTCACTTCTAACCAGCAGTCAACCTGCCTCAACTGCCCTGTTAGCTTATCCGATATTTTTACATTACCTCGGACAATCCCTATTCCCTGTGCCTCTTTGTATAACTGTAAGACAAGATTTTGATACTGTTGCCAAGTCAGATACTGTTGCCAATTCATATATCCTTGCCTTTACATAATTATACCACCTCTATTACGTAGTCTATATTCATTTTTTCGCAAACTGTAGTACCCCGGGGATATGATACCTAATTTGCAGTAGGCCTGATTGGTATGGTATCTCTGGAATTCCGCCTCAGCAGTTATATATCCGCTGAGTGCCTCGATGATTTAATCCGCTTAACACCTTGGTATATGATCTGAGCCCGCTTATCGGGATCTTGGAGGATTTCGCTTTCTAGAAAACGAAAGACGGTCCAACCTTCACTTTGAAGTTTTTCCGTGACTTGCTCATCTCTTCGCATGTTTCTAGCTATTTTTTTACGCCAGAAATCACTATTGTTTAATTCCTCAAATTGTTCATCCCAAGAGTTGAATCCTCTTTTCTCCCAACCTTTACCATGCCAAAAATCCCCATCGCAGAAGACGACTACCTTAGGGCCGAGAAAGACGAAATCAGGCTTCCCTACCATGCTTTTTAGATGCTTTCGATATCGTAAGCCAGCTTTCCACATACATCTAGCAAGGGCTTTTTCGGCTTTCGATCCCTGTCCTCTAACGGCAGACATTATTTTTGATGTGATTTCGCTATTTCTATGCGCTCTAGTTTTCTTCATCTTCAACTACAAACAAATCGACTCAAGAGGTATATCCATTTTCTAGATTATCTAGCCAATCTCTAATACTGACAGCCCAATTATAGGCCAAAATAGGAGGTATAGCGTTTCCAATTTGCCTGTAAGCCTGCGTAGCAGAAACGGGAAAAGTAAACAAATCTGGAAAGCCCTGTATTCTTGCGCATTCACGTATTGTGAGCCTACGCAGCGATCCATTAGATAGGGTGTTGTAATGAACTTGCACATGTCCGTGATGTTCCGCACGAATTGTAGTGCAGGGAGTATTAGGATTTGCCTGCCCATCTCGGGGGTGACCTTTTCTAAAGTGTATTGTAGCGTGTGTAAGTTTTTCTTGGTCATTCGTATAACCGATTGTGCCACCAGGATCCCACAGACTATCCAGAGCATCTTTCGTTGCCACCCACGGTTTTCTATGGTCGTTAAGTCCGTCTGGAGAGCAATGTGTTGCTGGAGGAGGGATAAAAGTCTTTGGTAAATCAGTACGAATTCCAACAATGAATACCCTCTTCCGGAACTGTGGGACCCCGTAGTCAGCGGCGTCAACTTGATAATATTTAATTTCGTACAAGGGCGAATCACGACCTTTGAGGCCATTTATGATTCTTCTCATGACATTTGGTGGGTGCTGGATACCCGGTACATTCTCAGCCAAGAAGATCTTTGGTTTGAAATCGCGAATGGCTCTCCTCATTTCCTTATATAGCCGGCCTCGAACGGAGGTTAGTCCTCTTCGCAATCCCATAAATGAAAACTCTTGGCAAGGAAAGCCTGCCAATAGGATATCGGCATTTTTATACGCAGGTGCTACTTTTTGAAAATTAATCTTGCTGATATCGCCAAGTTCAATGTGATTACCAAAATTTGTCTGATACACCTTGCATGCATACTCATTTATGTCATTCGCCCAAACTATTTCAAAAGGTAAAGGAGCATATTTATTGCCTAGAAATTCAAAATCACCTAAGAACCCTAGGTCTGCCCCACCACACCCAGAAAAAAGTGACACCAGACGGTATTTTTTCATTGTCCTTTCATTACTCATTTAAGCGTGTGCTAGTTGTAAGACTCGGGAAAGCTAATTCGCTTGATTCGCTAGCATCCTCTAACTCAGCTACGTCTTTGAGCCATTCTTTAAAGAAACTGGCTTGTTTGTCGTTATTAAAATGAATGATTTGGTCTTTCAGATGTACTTCCACTGGCCTGCTTGAACACCATGCTTCATGTTCTGCCCCCATTTTTATTAATGCGGCTATTCTACGTATATCGCTCACAAAATCCAACACTCGAACGATTTTTTCCTTCTTCCATCTTAACCCTCTACCTAATTGTTGTACGAATATTCTTCGGCTGTGCGTGACCCTTAAAAATACCAACAAATTAACATCCGGAACATCAATTCCCTCATTAAAAACATCGACTCCGCAAAGGATATCAATTTCTCCGTCGCGAAATTTCATTAGCTTGATTTCACGGTCTATCCGTCTTTCTCCGGGTAAGAGTTTACTAGAAACAACTTTAGCAGTGGCGAACCCATTACTATTAATTATGCCCGCTATCCGTTCAGCACTTCTTATCGTTTTACAGAATATCAATGTCCGAGGATTATCTATATCTTTCCAATGCTCGTATATCTTCTGGACAATAGCCTCTTCCAGTTGAGGTATGAAGAATAATGAATTCAATTGCTTCACGGTTAATGACGTATTGGATAACTTTGGAAAATCTTCCCATGGTATATTGTCAATTAGAAGGCGGTAATCGACCTCTGATAACCAACCCTGATTCATCGCTTCAATGATAGATTTCGAGTAAATAGCATCGCCAAAAATATTCCGTAGGCTTTTTTCATCTGTTCTCCACGGGGTAGCGGTTAGCCCTACTAGAAAGTCTGGTGCAAGCGCACGAATCACAGCCATATAAGATCGTGCTGCGGCATGATGGCATTCATCAACGATAACGGTATCAAATTTTATTTCATCTGGCATATTTGGAATAATATTCGACATTGTCTGAAAAGTAGCAAAAGTAACACCGTCAATGCGGTGAGGCCGTTCCCGAGCGTTGATTTGATGAGTGGAGATCGTCTTAGGTAAATGTTTCCAGAATGATTTCTCACTTTGTTTCAAGATATCCTCGCTATGGGCTAATACCAATACCCTCAGACTTTCTTTCTCAGCTAGGACTTTAGCAACATACTCAGCTGCTACGACGGTTTTCCCCAAACCAGTTGCCATTGCTATCAGTGCTACCTCTTGTCCTCTCTTGTACGCAGCTAGTAATTCAGTTACGGCATCTTCTTGAAACCTAAATAGCGTTCTTGAATCAGATGGATAAATCGGATATTCCTCAAGTGCCATGATCAGCTGTGCGCCATTAATAAGTTGCAGGTCACTACCGTATTTCCCGGCGGCTTTTATTGCGGAACCAGCCCACTTTCCTCTTGATACGGCAAGACCCTTACTTACACCATATATAGCTGCAGCGCGCTCGACGTCTTGAATTGCATCAACTGCCCCCGATGCCTTACGAGCTTTTATCTGGACAACCCATCTTTCTCCTCGGAATAACCCTACGATGTCAGCACCGCCGTCCCATGAGCGTCCAACATGTCTTAAATCATCCCAACCGGCTAGAGCTAAACAACGCATGACCTGCCGTTCGAACCACTCAGCTTGACCGTTACTAAGATCAGTAATTCTAAGAAACGCCTGTGTGGCCGCAGTATTTTGACTCATATCGCTACTACATACTCTCTGATTAAATCAATACTCCTGAAAGCACGCAAACGACCGATACGTTCTATCTGAGAAGAATCGAATCGAACGGGTTTAGTAGCGTTAGCGGCATCCTCAAGTAAATTCGCAATCCGAGAAACATTCTCTAACCCAAGAATTTTACGCTCGTCCTCGTCTAACCCTTCCGGTAGATTACAATAGGACACGGCAAAAAGCCTATCATCAAGAAATCGCTCAGGCATCTGTCTCAAAATTCGGCTGATGAGGTGTGGGATCCATTTTAAGAATTCGCCTGTATTTAGTATGTCCTCTAACATAACCTGTCCTCGCCCTTGTTCAGCAACCATACGGCTAAGCTGCCGTATGTCTTCTTTCCCTAATAAATCGCGCAGTTGCCGCTTATCGTCATCCGAATAGGTTTGAAATGCGTGAACGAATGGCATCCAAATTTCGTCAAATAAATATGCGGCAGTTCTCACCAAATTATCTCTTGTAAAGTCCGGAAGCTTTGACTTTCTCAAATGATCTAAAACAAAGGAAACCGGTAGGTGGTCGTAATAGCGATCTTTAAGTAATATCGCAATCTCGGCGATAATTAAGTCCTGTATATCGTTTTCATCATGTTCTACCCTAGGATGTGTTTCATCATAGAAACAGTCGACGGAACCATGTAATGCGGGTAAGACGATTATGGGGACAGCATGGCTAATCGTCCCTTGTTGCCGGAACAAATTCCTCCGAACTTTATATACACTCACGTCTAATGTGCAATGAGGCTCAAATCCGTAAGTACTACTGAGTTTTTCATCTAATTCCGCCTCCTCCTTTAGCTGGTCGCGTTCCGTTTTCTGTATCGCTTCAGAGACGGTAGGTGTAGAAATTGCGGACGGTAACTCCTCAACACCAATAGTCTGTGCTTCTTTACTCCTCTGCCGAGCTATTTCTTTATCAGCATCTAACATCCACTCGTACCACTTTTTATCAGATTGGTATTCTGAATCTCCCCTTAGGAACTTTTCATAGTAATTTCGTGCTATACCCTGATCAATTATGAGATCTCTTGACCAATATTCTTTACGGCCTTGTGTACTACCTGAATAACGACCTCCTTCTATAGTTCTTGTTCTATTGTATCCTTTATATATTGTCGCAAGAAGTGATTCATTTCGTGGCATATTCATTCTTTCCGCAACTTGTGATCTAAGCGGACTCCTGCCACGAAGGTTACTGATCACTTCTTGCCATAACCATGATTCTGTTTCAAAGCTATCTTTCTGATAATGTACGGGAACGTGGTCAACCTCAACTTCACCGACAATCCTTCCATGACGCGCCCTTATTTCATCTATAGGGTATTCTAATTCTGTCTTACTGGTCTCTGGATGAGTCCATGAAAAGACCCTTTTATCCCATTGCAGAATTGCTCGACCATTACGGAGGAAATCCAAACCATACTCATCTTCATCTAAGTGGCGCTGAATTCCAATCCATCCTTTTATCCTCCTAGAACGTTCAATCACTGTATCTCCACCGCAAAATGCGCACTTAGCTATACCAGGCATGCCTTCAGGCTGCCACGATAAGCATGAAGTACAGTAGTAACCAACGCCGAGAACGAGATCGAACGGGTTGTAAGCTCGTATTTTTTGAGGTACTCCAAGCCGTGTCTCTGCACCAATTTTTACCTCCCTATTCTCACCCCAAATACACCACCTAAAGGGTTTGATCGGTGATCCATCTACCGTGATCTGTAATGACCTATCCGCCAAACGTGGTTCTGCTTCTCTTAGATATTTGGTGTAAGTACGACCGATCCATGACCGTAAACCAGCGACGGATTTAAGAGTTGCGCCACTAATTCCACTGGCAATTTGTCGTGCTTGTTCAGGTTTAAGATTACGTATAATAACTCTAGTGCCTGAGTCCTCTGATGGCTTGTTTTCAAATCGAGGACGTATGACGTAGCTCGCCTGACTTCGAAGTTTGGCAAGATCAATATCGAGTATGCTCCAAGCGGTTTCACCTTTCACGCCACTACGAAGCTCAGTAATTCCGCCAAGGCGAGCGGTAGCGATATTGAAACCCATTCCGAAAAGTCCAAGATTCTCTAGGGATGATGTCCCAGAGTATCCCGCTTTAGCAGCAAGAGTTAAAGCGGGTAAGGTCATTCCAGGACCGTTATCTTCAACTACTACCTCAGCGTGAGCGCTATCGATCTGATTCTTATGCGGAACTCGAATCGTAATACTTGGACGCATTTTCTGATTTTCCTGCAGAAATCGTGGCTGACTGAGAAATCCATCGATAGCATTATCAATCAATTCGCCAATACATTTGTGAGGCTCAAAAGCGATTTCACCTAGCATCGCTAAAATGCGAGGATGTGGAGTAATATCAACTTCTTGTGATTCTCTATTAATAGCCATATTACCCATCCCTCCTCTACTCATAGTGCGATATTCATCTTTTCCGACATTAACAGATCATCTAGATTTTATCACCGGATCATGACTATGTAAACTAACATGTTCCTAAGAATCATAGATTTCCCAGACCGATATGTATATAGGCGAACAGATACACAGATGCTCCCTTGATGCTAGGAAAACACGTCACCACGATACAAAAGGGAGTCAGCATCTAGATCATACTACTATTGTGTCGTAGGTTTGATCAAATAGCTTCGCCTTCAAGTATACTACAATGCACGATTGTTAGGTTATACATTCCATTAAAAAGTTTAAGCAGGCGCGATGTCCTCAGGCTTCGAGCAGATGCTCCTGTTAAAAATACCGGCAAAACAAGGTATAATAGCTGAAAGCGAGGACTACAAAGTGCTGACAAAATTAGATAGGAGGGGAAATGAGAGAGGTTATTTTATATCCAGGTGAGGATGGTTACTGGGTAGTGGAGTGTCCGAGCTTGCCTGGTTGCATAAGCCAAGGGAAGACAAAAGAGGAAGCAATAAAAAACGTCAAGGAAGCTATAAGTTGCTACATCCACTCCCTTGAGGTAGATACAGATGAATTATTTGCATAGCCGATCTGGGAAAGACACCAATAAACTGGTGCAAGGATACCTAGCATCTATTCTTTGTGACCGCCGACTATACCGCCAGGACATCGGGGAAAAGGTGTAACCCTTTGAGCAAGAAGCAGCCTGTGTTCTATGGATGGTGGCTAGTCCTGGGGTTATTTCTTATAGGCGCATTCGGGCCTCTGGCGAGACACAGTTGGTTATGGCTTAATTGGAGGCTGGGGACCATTTATTTGGGCCAGGCTTTATGAAGCAACCGGGAGCTATAATGTTGCCTGCCTGATATCTGCGGTATGTTATGCTATAGCTTCTGTGGCTCTTTTGTTCGTTCGCCCTATAAGGGCTAAACAGGGTGATTAGGTTCATGGACATGCAGGTGGGTCAAGTAAAAAAGATACTGCGAGGAGCAAGGAGGATGATTAAAGAATGATTAAGCTGGCGCCGTCGATTCTTTCCGCTGATTTTGCCCGCCTTGGTGAGCAGATTGCCGAGGTCGCCAGGGCCGGGGCTGATTATATCCACGTAGATGTCATGGACGGGCATT
>Ga0114922_10005329_pt1 | contig 11864 bp, 8 predicted proteins | sample AartaG_FD_100975 | JGI IMG/M metagenome (GOLD analysis project Ga0114922, IMG submission 100975) | Deep subsurface microbial communities from Aarhus Bay to uncover new lineages of life (NeLLi) - Aarhus_00045 metaG | ecosystem: Environmental > Aquatic > Marine > Oceanic > Sediment | place: Aarhus...
CCGTGCGCCTGCGCCCCCGTTCCTTGTCACCAACTACCACGATCTCTCGGCTCACGCTCGTCCGAACGGAGCAGTTCCGCCGATGTCACGTGCGCCGCCAAGTGTCACCGACGCGCATCACTCGTGTCAACGCCGCCTCGGTGGACGGATGGAGTTCTCGGGAGGGACAGGCCGGGCGGCGGTGCGCTTACACGCCCCGCAAGACCGACACCACCCTTTCGCAGGTCTCCTTGTCGGCCATGATCGGCAGCGCGAGCACCTCCTCGCACGCGCGCTCGGTGACGGGCAGGTCGCCATTCCGGTAACCCAGGTCCGCGAAGCACTTCTGAAGATGCAGTGGGATCGGGTAGTAGATCATGTGGCCGATGTCGGCTTCCTTGAGCTTGGCCGCCGCCGCGTCGCGCTTGCCATCCTTGACCCGCAGCTCGTACTGGTTGAACACATGACGGTTGCCCTCGACTTCGGTCGGCGGGACGTACAGGCCGCCCTCGGCGAGGAGCTCGGCATACGTGGCGGCCGCCGCCCGGCGTTTCTCCTCCCACTCTTTCAGATGCGGAAGCTTGACCGAGAGCGCCGCCGCCTGGATCGCGTCGAGGCGGAAGTTCCCGCCCACCACGCTGTGATAGTACTTAGGGTGCGAGCCGTGTTCCCGCAGGGTCGCGATCTTCTCGGCCAGCGCCTCGTCGTCGGTGACCACCGCGCCGCCGTCACCGATTGCGCCCAGGTTCTTGGCCGGGTAGAACGAATACATCCCCAGCGTGCCCATCGTGCCGCACATCCTGCCGTGGTGGAGGGCGCCGATCGACTGCGCGGCATCTTCGAGCACCCACAGCCCGTGCTTCTCGGCAATGGCGTTGATCTTGTCCATGTCCGCCGACTGACCGAACAGGTGGACCGGGATGATGCCCGCGGTCTTCTTGGTGATCTTCTCCTCGATCTTGTCGGGGTCGATGTTGAACGTCACCGGATCGATGTCAACGAAGACGGGCGTGCCGCCGGTGCGGACGGTCGCGCCGGCGGTGGCGAAGAACGTGAAGGACGGGGCGATGATCTCGTCGCCGGGTTTCACGTCGAGCGCCATCAGGGACACGATCAGGGCGTCGGAGCCCGAGCTGACGCCGATGGCCCTCGTGGCCCCGGTGTGGGCCGCCAATTGGTCCTCGAATCTCTCGACGTACGGGCCGTTGATGTACGAGCCCGAGTCCAGCACCTCGGTCAGCGCCGCCAACAGTTCATCCCGGATCGGCTGGTGCATTTTCACCACGTCAAGCAGGGGAATCTTCACGGTGTGCTCCTTCGCAAGAGCGGCACGCGCCCTTCGCCAGGGTTGGCCTGACCTTCGCTTTCCCGCCGGCGTGGCCCCTCGTCCCAATCTGTGCCCAACATCATAGCGCAATAGACGGCGGCTGTCGTTCTTTTTCCACCACGCCGGCCCGCGGCGGCGGGCGCAGGCGCGAAAGCGCTCTGGGGGCCTCCGCACGTCGGCCAAACTCTAAAGGGCCTTGCAATGGGATGGGTCGACCCTATAATGTCTGCGACAATGGCAGGAGCGATGTCCGGGTTGGAGGACGAACAGTGTCAGACACGCCAGAGACGCCGGATGCCTCGGTAGGCAGGGTGGAGTTGAAGGGGAATGTCATCATCGGCCAGGCGGGCGGGCCGACGTGCGTGATCAACCAGAGCCTGGTCGGCGCCATCAAGGAGCTGGTCAAGTCGAAGGAGATCAACGATATCTACGGCGCGCTCCACGGGATCGACGGGATGCTGGCGGAGGATTACATCGATCTGCGGGCCGAGACGCCGCGTTCGCTGGAGAAAATCGCCCGGACCCCGTCCTCCGCGCTCGGCTCCACCCGCACGAAGCCGACGACGGAGGATTGCCTTAGGCTGTTCGAAATCTGCAAGAAGCGTGAGGTCCGCTATCTGTTCTACATCGGGGGTGATGACACGGCAAACGCCTCCGGCATCGTCGCCGACGCCGCCGCGGATGCCGAGTATGACATGCGGGTCTTTCACATCCCCAAGACCATCGACAACGACCTGCTCGAGAACGACCACTGCCCCGGCTACGGCTCGGCCGCCCGATTCGTGGCGCTGGCGTCGATGGGCGACCAGCTCGACAACCGCTCGCTGAAGGGCGTGAAGATCAACATCATCATGGGCCGCCGGGCGGGGTTCCTGACCGCCGCCTCGGTGCTCGGCCAGCAGCGGAGCGACGACGGTCCCCATCTCATCTACGTGCCCGAGCGGCCGTTCAGCCTGAACAAGTTCCTCCGCGACGTGACCCAGGTGCACGACGAGCTGGGCCGCTGCGTGGTCGCCGTCGCCGAGGGCATCCAGGAAAGGATTCAGGAGGACATCGCGGCGGAAGGCCACGAGCCGATTCAGACCAGCGAAGAGACCGATTCGTTCGGCCACCGGCAGCTTTCCGGCAGCGGCGAACTGGGGGACTACCTGGCCACATTTGTCAAGCATCATCTCGGCCCGGTCGTCCAGGAGCGGACGGGCAAGAAGCTCCGCATTCGGGCCGACACCTTCGGCTACCTCCAGCGGTGCTTCCCCGAGGTGGTCTCGAAGGTGGACGCCGAAGAAGCCCTCCGGGTCGGCCGAGAGGCCGCCCGGGTCGCCGTCACGGACGAACATCCCAACGGCACGATCACCATCCAACGGACCGGCACGGCGAAGACCTACGCCGTCAGCTATGTGTGGAAGCCGCTCGAAGCGGTGGCGGCGGGCCACCGCCGGATGCCGGACGAATACATCAACGCCGAGGGCAACGGCATCACCGAAGCCTTCCGTGACTACGCTCTGCCGCTCGTGGACCGATTCCCCCGGCTCGGCTGGCTCAAGGGAAAGCCGATCTAGTGGCCAAATCGCTCGTCATCGTCGAATCGCCCGCCAAGGCGAGGACGATACAGAAGTACCTCGGCCCCGGCTATACCGTCCACGCCTCGATGGGCCACGTGCGCGACCTGCCCAAGCGTACGCTGGGCGTGGACATCGAGAACGACTTCCGTCCCACCTACGAGAACCTGCGCGGCCGCGCCGGCACGCTGAAGAAGATCCGAAGCGCCGCCAAGGGAGCCGATGCCATCTACCTGGCCCCCGACCCGGACCGCGAAGGCGAGGCCATCGCCTGGCACCTGGCCAAGGCGCTCCGACTGCCGCAGTCGAAGGTCTTCCGAGTCACGTTCAACGAGATTACGAAACGCGCCGTCAAGAACGCATTCAAGGACCCCGGCAAGATCGACATGGCGAAGGTCAACGCGCAGCAGGCGCGGCGGATCCTCGACCGGATCGTCGGCTATCAGCTCAGCCCGCTCCTCTGGAAAAAAGTGGCCAGGGGCCTGAGCGCCGGCCGGGTACAGTCGGTCGCCGTGCGGCTGATTGCCGAACGTGAGAAGGAAATCCGCGCCTTCGTGCCGGAGGAGTTCTGGCGGATACTGGCCAAGCTGGCACCCGCGGGCAGCCGGGACGAGGCGGAACAGTTCGAGGCGGCACTGGCCGAATGGAAGGGCGAGAAGTTCCGCCCCGCCAAGGGCGACGAGGCCCAAGCGGTCGCCGAGGCCCTGCGGGCGGCCGACTATGTCGTCGGCGCGGTCGAGCGGAAGCAGCAGAAGGTCTCGCCCGGGCCGCCGTTCCACACCAGCTCGCTGCAACAGGCGGCCTCGACGCGGCTCCGCTTCGCGGCGCGGCGGACGATGCGCATCGCCCAGCAGCTCTACGAGGGCATCGAGATCGGCGACGAAGGCTCCGTCGGCCTCATTACCTATATGCGGACGGATTCGTTCCGCGTCGCCGCCGACGCCCAGAACGAGTGCCGCGAGTTGATCCCCGAACGGTTTGGCAAGCAGTACCTGCCCGACAAGCCGAAGATCTACAAGTCGCGCAAGGGCGCCCAAGAGGCCCACGAGGCCATCCGGCCCACCTCGGTCAGCCGGACGCCCGAGCAACTGAAGCCGTACCTCAGCGACGAGCAGTTCAAGCTCTATCGGCTCATCTGGGAGCGGTTCGTGGCCAGCCAGATGCGCGACGCCACCTACGAGGCAACCAGCGTCGAGGTCCGCGCCGCCGACGGCCTGCTCAAGGCCCGCGGGCGGGTGTGCCAGTTCGACGGCTACACCAAGGTCTGGCCGGCGCGCGACGACAAAGACCTCCAGGACCTGCCGCCGCTGGAGACCGGGCAGCAGCTCGACCTGCTCGGGCTCGACCCGTCGCAGCACTTCACCAAGCCGCCACCGCGTTACACCGAGGCGGCGCTGGTTCGCACGCTCGAACGCGAGGGAATCGGACGGCCAAGCACCTACGCCGCCATCATCTCGACCATCCAGGACCGCGGGTACGTCAAGCAGGAAAAACGCGCCTTCCACGCCACCGATCTCGGCATCGTCGTGACCGATCTCTTGCTCGGCAGCTTTCCCGACGTGATGGACGTCCAGTTCACCTCGGCGATGGAGGAGAAGCTCGACCGGATCGAGGAGGAGCACATCGACTGGGTCGCGGTGTTGCACGATTTCTACAAGCTCTTCAAGGCCGATCTGGACAGGGCGGAAGCCGAGATGAAGAGCGTGAAGGGTGTGCCCGTCGAGGGGGAGGTGTGTCCGGACTGCGGAAAGCCGCTGGTCGAGCGGTGGAGCAAGCACGGCAAGTTCCTCGGCTGCTCCGGCTATCCCGCGTGCAGGTACATCAAGCCCGGCGATGGCGGGCAAGAAGCGGTCGAGACCGATGAGGTCTGCGAGAAGTGCGGGAAGCCGATGGTGCTGAAGATCGGGCGCCGCGGCCGGTTCCTCGGTTGCTCCGGCTACCCTGACTGCCGCAACACCAAGCGGATCGGTCGAGACGGCAAGCCGGTCCCCCCGCCCGAGCCGACCGACAAGGTGTGCGAGAAGTGCGGGGCGCCGATGGTGATCCGGACGGGCGCCAGGGGGCGGTTCCTGGCCTGCTCGGCGTTCCCCAAGTGTCGCAACACCAAGGCGCTGCCCACCGGCGTCAAGTGCCCAAGGGAAGGGTGCGACGGGGAACTCATCTACAAGCGCGGCAAAGGCCGCGGCCGCAAGGGTTTCTTCGCCTGCACCAAGTACCCCGACTGTGACTACACCACCAACGAGCTGCCCCCGCCGGACGCGGAGCAGTGACCAGTGACCAGTGATCAGTGAGCAGTGAGCGAACGCACCACGAAACTCGTCGGCATCTACACCAGCCCGCGTAAGGGCGGGAACAGCGACACGCTGCTCGATGCAGCGCTCGAGGGCGCGGCAGAGGCCGGCGCCGAAATCCAGCGCCTCCACGTCCGGGATCTCGACTTCGTTCCCTGCCAGAACTGCGGATCCTGCTCGAGCAAGGGCACCTGCCGGATCACGGACGACATGACCGTGATTTACGATGCGCTCGACAACTCGGACGTGATCGTGCTCGCGTCGCCCATCTACTTCTGCTCGCTGTGCGCACAGGCCAAGACGATGATCGATCGCTGCCAGCCCTACTGGGCGAGGAAATACGTGCTGAAGCAAGAGCCGCCCAAGGCCGGGCGGGTCGGGGGCTTCGTCTCCTGCGGCGGATTCAAGGACGACCGGTTCCTGGCCTGCACCGAGCAGATCATCCGGTCCTGGTACTTCATTCTGGACATCGACTACCGGGGCTGCCTGTTCGTGCCGGGCTTGGACGCGCGGGGCGACGCGGCCAGGCACCCGGCCGCGGTCAAGGATGCGTTCGAGTACGGAACAAAGCTGATCGCTGAAGGCTCGGGCCGATCCTGAGCTGAAGTGCGTAGCGCGAATGGCGCAGCCCGGGTAGGCGGCGCGTCAAGGCCGGATGCTCAGTTGTCCGAGTGACGATTCGGGCGTCCGACCGTGTGGCGCTCGGCCGGGTCGTCCAGATGTACCGTGCCCGACCACGGCCGGGTGAGCGAGTACCTGGCGCGTGCCGCTCGAACCGATCTTCGGAATCTGCGTCGAAACCGATTGTTCATCGTGAAGCGCCTTTCAGCGGGTGCCTACTTCTGTTATCGTCAGCGCCGCCGGTCGCTTTACCAATAACCCGGCGGACTTTTCCTTTTTTTTCGGGCGCAGAAGGCGCCAGAACGGGAGAACACGAATGGGCGACAGGATCAGCGTGCATGAGTCGGAGGTCGAGCGGGAGGAGTATCCTGACCGTTGGAGCAAGGACCTGATCGGCGGGCCCAAGGTGCAGACCACGTCGGGCTTCAGCCTCGGTATCGCCGAGTACTTCGCGCCCGAGTTCGGCGAGTTGCAACTCCACGACGACCAGGAGGAGGTGTACGTCGTGTCAGGTGTCGGTCAGATCCGCATTGCCGACGAATTGCACGACGTGGAGCCGGGCGCGTCGTTCCTGCTGCCGCCGGGCACCCCGCATGCCACGCGGCGCACGGGCGACGAACCGGTCTGCGTGGTCTACACCCACGCCGCGCCCAGCGGCGAGAAGACGATGGGCGTATCGACGTCCGACTCCGCCGACTTCGGCGAACTGCGCGCCCACGACGACCAGGAGGCGCTCTACGTCATCTCAGGCGTCGGGCAGGTGCGCGTCGGCGACGTAATTCTTGAGGCCCGGCCGGGCGCCGGCATTTACGTGCCGCCGGATACCCCGCACGCCCGCCGCTGCACGGGCACGGAGCCGCTCCGCACCCTCTTCGCACACGGCGCGGTCTGAGTCACCGCGGGAAAAGCGGGGACAGATAGACTGTCGTCGCTGAGCTGCGGCGGCTGAGCCCCACCACGCGCCCATCCGCGACAGGAGCTCTGGCGAAACGGTGGGGCGGACATTCTTGTCCGCCACCAGGCAGGCAGGAATGCCTGCCCCACCTGGGTTCTGTCAGAGGCCCTGATTCCCGATCCCGAGCTTCACGGTCAGGATCTTCCTGGCGGGGACGGTAAGCGTAATGCGGTTGTCGGTGACCGGCAGGTCGCCAAGCGGTTCGGTCTCTTTCATGTTCGTCAGTTCGGCGGAGGCGACGGGGAAGCCGAGGCGGATGGAGGCCGGCACGTCGGCGTCGGTCGGATTCACCAGGCGAAGGATGAGCGAGTCGTCCCATTCGCCTTTCTTGACGGCGGCCAGCTCGACGCGCGGGTCGTCAATCTCGATGAAGCTTTTCGAGACCGGCAGGCCGCCTTCGCCGGCCGACCCGGCTCGGGGCCGAACGACCGTCGGCCCGCCGGGTCCACCGGCTGCGGCCTTCATCGGCAGGTTGAACAGGCGCGATTGACGCAGCACGTCGCCCTCGACCCAGTCGCCCGCGTGAGGAAAGAGCGCGTACGTGAACGTGTGCGTCCCCGGGCATTGCGAGCTCGTCTGGTCGGGATACTCGGCGACCCGGATGGAGTTCCACTGGCGGAAGCATCGCAGGAGGGTGAGCGCCAGCTCCCGCGCGGGTGAGTCGACGGCCTCGTACTGACCGTTGCCGGCGTTGAGCACCGCGAAGCCGCGATTGTTGGCGCTGATGTCGACGAAGCTGCGCTGCGGCTGCACCGGGCGATAGGGCTCACGCCAGCCGGTGGTGTCCGGGTGCTCGATGTCCCGCGTCACCACGTCGAACGGCATCTCCACCTGCACCGTGTCGGCGGCGATGTGCGTGGGGAAGAAGACGCGAAGGATGTGATCTTTGACGACGTTCTCGATGGTGGTGGCGACGCGGACGAACGGCTCGCCCTTTCGCAGGCGCACGACGGACGTGATGCGGACGGGCGCCGTTTCGGCCAGACGCTCCTTGCGGTCGGCGCTGCACGCGACCGGCAGGTCCATCACGATGTCGATCTCCAGCGCGCCGGAGAGGGGGCCGTCCTCAAGGGCCTTCACGTCGGCGGCGCAGTTCTCGGACGTGATGATGCGGTCGTTCTCGGGAAAGGCGCCGACCCACGGATCCCCCACCTCGCCCTGGTCGTGGAACAGGTTCAGGCCGGGATATGTGACCCCTCCTTCTTTCCAGGTGAGGTCGAACGTGCCGTTGTCGTTCACGCTCACGGCGAGGTGCTCGTTCTCGAGGGTGCGCTCGCCACTGACGATGGCGAAAGCGGGGACCGGTCGGCAGCGAAGCTGCCGTGGGAGTTTGCAGGGCAAACTCGAAAGCCGTTCCAAAGGAACGGCTACGTCTTCGCTCGTTTCACTCGCTCCGCTGGTGCCAGTCCCCGTTTTCGCTGCGCGGACTACATAGCACTTGTAACCGAGCGCCGGCACGTCGCTCGCCTCGACGGCCGCCTTCCATCGATCGGCCCGCAAGCGGCAGGGCAACTCGTTGGGATGCTGGAACGGTATCAGCAGCTCCTGCTTGCTGAGCAACTGACTGGCGGCGGGTGTGCCGTCGGCATCGGTGACGGACACGCCGGAAACGCCGCGAGACTGGTCGAAGTCGATCTCGACGTCCACTACCCCCGAGCGCGCGTACGGCAGGTTGTTGAAGACGTAGAGCACGATGTCGTTCACGTCCAGGCGCCCCGTGTCGATGCGGCCCGCGATGTGCATCAGGGCGTCCTGCAGCACGTGGCCGGCGATGATCCGGCCCTGGCGGGCGCGGAACTCGGTCTCGTAATGGACCAGGTCCATTCCGCAGCCGCCGAACGCATCGTGTGCGTGGTTGGCCAGCAGCATCCGCCATGCCTGTTCCAGGAACGGAACGGGATAGCTCGCGCCGAGCATCCACGCGACCGCGGCGAACGGCTCCGCGTAGCGCTGAAGGTCGTACTCGGTCTGCCGGTTGAGATACTTCAGGTGCATGCGGGCGGCCTGGACCTCGGGGTAGAGGTCGGTCCACACGCCCGCCCGCTGGGTGTTCCTCATCTCGCCCCGCAGGCGGGGCAGCGTGTCGAGGTCGAGTTCTGCCATGGCCCGGTCGACGAACTCGGTGAGGGTGGCCTGCTTCGCGTTGTGCCGGCCTTCGGCAATCTGGTTGATCGCGTCGACGAGCTGGGGCGTCTCGGGGAATGGCCCGGTGCTGTCGTCGCACTCCATCGCCAGCGCGAACGGCAGCTCGTAGTTGGGGCCGATCTCGTCGTCGTCGAACCCGCGGAGCGCCTCCTCCAGGTTCTCGGGGTACCAGCCCATCGGCGGGTTGCAGAAGTAATAGGGCTGGACGGTGCCGGTGCCGCAGATGCGGAAGGGCTTGCCGCCGCGCTCCCACTGGTGGGACGAGTCGCCGCTGAACCGGTTGTGGATGACCGGTCGGCAGATGCGATGAAAGAAAGCGGAGCGGGCGAGGTCGCCCAGGCGGATGCTGAAGACGCCGGTGCCGTCGGGCGATTCCCAGATGTAGAAGTTGCCGGCGACCTGGTCGGCGGAGATGCCGCGATAGAAGATGGCGGACTTGATGCCGAACCCGGCGAAGAGCTGCGGGACCTGCGAGACTTGGCCCCACGAGCACGGCGAATAGCCGCAGTCCATGCAGCCGCCGAACTCGCGGCCGACTTTCTCGCCGAACAGCAGGTTGCGGACGAGCGACTCGCCGGAAAGCTGGTTCTCTTCGGGCAGCGTGTACCACGGGCCGATGAGCAGCCGGCCCGCTTCGACCAGCTTGCGGATTCGCCCCTTGTTCGCCGGCCGAATCTCGCAGTAGTCCTCGAGCAGGATGGTCTGCCCGTCGAGGTGGTAGTATTTGTACTCCGGCCGGGTCTCGAGCAGATCGAGCAGCCCGTCCATCATCTCGACGAGCATCATCCGCGTCTTCTGGAACGGGAAGCGCCACTCGCGGTCCCAGTGCGTGAGCGACACAACGTGCAGGTCGTGCTTGAGCTTCATTGCGCTCTGCTCCCTTCCTCCGGATGAAACCCGTGCCGGGGCCGCCCCGTCGTCAGTCACGAATGATGCCGATAGACCTGTCTTCGATGGCCGACAGTTGCTTTTGCGCAGAACGCAGGATACTGACCGTGTACGTCACGCGTCGTATCCCTCTTCCATCTCCCGCACCGCTCGATCGAGAGGAACCGCATCCTGGGGCCCGGCCTTCGCCTCGTCATAGGCGCGTAGGTCGTCCAGTTCCTCCAGTTCCTCGAGGATACGTTCCCACTCGGCCAGCGGGATCAGCACGGCGGTTCGGTTCTTGTTGTCGTCAATCAGATACTGGGGATGAATGGTCACCATGGTTCCTCCTTCGTCCCGGGCGGCGCGGATTCCCAGACCAAGCCATGCCCTCCGGGCACAAACGCTGCGCCAGGGGCACATCGTACTTGACCCACGTCGGCATGACAAGAGAAGGAGAGAACATTCTGGTCCCAGCCGGGGTCTCATGGAGGGCCATCAATGATCGTCAACACTTCGCCGAAGCCTGCGCAGTAGTGGTGGAGCAGGCAGCGCGTGCCGCTCTGCTCGATGTTGCCGCCGGCCATCCCGATCACCGCGAAGCCGGCGAGCCGGATGGCGACGACGCCGGCGCCGCTGTCCTCGATACCCACGACGCGGTGCCGGTCGGCGAAGTCGATCCCGAGCCCGACGCGCGCTGCTTCGGCGTAGAGCCACGGGTGCGGCTTGGCCTCGAGCTCGCCCAGCGTCCCGGCCTGGCCCTTGCGGATGGGGAAGCCCGCGGTGACGATCGCGTCGTAGAAGTCCGTCGGCTCGCCCATCCCGAGCGCGTCGAACGCGGACACCAGCTCCGGCCACGCCTTTTCGTAGAGGCCGGACGACACGACGCCGACGCGAATACCCCGCTCCTTGAGCGCCAGGAGGAACTCCTTCAGCCCGGGGCTGGGCGTGAACGCATCGGGCCGGCCGCGCCCCTCCTCGATGGCCTGCATCTCGCAACGGGTGGTCCGGAAGTAGATCGCCCGCGCTTCCTCGACCGTACGGTCGGGGCAATACTTCCGGATGCAGTGCTGGAGGTGTTCGGACACGCTGTGGCCCGAGACGAACGGGCCGTCCTCCGCTTCGAGCTTGAACCCCGGATCGCCAAGTAACTGCGCCGTGGTCTGTTCGATGATCCAGATCCAGAAGTTTTCGCTGCGGACACTGGTGCCGTCGAGGTCCATCAGCACGGCGCGGACCGGCCGGTCGATTCGCGCCGGCTCAAGCGGGTAGGTCGCGGGGTAACCCATCCTGGACTTGACGACCGCATCGGTCCGGCCGTCGTAGCAGATGAAATCGACCACCTCGTCGGCGGTGGAGAAGATGGCGCGGACGCCGTTCTCGCCGACGCGAAAGCGCCCGCCGCCGCCCGCGGTACGTTCGATCAGCCCGGTCTTGTCGTCCGGCAGTGCGTTCATCCGGAGGTCTTCACCCGCGGGGCCTTCCTGATATGCAGGACAACCTCGACGATCATCCAGACTTCGAGGGCGCTGACGACCAGGCCGATGCCGAACAGGTGCGGCGCCTTCGCCACGTAGGTGCTGCCATAGAGGAAGTCGCGCAGGTTGGTCACCATCGCCCATCCGGTCAGGCAGACCATGATGGCGAACGGGATGGCCGTGAACCAGATCGGCTTCTTCTTCGTGTGCAGGTAGACGCTGATGACCAGCAGGGCGAGCGCGGCGATGAGCTGGTTCAGCGTTCCGAACAGCGGCCAGAGGACCATCGCTCCCGCGCCCTTGCCATCCCACAGCGCGAGCACGCCCGCCGCAAGTACGGTCACGAACGTGGCGACGTACCGGTTGGCCAGAAACTTCGCCCCGGTGGCCTGGCCGAACTCGCCGATGATGTAGCGCTGAAGGCGGGTGGCCGTATCGAGGGTGGTGCCGGCGAACGAAGCGACAAAGACGCCCATGATCGTTATGCACAGGATCATCGGGAGACCGACCTCGTGGATCATGTTGCCGGCGCCCTTCATGAATGCCTGGACCTTGGGGCCGAGGCCCTTGGCTGCCCCCCACGCGCGGTAGTGCCAAGCGAACGCGGGTTCGCCTTCGACGTAGTGGACGGTCTTGCCGTCC
>Ga0114922_10005330_pt1 | contig 11864 bp, 9 predicted proteins | sample AartaG_FD_100975 | JGI IMG/M metagenome (GOLD analysis project Ga0114922, IMG submission 100975) | Deep subsurface microbial communities from Aarhus Bay to uncover new lineages of life (NeLLi) - Aarhus_00045 metaG | ecosystem: Environmental > Aquatic > Marine > Oceanic > Sediment | place: Aarhus...
ATCGCGTCCAGCAGGACTCGAACCTGCGACCCACAGCTTAGAAGGCTGTTGCTCTATCCAGCTGAGCTATGGACGCCCGGATGCTGCGGTGTGCTCCTCGATCTTCTGAAAAGGGCTTGAGAAATCACGGCAGCGGATATTCGGGATGAGAGGACTTGAACCTCCGATCTCCTGCTCCCAAAGCAGGCGCCCTAACCGCTAGGCTACATCCCGATGGCCTTCTAATGATACTGAGATTGTCGTTCCGGGGTCAAGATTGCTGGTTATGGCATTGCCACCCGGGCGCATCGGCGCATCGTGTTGGTTGAAGCGCGTGTAGGGCGTGGGATGAACCGGGACCATCGGAAACGGGGCGAGGGCGGAGGAGCGCCCCTAGTAATCTTTCAGCACGAGGAGTTCCCTGAATCCTTCTTCGGCCCTCGGCAGGTCAATGGCTGCCGCAAGGTTTGAGATCACCCGCTCGGGAACAGGATCCTCTCTACCGCGGTTGCGCTCCAGGCATTTCGACGGCGGGGTATGGAGAAATATCACACCGATCGTTTTGTGCATCTGATTGGCGATGCTGAGATAGGTCTTCCTCGAAGAAGCGGAAACGCTTGTGTTGTCCACCAGCACCTTCTGTTTGTTCTGTAGAAGATGTTCGATGATCTTTCTTTCCACATGTTTCACCAGAAATGCGTCGAGTTCGTCGAACTCCGTCTCCGACCATTTCTTGCCGAAATGGATCATCTCGTAGAGCAGGCGGTGTATTTCCTTGCGATTCACCCTGTCGCACCCGGAGTCTGCGAAGAACTCCGCAGCGAACCGTGATTTGCCCGATCCGGGCAGTCCGCATACAAGGATCATGTCGAGACGGTGAAACTTGGCCAGGTCCATACCTCTGGTCTCCTTTGTCAGAACAACAATGGCGCGCTATCGGGTGGGCAGCGTGTCCTCTCCGGTCAAGCGTTTGATGAAGGTGGGCTTGTCGGCATCCTCGCGGAAGATCACCAGGAGCGTGTCTTCGCCGCCGAGCGTTCCCAGCACCTCCGGAATTTCCAGGCGATCTATGGCAAAGGCGACGCTGTGTCCATGACCGAGTTTTGTGTGAACCACCGCCAAGTTTGCCGAAAACTGGATATCCACGATTCCCCGGGCGATGTCGTCGTGGAGGTAGGGCTCCGGCGTGGTGTTAACCTCCTCCTTGATCGTGTACACATACCCCTCCTTGCGATCCGGAACTCTCGCGATTCCGAGAAACTTCAGGTCTCTCGACAGAGTAGCCTGGGTTACGTCTTTGCCTTCCTGCTTGAGCCGCTGTTGAAGTTCTTCCTGGCTGTGGATCTTTTCATTTTTCAAGATGGTGACGATCAATCGTCGTCGGGCTTCCTGACTGGTCAGAGGTTCCTCCTTAGCATCGAGGATTCGCTTGCTTGAATTATTATACAATGTACGAGTAAAAAACAAAGTAGAATTCTTCAAAAAATGATCGCGTCTTGACCAAAGCCGGAGGCGGCATTACTTTGTGAGGCGTAGGAGAAACACCATGCAAGATGTTATCAGCAATCTTATCATCAAAAACGACAAGAGAATCGTATTGCTCGTCATGGACGGGTTGGGCGGTCTTCCCCAGGAAAAAGGGGGAAAGACCGAGCTGGAAACGGCGAACACTCCTAATCTGGACGCTCTGGCCGCCGAGGGTGAGTGCGGCCTGCACCTGCCCATCGGTTTTGGGATTACACCGGGATCAGCACCGGGGCATCTTGCACTTTTCGGGTATCAGCCCACCGACTATCCGATCGGTAGGGGTATTGTGGCAGCAACGGGTATCGCCTTTCCGATCCAGTCGGGGGACGTTGCGGCGCGGGTCAACTTCGCCACCCGAGACGAAGAGGGGCGAATCACCGACCGCCGGGCCGGACGAATCCCTACCGAGAAGTGTGCCGAACTGTGCGAGCTCCTCTCCGCCGTGTCGATCCCGGGAGTCGAACTTTTCGTAAAACCGGTAAAGGACTACCGGGCGGTAGTGGTCTTCAGAGGCCAGGGCTTGAGCGACCATGTAGCCGACACCGATCCTCAGGCCACGGGGGTCAAACCTCACGATCCAAAAGCAACATCAACGAATGGAGAGAAGACCGCCGAAATCGCCGGGCAGTTCATCCGCCAGGCGCTCGAGCTTCTCGAAGACCGCCATCCCGCCAACGCCGTGTTGATGCGGGGTTTTGCCGAGCTTCCTCACATTCCGTCGATGGAGGAGCGTTTCGGTCTGAACCCGCTGGCCCTCGCTGTCTACCCCGATTACAAAGGGGTGAGCCGGTTGGTCGGAATGGATGTTGTCGAGGATCTGCAAGACCTAGATGCCCAGGCCGCCGCACTGCGGGAAAACTGGGACCGGTACAATTTCTTCTTCGTCCATCATAAGTACACGGACTCGAAGGGTGAAGACGGGGATTTCAAAGCCAAGGTCGCGGAAATCGAGAAAGTCGACAGCTTTGTACCCGGGATCCTGGATCTAAAACCGGATGTGCTGCTGGTGACCGGCGACCATTCCACCCCTGCGGTGATGCGGGCTCACTCCGCCCACCCTGTTCCCTTTCTCCTGCATGCCCGGAACCTGCGCCCCGACGCGGCCGGGGAGTTCGGAGAAAGGAGCTGCGCCGCCGGTCTCTGGGGTGTCATCCCGGGGGCCATGTTGATGCGCCTGGCCCTCTCCGCGGCGGAGAAACTTGCCAAGTTCGGAGCCTAAATACGACGGAAAGCGTAAATCAGGACCTGCTCGATCTCTTTGTACAGGATCCCCGGCCCGTGTATCGTCTTTACGAACAGAAAGAGGTGTGTATTGTTATGGGGGCGGGGCGGAAGGCGGAGGAGGACGTGTTCCTCGAGCAGGCCGCGGCCGATGCAGTCCCGGTTCTACGCCGTCGGGGCGGGGGCGGCACCGTTGTACTGTCCCCCGGCCAACTCGTGTTGGCGGTGGTAACGGAAGTCGCCTCTCCCTTTCAGAACCTTCAGTACTTCCAGGCTATCAACAATTGGTTTCGCCTTGCTCTCGAGTCGCTGGGAGTGTCCGGGATCGAGGACCGGGGCATCTCGGATCTGGCCGTAGGAGAGCTGAAGATCCTGGGCACTTCCCTGTATCGGCGGCGGAAGATCCTCTTCTATCAGGCAAGTCTGCTGGTAGACAACGACCTGTCTCTGTTCGAGCGCTATCTGCGATTTCCCTCCCGGGTGCCGGATTACAGAAAAGGGAGGAGCCATCTCGATTTCTGTACGAATCTGCAGCAGCAGGGCTACTCCCTTGCCGTAGCGGAGGTCATTGACAGCCTGGATCAGGTGGTGAAAGATCGGCTGTTTCGTCTTGCTTGAGCTTTTCAGCCTTTGCGGAGGGGAAGGCGGGCCAGCTCTTCCCAGAAAAGGGATTGCCACCACATCTGTGTCGCGGCACGGTCTTGTTCCGTCCCGTGATCTGTCTCCTGGATGTCCCCCACGAGGGGGTGGACGCGGATCAGGACGGCCGCCCGCGCCGGAAAGGATAGCGGCTCCGGAGTAGGGATGGAGGTGATCCCGGATCCGGACCGCCCTTCCACAGAGCCCAGATAGAATCCCCGGCCGACGGGGAAAAGGGGTTCCTGCTGCGAATCACCCCGGGGGAAGCCTTTCGCACATTTCGCGGCCAGCCGCTGCAGCTGTTCCCTGGGTTCGAGATCCCAGAATAGACTTCCTTCGATTTCGATGATCGAAGCGCTGCGGAAATAGAGGGTTTGTGTTCCCACGACCCTGCGAAGGGCACTTCGAAGCGCCGCCGGCCGTTGTGAAGCCGGTCCAGGCGGCAGGAAGGAGATGGGAATCATTACCGGCAGGGAAAGGGCGGAGGCCAGCTCCCATTCTCGGTAGAGGGATGTTTGCAGCTCCGTTACCTTCTTCTCGATATTGGTTGGCGCCTTCAGCCCGAGGATCCAGTAGTCCGCCACATTATTTCCCCACCCTGTTGAGTACAACCCGAAAGGTGCTTCCTTCCCCCTCCCGACTCTGCACCTCGATCGTCCCACCGTGCTGTTCCACTGTGGACTTCACGATCGATAGCCCGAGCCCGGTCCCGATCTCCGCCAGCTTCTTTGCATTCTCCGCCCTGAAGAACTCGCTGAATAGCATAGCCTGTTCGTTTTCCGGTATGCCTATACCGGTGTCGCTGACCTCGAAGATCACCTTGTCTTCCTCCGGGCTCATCTTCATGCATACCTTCCCGCCTTTGGGGGTATATTTGACGGCATTGGAGAGCAGGTTGGTCACGATCGTTTCCAATCCTTCCCGCCGCCCGTAGACGATGGAGGTGTTGAGGTTCGAGGGGCATTGGACTTCCAAAGTGATTTCCTTCTCTTCGGCCAGGCTTTGAAAGAACTGGACGTTCTCGCCGAGAAGAGTACAGAAGTTGATCTTCTCCAGCTCGGAGGTGGAAAGCTCGGCCCTGCCCTTGGCCAAAACCAGGAGGTCGCTCACGCTGTTCGACAGGGCTTGCGCCCGGACCTCGATCCGCTCGAGCAGATCCCTCTGCGCGGCTTCGAGCTCACCCACAAAGCCCTGGGTTAGGGTGCGAACGATGGACTGAATGGTGCTCAGGGGAGAGCGCAGCTCATGGGAGGCCTTGAGCAGAAACCAGGTCTTGGCTTCGTCGAGGCGCATGAGATTTTCGTACACGGAAGCGTTGGCAATCGAGAGGGTTACCAGGTCACCGAGGATCGAAAACAGAGAGATCATTTCCTGGCTCAAGTTTTTTCCCCGCTCCCCGTAGACGCACAGGGCACCGAGAATTTTTTTCTCCCGGCGCAGGGGGACGCAGATCAAGCTCTCCGTCTCGTCGTCCACTTCGGGAAAATCCTCTACCAGGGCATCCTCCACCAGAACCGCGTTCCCCTCCATCAGGCTGCGATGGTAGATGTTCTCCGCCACATCGATGGACAGATCAGCCGCTTCCCTGGCGATACCGGCCATGGAGCGAACCCGCATGGTGCCGCTGTCGGTATCCCAGAGTTTGATCGAGCAGCCCCGAACTCCGGTAACTTTGATCGTGATGCCGGTGACCGCATCGAGCACCTCCTGCAGGTCGAGAGATCCTCCGGCCTTGTGAATGACTTCGTAGATCCCCTCCAAAGCCCGTGCCCTCCTCCCGGTACGCTTGAACCGGGGCAGATCGAAGGCGATCAACAGCCCTTGGGCCAGGCTGATTCCTCCTACGCAAATCACGACAGCCAGTGTCAGGGGCAGGGATACCGAGGCGTGGCGAAGGACGACCGCCAGGTATACGAGGGAGGATAACCAGATCGGAAGAAGGGGTATCCAGAGTTTTTCTATCCGCAGCGCTTGTTTTTTCATGCCTCAGACTACCGTTCTCTACAATGGCACAAAAACCTTTGTCAATCAAACAGTTTGTGCTATGATGGCAGGGTGCAACGTAAGGTAGAGCGTATCAGCGAACAGCTGAAACAGATCATCTCCTCCTGGTCCGGAATCGAGGCGATCGTTTTGGGAGAGGCGGCGGAAGCCAAGATCCTCGATCCGTACTTCACGATTTCCCTCGACGTGTACCACGACTCCGAGCTGCCGAAATCCGACGACCGAAAGCAGCAGTTCGCCAATCCCACCGCCTTCGAAACGGTTCCTGCCTTCACGGAGGACCGTTTCCTGCAGGAGGAACTACCCGCAAAGATCCGCTACCAGGTGACAGAACGGGTCGACTTCATGCTCAAACGCATCGCCGACCAGCAGTGGATCTTTCATGACGCCGGCACCTATCTCTTCTATAGATTGCTGCACGGCCAGGTGCTGCATAAGCAAACGAGTTGGCTCGACCAGACCCGAAAAACCCTCTCTGCCATGCCGGATCACTTCTGGCGGGCGATTCAGAACGGCGCCCGGATCTCCGCAGCCTACTACCTCAACGATCTGCGGGCGGCGGTGTACCGGGGTGACAACCTGTTCTACGTCTTTTCCTTGAGCCACTTTCTGCGAAGCCTCTGCAGCTTCCTATTTGCGGTGAATCGAACCTTCGAACCCTCCGCCCGGCTGATCTCGGAACGGGTCCGCGAGCTTCCCCGTCTGCCCGACGGTTTCGCAGGCCGCTTCGAGAGCATGCTTCGGGACGACCCGGAGCTGCCCCCTGAAAGAAAGCGGGAGATCGCCGAGCTCCTGGTCAAGAGCATCCTTCCCATGGCATGAGGTTCCTCACGCTTCTCTTCCTCACAGTTTGCCTGGTGGGCTGCGATCTCAGGCAGGACGGGCTCCTCTTTCTGGTCCCGGGGGAGCAGGGCAAGACAACGCAGCAGCGGCTGGATTTGGATGAGTCCGGGCGCTACCTGCTGAAACAACCCCTTTTGGTCACTCGGGGGGAACAGGCCTTCTATCTCCGCTTCAGCGGGGAGGGGGACGCAGCGGTCCTACGGGTTTTCGGAACAGAGTATCGGGAGATCGCCGCCAAGCCTCTACCGGGCGGGGGTGGCGCAACGGTATACCTTCCCCTTCTGCAAGGGAAGAGTGTTCGGGGATTTAGCGTGGATACTCCCGAGGGGCGGGGGCTTCAACTTCTCGAGGCGGGGATCGGGGATAGATTCACCGGGTTGGAGAACTCCGGTCGAAGCTTGAGCCTGGGCACTTCGATCCAAAGATTTCACAGTGACGGCCGCCGACTGGAACTTTCCTTCTCTTCCCCGCAGGATTGGCCTGTGCAGGTGTCCGGCGGTATCCCCGCTCCGGAGGCGGGAGTCGCTTCGTCCCGGGTCGGATCGGAGGAGCTGAGCTGGCAGATCTCTCTTATGGTCGAATCCCGGGCGCCCTTCTCCTTCTCGGATTTCCGCCTTGGTGAGACCTATGCCGATCGGCCCGGGTCGGCGGATCTTCCGGATTCCGAGGCGGAGCGAGCCTACCTCTTGCTTAAAGCTAGTGCCGGGAACAAAACTGCATCGTTCAGGCACACCGCCCTATCGGGGAAACACAACCTGTTTCTCTACGAAGGTCTGATCCCCTTCGAACCGGAAACCTTGTGGATCGAAGCTCTGGGCGGAAGCGGGATCTGGCTTCACAGTCTCGAGGTTGCCCGTATTCCCCTGGAAGCGCTCAGCGGAACGTCGGGTGAGCGTTCGGCTTCAGTGCATCCCCTTCCGGCGGATCCGGGCGCGGTGCTGCTCTACGATCCCGAGTATTGGCGTCAACGGGATTATGAGCTGTTTTCCTGGGCCCGCTTTCCGGAAATCCTGATCATGGACACCGCCTCCTACCAGGTTCAGTCCCGCTTCTTCAAGCGTCTGGCCTTCTTCGTGGAGAAGCGGGGTTATCGAGGAAGACTGGTGAGCAACGAGGAGTTCTCCGGGCTGCACGGCTTCAATGCCCACGATTACCGAGCGGAAGATCTGGCCCGCTTCTTTCAAGCCGCCAGGGAGGAGCTGTTTGAACTGAATCCGGAGGAGGAGCTGCTCAAAGAGATCCTCCTTGGCAATGGGATCATTCGAGATCAGGGAACCTTCAGCCCCGGACGCGGTGGAATCCTGTCGATCTCCCGCAGCTCCTATCCGGTTCTGCGGAGGCATCTGCTGACCCATGAGTGCTATCACGGACTGTTCTTCAGCCTGCCCGAGTTCAGGCAGGCCGCAATCCAGGCCTGGGAGGGGCTGGCCGAGAACGAGAAGGAGTTTTGGCGACTGTTCTTCCGTTGGGTCGGCTACGATGACGAGGATCCCTACCTGACCGTCAATGAGTATCAAGCCTATCTGTTACAACAGCCCAGGTCCGGAGTTCGCTACTACTTCGCCACGCTGACCGCTTCCCGGCTGGTCTCGAGCTACCCCGGACAGGCTGCCGGGGTGCGGGAGTTCCTCCGCAGCGATCCGGACAGCTTCATCCGCGGCTTCGACACCCTCGAGGCGTCTCTCAGGAGGATTGCCCGGATGGAGGGGGGCAGGCTGATAGAGCTCGAAGCCGCCGAAATGAAATAATTCCTGCCTTTCTTCTCCTTTTCTATTGATCCTTGGGCCGGAGCCGTATTACCTTTTTAGAGACTTAACTCACCTGCGACACGGCGGTTGTTGCTCCTGAACATCTCTATCTGCCCATGTAGGAGCTTTTCACGGGTTCGCCAGTCAAGTCATTGGGGAGGGGAAAAATGAAATTGCAGCGACGTTTTACCCGGTCGGGCGAGGGCCCATACCAGGGTATCACCTTCGAAAAGCGTGTATCCGAAATCCGCACTCCCGATGGAAAGGTGATCTTCCGGCAGCCGGGCGTCCAGGTCCCCTCTTTCTGGTCCCAGATCGCTACTGACATCCTGGCCCAAAAGTATTTCCGCAAAACCGGTGTGCCCCGTCAGATCGACAAGAGCGGCGGCGAAAACGACGCCCGCCAGGTGTTTCATCGTCTGGCCTTGACCTGGACCGACTGGGGCAAACGCTACGGCTACTTCGACGGCGACGAGGACTCGCAGAGTTTTTACGACGAGCTGTGCTACATGCTGGCCCACCAGATGGCCGCGCCTAATTCACCCCAGTGGTTCAACACGGGGTTGTTTGCTGCCTACGGCATCAAGGGACCCGCCCAGGGCCACTACTACATGGACCCGGACAGCGGGGAGCTGAAAAAGGCCGATAGTGCCTACGAGCGACCTCAACCCCATGCCTGTTTCGTCATCTCCGTGAAAGACGACCTGGTAAACCATGGCGGCATCATGGATCTGATCACCAGCGAAGCACGGCTGTTCAAGTACGGATCCGGGACCGGGACGAACTACTCTCGTCTGCGGGCCAAGCAGGAACCTCTGAGCGGTGGCGGGATCTCATCCGGCCTGCTGTCCTTTCTTAAAGTAGGCGATCGTTCCGCATCGGCGATCAAGAGCGGTGGGACCACCCGCCGGGCCGCCCGCATGGTCACCCTGGATGCGGATCACCCCGATGTGGAAGACTACATCAACTGGAAAGTGGAGGAAGAGCAGAAAGTCGTATCCATGGTGATCGGCAGTAAGGTGTTGAAAAAACACACCCGGCTGATCGAACAGGCGGTGACCGGCGCCCAAGGTCCCGATGCGGACAACGCGGCTTTCGATCCGGATACCAATCCCAAGCTGCGGGAGGCGATACGCCGGGCCTTGGCGGAGACGGTCCCGCCGGGATACATCTATCGGGTTCTCCAGCTCCTTACGCAGGGGATGCGGAACCTGGACATCGAGGAGTACACCACCGAGTGGGACGAGGAAGCCTACAATACGGTCAGCGGTCAGTCTTCCAACAACTCCGTTCGGCTGAGCTCGGATTTCATGCAGAGGGTGATCGAAGACGGACCCTGGCTCCTGACCGGGCGGGTCGATCCCTCCCTGAAGATCGAAATCAAGACCCGTAAGATTTGGGATCAGATCGCCTACGCAGCCTGGAACTGCGCCGATCCGGGGATACAGTATCACTCGACCATCAACGAATGGCACACCTGTCCCGCGGATGGGGAAATCCGGGCCTCCAATCCCTGCTCGGAGTACATGTTTCTCGACGACACGGCCTGTAACCTGGCCTCCCTCAACCTGATGACCTTCTACGACACCGGGACGGGCCGCTTCGATGTCGATGCTCTGCTCCACGCCATTCACATCTGGACGATCGTGCTGGAGATCAGCGTGCTGATGGCCCAGTTCCCCACACCGGAGATCGCCAGAAAGAGCTACGAGTACCGCACCCTGGGATTGGGTTTTGCCAATCTGGGCAGCCTGCTCATGGTGATGGGCATCCCCTATGACAGTGAACAGGGACGCAGCCTGGCCGCCTGTCTGACCGCGCTGCTCAGCGGGCAGGCCTACCTGACATCCGCCCAGCTGGCCGAACAGCTCGGCCCCTTCCCCCGCTTTCAGGCCAATCGGGAACACATGCTGCGGGTGATCCGCAATCATCGCCGGGCCATCTACAGCGCAGAAGAAGGGCAGTACGAAGGCTTGACCGTGTTACCCAAGGCTCTGGACCCGGAAGCCTGTCCCTCCCAGCTGCTCGAGGCGGCCAGGCGCATCTGGGATCAGGCCCTACAACAGGGAGAGAGCCACGGCTACCGTAATGCCCAAGTTACCGCGATCGCGCCGACCGGAACCATCGGGCTGGTCATGGACTGCGACACCACAGGGGTGGAGCCGGATTTTGCCCTGGTGAAGTTCAAGAAGCTCGCCGGTGGCGGCTACTTCAAGATCATCAATACCTCGATCCCGCCGGCTCTGAAACGGCTCGGCTACGATAAGAAACAGATCGATGAAATCACCGCTTACTGCCTGGGCCGGGGAACCCTGAAATCCGCTCCGGGGGTATCCTGGAAAAAATTGAAGGCCAAGGGGTTCAACGAAACCGTGCTCAAGGGCATCGATAGGTCCCTGGAGGGTGCCTTTTCCATCCACTCTGCTTTTGTCCCCGCCGTGGTGGGTGAGGAGATGCTGGAAAAGAAGCTCGGCATTTCGGGCCAGACCTACGGGAAGCCCGGGTTCCAACTGCTGCGGCACCTTGGTTTCACTCCGGAGGAGATCGAAGAGGCAGACCGCTTCGTCTGCGGAACCATGACCGTCGAAGGTGCCCCTCATCTGAAGCGTGAGCACTATGCCGTGTTCGACACGGCGAGCAAGGTCGGTCGTATCGGCACCCGCTTTATCCCCTGGCAAGCCCATATCGAGATGATGGCGGCGGTTCAGCCCTTCGTATCCGGGGCGATCTCCAAGACTGTAAACATGCCCAACTCCGTCACCGTAGAGGATGTCAAAGGAGCCTATTTTCTGTCCTGGCAGCGGATGCTCAAAGCCATCGCCATCTATCGGGACGGCTCGAAGCTCAGCCAGCCTCTGTCCTCCCTCAGCGCCTCCGGGGAGCGTCTGGCCGAACAGATACTTGCCCTGCAGCGTCGCGCTGAGTTGAGCGCCGAACAGCTCGGCGAGCAAGCCGCCCCTGCGGCGGAGGCGGAAAATCCGACGGCCTCGATACCGCACACCCCCACCCTTTCTTCCCGGCACGAACGCAAACCTTTACCCAGCCGCCGCAACGGCTACACCCAGAAAGCCAAGATCGGCCGACACAGCCTTTTCCTGCGCACCGGGCAGTATCCGGACGGAAGTCTCGGGGAGATTTTTTTGGACATGCATCGAGAAGGTGCGGCCTTCCGCAGCCTTCTCAACAGCTTCGCCATAGCCGTGTCCTTGGGTCTGCAGTACGGGGTTCCCCTGGAAGAGTACGTGGATGCTTTCGTGTTCACCCGTTTCGAGCCTAACGGGATCGTCCAGGGTCACGACAACATAAAGATCACCACTTCGGTTCTGGACTTCATCTTCCGCGATCTGGCACTGGCCTATCTGAAGCGTACCGATCTGGTTCAGGTCAAACCGGACGATCTGATCGCCACTATGACCAACGGCACCCGAGAGCTCGAGGAGGCCGGCGGCAATGGAGCGGGAGAGCCGGAAGAGGAGGCGGCCGAACAGAAAGCGGAGCAGGCGCCGGAACACGCGGCCGGCGGTAACGGCGGCGCGGGCGCGCCCCGGCCAAAGCCGGTGCCGGTCGGCGCAGTCGTTGAGCAGACAGATGCCGCCGCCGCCCTGGACAGTGCGGCAGAAGCCCTGAATATGGCCCGCATGCAGGGCTACGAGGGCGACCCCTGCCCCGTCTGCGGACATTTCACCATGGTGAGAAACGGAACCTGTCTGAAGTGCTTGACCTGCGGTTCTACAACCGGCTGCTCGTGATATTACTGTTTCTGCGATCTTGTTCCCAAAGCGGGCGGGGTAACGTCCGGGATCAGGCCCCAAAGGCCTCCACATCGGCCATGGAGTGAAATGGGGACAGCTCCCGAAGCTGGTCGACGATTCCGGGAAGAACTTCCAGAACGTAGTCAATGTC
>Ga0114922_10005331_pt1 | contig 11862 bp, 9 predicted proteins | sample AartaG_FD_100975 | JGI IMG/M metagenome (GOLD analysis project Ga0114922, IMG submission 100975) | Deep subsurface microbial communities from Aarhus Bay to uncover new lineages of life (NeLLi) - Aarhus_00045 metaG | ecosystem: Environmental > Aquatic > Marine > Oceanic > Sediment | place: Aarhus...
ATTGGGTTCCCACGTTCCGCATAATTGATCCCATAAGCCACTTAGGTGAGTCCTCTACGCCGGTGGTACAACAGTCCCGTGCAGGTAGTTATGAGACCTGCATCCTGACCACCTGTGCAAGCACAAGGAAGCACAGTTAAAACCTTTATCCCGATTCAACCGGACGTTAGTCCCAGTAGGTTCATTGCCAATGACGACGCTTATGGACTTTCGATTAATCTCACCATATGGCTCAGACCCTCGCCCTTAATCCCGTGGGACTCAGGAAGGGATTTCTACCTCACGATTTCCACCCTTTTCGGTACTTTGTCAGATGGGCTCCACACTCCTTCATCAGCGCAAAGGCAGCATGCCATCCTAGGGTACTGATAGGAACATATCAGGTTTTGACAAAGAGCTTTAATTCTCAACAAAACATTCAATTACGCGACTTCGTGTCACGACATAGCGCCCAGCATAAGCTGCAAAAGCGCTAATAAAAACTTACACTTATCCCGATTCAGACACAGCGTTTTTGTCAGCTTAATGCTGATGTTATGCCCAGCAGATGCACATTAACGCTAATTTATAAACTAATTTTAAGGCTGATTGAGTTTTCCTTTTCCAAGATTATCGCCCGACGTAACATTCTGGTTAATAATTATCTTATGCCAAATTATAGTTAAATTTCTCTGATTTTACCTGTTAAGTAACATTTTTTGTGATATAATTTGCTTATTAAATCTGATAGTACAAAAATAAACACCCGAAGCAACATGATTTCCGAAATCGTTTTTACCATTCCATAAAATATAATGTTCACCGGCAGATTGTTTTTGTTCTATCAGTGTGGTTATTTCTTGACCTATAATATCATAAATGTTAATGGAAATATTTCTTTCTTCTGGTAAACTATATTTTATAATTGTTCTTGAATTAAACGGATTGGGAAAATTTTGAAAAAGTGTTAAATTTTCATTTGTTTGTAATGTATCTACATAGAATTTGCACCACTCAATTGAATATGCACCATGATGCCAAATATTATTAATTTGTTTAGTGTTAGTATATGCCCAGATAATTAAAGTATATTCCTTATTATTTAACAGATGTACGGGAATTTTTTCTGTGAACAATTCATTATTATTTGATCTGAATTCTTTTTCCCAAATAATATCTTCAAGTTCTTCTCCTAAAATTGGCGTATTACCAAGAAGGATTGCTCCGCATCCGTCTGCATTTGGGTCTATTTCCCAATAAATTTCCGGTGTGTCCGAAAAAACGATAGACTGGTGTGATGGCGCTATTATGTTGGGAATTTCTGGCAAGTAGTCTACAGGTATTTGAAGAATGTGATAATTAATCCCCAGTGTATCCCAACTTACGTTTATATTAGTTTCTTCTGTTATGAATTCATTAAAATCGCCATATATATAATTTCCATAAATACCATCATCAGGTTCGTTATCAAAATGATTTCCATCATCTAACAACTCTATTATATGATGACCATATTCATTTTTTTTATAGTAGATTAATAAAACTTGTTTTATTGATTTAAAAGAGGGTGTTGCATCATCTGTGTTAGAGTTATAATGTGTATGTTGTAAAAAATTATTAGGTAAATTCCACTGTTCTTGAATTCTTTTAGATATCCTAATGTTCTTTTGGAATTCACCAGTGTAAAATTCGAATAAGCTCCCAATTTCTATTGTTTGACTTTGGAGTGATGTACAAGTTATTATTGAAAAAATCAAAGTTATTAATGTTTTCATATTCACATTATTTTGACTCCAAAATACTACTTTTTACTGGCATAACCTTAGATTCTGACGCACCCTCCTCCCTTTGTCAATACCCAAGCAGGCGTCTTGGGTATTCAATACCCTTGCTGGGACCTCCGTATAGGGAAAGGATGCATGATTCTAATTTTAAAAATTCCAGAATATTATATTCATTATAAGCGTGTAAAAAGTACGCAGTGTATTTTTTTCTTAACTAAGTAAAAAAAGCCGACTTCCAAAAGGATGCACTTCACCTCTTGGTTCCGGCTAATAAATTTCAACTCTCCCCATCATGTCTGCCTCCACTAAAGTATTCATTCACCTCTCCCCGTACAATGAAGTAAACTCACCTTAGATGTATGGCTCATATTTTCTTGTATAGTTTTAAAATAATTTATTATTATGTGAAAAGCAAGGAGAAAATTGATAAGTGGTCAAGTTACGTGTTCCGAATATATTTCATAAATACGATGATTTAAAATATGTGACAGGATGTACAAGATAAACAGGATTAATTAGGGCTTAAAACCAGTAAATCAAAATAACAATCATATCCTGTCTGACATCTTTTTAAATACGTCATCAAATTGATAAAACGGAACACTTAGTTGAAGGAGCGTTCTCCATAAATTGAATGAGCGCTCGTATTGATCGTCCCGCTCCATGCCTCACGAAGCTTTCCCATAAGTTTGATGACAGACCGGACTTTTTTCTCATCATTTAAAAGGGATGCCTCTCGCAATTGTTTTTTAAAATAGGCAAAGAGCTTGGAGTGATTGAGGGCAAAATCACAGCCTTCTGCAATATTGAGTGCGATTAGTAATTTTGAAAAGGCGTTTTGAGCTAGTAAAATTTTCCAGTAGGCTGAGAAATACCTGTGGTGTGACATGCCTTCAATAGCACCATTAAGGTTCATGATGATGGAATCATATACGATGACCATCAATTGATCCGGATAGAGTGTTCCAACCTTTCTCTTATGATATTGAGCAACGCAGCTTAACATAGAAGTAAATCATCCATTGTGCCTGATTCCCCATCTATAAACGGCAATAATTTCCCGGGGGTACATCATAATTACAAAACTTGTTTGTTAAATGCATTGAGAGATAACCGTATAAGCACAAGTTATTATTAACCATAATACGAACCATATTTGAATGCGTGGAAAACTTATACTATGATATATACAAATATAATACCACGGCCTGCACAGAATAGTGTGAATTCATTCAGGGTGCAATTTTTTAACGGAAAATATTGATAAAAGATTTAAAACCGGATGTGGATTGAAAGCAACTATAAAAGGATCCTGAAAAGACAGAGGTTTATGTCGGCCGGAAATTACGCCATAAAATTGAGACATTCGCGGCCATTGGTGCCCACTTGAATGTTCTTCCTGGCCGCTTTTGCTGTTTCGTCCCAGGCAGCGCGGAGTTCCTTTGTCTGTTTAATCATGTGTTTAATTTTTTCTTTGTCACGAGATAGATTTGCCTCTCGTAACTGTGACTTATAATATTTACAAAGTCTATAAAGACTGATGGATAACTCACCGCCCTCTTCAATATTTAAATATGTCAATAATTCGGAAAAAATATTTTGAGCCTTATGGATATTTTTACTGGCATCATCATATCGTTTTTGTACAAAATTATCGACAGCTCGATCGAGAGCTTTAATAATGATATCGTAGAGGATGATGACCAGATGTCCCCTGGGTGCTGTTGCTATCCTCGGGGCCTGATATTTTTCCAAAACGCTTTCCATAATAGGAACTTTGAACCTATATTATTATTCTAATGGGGAAATATTTGCATCCCTTGTGTCCCAAATTGGCTATTCCGTGAACATATTTATACATAAATGATTTATAAGCATATTCCACGATTGAATCGCTCATTTAAGATGAGTATAAAAAGTTTATAACAAATTTTATGCCGGGTTCGATTGAAAAGGCAGGATTGTTGTTTTTTTGACAATTTTTTAAAAATGTAGAGAAAGGGGCTAACCCGATCTATTCCTAACGCGCTAAAGCGCAAGTGCCTAAAGTTCACATCCCAAACACCCTATAACATCGATCAATAATTTTGTTAAAAAAACAAAGTTTTTCAGAGTAATAGAATAAATATCCCGATATTCAATATATTAATAAGGAATCGGGAGGGATTTCCCGAAGAATCGGGACATGCTGGGATAGCCTGAAAAATTCATTTTGAGAAATGATTTCACGTATCTTTTATAATCATTAGTTGATACAAGAAATGGATTATTGTCTTAAAATATGAATTCTGCGGATGAGGGCCTCTTTTCCCTGTGTGATTTCGATGTCGGAGCTCTCACATTTTGGACAGGAGAATAAAGGCAGGTTCATATGGTAGCCCGGATCTTCTTTAACGGCTAATGCTCCCTGAAATTCGCATGCGTTACAATGAATTTCCGCTTTGACCCGTTTGAAATGTATCGTTGCCCCCTGGGCAATGGTTTCTTCAAAGTTTGTTTTGACCCAGAATTCGACCTGATCGATTCCGAGAAAAGTCAACTCGCCGATTTCGATTTCGACGGATTCGACTTTTATCGCCTCTTGTTTTTCGGCCTCCTCGAGGACGGTATGGACGATGGATTGAGAAATCGCTGCTTCATGCATTTATTTGTCCGGCAGGTTTAAAGATTCGATCAAATCCGGAATACCTTCACCGGTTCTCCCGTTGGTAAAAACGACCTTGAGATCGGGTTTGATCTTGAAGGCATCTCTCTTCAGTTGGTCCACGTCCACTTCCATGGCATCGGCCATATCGATTTTATTGATGGCCAGGACAGATGCATTCTGAAAGATATAGGGATGCTTGACGATCATGTAGGGGCCTTCTGTGGTAGAGACGACGACCATACGCTGGTGCGTACCGACGGGCCATCCTCCGGGGCAGATGAGATTCCCCACGTTCTCAACGAAAATTAAATCCAGATTGGTTAAGTCGATCACGCTCAAAGCATTTTTAACCATGTTGGCGTCGAGATGGCATCCGCCGTCCGTATTGATCTGGAGCACGGTTGCACCTTTCTCTTTGATTCGATCGGCGTCGATTGTGGTGGTGATGTCTCCCGCAATGGCCGCTGTTCTATATTTTCCCTGCAGGTGTGTTACCAATTGTTGTATAATAGTTGTTTTACCCGAACCGATGGAACCGAGTATATCGATGGCATGTATCCCATGTTCATTTAAAAGTTCAATATTCTTTTTCGCCAGATCATCATTTTTACCATAAAGATTCGTTTCCATTTTAATCTCTATTACTTTACCCTCTTCGGTATGCATGGTCTTCATAATATTTGCTCCGTCATTTCTATCAGTTTTTTCAAACAGTAAAATTTTTTCATTTAACAGCCGGTTAAATTACAGTATTCGTATATGAAAAGCAAGAAGAATCAAAAAAATACTTGCTGATCTCTTGACTTTTGTATTAATTATATTAATTTGAAACATATTTATTGTAATGAATTAATCAGACATATTTGAAAATGGGAGACGATACGATGGCAAACCAGTCCATACAATACTATTCCATGGTTCCATTGCTGAAAGCGGCAGAGCTGTCTTTCCTGGACGGGAAGCCGGCTGCAATTGGCGCCTTCAATGTGAACTTTTTTACTCAGGCACAGGGTATTCTCGAAGGACTTCGTCGAGCAAATGCTCCGGGGATTATCCAGGCGAGCAAGGGAGCGAATAAATTCCAGGGAGGACCGGATAAGATTGCGGCCATGGTTTTAGGGGCCATGGAAAAATCGAGTCATGAGCTCCCGGTCGCACTTCACCTTGATCACGGTGACGATGAGAAAGCGCATGAGTGTGTAGACAGTGGATACAGCTCGGTGATGATCGATGCGTCTGCTCTTGATTTCCAGGACAATATGAAGCTTACGGGAAAGATCGTCGATTATGCGCATTCCAGGGGAGTCAGTGTGGAAGGTGAGTATGGAAAGTTAGCCGGGATTGAGGAGGATGTGATTCATGAAACCACGACCTATGCGGATCCCTTTCTCGTTCCCCATTTTTTCAACGAGACCAATGCCGATGCCCTGGCTGTGGCTTATGGTACATCCCACGGTCCGAACAAGGGTACAGGAATGGATAAACTTGCCGTCCACATTGTGGAACGGAGTTACAAGGGCATGACTGCGTATGGACAGAATGAAGATCACTTTCTCGTGAGTCATGGCTCTTCCACCGTGCCCCAAGATATTGTTGCGGAGATCAATCAATATGGAGGGGGGGTCGAAGGGGCTGCCGGGATTCCAATAGAGAAAATACAGCAAGCCGTGAAAGCGGGTATTCGAAAAATCAACATTGACACGGATCTGCGACTGGGTATAACGGCAACATTCAGGAAATATTTCGTCGATCATCCGGGTATTGCCGATGGTTCCCCAGATGTTCTCCAACCCATTAAAAGGGTCCTGGACGAAAAACCCGAAGCCATCGATCCACGGGATTATCTAAAAGTCATTGATGTCGGGCAGCTCAGAAGCGATCCTGCAGGAACGGATCTGGAAGAGGTCATGGTTCTGGTCAAGGAGAGGATAGCGAACCATGTGGAGATGTTGGTACATAAGTTTGGATGTGCCGGGTTAGCCGATAAGGTGGAACGCATACCTTTAGATGAAATGGCAAGAAGATATGGATGATGGATCATTGAAACTCCTGCTGTTCGATATTGATGGCACGCTGATAAGATCGGCAGGGGCAGGGCGACGTTCTATGGAGAGAACGTTTGAGCAGCTTTATGGCATAGAAGATGGATTTCAGGGTATCGAGATGATGGGGCGAACCGATCCGGCGATTTTAATGGAAGCCCTGGAAAATCATGGATTGAAATGTCAAGATGGGAAGATGGAGGCCTTTAAAAAGCTCTACTTTCAGTTTCTGGAGGGAGAAATCGAGCTTCCCCGTGAAGGAAAGCGAGTGTGTGCCGGGATCCCCGCGCTTTTATCGGAACTTAAGAAAAAACCGGACCTGGTTCTCGGCCTTTTGACTGGAAACTGGCGAATGAGTGGCTTTATCAAAATTCGTCATTTCGGTCTCGATGTCTATTTTACATTGGGTGCTTTTGGGGATGATTCGGCCAACCGGGACGAACTGGTTCCCATAGTGCTTGAGCGTTTCAAGAAGCAGTATGATGTCCCCATCGAGAAAGAAAATATATTCGTTATCGGGGATACACCTTTAGACATTCTTTGTGCCAAACCTCACGGTGTCCGGTCGATAGCAGTCGCAACGGGGTTTCATACTCCGGAGGATCTTGCTGTCGAGGAGCCGGATTTTCTATTCGACAATTTCGAGGATACGGAAAAGGTTTTGGAAACCTTTGAAGTCCGGGAAATTACATGAATAGGAAGAAAGTACAAATAACGAAAGAATTCGCCGGAAGATTGGTTCTGAATGCGCAATTACTCGATGGTAGAATAAAACTTACAGATGGAAAAGAAGGCATCTCTCAAACGATTGATCAGTTGGGTTATATTCAAATTGATACGATATCTGTCATTAAGCGTTCTCATCATCATACACTCTGGACACGCCGAAAAGATTACAGCGAAGCAATGCTTCATGAGCTTCAATCGAAAGATCGGTTCATTTTTGAGTACTGGGGACGTGCAATGTCCTATCTGCCTATTTCCGATTATAGATACTGCTTACCTCGTATGAATAACTTTCAAAATCCAACGCATAAATGGATCCGACAGCGGATGGATGAATGTAATCATTTGTTTGAGGATGTTCTAAAACGTATCAAAAATGAGGGTCCCCTGAGTTCAAAAGATTTCTCTTCTTCATTGGGAGAGAAAAGTGGAACCTGGTGGAATTGGAAACCGGCGAAAGTCGCATTGGAATTGCTCTTTTGGAGAGGGGATCTCATGATAACCGAACGACGCAATTTTCAAAAAATTTATGATCTGACTGAGAGAGTGCTTCCCGAAAATTGTGATATAACGATGCCTGACGATGATGAGCTGGGACAGTTTTTTGTACGACGGGCTCTATCGGCACTTGGAGTTGCTGATGAAAAAGAAATTCAGAATTATATGCAGCCGGAGACATCCAGAGATTCTGATTTTCAGGCTGTGAGTAAAGAAGTTATATTAAAATCGATAAATGATCTTCTGGATACTGAAGATGTAATCATTGTTACACTTACGGAGGATCAAAATAAAGTCCATTATGCTCTTTCTGAGTCGATTAAAAATGTTCATATGCTTGAACAAACAGCATCCGATGTTTATTTACTTTCACCTTTTGATAATTTAATTATTCAACGAGAACGAATAAAGCGACTTTTTGGATTCGATTATGCGGTTGAATGCTATGTCCCTGCAGTGAAGAGAAGGTATGGTTATTTTGTCTTACCCATTCTTTGGGGAGATCGCTTCGTCGGAAGACTCGATCCAAAAGCCGATCGCAAGAAAAAGGTGCTAATCGTACGCAACCTGGTTTTTGAGCCGGAGTTTATGGCTTATGATGCGTTTCTTCCTTTGTTAGTAAATAAATTAATAGAATTAGCCAGATTTAATGACTGTGAGAGAGTAATATTTGAGAAGGTGTCACCAGAAAAGAAAAGAAAACCTTTAGAGTCGCTTTGTTTGAAAAACGCTATTTAACAAGAGTTCTCAAAGGTTAGTGAGACCTTTGTGATTCAAAAGGATATTCCCAAAGAAAAATGCGAGAAGTAATGCAGTCCCCCATAGTTCCTTTGGATAAACTCTAAAACACCCATTTTTCTTTTCTCAAAAAGCCCTGTAAATCAAGGTATTGAATATCAATGATATAATCCATGATCATCCTAATGCATAACTCTCAAACGTTGGGATGTTTTTTACTTTCATACCAAGGTAATCCGCCAAGTTATCCACAGTGATTTTATTCTGGAAATACTTGCCAAAGGCTAGGTTAATATAGGTATCTCCTAAGTATGCCTTTTGTGTATAATAGTAGTTGCCACCGGAAGACTGTGTTTCATGCTTTTTTTTGGCCTCATTGATCCATTTATCAGCCCATTCCCGATAGATTGTTTCATCGATCAGATTCAGATTTAAGAATTTTCTTAAGACTAATTCACGACTGACTTTATACTTTAATGCTAAATCTGTGATATTTACTTCATTAACATTCAATTGTTCATTATGTAGGGCTTCAGATGGCAGTAAAGTTTCTCCAGCGAATTCATTGCATTTTACTTCCAGCTTGGAATATTCTCCGGTTAATTTTCGGAAAAAACTTTTTGCCTCCACGTCAATGCCACCAGATTTGAACAATAAGTGCGCTAACTCATGAAACAGAGTAAAAATCTGTCGAGATTTGGGCAGAGTATTATTCACATAAATAACTGGAAATAACTTATCATAAAGGCAGAAACCGGAATAATCATCGCTACGGAAAGCGTCTTTGAACACGAAAATACCGTTATTATTCAGTCTTCGACGCCATTCCTCAAATGCATTGTCCAAATTTGACCATGAAGTCTGTGTGCCGATATCAACGCCCAATACGCCCCTGATATCCCAGACCAAATCCTGTACATTTGAAGAAAATGACAATTCATACTTTTGTATAATGCTATTATCGAAGGGTTGTAGATTTTCATGAAGTTCAGCGATATTGATTTGGAAAACCTTTGCCTTGCGGTACATTTTAATAATTTCTGAAGGAAGTCCGGAGACGACCGCCTCGGGCAATGTCCTAAAATCTGCAATTGGCGTGTCTTCTACAGGTAACTCCGGAAAAAAGAAAACCGCAACCGGTCTCTTGTAAATATGATAGGCTACATATTCCAGTTGAGTATAAGTGGGTGCTGATTTGCCTGCTTCCCAATTTTGGATGTCCTCAACGGATTTATGGATTTTACGTGCTACTTCCTCCTGGGGTAAACCCAAGGAAACTCTTGCCCACTTTAAAATTTCAGGATTGACAGGGATTTGTTCTTTCACAATGGTACCTTCCTGATTGTATTGTTCATTTTAATAATAATAATAAATCAGAGTGTTAGATGCAAGGGGAATAATTACATTACAAGGTCAAAGATATTATTTTCTTAACATTGAAAAAAGCAATTCAAAAATAGTGAGCAAATCAATGATTTTTGTTAATATTAATAAAATCCGTTTATTGTAAAAAATAATTTGCAATAATCGACCATTATTGTAAATTATAAATATCAATAATGACTTTCCATCTATAGCAAGTACTACCTCGAGGCTGAATTCAATTTACATGTTAATACAAGAATAACATAACTCCCGGAGGCCCATAATGAAAAGGAACATTGGTTTTTGTCTGATTTTAGTTTTTGCGATGGCTCTACAACAGACTTCCGCCTGGTGTCAGAATACCGGTGGAATTTTAATCGATCCGGACCTGGCCCCTCTTCTGATCAATGAGATTTCTGGCGAACGGGCTTTGGATTATGTGACTAAGATTTCCCGCTTTCACCGAATCCGCGGTGGTGGTCCCGGGTCGGGATATAATGAAGCAGTGGATTATGTGGAACAGGAGCTCAACAAATTTGGACTGGATGATGTTCATGTGGAGCGATTCAAATCCGATGGTTTTGCCACCTATCTTCTCTGGCAGTCCCCTGTGGGCTGGCGGGTGAAGGGGGGGAGGCTCCGGTTGATTGCACCACGCAAAGAACTGTTGGCCGATTTTTCCCACATTGCAGCCTCTCTCATGGCCTACAGCCGGGGGGGGCAGGCAGAGGCTCAGGTGGTCTATGTGGGCGAAGGCAGTACCGATTCCGATTACGAAGACCTCGATGTGAAAGGGAAAATTGTATTTGCAACAGGAGGGAACGGTGATGGCGTTCATCGAGAGGCGGTTTTAGAGCGGGGTGCTGTGGGCATAGTCGTGGGGCCATCCAATCGAGAGGACCGTATGGAGTACCCGGATCTCGTTGAATTGAAGCGTCTTAATTTTTCGGGTGAAGAGCGAGAAAAGGCGGGCTGGGGATTTAGCCTGTCACGCCGACAAACGAATCGACTGCTGCGGTTCTTCCAATCGGGTGCTGATGTGCGCATGAGCGCAGAAGTGGATGCAGAACTCTTCGATGGGGAAATGCCGGTTGTCTCTGCCCTCATCAAAGGCCGCACCTTTCCTGATGAAGAGATCCTCATCATGGGCCATCTGGATCACTACAAACCCGGAGCCAATGATAATGCTTCGGGTTCTGCCGGGATGATGGAAATCGCGCGTACATTCAGTCAGATGATTCAATCGGGTCAGATGGATAGACCCCATCGCTCCATTCATTTTCTCTGGCTGCCGGAAATGCATGGTGCCATGGCATATGTAGATGGCCATCCGGACATCGGGGAACGCGCTTTGGTAGGCATCAATCTTGACATGATCGGTGAAGATTACCAGAAGTGCCGATCTCATTTGATGATGACACGTCCTCCCTTTTCGAGTCCCAGCTACCTGGGTGATGTCATCGAAGATATGCTCCTCTGGGTGGACAGACTCAATTTATTTTCTCCCCGAGGAAGTCTGAGTCGACTGAACTATCGGGATGTAGGCTACTCGGGTGGTAGTGATCATGTTATATTTACGGACCCGACCATTGGTGTGCCGTCCCTCATGCTGGTGCATGCAGATGTATTTCACCACACTTCTTATGATACGCCGGATAAGTGTGATCCGACGGAATTGCGCCGGATATCCACGGCAGCGGCCATGGCGGCACTGGTTATTGCCAACGCTCAGGATAAGAAGGGGGCGGATATCGCTGCTTATGTGGCAGAAAAAGGATTGGATCGACTTCATCAGCGGACTCGATTGAGTTACGGATTACTCAGAGACCTGGCGAGAACAGATGCGTTCTCTGATGAGGCTCCGACGCTGTATAGACGTCTATTGCGATATGCTGAGATCGTAGGGGGAGTCAGTCAAGAAGCCGTCGTATCTTGTAAAGAACTGTGCCCGAGTTCCGGGATGAAAAAAATGATCGATGGTCTGGCCGCGTCTATCAAGAAGGATATCGATGCAGAAAAGAAAAGATTGGAACAATATTACCGGATGGTGTGCCTGGAGCAGTCGGTTAAACCCATCGTTGCG
>Ga0114922_10005332_pt1 | contig 11861 bp, 9 predicted proteins | sample AartaG_FD_100975 | JGI IMG/M metagenome (GOLD analysis project Ga0114922, IMG submission 100975) | Deep subsurface microbial communities from Aarhus Bay to uncover new lineages of life (NeLLi) - Aarhus_00045 metaG | ecosystem: Environmental > Aquatic > Marine > Oceanic > Sediment | place: Aarhus...
TCTGGCTGGAGATTACCACCCTGCTGGTTCCGGGCGAAAACGATTCCGACGATGAGCTGAAAAAACTTGCCGATTTTATTGTTTCAGACGCCGGGCCTGATGTCCCGTGGCATATCAGCAGGTTCCATCCGCAGTATAAATATCTGGATTCGGTGCCCACGTCTATGAGCAGTATGGAGCGGGCTTTCGAGATAGGCCAATCCGCAGGGCTGCATTATATTTATCTTGGTAATGTGCCGGGGTCGAAATTCGAAAGTACTTTCTGTTATAATTGCGGCCGAATATTAATCGAACGCATTGGCTATAGGATTGCTGTAAATAACATAAAAGATTCGAAATGCCCCGGTTGCGGGACGGAGATTGCAGGGTTCGAGCTTTAGGCCTAAAACTTACCGGACTTTTCTTCCTAAGTTTTATCTTTTAGCAATTGCCGGAGTTTCTCCAGTTCGCCGGACTTCATATGGTAACTATGCCCGGCGTCGGGGTATTGGCTGCTTTGCACTTCTTTGGCGTAGGTATTAAATGCCTCAATGGTCTCTTTGGCCAGACTGCCGTAACTCTTTGCGAATTTTGGACTTGGGCCTTGCGTCAGGCCCAGAATATCAGGCGCAATCAATATCTGCCCATCACAGCCCTGCCCGGAACCACAGCCAATCACCGGCACTTCGCAGCGTTTTGTGATAATCTCCGCTACCTCCGCAGTGGTCCCTTCAATCAGCAGCGAGGCGGCACCACTATCGACCATTTGCTCGGCGAGACTTACCAGCTCGGCAGCCATCTCTGCCGTGGTCGCCTCAGCCTTGAATCGTCCAATCTTACCGATGCTCTGCGGCCTTATGCCGATATGGGCCATAACAGCTATGCCGGCATCGCTAACTGCTTTTATTACATTAAGATATGCACCGGTCGCTTCAATTTTTACCATTTGTGCCCCTGCCTCGGCAACGAATCGGCCGGCATTTTTCACCGCCTCGGCTTCCCCAATCTGGTAAGACAGAAACGGCATATCGGCAACCAGAAATACATTCGGCGCCCCTCGACGTACCGCAGCGGTTATGGTGACCATAAAATCCATTGTTGCCGGTAGAGTTGAATCAAAGCCGAGAACACACTGGGCAGCCGAATCACCCACCAATATCATCTGAACATCTGTCTGCGAGATGAGTTGAGCTGTGGTATAATCGTAGCAACTGACCGCAGCGAGCTTGCGATTTTGGCCCTTAGCATCCAGCAAGTCTGCTATCGTAATTTTGGGATCCATATCAGTTTCCCCGGAAAATAAAGAAAAAGAAATAACAGTCTATCCGTTAAAATATGAGAACAAAATTGATTTATCAAGGGTAAAGTAATTGAGTTTTAGGGCTAAATTCGGCTATTTTCAAAAAAACAAACAAATTTTTTACTTTTTTACAATTAAAAGCTTGATTCCTCATAAGATAAAGTGTAGTTTTTTCATAATTCTTTTCTTTTTCTTTAAAGAAATTCTTGTTATTTGTTCGATTAGATAATTATACGGAGTATTGAATTCAGAGAAACGGAGTTTTTGGGGAAGTTATTATCAGCTTTTCATCACCCTCCTCCGAAGCCAGATTCTGTTTTCATAGGAATCTGGCTTTATTTTTTATCTACATGATAGTCAAAATAGGCAATTACAAGGACGCTGTCCGTGTCAAGTTAGGAAGGGACGCGGGCGGCATAGTACATCTTAGGAAACCATCTTAAAAAATAATATTCTAACTTCGTTCGTATATCAGCGTCTTATTTACAGAAGACGACAAAAAAACTTCAGAAGCCGAGAGAATTTGCCCCAAGACTACATCGGCAACGAAAGATTGATTTATTTGTCGGCTCAAAAAACCAGGCGTTTCTTGCGGCTCATAGAGAGTACCAAGATTTTTTTGAGAAATAGCGTAACAAAGACCCGAGTTTAGTGTTATATTTATATAATTGGCACTCGAATCTTGTAATCAGTAGTAATTTGTTTTGAAGGAAAGGTCTAAGAGTGAAAAAGTCCCACATAATTATTATCACGGTTATTGTAACGCTGGTGGCCGTTTCCGCAGTTTGGATATTTATTAGAATCAAAACCAATGCTTCCCGTAAACCCACAGTTGTTCGCATAGAAAAAGCTCAGCGAGGGGAGCTAATAGAGTTTGTCAGTGCTCCCGGCGAAATCGAACCCAAGATAAAGGTGGAGATGAGCGCAAAAGTTTCAGCACGGATTACAGAGCTGCCCTATGAAGAAGGAGACATTGTAACCTGCGGTAACACGGACACGAATCCGCCGGTGCCCGCTTCGGTACTGGTGCGCCTCGATGACAAGGATTTGCAGAGCCGGCTGCTTTCAGCCGAGGCCAATTACTCCGCCCAGGCGGCCCAGCTCGAAGTTGAAAAAGCAAGAATTGCCAGTCAACAGGCCAATCTCATTGGCCTTGATGCTTCACTAAAACAAGCCCTGCGAGATTTGGAGCGCCAAAAAGGGTTACTCGAATCCCAGGATATTAGCCAGGCCACTTTCGACCAGACACAATTAACGTTTGACGAGCTCAAGTCACGATACAACTCCACTAAGCATACGCTTAATGCAGCGGAGTTGAATTTGGTAGTAATGCAACACAACCTCGAAGCTGTCGGTGCCGGGGTTACACAGGCGAAGGAAGCACTTAGCTATACGACAATAACCTCGCCTATTGATGGTGTGGTAACCCGGATTAATGCGGAAGTTGGCGAGGTTGTGATTTTTGGAACAATGAATAATCCGGGTACCGTAATCTTAGAAGTGGCGGACTTGTCTGCGATGCTGGTCGTTGCTGAGGTTGATGAGGCAGATGTCGGAAAAATGGAAGTCGGCCAGAAAGCCGCGGTCCACGTGGATGCCTATCCTGACCACGAGTTTACAGGGGTAGTTGACTCGATCGCCTTGGCACATACGATGTCATTCGCCAGGACGAAATATTACAGGACAGAAATACTTCTTGAGGATTCCGAAGAAAAGTTGCACTCGGGCCTGACAGCGCACGTGGATATTGAGACACGCAAACACACCGATATACTTAAGGTGCCCTCTCAGGCCGTGCTGGGCCTCGAGATTGATAATCTGCCTCTGGAGATTCGCGAGAATTCCCCCGAGGTCGATACTGCCAAGACTTTCACGACGGTCATTTACCGTTACGTGGAAGGAAAAGCTGTGGTAACGCCTGTTAAGATTGGCCAAAGCAACCTGACCCACACCATAATAAAATCGGGCATTACAGAAGAAGACAAGATAATAGTTGGGCCGTATAAGGTGCTCGAGAGCATTAAGCACGACCAAAAAATACAAGATGAGCGCGAAGTAGAGGCAAAGAAGAAGAAAAAGAAGAAGAAGGACGGCGCCGAAGCTGGGGCCGATGCAAACGATGCCAAAGATGCAAACAGTGTCGGACAAAACTGAAAAACTAATAATTCGGCTTCAGGATGTTATGCGGATTTACAAAGTCGGCGTGGAGCGCATCCATGCGCTTGACGGAATTGACCTGGAACTATGTGAAAACGAGTATGTTGCCGTGATGGGCCCCTCCGGCTCGGGCAAGAGCACGCTGATGAATGTCTTAGGTTGTCTGGACAGAGCAACTTCAGGAATCTATGAGCTGGACGGAGAGGATACAACGAAAATGACTGATGCGACATTGGCCCGTGTTCGTAATGAGCGAATCGGGTTTGTCTTTCAGTCGTTTGAGCTGCTTGGACGGTTAAGTACTCTCAAGAATGTTGAGATGCCGCTAATTTATTCACGAAATGGCTGGTGGTCTCGCGCAGGCGTGCCAAAAATGTGCTTGAGCGAGTTGGACTGGGAGACCGGATAAAACATAAGCCGAATCAGCTTTCAGGAGGTGAAAAGCAACGTGTGGCTATCGCCCGGGCACTTGTCTGTAATCCGAGTATTTTGCTGGCCGATGAACCAACCGGCAATCTCGACAGTAAAACAAGCGAGGGCATCCTGAAACTGTTTGACCGGCTTCATCAGGAAGGGCAAACGATTATTATAGTAACCCATGAAGAACACGTGGCACGTCACGCCAAACGAATAATTCAAATGAAAGATGGACGGATTTGCAGTGACCTGCCAAGGGATAGGGACCCCGCATATAAGACCATGATACAAGATGATACGCAAGGAGAGCTGGCATGAGATTTGTGATACGGGCACCTGTGGTTTTTGTTCGGCTCTTTTATCAGAGTGTGTATCTTGCGCTGGGGCAAATCTGGACAAACAAGACCAGATCTATACTCACAACTATTGGCATTGTAATTGGTGTCGCTTCGGTGACCGCCGTTATCGCTGCTCTTACAGGCCTTAAGACCAAAGTGCTGACACTGGTAGAGACGTTTGGCACCAACACCATAATCATTATGCCCACGAATCCTGATAAAGGATCGTCACGCGAATCGGCTTGGTGGACTCATCGGTTTTTGCCCGAACACTTTGACGGTCTTCTTGAACATTGTCCCTCTGTGGAACACCTCAGCCGCACAGGTGGGATCGGACAGCGTACGGCTCACTACGGTGAAAAGTCGGCAGAAAATGTCGAGATCATGGGTATCGAGCCTGCCTACCTTGAGATTGAGAATCGGCCGGTTGTCCTCGGGCGAATATTCTCCATTATTGACGATATGCAGGTGCGCCAGGTATGTCTGATAGAGCCCAAATTGCTCAACAAACTTCGCCTTGACCGCGATTGCATCGGCCAAACAATTCGTTTAGGTCATCATGCCTTTGTTATTGTTGGCGTTATCGAACCCAGACCTGGACTGGATTTTGGAGAAAGCAGCCAGGAACGTTATGAGGTCTTCATCCCATTCAGGACACTTTTCAAATTGGGAGAGCCTGGAATTTTTGCTCTTGCTGCGAGCAAATCAGCCGAAGTTGTAGAGGATGCCCAGGCCGAGATAAAGTTTTTCCTCCGCCGGACGCGTAATATCAGGCCTACCGAACCTGATACTTTCCGAGTTGACTCGCTCAAAAGTGCGCTGGAGACATTCAATAAAATAGCACTTATGGTTACACTGGTGGCAGGCGGCATCGTGGGCATCTCTCTGCTGGTCGGTGGTGTTGGTATTATGAATATTATGTTAGTCTCGGTGTCGGAGCGGACCAGGGAAATAGGGCTTCGCAAAGCCGTCGGAGCTAAAAAATCCGCAATTCTAACCCAGTTTTTAATTGAAGCGGTAGTCCTTTGTTTTTTCGGGGGGCTCGTGGGAATTGGTTTTGGCCAGCTTCTGACCACGGGGATAGCCAACATCCCAAAAGTTGAACTTGATATGGCTTATATCCCCTTGTGGGCGATAGGACTTTCGTTCGCTTTCTCCGGTACGGTGGGTATATTTTTTGGAATGTTTCCGGCAATCAAGGCCGCCAGACTCGACCCTATTGAGGCACTTAGACATGAATAAAAAAAATTCAAATTCTCGCCGCTACCTCGCTCTCTTGCGTACTTGTGCTCTTGTGCCCTTGTGCTCTTGTGCACTGTTATTGACCGGCTGTGAGCAGTTCCCCGGTAACGAGGATTTTTATGAAATTAAAATTCCGCCCGAAAAGTTACGACAAGTAGAAACGCTTGAGCTTCAAAAAGCCGAAGTTAAAGAAAATGGCCGACCCGAACCAAACGCCGTACCGCCAAAAGAACTTGGACTTACACTCGAGCAATGTCGGGCCTTGACGTTAGAGAATAACCTTGACCTTAAGGTCCAGCTTATCAGTCCCTCCATTGCCGCCGAAAGGGTAAGTGAACAGGAGGCTGCATTTGAGGCAGCTTTTTTCTCTAATACCTCATATGCCAGGACAGATACGCCTGTTGCTTCAACTATCGAAATTGCAGGCACAAAGAGAAACTACCTATACACAGACCTTGGTGTCCAGGTGCCTTTGCGAACCGGCGGGACGGTAACATTTGACTTGGCTGACAGCCGTACTAAATCAGACTCTATTTATTCTATTTTTGATCCTTCATACGGCTCAAACCTTTCGGTTTCCATCAGTCAGCCGCTACTTCGAGGCGCGGGTAAGCGTGCTAATATTCATGCCATTCGTATCGCCGAGTACGAACGCCAGATTACCGACGCCAGGACAAAACTTGAGGTCATACGGATTATTGCTGCTGTGGACCGCGTGTACTGGCGGCTTTATGCAGCCAGAAAAGAATTGGAAGTGCGGAAACAACAGTATGACCTGGCCGAGGCCCTGCTTGAGCAGGCTCGCCGGCTCGTTGCTGCCGGCGATAAGGCACAGGTAGAGGTTATTCGCACCGAGGCCGGTGTCGCACAAAGGCTTGAGGCTATTATCATAGCCGAGAATAACGTCCGCGACCGAGAACGAGAACTTAAGCGGACACTTAATAAGGCAGAGCTTCAAATGCAGACACCTACGGTATTGATACTAGCTACCCAGCCTGACCCCGTCCATTATGAACTGGAAAAGCAACGGTTGGTAGCAACAGCGATTGACAGTCGCATGGAAATGCTCGAGCTGGAGTTGCAAATCGCTGAGGATATAAGTTCTATCGATTATATGCACAATCAGGCGCTGCCTTTGGTTACAATGGATTACAGGTATAATATAAACGGCCTGGGAGATTCGAGAGACGACTCGTTTGATTTGCTTTTCAACAAGAGGTTTGAGGACCACCGCTTTGGTGTGCAGCTACTGGTGCCGTTAGGAAATGAGTTTGCAAAGAGTCGCCTGCTTCAGGCGTTTTACCAGCGCAGGCAGCGATTGGCTACTCGCGACAGTCGCAAAGTACTTATCGAGCTTGAGGTGCTGAACGCTATTGACCAGCTTGAGGCGAACTGGCAGCGTATTTTGGCCAGCAGACAAAGGTCTATTCTGGATGGTCGGCTGTTTGAGGCCGAGAAGCGCCAGTTTGAACTCGGCCTTGGGACATCGACCGATGTACTTCAGGCCCAAACGAATTTTGCCGATGCCCAGAGCGCCGAAATCCTGGCCCTGGCCGAGTATCAAATAGCACTTGTCGATTTAGCCTATGCGACCGGCACCCTGCTGGGTGCTGCGAAGGTACAATGGGGACCGATTGTACCGCTAAGCAATATTCAGTAACGCTGCCAATTAAGACCCAAGAATCAAGACTTGAGTCTGTTGTCTGGAGTCTGGTGTCGACGGTTTATTCTTCAACTTGCGGACAGGACATAAGATAGTCTATACAATCACTTAACTTAGCTGTTGCGACAGCGACCGTGGAGTCGGCTGCGCCATAATAAAGATTGAACCGGTCGGTTTCTTTATAAACAATGGCACCGCTGGGAAATACGACATCGCTGACATCACCGATACGTTCATAAGATGCACTCGGCCCCAGGACCCACTCGTCACTTCGGCGTAAGACCCTCCAGGGTGAATTTAAATCCAAAAGCGCCATCCCGACACGATATATTTCTCCTGCAGTGGTACTTCGGACGCCGTGGTAAAACAACATCCAGCCTTGCGGTGTTTCTATGGGCTGACAAGCCAGCCCGACTCTATGACAATCCCAATAAGCATTCCTTGTTCTAATCAACGGCCTATGGTCGCCCCAGTGCTTCAGGTCGGGCGAGAAACTTATCCACATATGGGCCTCGCCTCGGACAATGGGGCGGTGAATCAGTGCAAATCGTCCGTTAAACCTGCGTGGAAACAAACATGCATCTTTGTCTTCCGGCGGCAGCAAAGAGCCTAACCGGGCAAACGTCTTAAAATTCTTGGTAATAGCCAGCGATACTACCGGGCCGCCTTCACTGAAGGAGACATAGGTAACAGCGAATTGCTTCTGCTCTTCGAGCCAGACAATACGGGCATCTTCCAGCCCCCACCTTTCCTCTCGAGAGCTTTGGTCGGCCTCGAAAGTGGGTGTAGGGTCAATTTCCCAGTTCGTGAACCCATCGGCACTGCGGGCGACGGTCAAATGCGAAAAGCCGCGCATATCCTCGACCCGAATCAACAGCAGCACCTCTGAATTTAACTTGGCAGCCGCAGGATTAAAGACGGCGTTTGTCGGATAAGGCCAATCCTCCGGCGTCATTATCGGATTGCCCCCATATCTCGTAAAAAGCACGTGTGCTTTTTTTTGCCGTGAAAGCTCGGGCATAGTTTTCGACCTCAAAACATCAAAGAACTTTTCTATACTAAAAACTCAGAGCGAAAAACCATAATTTGAAACTCAAAAGGTTCAGCTTCAAGCCCTCAGCAAACCTTACCTAATTTAATCGGCAAGATGACCGATTTTCTGTAAGTCAAAGTACGAATTTTAGATACGACGGCATAAAATTTTTCCGGCTTGCCGGATAAATCTGAGTAATGACGGCATATCTTGTGGGTCGTCCCTCGTCTCTGCGAGCACAGAGCACAATTCACTATTCGCTTTTTTATACTATGCTTTGACTAACTGTGTTTCGTACAAGCTTTGGTACAATGGGCAGGTTTGTATAAGCTCATCGTGCTGACCCTGAGCGATAATTCGGCCATCATCCATTACCACTATCACATCTGCCGTAATAACGGTGCTGAACCTGTGCGCTATTACGAAGCTGGTCCTGTCCTGCATGATTTCCTCGATGGCCTTGTGAATTTTCGCTTCGCTGTCGGCGTCAATCTGACTTGTTGCCTCGTCGAAAATCAGGATGGATGGGTTCTTCAAAATCGCTCTTGCTATGACAATCCTTTGCAGCTGCCCGCCACTAAGGCCGGAACCCTGCTCGCCGATGATTGTGTCATAGCCGTCCGGCAGAGGAGAAATAAATTCGTGGGCAAACGCACGCTTGGATGCCGCAATTATTTCTTCTCTGGTTGCCTCTGGTTTACCATAAGCGATATTTGCCGCTACAGTATCATTAAATGTTACGACATTTTGTGTAACCATTCCAATTTGGCTTCGCAGACTAAATAGTGTTGACTCGTGAATGTCCTTGCCGTCAATCAATATTTGACCGGCATCCGGGTCATAAAATCTCGGTATCAAATTTACCAGTGTCGTTTTGCCTGAACCATTAGGCCCTACTATAGCAACATTGTGCCCTGCTTCTACCGAAAGGTTGATTCCCTTTAATACGGGGGTCTCTGAGCTTAGATAAGTAAATACGATGTTCCTGAATTCGATTTTATTTTTCAAAGGTGCAAGTTCAAAAGCGTCCGGCCTTTCCACTTCCGGCTGCCGGTCAATCACTGAATAAACACGCTTTGACGCGGCGTTAGCCTGTTGAATCTTATTCCACACACTGCTCGTCCGCCGTACCGAGTCCGCTGCTCCACCCAAACAAAAACACAAAGCGAAAAAGTCGGGCCCCTGCATGGTGCCCCCAAAAACCCACTGCGCCCCAAATATCAACCCAACAGACCCCGCTATCATTCCAAGAGTCTCAAGTATCGGACCAGTAGCGGCGTCGATCTTCGCAATCCTGAATTGCTGCTTCAATAATTTTCGGTTGATCCCATGAAAAATCCCGTGCTCATACTCCTGTTGGTTATACACTTTTACCACCCGTATCGCACCAATTGCCTCTCCCAGCTTGCCTAACATCTTCGCCCAGCTCTCAAGAGATCTTTTCGTAACATGCCTTATCTTCTTGCCAAGCTTGGCTAAAATAAACAATGAGATAGGTGCCCCGCACAAAAATATCAGCGTTAAATTGCGGTCATACAGCATCGCCACACAAATAAGTCCCAATGCCTTCGAAGGCTCGCGAAGTGCCTTGCCGAGCAAAACCTTCAGCCCGACACCGATCGCTCCAGTATCTCGGACCAACCTACTGACCGTATCGCTCGGGCCTTCACTGGCGAAAAAGCTTACCGGAATCTCAAGGGAGTGTTGAAAAGCATCTTCCCGCAAATGGGCCAGGGATGTATGCACAACCTTGCTGGCCGTGTAATCCTGGTAAAATCGGGCCATACATCGCACCATTGTAACAACCGCCATCAAGAGTATGATAAATATCACCGCCTTTTTCTTATTCTCTCTGGTCCGCTCTTTTGGTATGAAACTAAGTAGTTTTTGTGCATGATCGGAATAGAAAGGCTTTTTGCCGCACCGAAGCTCCAGTTTTTCGGATTGGGGTTTAAATTGCCCATATTCGTCGGGCCTGCGGTATTGAACTACTATGAACTTGACATTTGATATGGTGGCCAGCTCCTCAAGGAGTTTGCTCGATTGTATCCTGTCGTTTTCGCTGATTATACTGCTGCCGGCACCGACAATCAGGTCTTGCTGTTTGAGGCCGGCCTGTTCGGCAAAGCTGTTCTTCTTAACGCTGGCAATGCGCAAATAATAGGCCACATCGGGATTATTCGGGTCGGAAAGTTCAGTGCTGTCCGGCACATAAAAGCTGATTCCGTAACGGTGCTCGCTAATCTTCCTGTTCATCCAGCCGTGCAGTCCCTCTGCGCCCATCATAACCGTCAAGAGAGGCGAGATAGTCCCGAAGCTCAAGCCATAAAGAACCATGATTAAAAATACACTGCAAGCAATCGTTACCAGTCTGTGCCATTGTGGCCAGACATACTTGAATACTCGCTTAAAAGCCTTCATTCGATAGATTTCTCCAATATAGCGTATAGTTTTTTTCTATACGCTGTCTGCTACTGTTTACGACCCAGGCACACTAACAAACTTGGACCCACCGGTCAAGTCTAAAGACTGTTGACTGCCAATATCATTTCTGTTATCCTGCCCGCTCTTTTAAGGATACTCACAATGAAAATCGACCGTTTAATTTTGGGTGCGTATGAAACCAACTGCTATGTCCTTCGCAGCGGTGAGGCCGCTAAAGACTGTCTGCTTGTTGACGCCGGCCTGGGGGCAGGTAAGTTAATCAAATTCCTTCAGGAACATAAATTAAATCCTATTGCGGTGGTCCTTACTCACGGCCACATAGACCACATTGCAGGCGTGGCTGCACTGCGTGCTGAGTTTCCAGATATAAAAGTTCATATCCATAAGCTCGACGCCGAAATGCTCACAGAGCCTCAGACCAACCTATCCGCTATGACAGGAGAGTCCTTCAGCACCGAGCCGGCGAATTTTTCCTTAGAAGAGCAAAGTATAATCGAGCAGGCCGGCGTAAAGCTTAGCGTGCTTCATACTCCCGGCCATACGCCAGGCGGTATCTGCCTATATTCGAGGGATGAGGCGATTGTCTTTACGGATGATGCGTTGTTTGCCGACTCAATTGGGCGAACAGACTTTCCGAATGGTAGTATGGAACAATTATTAACGAGCATAAGGGAAAAACTCTTTACCCTGCCTGACGATACAAAAGTCTATCCCGGCCACGGCCCAATTACCACAATAGCCCACGAAAAAGAACATAATCCGTTCTTCTAATAATCTTTTTTTAAGCTATCTCCATGAAGTTTGTTTTTATGAAAATGGAGTGTTGCTATTATATCAATGTATCCATGAGCGAACCTTCGATATCAAAAAAACAAATGTCGAATACTGAAAGGCGATTCCCTCAGAAGATGGAGGTGATTATGGGGCTTAAAAAATATGGAAAAATAGTTTGAAGAAAATCGGGCTTTAGAGTGTATATTACTGTGGAAACAGAGTAAAGTTTTTCCTTTGAATTGAAACTGTCTGCTTTTGGAGCCAAAGCCAGTGCCAAGCGTGTGCCAGGAAGAAATAATAGCAATGCGGCGTTGTCAGCGGGGCTCATCAGGAGCGTTTGAAGTTTTTGTGAACAGGTATATGAAAGACGCATATTTTATCGCTCTGGGGCTTGTGGGCAATCGCGAAGATGCGATGGACCTGTCGCAGGAGGCCTTTATTCGAGCATACCGGAATATCAAACACCTCAAGCCCGACCGCAGGTTCTTCCCCTGGTTCTATCAAATATTGAAA
>Ga0114922_10005333_pt1 | contig 11860 bp, 9 predicted proteins | sample AartaG_FD_100975 | JGI IMG/M metagenome (GOLD analysis project Ga0114922, IMG submission 100975) | Deep subsurface microbial communities from Aarhus Bay to uncover new lineages of life (NeLLi) - Aarhus_00045 metaG | ecosystem: Environmental > Aquatic > Marine > Oceanic > Sediment | place: Aarhus...
CCAGAATCGACATCGGGGGCCTGCCAAGCTGAAGAGCTGCCCAAGGTCTTCCGAGAACAGGCCAGAACGGGGCCGAAATGAACGGCCCAGGCGGCACGTAGACCATCCCCTGGGGTGCTTGGCCAACCTTTGCTGCATCGCGTCCTGACGGCTCTACTTGTCGCCTCAGGCTCTCACGTAGTCGCTTGAACTCAGCCTCGAAATCTGTTTGGGGGTGGACTGGAGAGGGCGTGGGCGCGGCCGAAGTTCTTGAGAAGAGACACAACGGCGCGGGATCGACGTGGTGTTCTCTCTTGGCCCATTCGATAAGGCGGAGAGCTTGCCGACTGCGCGTCTCCGGTGGCCACACGGGCGATAGCTCGACTCTGTCGGGACGAGCGCAGGATGGCTCGAACGCGCCATAGAGTGACGGCGAGATCTCAATGCAGGCAAGGCCCGTGTTCTCGTTGAGCGAGTAGGGAAGCCTCGCAATGGGACCGGCGAAATGGACATTAGCATGGGAGTGGCGAGAAACGAGTCGCCTGAGCCTCCGCTCGACTTTGCCGGCCAGTTCCTGCTTGACGCTCAGTGCTTCCGCCAGGTCCGAAGGTTCTGGCATGTCCTCCTCTGCCAAGCAGACATGGGGGCTGCAATGGCCCGTATAGCGGAGAGTGTAGGGCACCTCAAGCTCGACGATAACCCCGACCACGGGCTCGATGGCCTTCCAGGCCTCCCGCCATTCGTCGGCGTCTGCCTCGATGATCCAGTCACGTCCGCCCCGCCAGTATCGGCCAACAGCATAGTGTAGAGATGGATACACCGGTGGTACGTCGTTGGGCTCAAGACCGGCGAACGCGCGGTCGAGCCAAGAAGCGATCTGACGCCTGAGCGCCTCCAGGGAGTCAGAAACCAGTCTCGGGCGGCATTGCTGATACGGACCCATGGGCTCGGAGGCAGTGCATAGGACCACTGAGCGTTTCGGCAGGACCCCAAAGAGGAAGCGAAGGAAAGCGCTCTGCGTGTAGTAGCGCCGGACGTCCCTGCACGTAATCGCCTCTTCGCTCACCTTGTCGACCGCACAACAGAGTGTCTCTTACTTCACATTGGCTTTGCGACAGGTCGACAGCGTAGTCAAGCCCCAGCCTCTGGACTTCAGCCCCGCTCAAGCCTGTTCAGGCTCCTACGCCGCCATTTCCCGGTCAGTATACCAGAACCGAGGAGGTGCCAGCCCTGCGCCCCGCCGGCCCGGGCGGGGGGCCGGCGACGGCTGTACTGGGCATCAGGTCCTTGCCATCTGTTCCATCCGCGCAGCAGCAGCTCTCCAAGCACCTGCCGATGTGCCCTGCATGCCACTGCCTGTCCGAAGGGCGCCCAGGCAGGATTCGTCCGAGCAGATGCCGTGCAGGTGAGGGCGCCGTAACATGAACGTCACCTCGCGCGGAATCGCCAGCGGCCCGGACTTAACGGTCGTCGTCCGCGGACGCTTGCTGCCTGCCTTCCGCCTCCGGGCGTCGCTTGCTAGTCCGTGCGTCAGGTCTGTTCCGGCCGATCCAGACCTGCACGCTCGGCCCGCTCGTGGAACTCGCGCTGCATCTCGGGCGTCGCGGTGTCGGCCTTGACGGCGCGGATGACCTCCACCAGGTGCCGCACCTGCACTCCGATGAGGAACTCGCCCAGTTCCGGCCGTGATGGGCGGGCATCTCCCGCGTAGTGGGTGGGGTAGTTGGCATACCAGCCGAACGGGCTGCGGACGCCCTCGAGCGCGTCCTGCCGCCCCTGGGGCCGCCAGGCGTCCGGGTCCTTGATGTCCTCCAGGTGGACAAGCTCGGGCCGCAGGTAGAGGACGGAACTCGTCTCGGTCTCGCCCGCGTGGCGGCCGTCGGTCTTGCGCATCTGCTCGAACTGACTGCGCTCCTCCTCGGTGAACCGGTAGGAGGGCGGCACCGAGTAGACGCAGTAGTCATGCCGCTCCTGTAGCAAGGAGCCCAGGGCATAGCCGATCAGGCCGGAGTTGCCGCCATGGCCGCTGACGACGATGATCTTCGAGAAGCCGTTGCGCGCGATTTCCTCGAGCGTCGCGCGAAGCAGCCTTAGCAGCAGCTCGTGGGGCAGCGAGAATGCTCCCGGATAGTGGCGGGCCTCGGCGATCTGGCCGAGGTAGTAGCTGGGAAAGACGACGGCCGGCTCTTGCTCGGCGGCGCGGCGGGCCACCTCGTCGACCACGATCTGGTCGGTCCCCAGGGGCAGGTGGGGGCCGTGACGTTCCAGACAGCCTATCGGCAATAGGCAGAGGCCCTCCGCTTTCTTGATTGCTTCGGGCATCCTCTCAGACGTCAGCTCTAACCAAAGCATGCTCATCCTCCTCCAGCACGGTTACCTGGGTGAAGAAGCGCCTTGCGGCTTCCAGGATTAGGCCCGCCTCGTCCAGGGCATACGGCGCCCCTTCCGTGCCGCGTGCCTCATCCTGAGGCCACGAGTATAGCCGTTGGCGGCAGCTTGTCCAGGGCGCCCGCTACTCCCGTTCGCCTTCTGGCATCACAGCTCCCATCGCCACGCCGACTCTCTGTGCCTCCGTGCGTGGAGCTGCGGGCGAGCGCAGTCCCGCACGGTGTCCACCGTGCGCGCGGCGAGGTGATAACAGGACTCGGCAACCCGGTTCCCCGGGGTAGAAGGGGGCCAGTAACCAGCCGGGAGGCGTCGTGTTTCTTGTCCATCATCTATGGGAAGCGCTCGAACTCCCTCATAACGGATCGCCTTGATAGTCCGTGGGCCGCACAATAGTACCCAAGACGACACAAGGCGTGAGACTGTGCCCGCAGCCGCCAGAAGCCAACGGCTCAACCCGTTGACGTGGGCCCTTTGCCGCCATAGAATCAGTGCCAAACGTAGTGTAGGTTCGAAGGTACCTGTTGGGGCATGAAGAATGGACTATCCACCGTTCACAAGAAGCGAGGCGATGCAAGTTGATCTGCCGAACGGGTACGCTCTGAGAAGCGCACCCGAACGCGGGTTCGGAATCAACTACGCCATCTACCGAAACGTGAACCCGGAGTTCGAGGACTTCCTGGAGTACGGATCGGATCTCGAGGGACTGCACTATTGCTTCTGGATATTCAAGCATGATGTAAGGATCGGCGGCGTCATCGTACGACCAAATCACATCGAAGGCTTCTTCCTCCGTCCGCCGCACGCGAATGCGTCCGAGGTGCTTGAGGCGATTATGGCCGTGGTTACTGCTTGGTCAGACAGGGACAAGCCCATCGAGGCCGTGGACGTGGTGCTTCCCGAGCTCAGCCTGTACGAGAGACTTGGATTCAGGATTGACCGAGGTCGACGTGTCTACGTGCGGCCGACGGAGGCCTCCGAGATACGCTGGCCGCGGGAATACCAGGCGACGCCACCCACGCGAGAGGATGTAAGTCAAGTGGCCGACCTGTTTCACAGGAGCTTCCGTGACTACCCCGAGGAATGGCAACTGGGATCGTATGGCCTGCAAGAGTGGATTGAGCGTACGGAGAAGCGCCTTATCCCAGACGACATGCCAGAGGAGTGTCGTCAGGCATCGACACTCGTCCGGGACAAGGCGCGCAACCTGGTGGTAGGCGCGTGCCTGATTGCGTTGCGCCGGTCCACTACGCGTCCCGAGAACCCCTATGCGGGCATTTCCATGATTGGCGTACGGCCAGAGTGCCGCCGGCAAGGGCTCGCAACGATGATGGTGCAGAAGGCCCTGACGGTCCTCCATGAGCAGCGGCCGACGCTGAAGTTCGGTGTGGCGGTAGGGAACTTGGCCGAGGCGTTCTATCACAGCTTGGGGTTCCTGGCCGGGCCCGCGCACTACGTGTTGCTGATGCCGCCCCGTCGTGGCGCCGGGCGTGATGATGAACAGCCCTAACAACCGGCTCGAGGCGACGCGGAGGACCGCGTGCCTCAGCCGCTGCGTTGGGCTTGAAGAGGTGATCAGTGAAACGCATTGGAAGACCAGAGGACGATTTTCGGGAGAAGCTGACAGAGGGCGATATCGGCCGCATCTGTGAAGTCCACGGACTGCCGCGACCAACCGAACTCATTCCCGAATACCGAGGCAACGAAAATGTTTGCTACCACCTCGACGGCAAGCTCTTCATCGCGTTCGTCATTTGTGAGGACATCCATTGGAAGGTCGAGAGTCTCACGCTTCTTGACGCCATCAACGAGATACCGACTCCTCACGTCATTGCGTGGTCGGAAAACGATCCCGAACTGCACGTGCCATACATGATCGTTGAGAGATGCCCAGGGCATCGGCTTGATGCCCTCTGGACGAATACAACAGCGGAGCAGCATGTTGATATTCTTGAAGCTTTCGGAGCGGACACGGGTCGATATCACACGGTTTCAAGCACCGTGTTGAGGGAACGAGCACACAAGCTTGGTCTGGCCCATCGAGTCCGTCATATTGAGGAGCCCGAATCCAGAGACGACTCGTCGCATGTTGATTCACTACCGACGCTTGCCGTCCGTCTGCGACGGATCGGAGTAGAGGAGAACGGCGTCGTCAAGAGGCTTGAAGCACATTTCTCGCGCACGACCCGCAAGCAGGATGACTTCATTGCTCCAGGACTTGTTCACACGGAGCCGTTCGCGGAGCATTTCTTCATACAACAAACGGGAACAGGTTACCGCCTGTCCGGATGTGTAGACTTGAATTTCGGAGTCGAGGATTCACTCGGTGAAATCACCTCACACTACGTCTCGATGCTGAGTCTTGGGTCCGCTTACTTCGACGCGTTCAAACGCGGATACGAGCGTTTCTTCTCCTTTCCGCCCGATGCTGAGGAAAGACTCCGTCTCGAAGCAATCGAGCACGACTTGGGCAATATCTTGTGGTTGCTTGACACGATGGAAGACCGTCCCGGATGGGCATTTGCCAAGGTGTGGGTGTCGGGTCACCTTCGTCGACTCGAAGGGTGGCTTGAACCAGCGAAGAAGACGGACCGGGCGCTGTTCCGAGAGGACATAGGCCCATGGTAGAAAGAGAGCCCGACCATTGCTTCCAGGCGACGGCTGGCCGTCCCTCTGGACTCACGGGGGACCACCTCTTTCCGATCAGGTTCGCCCTGTGTTTATCTGGAGACACACGACGCGGCTAGGCCCGCGTTACTGACTCGCCCCAATCAGTTCCAGTTGTCGCGTGCGCTGCATACTATGTAGCTGGCTCCTGCTGGCAGGTCCTTCTGCCCCGGTACCTCAGTGGCTGGGACGAGCCTGCGGCGCGGGACAGGAGGGAACGCGAGCAGTCTGCGGACCGCGTCCGGCCGGGCAGCGGGCTGACATACGGGGCGCTCATTATGGAGAACCGTGCCCAGAGGCTCCTTTTCCTGTTGGGCGACGAGACCGCATTTGATGCAGCCGCGGAGGAATTCGTGCCTGCTGCGGGTGGGCGTGATGCAGCAATTGCTCTGTTGCTGCAAGGGGGCGAAGACTGGCAGGAGTATGTGCCTCGATACACTCAGCCCTGGATAGAACGGGGCGTGCGTCGGCATTACCCGATTGCCCCTGATGAGAAAGGGGAACTGGATCTGAACGCCGTGTCCTCGACGCTGCATGAAGCAACGGGCGTTTTCATTGGTGGGGGGCATACCCCCACGTATCACAAGCTCTACGCACAAGGCCCAGTTGGCGACGTAATCCGGGAGCGCTGGCAACATGGGATTCCGGTAGCGGGGGTGTCGGCTGGGGCGATGATCACTCTTGAGACGTGCGTCTTGACCCCGGACGAGACACAGGATGGATCTTACCGGCCCGTGGCGGGGTTGGGCCTGATCACGGACGTTCTGATAGAAGTGCACTTCACCGAGCACAATGCCCTGCCCAGGTTGCTTGACGCGATGGCCTTGACGAGAACGGGACACGCCCTGGGCATTGATGAGCCTGCCTGTGCAGTCTTCGAGGACGGTAGTTTTCAGGGCGCGCTGGGGCGGTCGGTCTATGATGGAGTCATGTGTGATTTCGAAACCAAGGCACACAGGGCCAGCCGGTGTGAGCAAACCTACCGCAGGCCATGAGATGCCGTCACACCGCGACTCGTAGAAGCAAGGAGGTGAACGCAACGTGATCACTGCGGGAGTCTACGGAGGGCGTGGCTATGTCGCGCGGGAGTGCGTGCGGCTCTTGGTTGGCCATCCTGAGGCCGAGGTGACGTGGTGGTGCAGCCGTGAGGCCGGAAGCGCCGAGAGCTCGCATCGAAACCTGCTGGGGACGGGCCTTCGCTTTGTGTCGGAGAACGACCTCCCAGATGTCGATGTCGTGTTCATTTGCGCGCCGGTCGGGATTGCCATGGACCTGGCACCCCGTTGGCTGGACAGGGGAGCAAGGGTCATCAGCATGGCGGCTGACTTCCGCCTGAGGCACAAGGGGTCGTTTGAGAGGCTCTACGGCGAGCATCGGGCTTGGGCACTGCTCAACGAAGCCGTGTACGGGATTCCGGAGCTCCACCGTGACTCAATCCGCACTGCCCGCTTGGTCGCGAATCCCGGTTGCTTCAGTTCCGCAGCGATACTTGGACTTGTGCCGCTGGTCAAGTGCGCCGACTTGGGCATAGAGTCGGTTGTCGTAGACGGAATCTCCGGTACTTCGGGCGCAGGGGCGGGCTTGGACAGGAGCATGCATCATCCGGAGATGTGGCAGACCGTGATTCCTTACAACGCTGTTGACCACCGCCACACCTACGAAATGGAAGCACAGCTCTCCCTGGTTGCCGGGCACGGTGTCACAGTCCATTTCACCTCCTATTACGGTCCATTCGGGCGGGGCATTCTCGCGGCGTGCCATGTCTTCCCGCAGCACTTGCCGGAGAGGTCGGAACTCCTGGATGTGTATGAGCAGTTCTACCGGGAACACCCCTTTGTGACGGTCAATAGGCTTCCGCACGACAGTGAGGCAGCCTGGGACTACCTCCCCTTCCCCAGTGTGGCGGACGTGGCAGGCTCTAACTACTGCCAGATCGGTCTGGACGTTGACCGGAGGCGGGGGCGAGTCGTGGTGTTCTCGGCAATCGACAACATGGGCAAGGGAGCTTGCGGGGTCGCCGTCCAAAACATGAACCTCATCTTCGGCCTCGATGAGACGACTGGACTTGTGACCCCAGGGCTGGGGATCTGACGGCTTGCTGGCTTGCCGTTCTCCTGGGTCATTGCACGCAAGCGCAGATGCGGGGCGGGAAGACGCCGGCCCCGATCTTGACGGTGCTCGGACATTGCGCTGCGGTCCGCTCGACGGGCATACATGGCCCAGCAACAGCGGCATGTGGAGAGACGGATTCAGGCGGGGCTCCAGCGGGGCGAGGTTGACGGCTGCCGCAGCGGGGGGTAAGGTGGCCCGCGTTGGGAGCGTGACGGTCACGACTCCGCGAGAGGCAAGAAGGCGGGCAACGTGGACACTGGACGGATTCATGAGCGCATGGGGCGGCGCGCGTTCCTGAAGGCGTGCACCGCGGCGGCGGCCGGGCTGCCCCTCATGGGGCTTACGGCCGCACCCGAAGACCGGGCGCTCGCCACAGCACAACGAAAGGGCCAAGATGCCATGGACAAGACCGTGCTGTCGTTCTTCTGCGATGACACAAGCACATTCAGGGCGGGCCCCTTTGGGGAGTTCCTGGACTACGTGAAGGCCGAAGGGATTGCCGGCGAGTCGAGCGTGATCATCGGCATCGGCTCCACAGTGCTGAGCGATGCGGACACCGAACTCAAGCGTGCCTACATCGAGCAGCTTCACCGAGCCTACGACTGCGGCATCGGCGCGCACATGGAGCTGATGACCCACGGCGGCAGGTTCGATTTCCAACTGAGGCGCGTTCCCGACGGCGCCATCTACGAAGGGCTCTGGCTGCACGAGCCCGATGTCAGCGTCGAGGAGTATGAGACGTACCTGGGCAGCATCATCGCCGAGGGCGAGAGGATCGGAGTGAAGTTCACCGGCCTCACGTGGCCGGGCGGGGGAGGGCCGGAGGTGTCCCGGCGCTACGCCGAGCTACGCGGGCAGGGCATCACGAACCTGAGTCCGAACTGCTGGCAAGCACTGCTGAACCTGGCGAAGAAGGGCAAGTTCCGCAACCGCACGGTCCCATGCTTCGTCCACGGGCCCAACGAAGTGCGCCAGATGGCCGCCGACGGCCCCCACGGGGTCTACGACATGCCCGTGCTCGGCGAAGACTGGCTCGGCCGCTGGGACAACAGCCCCGAGCGAGTCAACCCCGATTACTACATCACCGCAGATGGCCAGGGCGGAGGCATTGCGGACACAGTCAGGAAAGGGATGCCCTACTGCTTCTTCCACGCGCACTGGCAGGGCCTGAATCCAGAGAGCGGCTGCGGCTGGGAGGCCTTCAAGCTGGTGGTGCAGCGCATAAAGGATCACCTGGGCGACCGGGTCGTGTGGATGCGTCCGAGCGAGTTCACGGACTGGTGGCACCAGCGCCTGCACAGCGATGCTCCCGCTGAGCACCCCTAACAGAAGCCCACGCGTGGGCCCGGCACCGGCCGGGGGCTATTCGGGGCTCTCAGCACCGGGCTCGGACACGCCCGGGCGTGTCCTCACAGCGGATGCTTGAGTCGCACTTCGTGATTCCTTGGAGGATGGCAGGATGGGCAAACGAAGAACCGGCCCGCGTCCGGCAGTGCTCGCCACGTGTACGTTCAGCCCATATCCGCTCCGGGACCTGGCTGACCGGGACGCCTTGTTGCGCGAGGGTCTGCAAGTGCTGGACGCCATGGCGCGTGAGGCGGAGAACCAGGGCGAGTCGCTCGACCTGGTCCTTTGGTCCGAGAAGTTCGCGCAGGACCCTCGACTGCCCGTCGCCGAGAAGGCCGAGACTGTTGACGGGCGCACGGTCACGGCCGTGGCGGAACGCACCCGCAAGCTGGGCACCAACGCCGCAGTGCCCCTGGTGCTCAAGGAGGACGGCGATTACTTCAACGCGCTGGTCTTCCTTGACCGGCGCGGCGAGCACGTGGGGACTTACAGAAAGGTGAATCCGGTTCCGGGTGAGGACGAGCTGTGCGAGGGTGGCGTGAGGCCGGGGGGCGAGGTGCCGGTCTTCGACCTCGACGTAGGCCGGGTGGGCGCGCAGATTTGCTTCGATGCCTACTTCGAGGACGCCTGGCGGGCGCTCGGGAGCGCCGGAGCCGAGCTGGTCGTCTTCTCCAGTGCAATGCAGGGGGTGATGGGCCTGAAGACCCATGCCTACACGAATCAGTACTACGTGCTGGCCTCTACCTGGAACCTGCCGACCGTCATCGTGGATCCCGTGGGTCGGGAGCTGGCCCGCACACGCGAGCGCGACCAGGTGCTGGTGGTCAAGGTCGACCTGGACTACCGCGTGTACAGCAACTGGCGCGTTGACTTCGTCAAGGAGCTCCTGGAGAAGTATGAGGGCCGCATCCACATGGACTGGCACCCGGAGGAGCTCATGTGGATCGTGACCTCATCCGACCCGAGCCTGCCGGTAGAGGAGTTCATGAAACGCGAGAAGCTGGCAACCACGTGCGAACACCTGGCTGAGGCGGGCGCCACACTTGCGAAGATAAAGAGAGAGGGGTCCCCACCGCGCACGGTACCCGGACGCAACTAGCCACGGACCCACTCAGGGGCTCTTCGAGTAGCAGAATGGGCGGCTCTGCGAACGGTGGCCGCTCTTCCGGCGCCTGGTGCCTCGCCGGAACGACGGCAGAGCGGGCGCCCGGGGCCCGTATCCGCTTCCGTCTGCTCCTTGAGGCCCTCGTTGGTGTTTTGACAGAGCGCGTGGCTGACACTATACTTCGGTTGCCCTTCGGATGGCCAAGCGTGGCTCGATTGCGGCGCTTGGCCCGCCATGTCTCTCTGCCATGCTTCGTGTTAGCAGTTGCGGTCTGAGCCTGTAGAGTCGGAGGGCTCTGCGTGACGCTGCGTGCGTTCCTGATCGGTGTCTTGCTTGTGGCCGGCTTCAGCTCGCTGGAGCCCTACTCGGCTTACGGCCACGGCTGGGGCGGCTTCAGCGGCTCGTCCTTCCCGACCAACGCGGTGTTGGTCCTCGTCGTCTTCTCTCTGGTCGTCAACGCGATCCTCAGGCTCGTGCGCCGCGGCTGGGAGTTCAAGCGGGCCGAGCTGATGCTGGTCTGGTGCATGCTCACGGTCGGGACGGCGTATCCTGCCGTGTTCGGTCGGCACGTGTATGCTCAGGTGGCCACCGGCCCGTACATGGCGCGGCGGGCCGATTTGGCGTGGGAGGAAGGCGGCTCTCTGACCCACGCGCCGGAAGGGCTCGTGCTGAGCAAGAACCCGACGTCCGTGGCCGCGCGCAAGTACTTCGAGGGAAGCGACGGACGCGTGCCGTGGGGGCACTGGGTCAGGCCGCTGGGCAACTGGTTCCTGTTCTTCCTGCTCATTTCGGCGGCCGTTTTTTGCATGGTCGCCATTGCCAGGCGGCCATGGGTCGAGTCGGAGCGTCTGATGTTTCCCCTTGCGCGCGTCCCTCTCGAGTTCAGCGAGGGGAGCGCGGAGGGCGGCTTTCTTCCGCGGCTGTTCAGTGAGAAGGGCTTCCGGACGGGCCTGATCTGTGCGTTGGCCTTCCGCCTGTTCCGCGCGCTACCGTTGTTCTTCGGCGCCACGAGCACCATACAGATGACGCTGCCTATGAGGCAGATCTTCGCAGATACGCCTCTGGCTCCCATGAGCTTCGACGACATCAGCTTCTGGCCCCAGGCAGTGGGCTTTGCGTTCCTGGTCCCCGCGGACGTGTCGCTCAGCGTCTGGTTCTTCTACTGGGTAGCCCGCTGGGAGCTGCTGGCCACGTCGTGGCTCGGCCTGGGGAACATCGGTGGCACCTACGGGTCCCTGATGGGGTGGCAGCAGGCGGGGGCTTACATCGTCTTCACGGCCGGCATGCTCATCATGGCTCGACGTCATCTGGCCACTGTGTTCCTGAAGGCGTTCGGGCTGCGTTCGGCCGACGATTCGGCGGAGCCCGTTCCCTACCGGATCGCAGCGTGGGGGCTGGTGCTGTCCCTGGGGGGCTGCATTGCGTGGTACTTATGGCACGGCATGGGAATCCTGGGAAGCGCAATCGCACTCGCGCTTGTGATGTGCTGGTACGTGGTCTATGCCCGGATGGTCGCCCAGGCCGGCTTCTACTCAGGCCGGACGGTATGGTCGTTGCCGAGGATGGTGAACGGGCTTAGCGGCGGGCACGGGCTGACCGGCCCCGGCGCCGTGATCGCGTCCACACAGGACACACTGCTCGTGAGCGGCGGCTCGGCCTTCCTGGCGCCGCTGGCCATGGACGCGTTCCGCATCTCGGAAGTATTCCCGAAGCGCAGGCGGCGCCTGCTGGTGCCGGTGCTCATGGTTGCCGTCCTGGTCTCGCTTGTCTGCTGCACGTACTGGGCGCTGGCGACGGCCTACGGGATGGGCGCGCTCAACATGGCCGGCTCCTGGGCCCAACAGCGCGAGCCCATATACCGGTTCAAGGCGGCCGACAGCATCATCCGGGGATCGTCGGAGTACTCCAAGTGCCACCTGGGATCCCTGCTGATCGGGGCGGTAAGCATGGGCTTCATGCTGTTCATGCGTGCGCGGTTCTACTGGTGGCCGATCCACGGCATAGGCCTGCTGACGTGCAGCAGTTGGAATGCGCACCGGCTCTGGCTTCCTTTCCTGCTGGGCTGGCTGACCAAGGTGGGCATCATGAAGTTCGCCGGTGGCAGGACGCTCCGCTCGGCGCGCTACTTCTTCATTGCCCTTATCCTGGTCGAGGCCACTGTGGGAGGGGTATCCACGCTCTTGCGAATCTTCAGCAAGGGCGTCGTCCCTGGCTTCTGAGCGCCGCCCGCCGGGCCGGGCGCTGATGTGCAGGACCCTCCGATGC
>Ga0114922_10005334_pt1 | contig 11858 bp, 7 predicted proteins | sample AartaG_FD_100975 | JGI IMG/M metagenome (GOLD analysis project Ga0114922, IMG submission 100975) | Deep subsurface microbial communities from Aarhus Bay to uncover new lineages of life (NeLLi) - Aarhus_00045 metaG | ecosystem: Environmental > Aquatic > Marine > Oceanic > Sediment | place: Aarhus...
CACTACATTCACCCCTCCGCCTTGTGAATCCGCGTTTTCAGCCCCAAGAAGGCGGTTCGGCACGCCGAAATAGGACAAAAAAGACCGAATTTCGCGTCACGGGTGAGGAAGTTGGGCTAACGGGCGCGGTTCGGATAACCCGCAAGAACAGGTGTGACGCTACACTAGTCTGTCGGCGGCAAGGTCGGGTTTCGTGTGACCGGTGATCAGTGGGTCCGAAAACTGCCTGTGGCGCGCCAATCGCGACCCAACGCGTCCGCGCGGGCGCTTACAATTTATTACAGATTATTGCAGGTTGACTGACGCTGGTATTCGGGCGTTGGTGCGTTATAATGGTCGGTTGATGTAAGAGATTCCATACCAGCCCGCTGCTCGCGGGGGGGAAACGGCCGCACCGGGCGGCGTTCCGCGGGTCATCCAAAACCGGGCTGTGCAAAAACTACCGTTTGTAAGGAGACACCCATGCGACAGTACGTGTTGACGGGTTTGGTCGTTGCTATGCTTGCGCTGACACTGACGACGGACCGTGCCCACGCGCAGCGTCAGCGGTTTGATGGACACAAGGTGGTTCGTGTTGAATTGACGGAGTTCGAGCAACTCCAGATGTTTCGAGCCCTGGTGGACGGCAAAACCGGAGCGGAACCGGGCCGGTGGGATATATGGCGGCCGGACGACATACACATCGGCACCGTGGACGTTCGCGTCTCGCCCGAACAACTGCGGATGCTGGAGGCGACCGGGCTGGAGTTCAAGATATACATCGACGACGTTCAGGCGCTGGTCGATGAGAGTTATGGCAGCGGAACAACCTCGTCTGCTAACTGGTACGAGGATTACCATCCGTTGACCAACCCGGACCCGCCGCATGACGGGGTCTTCCAGCGTATGCAGCTCTTGGCCGACACCTATCCCGATCTGGCAGAAGTGATCGACCTCGGCCCCAGCCTTGAAGATCGGCCGCAACTGGCGCTGCTCATCACCGGCGAAGGTGCCGGCGAGGACAAGCCCGGCTTCCTCCTCCAGGGCGGCATCCACGCTCGCGAGTGGATCACCGTTCCGGTAGCGATGTATACGGCCGAATGGATGCTGACCAACTACGGCAGCGATCCGAAAGCGACGAAGTTGGTGGACGAAATCGAGTGGACCATCCTGATGGTCCACAACCCGGACGGCTACGACTACACCTGGACGACCAACCGCATGTGGCGGAAAAACCGGCGCGACAATGGCGGCGGGATCTTCGGCGTCGACCTCAACCGCAACTATGAATACGGGTGGGGAGGTCCGGGAAGCAGCGGCGACCCGTCGAGCCAAACCTACCGCGGCCCGAGCCCGTTCTCCGAACCGGAAAGCCAAAACTGCCGGGACTACACACTCGATCACCCCAACATCGCGGCGTTCATGGACCAGCACAGCTACGGCCAGCTTATCATGTGGCCCTGGGGATATATCCCTGATCTCTGCCCTGACAACGACGAATACGACTATGTCGGGTCCAACATGTCGCGGCTGGTCAAGGAAGTGCACGGCATGGTGTACGAATACGGGCCGGTTAACACTACCATCTACCCGGCTTCAGGTGTGACGATTGACTGGCACTACGGTGAGTTCATGGAAGAGCGGTTCGTCATGGCGTTCACGTATGAGTTGCGCGACAACGGCCAGCACGGATTCCTCTTGCCGCCGGAGCAAATCATCCCGAACTGCGAGGAGATCCTACCGGCGACCCTGTTCATGGCTGAGCGGGTCCTGCTTCCGGTCCTGCGGATCGATATTGACACGGAGCTTCCCAGGTTCGTTCCTCCGGAGGAGGAGGCGCGCTTCGAGATCACCGTTGTGGAGCGTCGCGGCCACTCTTCAGGTAAGGCCTGGCTGTACTATCGCACAGCCCCGGGTGATTTTACCGAAGTGGCCATGTCGCCCCTGGGAGAAGGCCGATTCGAGGGCACCATCCCCGGGCTGCCCTGCGGCGAGCAGGTGGAATACTACTTCCTGACAACCGCCGACGACGGCACGCCGTTCACGAATCCGGCCAACGCCCCGGATGAATTGTACAAGTACAAAGTGGGCGTGTTGACCGAGATCATCTGGGATAACTTCGAAGAGGACCTGGGATGGACCGCACAGAATCTCGGGGCCACCAGCGGCGATTGGCAGCGCGGCGTGCCGGTCAATGACCCGGATTGGGAGTACGACCCGATCTCCGATTCCGACGGCAGCGGGAAGTGCTATCTGACCCAGAACGAAATGGGCAACACGGATGTCGACGACGGTGCGGTCCAGTTGACCTCGCCGATCATGGACATGTCCCTCGGCGACATCATCATCAGCTATGACTACTACCTTTACCTAACCCGACCGGGGGACCGCACCGATCGTTTGCAGGTCCTGATCAACAGCTACGGCGGTCAAGGTGGTTGGAAGGAGATCGCTCGACACGATACCAACGGCGGGCTGGAGTGGCGGTATCACGAGATCACCCAGGAGGACCTGGAGGCCCGCGGTGTCGAGGTGACCAAGGAGATGGTCCTGCGCTTCATCGCCAACGACGCCAACCGGCAGAGCATCGTGGAATCCGCCCTCGACGCCTTTAAGGTTTTTTCCGTCCGTTGTCCGGGCGGCGAGATCACCTGCGAGGATATAAAGAAGTTCAAGGCGAAGTGCAGCGGCAAAGGCAAACTCAAGGTCACCGTCAAGATGAACGACAAGAGCCACCACGGCCAGACCGTAGAGATTGACATCAACAGTGAGGTGATCGTCTTGGAGATCAATGTCAAAAAGGCGCGGCTCAAACGCCTCGATCAGAGCGGCCACAAGACGATCACGTTGACCGACCCACCCGACTGCTTCGACCCGATAGAGGTCGACTGTCCGTAGGGCCGACAAGTCCCCTGCATGACCCGGTGGTCTTCAGGCCCGCATGACGCCGTCGTGCGGGCCTTTCTGCTACGCTCGCCGCGCGGCGGGGGGTGGCACCGTCAAGCGGAACCGCCGAAGGTGGTAGAGCTTGTCCGTGGTGAACAGCCCAGGCGATTCGCCACTGACAAGGATCGGTCCGACCGAAGGAAGGATCGAGCCTTGTCAGTGGCACCCATCAGGAAACAGGCTTTCGTGGTTCTCTGCCCTGCCAGAACTGGATGATTGCTCTGTAGTGATGCTACAGTTTCACAAAGCCGCGTAACACGGCTACGGGGCCGCAGCCCTTACGGGCAGACCGTGTTCTTGCTTACGCCGCACTCCACGATTTCGACCGTGTGCAGACCGGAAGCCACGTCGATGTACTTGACCTTTGCCTTGCCGTTGGCTCCGACGCGCTTGACGATGTCGGTCTGTGGATCGCCGTCAAGCCGGAACGTGACCGAAGCCTCCGGGTTCCCCTTCTTCAGCTTGGCCTTGACCTTGTTGACGCCGTGGCGGGACTTGCACTTGGCCTTGATGACTTCCTTACCGGAGCACCCAAAAGGCTCGAGCTGGATGTCGAGTACCTGTGTCGTGTTCTGCGTGATCACGACCGGGTGGCTCTGAGGAACGAACCCTTCCGCCGCGAATTCAACCGTAAAGTCGCCGGCTGGCAGAAAGGCGTGATAGCGGCCGAACGACCCGTCACTCGGGTTTTCTTCACCGTTTTCAAAAACCACGCCCTGGTAGGCAATCAACGCCTCAACCGGCTCGCCGCTGACGGCGTTGGTGACGTGCCCCTGTAGCGGGATGGCTCGCTCAAGCAGCCAGATCACACCGGGCCAAACGCGGGCCGCCTCCTCCACGGCGCTGGGGTAAGGAGGCTGGAATGTGGTGTGCGTCTCGATGAGAAACGCATGATTTGCGTGCATCGCCAACTGCCACTCGAAATGCTCCCCCTCGGCGCTGGGAGAACGCTGGCTGCCGCCGTAGCTTGAAGCGATCGAAAGGGCGATCGCCTCCGACCGCAGGAAAGTCTCAAAGGGATGATTGTGGCAAGCGTACCCCCACAGCACCTCACGCCCGGAGGAATGGTAGTCCACCAATTTGGTGAAATGAACGTCCTCGGACATCGCGATCATCGTCTTGGTTTCGGACTCTGAGGCCGGTTCCGGACCTTTGTAGGTAATGGAACTCGGGCTGCTGCTTCCCGAACAGTGTGAATGCCAGCCGAAGGGGTAGTTGCGGTTCAGATCCACACCGATGCCGGTGGGAAAGACGCGCCGGTTCTTACGCCACATGTTGTTTACTTCAAACACATACACGTATCCGTCAGGATTCCACACCGGCGCAATCCAGATTTCGTGGCTGTCCACCAGATCTGTGATCTGAGGGTCACTGCCGTAGAGGGTGGTAAGCTGTTCGATCGCGTAAAGCGCTATCACCGGCGTGACGATCTCCCGGACATGATGGGTGCTGACCACCAGGAACACCGGCTCGTCCTCCTCCTCGCCGACATTGTCGGAAATCTTGACCGCGAAGACATGTCGCCCCTCGAAAGTGGGCGGGACGTTGTACTCGACCGTCAAGTCCACCATGCGGCAGATGGCCGGAAAAGTGGACTCGGCCGCGTTCATCTCGTCGATGACCTGGGCCAGATTCGGATAGCCGGGCGGCGGTGGATCGGCCAAACCCGCCCGCTCAATCTGGATTTCGTTGAACGGCCGGCTCTCCTCCAGCGTGACGGGGGCGTACCCCAGCGTCCGCAGTTCGATCAGGTCTTGGGCAGTGACGACCAGCTCCAGTGAGAAGTCGCCGACCGAACCCTCCAAGACATCAAAACCGGCACATTCCAATTGATCGGCCACGGATCGGGCGTCGCTCGCATCGATCCGCACGCGCCACATCTGCCCGGCATACGCCTCGACTGTCAGGACACACAACGCACAAACGACAAGAGTGAAACGTCTCATAACAGGCTCCGTTTGGTTACGGGTCCAATGACCCTTGAAGGTTAAGTCTAGAAACTCCAACAAAACAGGTGTGGCACGGGTTTTCAACCCGTGATATTCACCGGTTGGAAACCGATGCCACAGGTATAGCATCTCCTACACCGCCCGACAGACCACTCTGTGGCGCCGGCGGCTCGCTGGTGCTGTCACAGGCCGATGGCCCGCGACATGCGTTTTGTAAGGCGATCTTAAACGAATTCCCCACCTCTTACTGCGTCAACCCCAAACCGGCGACTCGGCCGACGGCATCCCCTCACGTCCGGTCGCCTGACTACCCGCAACCCAGAGACTATCTCGGAAATGTGGGACAGCTTCCCCAACCTGTCGTTTGACGGCTAGAAAGCCGGTCCCACAGGCATTTGAGATAGATTCTTACCGCTATTATAGTGTTTTGCCCGGACCTTCGCAAGACAACGCCCCCAAGAGCCAGGCCAATCGCGTCTGGTTCTCGATCGTTGTTTCCGGCCTGTAAGCAGCGACGGAAGCGCGCTGTCCGCCAGTATCCAGCGGCAGGCCCTGAGTGTGCCGGCAAAGACGCCTCCCAAAAACGGCAGAAGTCGAGCTTATACTGCCGGCTTTGCCGGTGCTTGCCGAATCAGCTTCCATTCGCCGGGTCTGGGGCCTCTGCGGCTGTTGTTTTGGGCGGGGTCGGCGGTGTTGAATCCGGTATCACCGGCAACAGTATGTGGGACGGATACTCCGCATTGTGATATATCGTCTGCTTCGCACTGACAAACTCGGTGTCCTTCTCATTGTGTCCGCCGGTGTTGAGGTTGCGCGAGAAGAGCGGGAACGACGCGGAGGCGACCTCGACCCGTAGACGACGACCGGACGGAATCGTGATGCCGGTCTGCCACAGGTCGATGTCATAGGCGTAAACCTCGCCGGGTTCGAGCAGTTCGGGCTTCTTCATCGAGTTGCGAAAGCGGGCGCGAATCTTGCCCTCCGCCAGTAGGAGGATCTCGTCATCATCGCCGACCTCCACCAGACGCACGAACCAGTCCGTATCGCGTGCGGAACTGGCGGCGTAAAGGACGGCGGAAAGAGGACCGGCGAACGTCAGCGGCTTCTCCAGCGGTTCCGTCGTGTAAACCAGCATGTCCCGTCGGGTTGACGCGACCTTCTCATGAAACTCCTTCTGAGCCTGTTTCTTGGCTTCTACGGACGTTTCCTTCTCGGTGTCGCCCTCGTCAGCCGGCTCCTCATAGAATTGCGGACTGGGGGTGGGATCGCCCGGGTCGTAGGTGTAACGATCGACGGGCGAGTCCGCCGGCGGCTTCGAGAAAGTCAGCCCGCCGTCACCCTTTGACGTGTTCGCGTGACCGCCGCCGGTGAGGTACAGCTTCTCGAGGCGCGTTTCCTCCAGGGGATAGGTATTGCCGTACAGCCACTTGTTCGAGCCCATCACGAAAACACTGACAAGAGGTTGGTCGACAATGCCGTTGTCGATTCCTTTGAGCCAGTAATCAAACCAGCGCAGGTAGTCGCGCGGCAGATCGATGATCGCCGCCGGCCCGAAGTCGCGATCACCGATCCTGCGCTGCGCCTCGGCCGTGTGGCCCCAGGGGCCCAGGACGAGTTTCTGGTGCGGGTGCCCGTGAGATGTCATCCGCAGATAATTGAGCTTGCTTCCGATCCCGTCGCCGTCGAACCACCCGGACTGGTGAAATACCGGAATCCGCACGTCTTTGAGCTTATCGAGGAAGCTGGCCTGCTCCCAGTACTCGTCGTTATTCGGATGCTCGATCCACTTTCGCCAGTACGGGTTCTCTTTCCCGAGGACGGCTTTGTCCAGGTCTATGACTGGCAAATCACGCAGCAGGGTCCTGTATTTCTTCTTGCCGATGCTGTGCATGGCCGCACCCGATAGGTCGGCCGTGGCCTCGGATTCGAGCACGTCCGCCCACCAGATCGAACCCAACAGGAAGAACACGCCGTACTCGTAGGGAATGTTGTAGAAAGGGTCCGGCGGTGAGACGTTTGGGATGATCGTCACCAGGTGCGGCGGGTTTTCGCCGGCGGCCCACCACTGCACCCAGCCCAGGTACGAAGCCCCGATCATCCCGACTTTACCGCTGGACCAGGGTTGAGAAGCGAGCCACTCTATCGCGTCGTACCCGTCCTTGGGTTCGTTCACGAACGGCTCCCACGTGCCGGGCGAACCAAACCGGCCGCGGCAATCCTGAATGGCGCAAACATACCCCCGCCGGGTGTAGAACTTCGCTTGTAGCTCCGACATGAGCTTCTGGTACGGAGTGCGCACCAGGATGACCGGGAACTTGCCGTCGGCCTTGGGGCGGTAGATGTCGGTGGCCAGCTTTTTGCCGTCACGCATCGGGACCGGCACGTCGTGTTCGCATTTGACATCGTGCTGCGGCTTTGACAGCAGCGGATCCACGTCCGGCGTCCGGCGGAGGGACTCAAAGCCCTGGCGCACATAAGCGGCCCGTTGCGCGGGGACGTCGGCAAGGTACAGCTTACTATCATCATCAACCCAGATCGTGAGGTCCACGCCGGGCACACCGTAGACATACCGCGTGAACCTGAAATCACGGTTTCCGACCCTACGCTGAACCGTGTCCTTCAATTCCAGCGAGCCGTCCAAGATGATCTTTGGGACGATGAACATCGGAAACGTTTGTTTGCCGCCCTTCTTCTGGTCATAGTTCAAGACAGCCTGGCTCATAAGGGTGGGCGTGAAGTTCTCAAACAGCATCGTCCCGGGTTTGAGCTTGAGTGTCTCGACTTTGTCCGCGGTCTCCACGCGGATGGTCTGGCCGTCGCGCGTCACCTGAACGGGATCCAACGGCGTCTGAAGGGACATTCGCTCCCAGCGTCCCTCCTTACCCGCCGGGATGCTGATGGACTGCTTGATGGTCTGACCGGCCATCGTGATGGTGGATTTGCTCTCCAACGTTCCGTCCGCCTGCCACCTGAACTCGATGGTCGCAAGGCACTCTTCGTTCTTGAAGAGCAGGAACACGCCCTCATCGTCAATCCCGGACAAAGAGGCGGGCAGGACCTCGGCCGACTTCGGTGCTGCGGCCTGTTTGGCCTGGTCTTGCGCCGTCGCCGGCGCAGGTCCGGCGGCACAAACGGCGATCGCGGTGAGAACAAGCGGGCGCTGCATCCAGTGTCCAAATCGGCTGGTCATGGTCTGCTCCGGTTCAATCGGTTCTCGGCTCGTGACATAGATTATTCAACTCTGTGCCCGGGCACAAACGGTGGACACGGCGGCGTGCCGTTCGTTCTGCCAAGCTCATTTGCGGGGGGGGGAGGCGCTGATCTGAGGTACGTTCTTCTTGTCGGCCAGTTGCTGCTCTCGCTGCCTGCGTCGCTCCTTGGCCTTGGCCAGGTTCTCATTTCTTTGTTCGTCGCGTTGGGCGACGGTAAGGACTCTGGTGACCACGTCGCACACCTGCTCCACCTTCAGCGTTTGAGGATCGCCGCCTTCGGAGGAGGGAAGCACAAAGTCTATGGTCAGGGTCAACTTGCCGGTGTCAACGACGAAATCGCCGAGTTCGACGTCGAATGTGCCGACACCCTCAAACACGCCTGACAGGTTTTCCACGGCGAAAGAACCTATCTGCGAGCCATTCTCGTCGTCGCCAGGGGACGGAGTGATCTTCGCGTGGTAGGCCACCAGGGCGATTTCTCGACCATCCACCTGGGCAATTTCCTTGACATGGCAATCATAGTCAAACCTCAGGGGGCCCGCTGAGGCGCACGGCTGGCGATAGCCGCGTTGCCACGTGTCGCCGACCACGACATCCTTGTTGGAGAACAACACCATTCGAGCATCCCCCCAGATGGCCCGGCTGGCTTCGTCGCTCAAGCCCACCTTCCAGCCGCCAATGAACGGATTGTCTCCCACGGACTTCTCGATCGACTCGAATATCTCCTTCATCCCAGTGAATGACTTGACATGGATCTCGTCGTCCAATTCCATCACCATCGGCTTGCCAAGCATGGGGAGGAGGACCTCAGCCAGCTCTGGCGTGCCCTCATTCGGGCCGTCAAAGTCAGAATCGAACGACCATGATTCTTTCTTCTCTTGAGCCGATCTGCTCTCGAACGAGAACCCGAGTCGATCGTACACCAGGTGAATCCGGCAGGAATCATCCGGCAGTGATTCGACTGTCTGTCGCGCGCCGAAGATCCACTCAATTCGTGTTTCGGTTCCCTCCGCTTTGCACGAGCCGCCCGTCACTTTCCGATCACAAACCTGGTGCAACTCAACGTAAAATGTCGAACCGGGAGCGAGCTTGGGCTTCAGAACAACAGATTGTCCCTGCGCAGGTTCGAGCCCGGCGACGATAATCGTCAGCAAGGCCGCACCCGCTAGCCTACCGTTTGCCAATCGGCTCCCCATCCGCAAACTCCACGCCGCCTTGCCCGGCTGTAGCCTGAAGCGAATCCCGCGATCACTGTGCCTACTGTAACCCTATATCCTACTTAAGTATATTCATGCGACACAACGGTAAGTCTGTCAGATTTTGTGTAATGGTGCATGGCCATTCTGATCGAGCACTCTGCTATCCCGCGTTGTCGTCCAGGGAATCCCCGACCTTTCTTAACAGACAACAATTGACACTCTCGCATATATCGGGCCCACCCGGCCACGGGGATTCGACTTCCACCAGCGACAGTTGCCGCAGACGTGGGCCGGCGCCCGGAACGGCTGCCCACCTGCGACACGATCGCCCGCGCACGGAACCACCGTGTAGGGTATCATGTGGAGATTGGCCGAATGTGCAGTGAGCGCGTGCAGCGGGCGACGGGTTTGGCTTGACATATTATGATAAAGTGAGGTTGATGACCCAATCGACACAAACTGCCATGTCCCCAGAAGTTCTGGACCGGGCGGCGGCCTTGCTAAAAGTGCTCGCCCATCCGCACCGACTCCGGATCGTGGAGTTGCTGTCCCAGCGGGCGATGCCGGTCGGCGAGCTGGCGGTAGAGCTGCGGATCGCCCCTCATGCCTGCAGCCAGCATCTTGATCTGATGAAGGCACATGGATTGCTCACGCGCCGTCGTTGCGGGCGGATGGTTTACTATCTGGTGGCGGAACCGACCGCCTTGAAGGTGATCGATTGCGTTCGCGAACACCATCTTTAGAGACTATAGATACTATCCCAAAACCCCTGTGGCGCCGGCTTGAAGCCGGTGGACCCCGCAGGCATGATGCCTGTGCCGCAGTCTTGGGGCGGGTTATGGGACCATTTTATCCAGGAGGTGCTGTATGTCCGACGAGTTGACTGCGTTTTACAGCGAATGGAGGGCAAATCGAAGGGCGATGAGGGAGCAGACCCCCGCCATCACGAACGGGTTCGGCGGCTTCTTCCAGGCCGTCATGAAGGACGGGGCGCTGTCGAAACGCGAGAAGGAGCTGATATCCGTGGCCATCGCGCTTTCCGTTCGATGCGAGCCGTGCATCCACCTGCACGTCAAGAGCTGTCTCGAAGCCGGGGCCACGCGCGAGCAGGTTCTCGAGGCCGCCGCTGTAGCCGTCGTGATGCAGGGCGGGCCGACGTTCACCCTCGTGCCGGAGGTCATCAAGGCCCTGGACCATCTGGAGGCCAAGTGACAGCGGCTCGGGTCGGCCCGGAGTAGGGCAAAGATTCTCTTTGCCTATCCTTGGCAGGGCAAAGATTCTCTTTGCCCACCAGGACCGGGGTAGGGCAAAGATTCTCTTTGCCCACCAGGAGTCCTCTTTCCCCGCCGGCCGTCGGTTCAATCCGACTGAGCAAAGCGGAGCTTCGCTCTACCCACAAACGCGACTCTGGCCCGCGTGTGGGCACGCCCTGCTGATCGGCTTGACCGGAGAGTGAACTACGCCAGAATATGCTGGCGGAAGGATGGGTACAACGAGATGCCTCATTTGCGGATTTAACGTCAATGAAAATCGGATTCAGTTCGCTGGTGTGTCCCGATTGGGATCTGAACACGATCGTCACTCAGGCGTCGGCATTCGGCTTCGATGGCGTTGAGCTGCACGGCTTGCGGCGTGAGTTCAATTTGCCCTTGGTTTCGGAATTGGCCGCGGGGCCCGACAAGGTTCGGAGTCTATTCGCCGAGCACAATGTCGATCTCGTCTGCCTCTCCGCACCGGCTTCGCTCGATTCTTGGAGCCGCACCACGCGCGATTCGCACGAGGCGATGATTCGTGATTTTATAGAACTGGCCGGCCGCCTCGGCTGTCCGTTCGTGAAGATACGTTCAGGGAACGTGCAACGTTTTGACAAACATGATGCGGCGCGGGGGCGAATTGCCGGTGTGCTCGCTTCTCTGGTTCCCGTCGCTGCCAAGGCCGACGTCACGCTCTTGATCGAGAACGGCGGCGACTTCGCCGGCAGCGCGGACGTGTGGTATCTGGTGGATGCGGTGGGCCATCCGGCGGTTCGATGCTGCTGGAATCAATGCAACGGGATGACCGTACGCGAGCGCCCAACGGTCTCCATCCCCCGCCTCGGCGCGAAGCTCGCAATGGTGCACGTTTGTGACGCCGACTTCGACGATGACGGCATCTTGCAGGCCTACAAGATGCCCGGGGAGGGCATGGTCGAAGTCGACCGCCAGATCGAACTCCTCAAGGGCATGGTGTACGACCGGTATCTGATGTTCGAATGGCCCAAGGCGACGGTGCCGGAGCTGGCCCAGCCGGAGGCGGTCTTGCCGGAGGTCGCGAAGTTCCTTCGTGGGTGCGTTGACGCCGGCCAATCCATTCTGACCGCGTACAAGGGCGACAAAAAGCCCGCGCGCTTCGCGTCCAGGAAACCCGCGACGTCGTAAGAGGGTGTATAGCAAATGTGTGATGAACCGAGCCGCGACCGTTAGGGAGCGGTTTTCCGCGGATGATACCGCACCGCTTCCTTACGGGCGCGGCTCGGATAAGACGTCGTACACACATTCTTAGAACGTGTGTGAGAAGCGGGACGAAAAACCGAG
>Ga0114922_10005335_pt1 | contig 11858 bp, 8 predicted proteins | sample AartaG_FD_100975 | JGI IMG/M metagenome (GOLD analysis project Ga0114922, IMG submission 100975) | Deep subsurface microbial communities from Aarhus Bay to uncover new lineages of life (NeLLi) - Aarhus_00045 metaG | ecosystem: Environmental > Aquatic > Marine > Oceanic > Sediment | place: Aarhus...
AAAACGCAAATTACGAAAAGAAATATATAAAATTGAGTCAAGCGATTAAGTATAAAAGATATATTCCCCAAGTGCAAAACATGGGCAAGCCTCCATATATATTTATATTTGCTTACCTTTTCATACTGTTATCGTCGTGGTGTCCTGGCAGCAGTATTTTTATAATGGCTCAGGATCAAGAAACAAATAATGAAAAACCGAATCCGTCCGCTCCGTCGAGTATTCCCCCGGAGGTGCTCCGGCAGCTTATGCAAAATCCTGAACAATCTCAGCCGGTAGCGATTTCTATCCCACGGCTTGGAACCACCGGCCGCCTCCTAGTGCTTTTGCTGGCCGTGATCGTAATCTTCGCGTCCATAATCATTTGCCGATTTATTCACAATCAAAATTATTTTGGCGACCAAAACAGCGTCTTTTTAGTATTGGGTTTGTTTGGCGCTATTGCGGCTCTGGCAATCGCATCCGCTTGTGTGGGGAGTTTATATTTGCACCTGGCAGCAATCATATGTACTATCATTAGTGGATTTTGTCTGATGGCGTTTCTATTTCCACAGTTCGATCTCACGCGCCAATGGGTGACGGGTACGCCCAAACCGTCGGATACGGATATACGAAATTCGATGGTAAAAAACGTATCGGAGGAACCGGAATCCGAAGGAGAACCATTATGACACATTTCGCGAAATATCAATCCTCTTCCAATCTCCCTCAGGAGCAGGCTCAGTTGCGGGCGGCCATTAATAGTCGCATACTGGGATTCGACTACCGCAGTAAATTCAAGATTTTCGGTATCCCTCTGTATCATATCTCCCGAGGCGGACTGGAAAGCCCGGGGATTGCTAAGGGTATCATAGCGATCGGTGACATTGCGATCGGTTTTGTATCCCTTGGGGGCATCGCCACAGGATTCATCGCATTAGGGGGAATTAGTTTCGGAATTATCAGCATAGCCGGCATTGCGGTTGGACTGTTGTCAATCGGGGCGTTTGGCCTGGGCGGGATGGCATTCGGCGCTTGTGCGGTCGGCTATTGGAGTTGGGGAGCGGTGGCTATCGGGGTATATGCTCACGGGATCGTAGCGATTGGAATCCATGCGATTGGCGCGCTGATTATATCGCCAAATGGGATAAAAATTCCTGCTTAATCTTTGATAATTAACGACTTATATAATCCGGACAAGGCATCGCCCGTACTATTGCGTTTCTCCAACATAGACAGTAGGCTATTGTGTTTACGGAGGGGTATGCGATAAGATATACAAGTGCGAAATAGGATGAGCGCCCGTGGCTCAATTGGATAGAGCATCGGTCTACGGAACCGAAGGTTACAGGTTCGAATCCTGTCGGGCGTGTTTGATAAGTTCTTTGTCGTCAAGCACTTACGTTTGGCGGACTTTTTCGTTCTCGGCCTTAAAAGGCACTTGCAATAGCTTGAAGAACCTTTTGCGACCAATGCGTAAACAGGGAATCCGGCCAGCATCAGCTCCGGTTCTTATCCATTCATATGGAATTTTTAGCTCTTGAATTAATCCTCGCAAGTTAGTTAATTGGTCACTCAATGAAAGGAACGATGCTGTACGGGAAAAATTACGAAAATTACCTTGATGCAAATCATGTAATTCTATCCCATCCAATATCTTTCATTTGATAAAAGCAAGACCATGCGAATCTGTATATTTTTAACTCATCATAGCATCAGGATATTCTGTATCTCTTGCAAGTATTTATAAATCAATGAGTTAGATAAATATGATTATTTTTATGCAAATAATTAGAAATCATGATTTTTTTCTTGACTTTATTGGACGTAAATCGTAAAGTAGCAAATTAGAAGGTAATGGCGTAAGCCATTCGGTACAAAATAACCTGGCATAAGACCCAATACAATAAGGTATATTCGTTTTAGATGGCTTAGTTGTTTAGGGAGAATCTCCGGGATAGGTACGGGAGGAGATTTTAAGTGCAGGTGGCAGTCGGAAAATTCTTTGGCTTGAGGGCGTGTCTCTCCAAATCATCCCCGGTATATCCATTCGGACTTATCGTCAATATATGTCTGTACCTGGAATCTATCCCTGTAGTTTCTGATGAACATAAACCAAATTTATATGAATATTTGTTGGGAAGGTAACTGAAACCTGTGCTGGTTCAGCGAGTTTGAAATGCCAAAAACGCAGTGAAATACCGTCAGGATGACAGAATTTGAGCGATAAAAATCTGACAGAACAGCTTTAGATTGAAAAGTCGGAAACGGAAAATGGAAGTGAGACAACGAATCCTAAATGTGAATGAACGTTCTCCGTTGTGTTCACAAATAGCTCATTGCAAAGTGAATAGCGTCAGGCAACTTTCTTGAGGATTACAATAGGAAGCAGCATATCACCTTGATAATAAGAAATGCATAGCTTCAGTTTGGTGCCCGGCCGCTCCTTAAGCGGTGCCTGCGGATTTGCACACTTGGAAGATTCCGGCCAGTTCTTACGTGGTTCATATCGAGGTAGTTGGTTTGCCGGTTGGAGGGTGCGGTTGGTCATTTTCAGGCCGTTAATCAAAACGGTCGGGGTGGCGCGGACCTTGCATTTCTTGGCTTCCGCCAGATCGGATTTGAGAAGTTCGTTTATCTTCTCGGGATCGGCCATTACCGTATCGAATTGCTCTAAATCCAAATTCAGCGATTGGGCGTAGCCTCTCAGGTCGGAGATTTCCAGTTTCTTCGGATTAGCCATAATCAGATCGTGCATCTTCCAGAATCCCTGGTTGCCTTTTTCCCGTCGGGCCAGTTCCGCGGCGGCGTGGGCGGGTGGGGCTTTTTTATGGAAACGCAGGGGGTAATGCTTGAACACGAAGCGGACCTGGTCGGGATATTCCTTGAGAATCTGCTGAATCTTGGGAAATTCCCGGACGCAATAGGGGCACTGAAAATCTCCAAATTCCACGATCGTGACTTTTGCCTCTTTGGCGCCTAGAACCGGAGAATCGCCCAGGGCTATGTTATAAACAGTCGTATCCGGCGGTGTTTTGGGTACAGCCGGCGCTTTGGAAGTCTGTATTTTTCTGATATCGGCGCGGAGGTGCAAGATCTGGTGGCGGATTTCTGTTACCTCCAACTGTATGACCTCTAATTGCTCCATGACGGCATCATCATTAACCGGCAGGTTCTCAACTTGATTGCAACCGCTAACAAGACCAATCGCAGACACTACAATAATAACTAATCCTGATCGCATAAGCAATAATCCTCTTTAAGTATATGTTTGTTTTTAGTAGCGAGTCCTGCTTCGCAAACGCTTCGCCGCGGGAACCACGGATCCGCCCAACTTAATCCGGGCTACGGCTGCTTTTTAAATTATTATTTTTGCACATTATCTAACCTAACTAATTCAGGTTTGGGTTTCTTCCCGATTTCATATTCTCCGGTTGGATTCTCTCTCTGATCGCTTTTAGGAGAAGCCATTGCTGTCATATATTGCAGTTTATCCTTAGCATCAAAATATATATCGGTTACATAAGAGTACCATATTGTATATTTCCATACTGTAATGCCATCTTTCCTTGAACCTATAAAGTCTGGTTTCCCTAAAAGTTCTTCCACTTCTTGCTTTGTCATGCCGAGATGCAAACGTGGAAATAATATGTTGCCAGCGTTAAGCCTCCCTGTAAAATCCCGTAAATCAGGATCGCTAAATTTAATCTTAAAAATAGAACTGGCTTGCGCAATTTCCTTACCATACTTTTTTTCCACCTCGGGATCAATGGGTTCTTTCTTGACGCTCCCATCCTGAGGACTAGATGGAATAATATCCTCTTGCGTAGTATGAGAATTTAATTTTATAATGACACATATAAAAACGCTAATTACTACAATAGCGATAACTAATACAAAGGTAGGTATTCTTTTCATGGCAATATCTCCTTACGTTTATTTTATGGAGTTGGAGGTGGTGGCTTATCATATACTCTTATCATAACGGGCATTATATCCGAACCTGGAAGGTATAAGTCGTTTGCCCAATCACCCGCAGTTGATACTGCCCATCTAAATGATTCGTCACCGACAGGCGGCGGAAGTGGACGGCCCGGATGGGCCAATGGTTCATTATTCGCACCATAAGTATTGGTGCCGCCTCCCAGGCATGTTTGAGAATGCATAGGAGGTCCGCTACCCCATCCACTTGCTCCAGCCTGATAATATACAATTATATCACCTCGATTTAGAGTTCCGAGAGAAGGATGACTCCCGCCGCCACCACTATGATGAGTTACTTCTACCTCGACCTTAGCAGTACCTAAAGGGGGTAAGCTGCCAAAACCTTCAGATCCATCCCCTGAGCCGTTCCAGTGATGTAATGTAGAACCGTGACAATTCCATCCAGGCATAGTAATCGGTGATTCAATGTTAAACCTTTCAAATTCCCACGAGCCAAAATGATATATTCCCGTATCGAAATTCTTATAATCTCTTTTCAGGTGGTCCAGGTAAATTTTTACTCTTCGTTCTTCCATTATGCCCGTCGGTTCGTCGTCAAATTCGGCTTCCAATCTTAGAATTCCATCTCCGATTGTAGTCGGTGGCGTATGAGTGGGACTCGCTATCGTATAATCGTTAAGTGTACCACAGGACGTCGGTAAAGTCCATCGATATGTAAAAGAAGCAGGGCTTAGGTTTATACTGCCGTTAATCGTTAAAGCATAACTGTTGGGCTCAGTACTTCTCACACCTTGAAAATCAAAACGTTCTGGGGTATCCTCCCAGGAATCCGACGGATTGCGACCCCAGTCTAAAGGATCAGGGGGATCGTTGATCCAAGAGCCATCGGGCTCGTTGATATCTACGTCGATTACCGTGATATTAATTAGATCGGAATAGGTACTACCTTCTTTTTCGAAGACCAATGCCAGTTGAACATCTCGCAGAGCGCTGCTGGCCTGCACGCCTTCAACCCACAATTCTTTGGGTGGTTCCAGTTGAGAAGGAGTGGAATACGTTTTTTCCGTGATAAGCGGGGGGGTTCCACCCGGATTTACGCCTAAAATCAGATTCCCCGCTCCCTTTGTCGATGAACTCCATACTTTTATTTTATCACTACCGGCGTTAAGTTTTAATTTTAACTGGTCTGCCCACACCTCCGGTAAGAGTTTGTTTAATGTGATTTTGACCAATTCACCCTCTTCATCGGCATTGCTATCGTCATCATTGCCCGCAGTGCCGTCCTTATTAAAACCGTTATTGAGCATCAAAGATTGTTTTCTTTCAGCCATTTCTCTGTTCGCTTGATTACAACCAGAGTACCTTCTTCACTGTCTGGGTCGTAATCTGGAAATTCCAATCCTGTGCATTCAGAAATGGCCTCTACAAAGGCAGCACGAGTTTCCCTGCGTATAATTTTACCTTCCGTTCCTCCCGTCAGAAAGAAAGCAATAGCGGAAAGTCTGCTCACCAATGATCTTACCGCCTTAGGATCTTTCTTTGCACCAAGCATTCTTGCAGTTTCTGATTGGGCGGTTTCGGATCCTACAGTGCTAAGGCAAACACACAATAAGTCTATATCATTTTTCTGAGAAGCTGCTTGTATAAATTTAAATGATTTATCGTAAGGTAAGGAGTGAATTTTCTGAAGATATTCATTAAGCTGCTTAGCATTTTTACTTAAAGCCCCTTTATCGGTTTTGGAAACATTCTCAAGATGCTCGACAATGCAATTGAAACTGGCATCCAATAACATATCTTTCAGTAAATCGTCTTTAGAATCAAGATTCCTTATGTTTTCATCGTATCCTCTAAGCTTTTCCATTTGTTTTTGGTAACCAGGATATTTGACCTCAATCTCTTTTCCGGATATTTTTTCTAAGTTAGATGATTGAGCAGGTTCTGTCTCTTTTTTTTCACACCCATAGAAAGCAATAGAAAGCAACAAAACAAAGATAACAAGAGCAAAAATACTATTGGATAAACATCGATTATCATCTTTTTTGTGGCACATAACTTTCTCCATAATTTTAATTTCTCAATCTATTTTTACCATCCACTATTATTGGCTGCACCGAAACTGCCGTTATCAGTCCATTGACCACTGACTCGTTTATATTTATAATGTGCCTTCCACAACACAAAACTACTGATGCGATACCACTTATTTCCAAGCTTGAGCCTCGCGAATTCTCTAAAATGGTATCTACGTTCAAATGTATCGTTATTTGATCCGGTAGAATGTATCATAGATGTTGTTGGATCGTCTGACCCTCTAAGTATTCCTTTGTCTGGAGCATTATATGGGTCGTTGTCTTCGTCACCAGGATGTGAATCATCGTTACCGATAACATCATCTGTTGGATAATCTTCCGGTATATCAACAGCCGCTGGTTGTCCATCAAATAAATGCCCTGGTACAGATGGAAGTTGGGCTTTGGTATATAAATGTGGATTTAATATTTTTGCTCTTATTTGCCGTGACTCATCCCAGCAACTATTAACACCACCCGATAGGGGATTTCCAGAAACAACATGTGTTTGCGATCCTCCTGGTACTGGGCTTGTTGAACCAGAAATGGCTTGCGGCCTGTCATTATCAGTAAATAATTTCGATGGAAGAATGGTAAACAAAAAGTCGCTTGTTACATCTACTATTATCTTTGTATATGTAGCATATATTGTTGGTGTTGTGTTGAATGTCAATGTATTGCTACTACTCCACACAACCCAATTGGCCAAACTATGGGCAGTCTTCCCGTTTACCCTTACTTTCGCCGGAAATTTACCGGATGCCGCGCGCGATTTGGTAGCTTTGAGTTTATCCGAACCATCCTGTGTCATGTTAGTCCAACTTATCAGGTCACGGGTTTCAGCGGTATTGGGGACAATTGTCGCTTTCAAAGCAATATTGCCTGTAATCCCTTTGACCGTTATGAAATGTTCATCCGGAACCTGATTTGATGCTAAAACACTGGCAATCTTATAGCTGTCAGAATCTGCGGTTGAATCAACATCTACTGTCTGTACGTCGATCACGGTCAATTTGATTTCATCCTTAAATATCTTGCCACCGATTTCATATTCCAAGCGAACATAATTATCCCGGACACTCGTACTCCGACTGGTTCCTTCAACATATAATTCCTTCGGAAGATCGCCCGGAGTATTATACTGTTTCGGCAATGTAATAATTGTACCGCCTTTCGTGGCGTTTTCCCAGACTTTTATTCCGGTTCCCGCTCTTAGAGTTACATGTCCAGTGAAGGTAGTTGGTAACACTTTTTTGCAAGTAATCTTTATTAGGTTGTCTTCGTCATTGCTATCCGGCTGTCCGGACGCGACAATTGGGCCGTTTTCATCTTTATCCGCAGTATGGTTGTTGTCATCGTCGTCATCATTCAAGGCGATAAATCCGCCAGGTATGGTCTCTTTCTCATCGGCCACACCTTCCATGTCCAGGTTGATATCGATTACCGTATAGTGTATTTCATCCTCACATTTCACGCCGCTGTCCAGGGCCATCTCGACCTTGACATGTTGATCCAGGATCGCACTACTGGCCGTTTTGCCTTCCAGAAAGAAATCCACGCGGGCGTGCATATACGTCGGATTGTTGGGATCGGTGAAATAACTTAACGGCTCACTAAAAGAACTAATGGGACCTATCGATTTATCGCTTTTACGATATACGTTTACACCGCCCGGAAAGGTTACCGTTATATTGCCGGGAACATCCTCTTCGGTCGCATTGGGTTTGAACAGGGAAATCATGGCCAGATCGGGATCGCCGCCGGGAATAGTGCTATCATCTAAATCGCTTTCTCCGTTTGCATTCGAATCGTTGTCATTGACCAAAATAATAAGCTTGTCACGATAGCAGATTTCATGAGGGTCTTCGGCAGAGGGAAGACGATTAACCGCCTTAAAATCCAAGCCGATCACTTTGATAAGTATTGAATCCGTGGCGGTAAATTCGTCTCCCGTTGTCAAGGTAGCCGTTAAGGTAGTCGTCCCTTCCGCAATCCCTTCTACGTATAAAGTACTGCCTAAATCATTGGGATCATATTTATTATTGTACCCAAAATCCAATTTGTTTTTTTCCGAATCATAAAGTTTTATAATCGACGACGACGAAGTAAAATATACGGTTGCCCCCGGGTCTTCATGTGTTTCTGCTGTAAAATTGATTTCGCCGATTTCGCTCATATCGTCACCCGTAAGGGTGTCATCGCTATTATCATTATCCGGCAAAAGACAGTCGGCGTGTCCGGGTTCATCCGCCGCAGGAAGCTGTTGGTCGAAGTCTTCGTTCAGGAAAATATTGTAGGTCTTTGTCATTTCCTCATCATATTCAATATTTATAGTGGAAAGATCCACGCCCTCGACGGCGATTTTCATATAACGTGTCTTGTCCCCGCACGTAGCGGAAATTGTCGTCAACGAAAAATCATTCTCATAAAATGAAGGAGATAAAGTCCCCTGGTCCGGCTCAATCTCCGGTAAGTCGCCCGGCGTCTCTTCCGGGAGTGTCGGAAACGCAACGCTATCTTCATCGCCATCGCCGGGAGACCAGGAAAAACATTCCGGTATGGCCGGGGGCGGATCATCGAATACAGCTTCAAGCCCTACCGATCTTGTCGGAAGATATTCAGGTGGATCGGGTTCTTCATTATAACCATTCATGGCGAAATAGAGAGTTTCATCCGGCCCTACAGCCTCCGCACTTTCTTTCGTTGATTCTTTGGCCCCGGCCTTTATCTTCGTTAGCTGGATAATCGTCACCTCTTTTTCGGCGTAACTATCGACATTGCAACTACTGGTCGCCCGAACAGTATATTCATCCGGATCCTCCCAGGACAATGTCAAGTCACATCCATCCGGTCCTTCATTCGGATCCCAGTCGATACAACCACATTGATCTGCGGGATTGGTCGTTGCGGTAAAGGTGATCTCTTCGCCGGTACAGGTTAGGCTTAAAGTGGAAGTGAGTCCCGTTACTTGATTGTCGCATATACAATCACAGTTCCCTGAGTCAATGTCGCAGATTTCACATATTGAAGTATCGCAATCATCATTCTCATCGCAATCAACATCATCTTTCTTATCACAATACCCATCGGGATCCTTGCAGTCCTGGCACACATTATCCGCCTCGCAAATCGTGTCATCCTCAAAGCATTCTCCATCGACACACCCATTATGACATTCACCCGTGCAATCCGTGGCAGCGCAGATCAAAGCCCGATCCGTACAGTTTGTGACTGAAAATCAAACTACAGAACCGGCGTTATCGTAAAAGCGAACGCACACAAAATGGATTGACAACCTGGACACGGAGGTCCGAAAAAGAAACCGCAGGCCGTTTGCTATGGCTTGCGAAATAATAGATCGTTACATAGGACGGAATACATGACGAAACCGTACAAAATAACATACGAATCACCCGAAGTGACCGTCCAGGCCGAAGCGGATACTTTCGGGGCGCTAAAAAGCGCCGTTGCCCATAAGCTGTCTGCCCTGGTATCAAAGAGGGTGAATCTTGACGGTTTGACTTTAGACGATGCGGCAATAGCGGCTTTGTCGGCATTGAATGAAAGCCGAAATGAACACCGGCGATATAATCCTAATACAAATATTGCCTGCGCCGGTGTGGAGTTTGACGTTGTAAGGTGCTATCTACGGAGAATGACCATAGATCAAATCGTGTCATGGCTCAAGAGGAACCGCGAATTTAAGACCAGCCGATCCGCCGTCGGCAGGATTAGCAGAGCGTTAAACCGGATCGGCGTTTACCCTTTGATTCACACGGCAGGTGAAAGTAAATAGGAAGGTTGGCAGTGGGAACCAATAAATCAAGAGTACATAGCTCCTTGGACCGATTGCCCAAAAGGTTAAGCCGGGCGATTGATTCCATGTACATTGACAATAAATGGCCAGCCGATTTCGATGGACCGAAAAACGGCAAACCGCGTTATGTGGATATAGTGGAATATTGTCGGCAGAGGGGGCACCAGGTTCACATATCATCGGTGGGCCGTCATTGTCGGGGGTTGACAGTATATTACAAAATGAAGGAAGCGGGCGTAACGGTTCGCCATGCCATGCAAGGCCATGACGAATCGCAGGCGTCGGCAACGCAAAAGGCGGGTGCGGAGATGTTGACCGCCATGATAATCAAACACTTGACCGCCAAAGAGGATTTCACGGCCAAAGAGTTAAAGCAGCTTTCCGCAGCTATAGGCGATTGTAACCACGTGGTATTGGCGCATGAAAAATACGTCAAGGAATTAGCACGAAAGCAGATCAAGACGGACCTGCAAAAAGTGAAGGGGCTGCATAGCCGGAAGCAGATCGACCCGGAAACCCTCAAGGCGATCCGTGAACAAGTGTACGGCATTGTTGATGACCACTTGGGGCTGAAAAGCAGATAGATACAATATGAATCAAAATGAATTTAATACGGCTTTACAGGCGATCATAAGAGCGTTAAAAGACCGTTTAAATTGGCAATAAACGTTAGTGAGAAACAGACATGGAAGGTAGCAAAAAGCCGTCAATAGTGGGCTGTGCTGCCTGGTAATATCGTAATAAAACCGCTCAATCTGCTGGATTCAAAAGAAAAACCGGCATTTTGGAAGCGGGTGTTTTATGCGCAGAGAGTCTTTCGCATTTCGGTTTTTATTTTTCCCATTTCGTCTTTTTCACTACATTCACTACATTGTTTTCAACTGATTAGTGACTCGTCAACCACTTGTAATCCTCATTTTTATCTCAAAAATGGGTTATAACCCATTGTGTAACAAAAACTTATAACGCATATTTCGTCCTACGGAACCGAAGGTTGCAGGTTCGAATCACGCCGGGCGTGTTTTGTAAGTCATTTATTATCAATGACTAGTGGCTTCTTCTGCCAATTGGTTCTAACCGGAAATACCCTTTTTCTCCTGTCCATAAGCAATCACGATCACTGCAGCGACAGCGATCAATACTACAATCACCGTCCCTACATTAAACAATCCGTATTTGGAATACCATACGATAGAATACCCAACCGCCCCGACGAGCAGTGCGTAATAAACAAACGGCAGCAGCGTCCTGCGAATCACAAGCCCCTCTTTGCCCAGCAATCCCACCACGGCCGATGCGGCAACGACGTTGTGCACGCAAATCATGTTTCCCGCGGCGCCGCCGACTGCCTGCAGCGCGACGATCCACGTCGGATCGACGCCAATTCGCTGGCCAACGTCAAATTGGAACAAAGAAAACATCATATTGCTGATCGTATTGCTGCCGGCAACAAACGCGCCTATCCCGCCGATGAACGGGGCAAAGATGGGCCAGGCCGAACCCGCCAAAGCCGCCACCCCCTCAGCAAGCGCTATCGGCATTTTGACATACCCCGCCGTTCCGCCGTCAGAGTTGATAAACACCTGTACCATCGGCACGGTGAAAACAAGAGCCATCGACGCCGCCAGGGCCGTTTTGGCAGAAGTGGCCCAGGCCCGCTTGTAAGAGGCCCATTCAATCCCATGGAGAAAGTATGTTATGACCGAGACCAGAATGAAAATAGCCCCCGGCAGATACAACGGCTGAACCTTGGCCCCAATTCCGGTCCCGAACAGATTCTCCCATGTTATTGTCAGTGTCTGCGATGTGAGCAGTGCGGCAAACGGCAACGCTTTCAGTCGGGTCACAAACAAAAGCAGCACCACGAGTAAATAGGGCGACCAGGCCTTTGCCAAACTCATGGTTGTTTTTTCGTCATCGACAGTGACTTCGGTTTTGCCGATCCATTCGGGATCCCAGTTCTCCTTGTCATCGAATTCCCAATGGTCTTCTTTGCGCGGCATAAGGAATCCTCGCCGAGCCGCAGTCGTCACGACGGCCAGACC
>Ga0114922_10005336_pt1 | contig 11858 bp, 15 predicted proteins | sample AartaG_FD_100975 | JGI IMG/M metagenome (GOLD analysis project Ga0114922, IMG submission 100975) | Deep subsurface microbial communities from Aarhus Bay to uncover new lineages of life (NeLLi) - Aarhus_00045 metaG | ecosystem: Environmental > Aquatic > Marine > Oceanic > Sediment | place...
AATGAGCGCTTTCTACAAGACCTTGTTCTCCTATTGCAACACTCTTGATTTTAGTTACAATAGGTGTATAAACTGTCTTGTTTGACTTTTTTATTGCGATACCAGGTACAATTTCTATTTCTTCATTAACTTTTAGTTGGCCTTTTATTATTGTTCCTCCAAGAGCTCCACCTTTTAAATTACTTATTTTTGTTCCTGGCCTATTTATATCAAAAGATCTAGCAACATGCATTTCAAGCGGACTATCTATATCTATTTCGGGTGTTGGGATGTTTTTCTCAATTTCACAAATTAAAACATCTAAGTTAGCTTTATGCATGGCACTGATAGGTATTATTGGAGCATTTTCTGCTATAGTCCCCTTGATAAAATCTTGAATTTCTTTATAATTTCTTTGAGCTTCTTCCTCAGTAACAAGTTCTATTTTATTTTGTGCGACTACAATATTAGGGATTTGAAGAATTTCCATTGCAGCGAGGTGTTCTCTTGTTTGTGGTTGAGGACATCTTGAATTAGCTGCTATGAGGAGAATTGCTCCATTCATTAATGTTGCACCAGACAATAAAGTTGCCATTAGAACTTCGTGTCCTGGACAATCTACAAACGAAACTCTTCGTAATATTTCAGAAGGCTTTCCACATTTTGGACATGTTTCTTCAATAGTATAAGCCTCAGGTTCAGGACATTTGGGGCATTTACGAAAATCTGCATCTGCATAGCCTAGTCTAATTGAAATCCCTCTCTTTAGTTCCTCTGAGTGATCATCAGGGAATTTTCCAGTCAGAGCTTGGACTAAAGTTGATTTTCCGTTATCAACATGACCTATTGTTCCAATATTAACTTCTGGCTGTCTGATGACTTTCTCTTCTTTTTTACTTGCTTCTTGTTTTGAAGCAGCAGATTTACTTTCTTCTTTTTTTTGGGAACCTTGTTCACTCATTAATTTTTCCTCAATTATTGTATCCTTTTACTTAATGAATTATAAGCTGCAATTTTTAATGCTTATCTATTCAAGACTGATATCCCAGCAATAGTTATACATCAAAAACTTTACGTTCAGATATCTTTTATTTTATGAAATTCAAAAAACACCCATTTGAGAGAATTTTTTTTAATTATTTTCAATTAATTTTGTAAAAAATATTTGATATAACTATATTTAAAAGTAATAGATAAGAACGAGCACTGTAGAAAAAAGAGAGCTGATATCATCTTGTATTATAGCGTCAAAGTAAAGGATACACTCAGAGTACCTCCAAACAGATTCGATGAAGATCTTTCCCAAGTTTTAGTAGAAATTGCACGAGAAAGCTTCGAAGGTAAAATCGATCCTGATTTAGGCTTTTTAGTAGCAGTTACAGAGATTGAAAAGATATATCAAGGTAAACTGATTTCAGGAGACGGGGGGGCATATTATGAAACAGATTTTGGTTTATTATGTTATTTACCAGAGATAGGGGAAGTTGTTACTGGTGAAGTAGTTGAATGTGTAGATTTTGGAGCATTTGTTAGAATAGGAACTATTGATGCACTTTGTCATGTTTCCCAAATAGCAGATGATTATTTCCGTTACATCCCAAAGAATGCTGTTTTAAGAGGTGATAAATCTAAACGAGATTTATTAGTTAATACAAAAGTTCGTGCTAGAGTAATTGCTGTAAGTATAGGAAAAACTGCTATTCGTGTTGGTTTGACCATGCGTCAAGATTCTCTTGGAGCAATTGATTGGATAGAAGAATGGAAAAAAGATTTGAAGAATCCAAAGAAAGCTGAGGAGGCTGCATAATATGTCTAAAGCATGTCGAGTCTGTCACCTAATTGCTGAAAAAACAGCTAATATGTGTGCAAGCTGCAAAACACAAGATCTCTCTTCTGAGTATACCGGAGAGATATATATCTTAAATCCTGAAGATAGCGAAGTTTCTCAAAGAATGAAAATTAACAAAAAGGGACACTATGCACTACGAGTTCGGTGAAAATAGTGGATTTTTCCGATATTGGCTCCTACATCTTACCCGAAGATCAAAGATGTTATTTTAAAGACCCATTAGATATAGTTCTTACAACTGCTGAAGAGATTGAGGAGTTTGTTAATTCAATAGAAGAAAGCAAAGAAATCTGCAAAGTTATTACAGTTGGAGATGAAAGTACTCGAACTCTATTGGAGAAAAATCTTATTCCTGACCTAGCAATTATTGATGAACTTGTTAAAAGAAAAAAGGTTAAGATAGTCGACACAACCAATTTTTTTGAGGTAAAAGTAACAAATCCAGCAGGGACTATTGCTTTGGAAGCATGGAATACAATTAAAGATGTTCTAAAAATGGATGATATCAAAATTATTATAAAAATAACTGGTGAAGAGGATTTACTAGTGCTTCCAGTTATATTGGAAACTCCTTATAATTCAAAAGTCTTATATGGACAACCAAATGAAGGACTAGTAGTAGTCACAGTCACAGAAGAAATGAAGATAAAAGTGAAGAACTTAATTCAGAAAATGGTGAAAATCAATGAAAATTAAAATTGTTAAGAAAACAGAAAATAAACTACTCGATAGGGTGGAACTTGATGCAGAGATAGACCATCAAGGAGAACCTGTTCCTACTAGAGATACTGTTCTTGCAAGAGTTGCAGCTGAGGTTAATAGAGAGAAAAACCAAGTTGTATTAATTAAAATACAAACAAAATTTGGAATTGGTATCAGTCACGCTACAATTCATGCTTACAATACTTCAGAACGCGCAATTGAAGTTGAAAGAGAACATTTACTAAAAAGATCTGGAGTTTTAGAAAATAAATAAGAATAGGTGAAACTATGAGCAATGCACATAAAAGATACAAAATAGAAGGCGATAAGGTCGTAAGAAAAAAGAAGATATGTGAACGTTGTGGTGATGCAGTGTATATGGCAGAACACCCAGATCGTCAAACTTGTGGAAAGTGTGGCTTCACTCAATATAAGCGTGGTCGTAAAACTTCTTAGTATAACAAAACACTCTTACAGAAAAATTTATACTTCATTTTCTTCTCAATGTTATTAGGCGAATGACTGATTTGAGACGGCTTAGATGTGCTCTTCACACACATGATAGAAAAATAGCAGGACGCCATCAACAACATTTTTTTCACATATCTCTTAGAGCCCTTTAACCTAGATAAAAAAGGTTTAAAACACAGCGAAGAATATTTTACCGTTGAATACATTCAATAGGATTGGTTAAGTATGAAATCTTTTGATGCAAAAATTCCTGAGAAATTGTTTGAATATATAGAGAAACTTGTTGGCGAAGAAAATTTTGAATCTGTTGATTCATTTGTTAATCATGCAATTCACTGGTTGGCTGAATTATACGGTTTTGGAGAACAATCTGGAGGAAAAAGCTTGAAGAAAATGATAGGCGAAACTGTGGCTCCAGAAAAGAAAACAGAGACAAAGGAAGTTAAAGTGGCAAAGCCTACAGTCAAAGAACATGACATCCCAAATATAGATATTATACTTGAATCCTATGGTTCTTCGAAGTTTATGTTTGAAGATGCAATTTTTGCATCATGTCAATTTGCTGCATTGAAGCAAGGAAGTTCCCCAATTTCAAAGGAGGAATTTGTTAAATCCTTAGAACAAATGGCCGAAGCTGGTATTCTTACCCAGATACAACAAGGCGACAAAACAATGTGGAAAAAAAATGAGTAAGAATTGATTTCTTACAATGATGTTTTGTCGTAATTACAAAATTGCTTCTGCCATTCTTAATAATACTTCTTTTGGATCTTTGGCTTTCACAAAACCTGAAGCTAAAAGAACCCCTTTAGCTCCGAGTTGAATCGCTTCTAAAACATCTTGATTAGTTGATACTCCTGCGCCGACTAAAGGTTGAACATTGTGGTTAATATCTGTAATAGCTTTAATTGTGTCTTTAACCAAATCAGGTTGTGTAGTTACTGATACTCCACTTCCAATTAATTCAGGTGGTTCCATTGCACATGCTACTGGATTTAATGCAGCTATAGCTTTACTTGTTTGAAGATTATTTGAACACACACATGTAAAGAAATCTAAAGAATTAGCTTTATTGACAATCCTCTCAATGTCAGATAATTTCAATCTATGCTCAGAGTGATTGACAAGAGACCCAACAGCACCAGTTTCAATTATAGCTTGCAATAGATTATTTCCAGTAAAGCTTCCAGAATCATTGGCGTCTACGTGTTGTGCTAAAACAGGAATGTCAACTTCTTCAGCTATTTTTCTTAAGTCAACTGTTTGGGGGCATACTGCAATTGAAACGCTTAATTCTTTAGCAACTTCTTCTGCAATTTTTGAAAGGTATAATCCCTTTTTTCCAACTGTTTGGTCGTAGTTCTTAAAATTCAGAATAATTATTGGATATGCTATTCTAGCCATGGAGCTAAATTTTGCGTCATGTTTAAAAACTTTGCTTGGTAATAGCTAGTACGACTACAGCTGTATTAATCTTTAAATATATTAAACAACAATTAAACATTAAGAGATGTCGTAAAATACTTGGTGATATGCTTGTATGGTGCTGACCAAATAAATACAATACTTCATGAAATTATAACAAGTGATGCTAATATCAATCATGTAATATTAGCCGATAAGACTGGATTAACACTAGCTTACTCTTCAAGATTTGCTTTTGATGAGTTTGAAACAGAAGCTCTTGGAGCAATAGCAAGTGCAGTATATTTAGCTAGTGAACAACAAGGAACAAATGTTGGATTAGCTATTTTAGATATTATTATCTCTGAATTTTCAGATGGTTTAATTTTAGTAGCAAGTTGTGGAAGTACAGTTTTATGTTTGATAACTGATACCGGAGTAGCTCTTGGAATGGTAAGAAGAACCATGAAAATTGCAGCAGAAAAAGTCCGAAATATATTGGATGTTGAAGCAAAGCCTGTTCCAGCTCCTGAAGATCAACCTGTAGTTACCCCCCAACCTGTTGTTATTGAAGAAGAAAAGAAAGTTCAAGATGAATTCATATCTGATCTAGAACTTGCTCTAAGGGAACTAGAGCAATTTTAGTAAGCTAATAATTATTCGAGGAATGTTTAATGGATAAGGACTCAACAACTGGGGATATAGATCGTATAGGTAAAACAAACTCATCAAAAGATGAAAGAGGCGATTTAATCAAAACTGGTATTAGATCTCTTGATCTAAAATTAGGAATGGAAATGTCCAAACGAAAAGGACTTCCTTTAGGATCTTTGATTTTGGTAAGTTATCCTTCAGAAACTGTTATACCATCATTGTTTATACAGAGAATTCTTCTGAATTGGGCTCAAGAAACTAATAATGTCATTTTTTATGTTCATAGTAGTCGTCCCTATGGCCATGTTTTGAATTCATTCAAAGCCTATGAATGGGATGTAAAGCCTTTCGAAGGTAAAAACTGGTATTTTGAAAATATGTTTGATCTTTCTAGTTCTTCAATGGCTTCTTCTCTTAAACTAGGAAAAATAGAAGTAAGAAGAAAGACCTATGTCAAGAGAGTTATTGATAGGATGCTTCATGTTAGAGAAAGCCAAAATAAGCAATGTTTCAGTGTTTTTGATGATTTATTATGGATGAAAGAAGATAGGTTAGATGAAGATTCAAATGATCTAATCACATTTCTAAAAGGAGTAATAACATCAATTACTAAAATTGGTGGAGTTCATTTCTTCTTATTACCTCAAGGTGTTCTTGATCCTGTTGCTGAAAGAATAATTATGAATGCTGCTCAAGGTATATTCTACTTTTCAAGAAGCACAGTTGGTAGCAGAATAAAGGATACTTTCGCTATAACAAAATTAATGGGTGTAGCATTCGTAAGTGAAAACCTAGATCTTACTCCATCTGAAGTTGAAGGCTTTAAGATAGAATCAACAGCAAAAATATAGATGATTTCGATGGAAAATTATGAAGAGAAAGAACCTGTAGAAGAAGAGGAATTTCAAGAAATAGCAACTGAAATAACCAAGCTCTCTGAAGAGGTTGAACAACTAAAAGAAGATCTGAAATCGCCAAAAAAGAAGGAAGCCAAGGAAGAAAAAGCTAAGAGAAGGAAGCAAACTTCAACTCTGGAACTAGATCCAGCAATACAATATGTTAATGGGCTTCTTGAGGACTCATCAGATGTAATAATATCAGAAATGAAATCAGAGTTCTTTAGATTATTTAATTTCTTATCAAGTATGTTTTCTGTATCACCATATCAGCAAGACAGAAGGAAATTCCAAAGAAAACCTAGTGGTCCCTCTGTAAGTGATGGGGGCATTGATACAAGTGTTTTCGAGGATTTTCAAAGAGAAAAGGATATGCTAAATCTTCTATTAGAGGAAAGAGAATCTCTAATCTATGAGTTATCTGATCAAATTGTTGTAATAGAAGCAGAAAAGAAACAACTCGAAGACAAAATGGAGAAAATCACAGAAGATATGGAAAAATGGATGAAACAAAAAAGCGTTCTAGAACGAATAGTTACTTCTGATCCAAGATTTAACATCATAAATCTGTTAAGAAGAATGGGTGTTATAGCTCCAATTCAGCTTTCTTTTGTGCTGGGTGTCTCTCTTTCTCAAACAGGAAAGTATATTTCAGAGTTAGAACAGATGAAGATTCTAAATGTAAATGAAGATGGAACTGTATCACTTCATGCTGAATTTGATGAAGACACAATGAATATCCGTATCAATAATCAACAATAAACAAATAAAAGGAAAAAAATTCCTTATTGTTGTGCATATAGTTTTTCGTAAAACAGAACAATGTTCTTTAGAAGAGTCTTGAATGCTTCATCAACATTTTCTCCAGTTTTAGCAGAAGTCTCAATATATGGAACTGTAAAACCTGACCATGCAGAAAGATTACGAGCATATTCTTCTGATTGTTCTCGCATGATTGGATCTTTAGCTGTTGCTCGAAGATCGCTTTTATTACCAATTAAAACAATTGGTACTACTCTATTACTATTGTTCTTCAGAAGTTCTGCAATCCAAGATGGAATGTTTTCAAAACTCGAACGTCGTGAAATATCAAAAACTAGTAAACATCCAGACGTTCCTCGATAATAAACTTCACGAACAGCAGAGAACCTTTGTTGTCCTGCAAGATCCCAAATCTGCGCAACAAAATCTTGGTCATCTATTCTTAAACGTTTAACAGCAAAATCGGCACCTATAGTCATTGAATACCCATCTTTGAAACCTTCTCCTAGATAGGTTTTTCGGAGACTTGTCTTGCCTACAGCACCATCACCAAGCAGCGTAATTTTGAAGATTTTCCGTTGTCCTGCGCCCATTCTATATTCCCCTTTATACAATTTATTTATAGTCTCGGATACTATTTAAACTATTTGTTATTTCTTTGCTTATATGATTTCTCGGATGTTCTACATCTTATAGTTCAATTTCATGATATTATCAAAAAAGAAAAAAAGATGTTCTCTTTTAATGCTCATGAAGTGTAAATACATCAACCCATGGACCATCTCCAAATGAGAATAAAATGAAGATGAATATGGATATTAGTGCTAATCCGATAATTATTATTTTTACCGATAAATTGAACTTCAATTTTTCAGTATTCTCGTCAATTATTGATGCTAGAATTCCTGTGATGAACACAACAATCATTGCCCATGCTAATTCCCATCCAAATGATAATGGCAATCCAATTATTGCAGGAGCTAAATACCAGATGATGAATATTATCCATGGGATAAGTAAACTTGTTAATAATCTAGAAAACGCAAATGATCTTTTATTTTCTATTTTCTTCCTCTTAATTAAGAAATCAATACCTATCAAAAACAAATAACCAAAGAATCCCATTTTCAAATGTTGAAAAACTGATTCATCTCTTCCAGATATTGCCTGGAAGAATGGATTTGGATTTAGATAGTAGAGATAATGTAAAATTGCGAAAAATGCTGTAAAGATCAAGCTTTTTAGAACTATGTATCCTACTTTTTTCCAATTGATATTCTGTAACCATTCATTAAAACTTATCATAATAATCACTTTGTAATGTCTGTTGCCCCTTCTCAGTCTTCAATTTAAATATTAATGATTTACAAAAATCATTGTTTGTTGTTTTTGTTTTGTAAAAACATATAAATTACATACATTTACTTCTTCTTTGATGAGCACTTCTCGAAAGAAAAGAACACTGTTACTTTTAGATAAACTAGAAGAATATTATCCTGAATTCAAAGGCGGGTTATCTAATTATACTTCTCCTTATCAGTTACTAGTTGCCACCATACTAAGTGCTCAAAGCACTGATAAACAAGTTAATTCAGTAACCAAAGAACTTTTTTATAAATTTCCAGATTCTGAAGCTTTTGCAAGTGCATCTATTCACGATATCGAGAAAGCTATTTCTAAGGTTGGATTATACAGAAACAAAGCAAAATTCATTCATGAAATGTCAAAAGAATTGATTGAAAGACATAATTCAGAAATCCCAACGTCTTTGCGTGAGTTAACTAGCTTACCCGGCATTGGAAGAAAAACTGCTAATGTGCTTCTAAATGATTGGTTTAAAATTAATGAAGGAATTGCGGTAGATACACATGTAAAACGCATTTCCTTCAGACTAGGTTTGACTTCAAACAAAGATCCAACCAAAATTGAAAAGGACTTAATGGAGCTTATTCCACAAGAAAAATGGGGAAGGATTACTCATCTACTTATCTCACATGGTAGAGCTCTTTGCATTGCACTAAATCCAAAGTGCAATAATTGCTTTTTATTATCAGATTGCCCTAGAGTTGGAGTGGAAGTTGAATAGAACCTGAAAACAGTTTGCCTTTTGTATATTCTTTTTAAGTGAGATAGCTTATTTCTCAATTGCAATAAAATTTATGTAGTAAACTAATGCTATTTAATATAAGCAAAAAAAGGCTGAAAAAAATGTCAAGAATAGATATACTACCACCATTATTAACTCGTATAGGCTTTAATGAAATTGATATTAAGGTGTATTCTGCTACACTTGGATTAGGTAAAGTAACTATTGGTGAGTTACTAGTTGTAACTGGCTTAGATCCTCTTACCCTCATTCAATCAGTTAAGAATCTGGAAGAATTGGGTTTCTTGAAGAAAACAGCAGGAAAAACTCCTCAATACTTTGGCATGCTTCCTTTTCTTAAGGAATACATAGTTATTGAAAAAGATGCATTATACTCCTTAGACGCTGTGATAACTGCGTTAAAGGGAACAAAAGAAGATTATAAAGAAAAGAAGAATAAATTCGGAGGGACTTTGGAATTAACAGGTGAAGGTACTGTTTTTGACATTCATGTAGTTAGTGGTATAATTAAACAAGTAGTTGAAGCTCTATTCCAGCAATATACTGAGCATAGTGAACAAACTGAAAATACTGCATCTGCTTTTATAACAGAAACAGAGAAAGAAGTAACAGGATATTTATCTCAAGTGATGGAACAACCCTATGTTTTTTCTACTCAATTAGAAGCTTTTGTGCAAGAACTTAATGCTTTTGTTAAACAATTTCATCACACAGCAAAACACAACAGTGATGTTTTAGTAGACACAACTGAAGAGAAAATAAAAAGTTCTTTTGAGAATCTAACACAAATTATAAACAATGGTTTAGATGCCCACACTGAGAATCATAAAGAGTTTCTAGAAAAATTAGCACCAGATTTAGATAATGCTCTAAAGGATCTTGTGAATGAATTGACTGAAGTTCAGGAATCATTCCTTGATAATTATAATAAAATTTGGCAAGAAGCTTATAGTGCTTGGACACAAGAATCTAAAAACGTAGTTGATGAATTATCATCAGAAGTTAACAATATTTTCACTGATCAGATTAAACAAACTCAAGAACTTAGAAGAAGTGTTGAGCAAATTGACAGACAAACTAACTTCTTGTCATCTAAAATAGCTGAAGCATTAAGTAAAGGAAAAAAACAAGTTGAATCCCCTCTTCAAGACGCAAGAGATACTGTTCGTAATTTAGCTAATGATTTGAATGAGAGTGGATTACAATTAATAGATCAACATGTATTATCTTTAAATGAAGTAAGGGATGCTTTACGTTCTAAATTGGATCATTTTCAGATTGCAGGAGAAACAACAGTACGAACTAAAAAGAATGAACTAACCGATACCAAAATGGAAAAGGTTGATTTACTTCCTAAAAATCTCTTGGAATTACTTCAAAACGAAACAGAGAAGTTTGCTTCTTCATCATATGATTCTTGCTCAGAAGTTTCAGAACAATTAAAACAAAATGTTGTGAATCAGCTAGGTGGGACCAAAGAACAGGTGTTGAAAGACTTTCAATCACATGATAATGAAAAGACGAAAATTATCAATAAGATTCAAGATGACACAATTAAAGAATTAAGTAAATCAAAACAAGATTCAGAGAAAATGGCACTTGATTTAAAAGAAAAAATACAAAACTCATTAGAAGCTTTTCAACAAAAATCAGAAGATAAAAGAAATCAATTAGCTATGCAGCTAACTGAATTGAAACAGCATTTGAATGATTACAAAGATGAGCAGAAGGATCAGATTGTTGAACAGGTTTCTGAAGGTGAAGAGATACAAATCAACACTCTTGTTTCTCAAGTGGCTGCAGTAATAAAAGATGTAGATGAAATATTAGACTTTCAAATGGATTCTCTATTGGAGAAGGCAATGACTTTCTACCAAGTTGTAAATACAAGAGAAGATGAATTAAGACAAGTTGACAGTGCTGCTTCCTCATATTCCTTTGAAGGTCAACATGATACTTCTATTATTGTTGGAGAAGAAGCTATCAAAGCAAGTATAACAGACATTGCTATGAGATCAAATTATGAACTCCTTCTAGTTACTCCAGAAGTTGATGAAGACCTTCTTAAAGAAATGATGCAATACACCAAAGCACAGCGAGTAACTTTAGTCTCATATTTTGATAAAAGACATCAATCTATTTTGAGACCTCTTTCAGAAAGGTTTACAGGATTGAAATTGAAACACTATGACAAAAAAGATGTCTATTGTGGAATTCTTGATGGCAATCATGAAGCTGTTTTTGCATTCCTAACTGCAGATTCAGTACCAATAGCTATAAGGACAACAAATGAACTTCTTTTGGGTCTCTTTAAATCAGCGATTAATCGTGATGTTCTATTCCATTCAAGTGATGTAGAGGTATAAAATCCTCTTATACACTTTTTTAAAAATAAACAAGATTAGAACTCAGATATTATTTCTTTGTTTTAATCTACATAAAATTTACATGATCTCATATCAAGTAAATGTGGGAGTTTTAGAATTAAACCAGCTCTGACTAATAACTTTAGTCCATGTCTTACAGTTCTTGGAGCTAAACTGCATAAATCGACTATTTCGCTACTAGTAATAGGTCCTTTACCGATTACTATCTTGTAGATTGTAACAGCGCTGGGGGGTAACCCAGTTAAAAGATTTAAATTTATATTTGGATTTTCAAGAGCTACAGCCACTTAAACCATTTCCATGCTTGGTTAAAGAATATTCGACAAGTTCCCTTTTTAAAGTTATTTAAAATTAATTCAAGAGAATTAAACCAACTTGCATCGTTAAAAGCCGCTTTCACATTCTTTTGACACCACAAAGAAAAAATACAAAAAAAACAGTTTCTAAAACATGAAGTTTAAATAATTGCACATTTCTCCTTAGACATATCTATTTTGTCTTTTTATGGTTCTTTGTATTTCTTTAAATATACAATGTCTTTTTTTATCTAATGATGTAGTTTTGTCCAAAATTTGTTCTTTCAGTTTTTGCACAATCTCATATTCTTATAATACAAGCGAAAACCACTCTTTTAGGAGTTTTCCATA
>Ga0114922_10005338_pt1 | contig 11857 bp, 11 predicted proteins | sample AartaG_FD_100975 | JGI IMG/M metagenome (GOLD analysis project Ga0114922, IMG submission 100975) | Deep subsurface microbial communities from Aarhus Bay to uncover new lineages of life (NeLLi) - Aarhus_00045 metaG | ecosystem: Environmental > Aquatic > Marine > Oceanic > Sediment | place...
AGAGGTGCTTGCTATGCGGTAGCTTCAGGTGTCGTTGATATAGCACTGGCAGTGGGTGCAGAAAAATTAAAGGATACCGGTTTTATAGGATTACCTCAGGTAAGGCCAATTGCTACATGGAGCTATCGAGTAGCCAGTGATACTCCACCATCTGAATTCGCCATGATGGCAACTGGATACTTTGCCAAACATGGATTAAGTGTGGAAGAAGGTAAAAAACTGCTGGGACAGATAGCGGTCAAGAATCACCATAACGGTTCACTTAGCCCTAAGGCTCATTTTCAGCGGGAGATTACACTGGAAATGGTAATGAATGCCCCTATTGTAGCTTACCCTTTGGGCTTATTCGATTGCTGCGGTGTCAGCGATGGAGCAGCAGCAGCCATTGTAACCCGTGCTGATATGGCTAAGAAATTCAGGCCTGATCCTATTTATATAAAGGCTATGACTATTTGCCAAGGACCGCGCGAAGGTTTCTTAAGCCAAAATTACGACTTTGCCCACGTAGAGGAAACGAGGCGGGCTGCTATAGCTGCTTACAAAGAGGCAGGAATAAGGAATCCCAGGGAAGAAATAAGTTGTGCTGAGGTTCATGATTGTTTCACTATTACAGAACTGACTATTTACGAAGATATGCAGTTTAGTAACCCTGGACAGGCCAGAAATGATATTGAGGCTGGAACATTCACCTTGGATGGCAAACTACCAATCAATACAGATGGCGGTTTGAAATGTTTCGGACATCCCGTAGGTGCCAGTGGATTGAGGATGATGTATGAGGTTTATAAGCAACTTCAGGGTAAGGCTGATAAACGTCAGGTAAAGAATCCAAGACTGGGTTTGACACATAATCAGGGTGGTGCACCGGGGGCGGCAACTGTAAGTGTAGTAATAGCTGGTAACGATTTGCACTGAAGGCAGGCATTGGCACTGGACTAATTCTTGTGTGTTAGGTCAAAGTAGTAAAACGAGGCCATTAATTACCCGCTTGAAATTAAACTTGAAATGAACAGAGACTAAATTACTGGTGTTAAAAGCTCTGAGAAAGCTCAGGAAGAGTTCTAAAGCAATTTACTCTCAAATAACACAACAATATATATTCCCAAGGAGGAAATGATTGATGAATTCCACCGTATCAGACTTGGAGCAAATTTTTCATCCAAGATCTGTAAGTATTATTGGCGCTTCAAGCAGGGAAGGCAGCTTCGGCCGGATGTTTTTGGAAGGACTTATTCGAATAGGTTTCAGAGAAATTTACCCGGTCCACCCACGTGAAACAGAACTGCTGGGGTTAAAAGCTTATCAGAGCATAAAAGATATTCCCCATGATGTTGATATCGCTATTCTTATGACACCGCCGGACAGTACTTTGCAGGTAGTTCAAGATTGCGCCGAAAAAGGAATGAAGGGGATTATCGTGTTCACGGCCGGTTTTGGTGAAAAAGGAGCTGAGGGAAAGAAAATCGAGCAAGAGATTTGCAGAGTTGCTAGCACAAAAAATATCAGGGTTATCGGACCTAACTCGATAGGTATCTACTGCCCAACTTCTAAACTGCTGACATTTCCTCAAGGGTTAATTCATGATATAACGACCGAGGGTGGATCTGTAGGCTCTTTTTCACATAGCGGCTCTTTTGTTGACTACCTGACCTATATTTTGACAAAGAAAGGTATTAGATTCAGTAAAGTAGTAAGCTGCGGCAACGAATGCGATTTAAACGCCGTAGACTTCCTGGAATATTTTGGACAGGATAACGAGACAAAGATTATTATTTCATATCTGGAAGGTATCAAAGATGGGCGACGGTTCTTCCAGATGGCTCGTGAAATCTCAAAGGAAAAACCTATTATCATCTGGAAAGGTGGCGCTACTGAACTCGGAGCCAAGGCTGCTATGTCGCATACTGGTGCTCTGGCCGGGGCAAGGCTTGTCTGGGAGGCCATGTTTGAACAAGCTGGGATAATAAGCGTTCGCAGTTTTGAGGAAATTGTAGACTGTCTTTTTTGTCTTTATTATTTACCGTTACCCAAAGGCAGAAGGATTGCCGTTGTAGCTGGAATGGGAGGCACTAATGTTGGTACTACCGACAATTGTATCGAGCTGGGGCTTGAAATGGCTAGATTATCGGATGCAACTTTGGAAAGACTGACAAAATTGCTGCCGCCGGTAGGTACCAGTGTTGGTAACCCAGCCGATATTGGTGTAGCTACCTTGGTCGCTCCAAACCTTTATGGGGAAACACTAAAAGTTTTAAGTGAAGATGAAAATGTAGATATGCTTTTGGCAATCAGCGACCCGGGCTGGCCGTGTATACAGAGTATTGTCGGGGCGGCAAAAACAATTAAAAAGCCGCTGGCTGTAACATTGTTCGCTATGCCAGAATTTGCTGTTGAAGAACATGCCTTTTTAGCTAAAAATAACATTGCTACATTCGGTGACGCAAAGAGAGCTGTAGCTGCATTGGCTAAAGTTAGTAAATATGCTAGCTACAGTCTCAGCAGGTAAACGAGAAATCCGGAACTTGGAGTCGTGCGTTTAAATCCCTCTAGGCGCGCATCAAAGCGCAGGTTCATCCTTTACTCCCACAGGAAATTTGCTCGCTATTTATGACTTACGAAATCTTCGATTTATCTCGATATAATTCACAGGAATCCAGGAGAGGGTAATAGGAATAGAGAGGGTGCCCCTGAAAAACTTAAGATAATGCATTGATAATCTGGTAAGAGTGGGTGTAAGATGGATGGTAAAAAGAGATCAGGAGGAGGAGACAAGGATGTTACAGGATTTTAAAGCATTCATAACGAGGGGTAACGTGATTGACCTGGCCGTGGGTATCATAATCGGCATCGCCTTTGGTGCAGTTATAAACTCGCTTGTTAAAGATGTCATTATGCCTCCCATAGGTCTTGCCTTGGGTAACGTCGATTTCGCAAATCTCTTCGTTGTCCTTAAAGAAGGTTTAATAACTCCCGGGCCATACGCTTCTCTGGCTGATGCCCAAGCTGCCGGGGCGGTTACAATCAACTACGGGCTCTTCATTATTACTGTTGTTAACCTAGTGATAATAGCAGCGGTCGTCTTCTTTTTAATTGTGCGACCGGTTGCCAGGATGCAAGCTCGTAAAAAGGCAGAGGAACCAGTGGCACCGACAACTAAAGAATGTTCTTATTGCTTCACCTCTATTCCTATTCAGGCTACTCGTTGCCCGAACTGCACTTCAGAATTGAAAACAGTATAAATCAGCAGGGCATTCTCTTTTTTGGAGGAGCCCTGCCCGACTTTTTGGGCGTGAATAACTGCTTAAGGAACGGAGGATGTGAGTTCAAATCCCCCTAGGCATGCCTAAAAATCTTCGAGCACAGACGCTGTCAACTCTTTCAGGTGTGAAGTATCATTGTGCTTGGTCAAGATGAAACGACCATCTACATAATTGAAAATAGTGATTCCGCCAACATCCTGCTTGATATTCCAGAAATGTGAGTTGTCCAGTCCCAGTAAGGAGCATATTAGAACCTTGTTCACAACCCGATGCGATACCAATACTACACTGCCCTGATGGTTGGGAAGGACATCGCTAATTACTTCGATAGCTCTCTTTTGTACATCTTCCAGGCTTTCTCCGCCCGGCATTCTTACCTTGTGGGGATTATTACGCCACTCGTTGAGAAGGGCCGGATATAGCCTTTCCACTTCTCGTTCTGGCAGACATTGCCATTCTCCGTAATCGAAATCTACAAGGCCCTCGGCAATTTGCGTGTCAATTTTCTGATAATGGTCAATAATTTTTGCCGTGTCTAGTGCCCTTTTCAGAGGACTGGAATAAATGGCTTCTAATCCATAATGGCTTAAAGATATACCCAATAGCTCTGCCTGCTTAATGCCCACCTCATCTAGACCTACATCGCTTCTACCCCGATATATTTTCTCAACATTCCATGCGGTTTCGCCGTGTCTTGCCAGGATAAGTCTCGCCATGGTTAACCCACAATAATTATCTAATCTCCACGAATTTATTGCAATTTGGAACGAAATTTGATTTCAGAACTGAGTCGTAATTAACCGGAGTTGTCGTGATAGATAATTTGCTGTATGCTGTCGATATATGAGTTCAACTGCTCTTTTCATACTATTGCTGGTAATCCTGGCTGTTCTGGGGTTATGGGTATTGCCGCGGATGCGTATGAAAAGGGCTATTAATCAGGTAGTGGCTATTTTTGAGCATGACAATGCACTTGATGTTAGGTCTGCCAGGACAGTTGAGGAGCTGGGACTGAGACCTCCAACCTTCTTGGAAAGTATGATACGCATGCGAGACTTTAAACCGTATGCGCTACAAATACTGATGAAGGCTGAGGTTGTCCTGCAGACGGATGGCGGTAGGCTTTATCTTTCGCAGGATAGGCTTGCTGCTACCAACATAGTCACACGTTGACCAGTCCATCGAAACAATCCGGGTAATCGCCGCTCTATTTGCATTAAATTCTAGTTGTCTCACTTCCCGGAATTCACGGCAATCTGGAAAGGGACTTGATTTTTCGGACTGCAAAGTTGACTTGTGTACATTGATTGATTAGCATTATGGGTGTAAAATAGACACTGTTAAGGAGGCATAGCATGTTAGAGATGACGATTGACAGCATCCGGGTTAGCTTGATGAATTACCAACGGGTGGTGATTTTAAAGGAGAAGGGGACTAATCGTTATCTACCTATTTGGATAGGTCCTGCTGAAGCAGACGCTATTGCCGTGAAGTTACAAAATGTCGAGCTATCTCGCCCCTTAACTCACGATTTGCTGCAATCTGTAATCTCTACGCTGGGAGCATCAGTTGAATATATCGTGGTATGTGGTCTTAAGGAAGATACTTTCTATGCCAGACTAGCTCTCAGTGCTGATGGCGATGAGTTAGATATTGATTCTCGACCCAGCGATGCTCTGGCCTTAGCTGTAAGAGTCGGAGCCCCTATATATGCTGAAGAATCGGTGCTTGAAAAGGCGGGCATTATACTTGAAGATGAAACAGGCAAATCTATTCCGGAAGGCAAAGTTGATGAACAAGAACTGAAAGGACTGTCAGCATATAAGGATTTCATAAATACGCTTGACCTGGAAGATTTTAGGAAACGCCAATCCTGAGAAACTCAATATAAGTGACGCCTTTTGGCACGCACAGATAAAGTTACCTGCTTAAAATCCTAACAGCTAAGCCTCCGCAGCCAGCTTACTGACCAATACCTGCAGTGCAGTAATATAGCCTCTCCAACCCAAGCCGATTATCCGCTCTTCAGCTATCGGGGCAATTACGGATTTGGCACGCCATTCCTCTCGGTGGTAAATATCGGATAAATGGACTTCAATCACCGGTAATTTGCTGTCAGTCAGTGCGTCGAGCAGGGCAAATCCATAGTGGGTGAGAGCACCAGGGTTAATTATTATACCTTGGGCAGAATCCGTTTGCTCTTGAATAAAATCTATGAGCGCTCCCTCATGATTAGACTGAAATGTTACTACTTCGACATTTAGGGCCTGAGCTTCTTTGTTCAACAAGGCATCGATTTCGCTCAGGGTCTTTTCTCCGTAAATTGACTTATCTCTTCTGCCCAGCATATTCAAATTTGGTCCATGGATAACTAGAATTTTCATAAGGCTACCCCCTCTTTTTGTTCCTCCTGCCCGGATAGTTTCACTTTGTGTTGGCAAGCCATGCATTTGGCCCAATCCCCTCTGTATTGTACTAAAAGATTGCCACAGTTGGGGCAAGCTTGAGCTATTGGCTTGCGACTTACGGCGAATTTGCATTCGGGGTAGTTGCTACACCCATAAAATACTTTCTTCTTCTTACTGACTTTTTTCACCAGTTCACCGCCACACTGAGGGCAAGCAACCCCGGTTTTAACTAAGTAGGGCATGGTTGTTTTACAGTCCGGATAACCGCTACAGGCGATAAATTTACCGAACCGTCCGACCTTTATGACCATAGGGCGACCGCAATTGGGACACGTCTCTTCACTCGTCTGGGTCAGGTTAACTTTTTCTAAATTTATCCAAGCTTTATCCAACGTATCTTGGAAGGGAGGATAGAATTCCTGTAAAGCAGCTATCCATTCATATTTACCCCGAGCTATTTCATCTAGTTGTTCTTCCATCTGAGCTGTGAAATCAGGATCAACTATTTTAGGGAAATGCTCAGCCAAGATTTTGCTGACAATTACCCCTAGTTCAGTAGGGTGGAATTTGCCGTTGACTTTGTTAACGTAATCCCTTTCTTGAATGGTGGATATGATAGGGGCATAGGTACTTGGACGTCCGATTCCTTTCTGCTCCAGTGCTTTTATCAGTGTAGCCTCACTGTAACGGGGCGGCGGCTGCGTAAAACATTGTTCGGGAAAAGTTCCCAGGTGGATCAATTCATCTCCGGTTCTCAACTTGGGCAAGGAAACAAGGCTTTCCGCTCGCTCATCTTCATCCCGGCTTTCGCTGTAAACAACCATAAAACCCAGAAATTTAACTACAGAGCTGCTTGCTTTGAGTAGATATCCTCGTTGTTGCTTTTCACCTCCAGAATTGCATGCCTCTATCTCCACGTTGGTTGTGTCGTACAAAGCCGTCGACATTTGGCTGGCGGCCATGCGTTTCCAGATAAGCTCGTAGAGCTTCAGCTGAGCTGAATTAAGGAATGGTTTGATTTGTTCTGGTTGGCGGTAAATTTTGGTGGGCCTAATTGCCTCGTGAGCTTCTTGCGCCCACTTTGCTTTCTTGGTAAAACTACGCGGCTTTGGGGGGAGAAATTTTGCTCCATATTTCTCGCCAATGAACCCCCTTGCCTCACTTATGGCGGAGTCAGCAACGTGGGTAGAATCGGTGCGCATATAGGTAATAATTCCCACCGAGCCTTCCTTGCCCAGGGGCAAACCTTCGTAAAGTTGTTGGGCAATAGCCATGGTTCGCCCGGCGCTGAAGTGCAGCCTCTGCCAGGCCTCTTGCTGTAAGGTGCTGGTGATAAAGGGTGGGGCCGGCTGACGAGTTAACTGTTTAGGTGTTACCGTCTTAACTTTATATTCAGCATTTTCTAAGTCAGCGGTAACCCTTTCTACTTCATCTTTATTGGTGATATCCAGCTTGGTGCCACCGGCTAGGGCGAACAGCCTGGCTTTAAAACTCGCTTCTTTTTCTTCCGGCCGTGCCAGTTCAACTTCCATAATCCAGTATTCTTTGGAAATAAAGTTTTGAATCTCCTGCTCGCGGTCAACAATCATCCTCACAGCTACAGATTGCACCCTACCTGCGGAAAGTCCCCTCTGCACCTTTCTCCAAAGGAGCGGGCTCAGTTTGTAGCCTACAAGTCTATCGAGGATACGCCTGGCTTGCTGGGCATTCACCAAGTTCATATCAATACAACGGGGACTTTGGAAAGCCTGTTGAACTGCGTCCTTGGTTATTTCATGAAAAACTACGCGCTGCAGGGGTATGTCCTCCTTGTCCAGTTTGGTTGCTTGTACTAAGTGCCAGGAAATTGCTTCTCCCTCGCGGTCAGGGTCAGTAGCCAAATAAATAGAACTAGCATTTCTAGCTGCCTTTTTAATTTCGCCAACTATTTTTTTCCTCTCCGTTGGGACGACATACTCGGGGACAAAATCCTTGCTTACATCTACGCCGAGGCTGGCCCTGGGTAAATCGCGCACATGGCCCATAGACGCTTTGACATTGTAGCTGCGTCCAAGAATCTTGTTTAGCGTCCTTGCTTTGGCCGGAGATTCGACGATAACTAGTTTATCTGCCATTATTTACCCTGTCTTAACTTGGTCTCCATAAGTTACCCAGGCTTTTAGGGTTCCCTATGAATCTACTCCAAAATTTAATTGAGTCCCCATGAGAATAGCAGGATTTTGGAAGATGGTCTAATTCCTTCGAGCCAGTACATAGTTCATGTTTCCGACTTGCCTGGCCATCCCCTTTAACTCTAGCATCGCCAGGGTACTGCTAACTTCCTGCATAGTCAAACCGCTCCGGCGGCAAATTTCGTCTATATGGCTGGGCTCGGAGGTTAACTGTTTTAGTATAACGCGTTCAGTCGAGCACTCAGATCCTGAGTCCTCGACTGGGGAAAATTCCTTAATTTCTGCTTGCCGGACTACGATGGTGAGGTTTAGTTCCTGGAGGATATCAGTGTAGTTGCGAACCAACTTGGCTCCTTCTTGAATAAGACAGTTAGTTCCTTGGCTGGCCGGGGAGAGAATGCTGCCCGGGATAGCGAATACCTCTCGATTCTGTTCCACTGCCTGATGGGCCGTAATCAAAGCCCCGCTCCTTTCTCCAGCTTCAACCACTAACACCCCCAGACTCAAGCCACTCATAATACGATTACGGAGTGGGAAGTTCTCAGCCCTTGGCTTGACGCCCAAAGGATGTTCACTGACCAGAGCGCCGTGCTCTACAATAACTTGAGCCAGTTTGGCATTTTCTCCGGGATAAACGATATCCAGACCGGAGCCGAATACTGCTATAGTTTTACCCCCGGCTTCAAGAGCAGTCCGATGAGCCACAGAGTCAATTCCTCGGGCTAATCCGCTGACGATAGTGATTTTACTTCGGACTAGGTCGGCTACAATCTCCTCAGTCACCTGTCTCCCGTATATAGTGGGACGACGCGTACCAACTATGGCCAGGCAGGGCTCATCCTCGGTTGGGAGGTTGCCCCTCACATAAAGCACCGGCGGGTAATCGTAAATTTGTTTTAATCTGGCAGGATAACGAGGGTCCTCATAGATAAGCGGATTTACTCTGTAGCGTTCCAGTTTTTCCATCTCGTCGTCCAGGGAGATTCTCGGGCGTACGGACAACAGCGCATCTATGCTTCTTGAATCCAGTCCTGCTTGTTTTAGCTTACCTTCAGGAGCTTTCCAGGCGTCCTGTAAACTGCCAAAGTAGTCTTTTAACTGGGAAATCCGTACCCGGCCGATCCCGGCTATCCCGGAAAAAGCCACCCAATATTTTAGTTCGTCTGCACTTATCATGTGAAGCCTTGCTGGATTTTAGCATAACTTCCCCGCAAAGGAGAGCTATTGACACCGCGCAGTAGCTATGCTACGCTAAAATAAATTGCGACTCGCTTGATGGTAGACCGTTTAATTGTCACCCTGATCCTGACTGAAGCAAAAGGGAAGGGTTTCCGAACTCTCCGGTCACACCGGCGAATCTCAAAAGGAAAGATGGGATTATTAAATAAACTTGATGGGAAAAGGAGGTGAAAAATGGGCACAGCTGAGCCCTTACCAAGTAATATAGTTGACTTTAATCTAGCTACGATGGTTCTACTTTTAGGGATCTTTTTCATCATCGTGGGCATAATAATAGCTGGCGTAGTCTATCGGGAATCGCGTGAGTGGAGGAAGATGATATTGCCCATGTTTGATAGAGACGCCTCTGAAATAGCGCCGGAATTGTCTAAGGAACCAGGAGGATTAACGCCGCGAATGACGGCCTTTGGTAAGGAGATATTTAACCGACTCTTTACTCATATGGACGTCGCCGGCTTGCTGGGCGGTGCCGCTACCGTCGTCATGGGCGTAATTGTAATCTTGATATCACTTTATATCGGACAGTAGGTTGACGTCCCAAACCGCGGTTTCTGGCAGAGAGATATGTCGCCCACTCTTTGCTCACATGGACATCGCTTGATTGCTAGGCGGCACCACTACCATCATCCTAGGCATACTTGTAGTCCTGGTAGGACTCACTTTCAGTGTTTAGACATTTCCTTAATGTGCCTTTGATACCAGTGACAGGCCACCACGACCAAATGTGATAAATTAGGCTGCTGCTGATGCGGGCCACCAGCCTGAGGATGAAAATACCCAAATCTATAACCCAGCGTATCGGTGGGTTGTATATAATAAAGGCTACGACTCGACCGATAAACCTGGTAACGACAACGATGGCAATTGCTATACCGCTTAATGGTGGGTTGTATAAGAGCCAGGCTACTGCGGCTGAAACCCCCCTGAGGTAAAAAATTAAGGCTGCTACGAGCCAGCGTAGAGGCGGGTGGTAGAGGAACCAGGTTACGCCTAGAGGAATGCCCACGAGTATTTTCCAGAACAGGGCAACAGTACGGAAAGAAATGTCCCAGAAGAAATCTCTCACCGTGGGCCAACCGCGGCGCCATATCCTCACCAGCCATACCACCAAGCCCAACAAGAGCAAGAAGAGGAAGATCAGCCCAAACCCTAAGACTGTGACTGGTACTTCTATATTTATTAATGGTATGGTGATTCTGGGGACATCAATAATGTAACCCAGGCCCATACCCACGGCCAGCAGTATAAAAGCCAGAAAGGCGATGTTTCTCAGTTGAGCTGACCATCTCCCCATCCGCACCAGCCAGGGATAGACGATACGCCATATGAATAGAAGAGCTAGTGGAACCAGGACCAAAGCTAGCGCAGCTAGCGCTGTCGACCCGATACCTACGAAGAAGGCTATCGCTCCACCGAAGTAGATAATAACCGCGGTGAGCAATAAGAGCGCCAAACAACTCATATTGTTCTAATCTCCTCGGCAAACTGAGAGAATTTCACTTTACTGTTCTTGATCACGTCTTATCCCGGTTTTAGCCTGGGTTCACGAGAAAACCAATATCATAATTCCCAACAAAGCTGCTGAGCAAATCGTAATAGCGCCCGTAAACATACCCATAACTAAAGTGAGAGCCGTAGAAACCATAGCCGCCACGCCCGCGAATATACTCATGCCCGCGGCAAGTAAAACAATTGGTGCGATCAACATGAAGCCTATCATATGACACCACACTCCTTAGTGGACTGACCCAACATCGTTCTACTCCTGAAAAAGGGTCTCATATCTTGCTGTCAGCTTGTCCGCAATCAATTTTGCCCTCGCCCCCAATCTAGCAATCCCTCCACTGCCAGCCTTACCTCAGAACTGTGAGAATTTCCGTGTATTGAGCTTATTCCGTTATCTTAAATTTTGTTTCTCGGTAGGCTACGACCATGAGCACGACCAGCACTACCAGTCCTATTACTACCCATACCCAGGTTGGAATCGGAGATACCCTGAACTCGATATAATCCGACCATGAGCCTTCGTTGCCGTAAGCATCTACTACCTTAACCCGCCAGTAGTAGGTGTCCTTGGGTAAAACCTCGTCCTCAGTTAGTGTATAGCTGCTTTCTTCAAGTCCTGATTTCAACCAGATGTTTCCAGAACCGGCAGTTGTGTTTATCTCTATGGTGTAAGTATAAGTTGTGCTACTACCCGTCTCTCCCTGCCATTTGAAAGTCACCTTACCCGACCTTAGTGTGCTGTCCTTGGGTGAGACGGGCAGTGGTGTTGTTGACAGGGTGTTCTCTGTTACGGTGAAGTCAATCGAATCAGTAGCCCCACCTTCATCGGCTACCACCAGGGTTCGTTCGCCCTCAAGGCTTCCTCTGGGTACGTGGAAACTAATGTTAAAATTCCCATTGGACTGAGTTTGCAGATTATCTGAAGCGGCGACGCCGCCGATAGTCACTGTTAAAGCTTGACTGCCGTGAAAACCATTACCCGTGAGAGTAACGAGGTCGCCGGGAGCACCTTCAGTCGGGCTGAGTGCTGTTATTTGGGCTTTAATGTTGAGGGTGGTCGTCACAGCGGATGTTATGTCACCGGAGGCCGATACAGTTTGGCTGCCAAAGGCACTGGCTGGTAAAACGAAGGAAGATCCCCAAATACCGTCTCTATCAGCAGTAATACCCGTGGCAATAACCTGCCCGGTAAAGGTAACCCTGATGCCAGTTTCCTCGGGTTCGAAACCACCTCCGGCTACTGTAATCGTATCACCAACATATGCCGAAGTCG